>Ga0210060_1000013_pt1 | contig 119236 bp, 109 predicted proteins | sample Joice_CattailNLB_FD_184871 | JGI IMG/M metagenome (GOLD analysis project Ga0210060, IMG submission 184871) | Wetland microbial communities from San Francisco Bay, California, USA, that impact long-term carbon sequestration - Joice_CattailNLB_D2... | ecosystem: Environmental > Aquatic > Marine...
CGACCGTGCGGCCGTCTGAGGCGGTCAGGGTAAACCCCATTCCGACCGAAACCTGGTTGACGTGCAGAATCGGGTTCACGGTCGATTGCGAGGTAATCAGGCCGCGCAGGACGAAGCTCGCGCCGAGGCGGCGCGACGCCGACAGCGCCGCATCCGGATCGTTCTTGAAGTATGCGTCGATCTCGGCCTGGGCAATCTGCTTGCGGATTGCCTCGGGCGTCGTGGTCCGCAAGCCCAGGGCCTGCAGGCGCGAATTGATGACCTGGAAGTGGGGGCCATAGTTCTTTTGCTGGGCGAGGACGTAGCCGTTCGACTGCTGCTCGCCGATGACGACCATGATCTTCTTGTTCTTGATCGCCTGCCGGCAGGGCGTCGAGATGTTCGCGGTGACGCGTTGCTGGCGCGCCGCGTCTTCGGCCGCCTGCCGCTCCGCGCCCGGGTTCTGCTCGAACTTGAAACCCTGCGCCATCGCCCCGCCAGGCCCAAACGCGCCAAGCGCCAGCAATACGCCAAGGCTAATTCTCAGCACCGCAGCTGCCATGCCCGCCACCTCCGGGGAGCACTGTATTGCATCGGAATTGCCACTTCAATACAGCGGGATAAAGAAATTGCCTGCGGCGTCGTGAGGCGCCGCGCGCCGGTCGTCGTCGTGCGTTGATCGGGCGACGCCCCGATGCGCCGATCCGCGATTCCGGGCCGCACCGCTGGCGGCGACGGTCAGCGCTGGTAGATGACCGCCGGCGGTGCGTCGCCCGGCGGCTGGACGTAGCCGCCGTGCGGCGTCGGAACCACGTAGCCGGTGCCCGCGGGACTCAGGATGACCGAGCCCCCCGGCTGCGTCGGCACGATCAACGTCGCCGGCTGGCCAGGTCCGACGATCGTCGTTCCGCCGGCCGGATTCGGACGAACCAGGGTCGTTCCGTAATCGGGACCGATGATCGCCGTACCGCCGCCTGCGTTCGGCACCACATAGGTTGGCGAGGCGCCGGGCACGACGACGGCCGAGCCCCAGGCCTGGTGAGGCGTAAGGACGTAACCGGACCCCTGTCCGGGCGCAACGATCACTGCGCCGCGACCGTTCTGCAGCGGTGCGATCACCCCCACGCCGACCCCTGGCAGCTGCCCCGGCGTGCCTGCGACGCCGGGCACGCTGGTCTGCGGAATGCGCGGCTGGGGGATGTAGGCGTTCTGAGCGGAAGCCGCCACCGGCAGCGCGATGGCCACGACAATCGTAAGTGCGCGCATTGGAATGGTCCTGCGACCGAATCAGAATACGCCCCGCGCGATGCACTGTCCATGGTCGCTGATCAGCCACAGGATCCCGCCGCTCGCGCGTCGTGACCGGCGCTGTCCTCCGCGAGCGGCGGCTCGAACGATCCTTTGCAATCTCTAATACGGAAGGGTAATCCCTTCGTTCGTACCGCCGCGTCATGCTGAACCCGTCAAATTTCGGGAGACATCCGATGACACGCGAGGCACTACGCTACCATGCGCTACTCGGTGTTCCAGCCACGGCGACGGGCGACGAGATCAAGGCGCGCTACAAGGCGCTGCTCGCCGAGGCGCGTTCGAAAATCGGTTCGCGGCAGATCGATTCGCAGGCGATCGCCGGGCTGCGCGAAGCCTTTCTCGCGCTCTGCGACCCGGACAGGGGCGCGCGCGATCACCGCGGCAGCACGGCGCAGGGCGACGTCCCGCAGAAGCAGGTCCTTTCCCTGGTCGACATGGACGTCGGCGAAGCGGTTGCCTGAACTCGGCGGCGCCTGGGCGCCGCGCGCCGATCGGTGCCTATAATCCGTGCTCCGGCGCCCCCGTGCCGGCCGATCGGCACGATGCACGTTAAGCGGACCCTTCTTGCGATGCGCCGCGCGCTGGTGGTGCTCGCATTGCTCGGCCTGGCGCTTGCGCCGGTCGCATCGTTTTCTCATCAGCTCTCGCACGCGTTCGGCGACCCGGCGGCCCACAAGCTCCCGGACGGCGGCAAGACCGCCTGCGAGCTGTGCGCGGCCTATGCCGGCGTCGGCCATGCGCTGGCGTCCTGCCCCGCGTTCGAGCTGCCCGTTGGTGTCGCGCCGCTGTCGTTCCCGGTATCGCCGGCGACGACGGTCGCGGCGCGCATCGCCGCCTACCACCCGCGCGCACCACCCACCGCCTCCGCGAAGTGACGTCGGTCCCCGGCAGCGCCGGGGTCGTTCACCTTTTGTCGGAGGAAATTCGCCATGCAGCGAATTCGATTGGCAGCGGCCGTTGCGGCTGCCTGCCTGGCGTCGGCGTCCGCGCAAGCCGCGGGAGACGACGCGATCAAGCAGATCCGCGCGCAGATCGAGCAGATGAAGCAGGACTACGAGGCGCGCATCTCGGAGCTTGCAAAACGACTTTCGGAGGCCGAGGCCCGCGCGCAAAAGGCGCCGGCGCCGCAGGCCGCGCAGGCGGCGCCGCCCGCGCCTGCACCCGCGCAACAATCGAGAAGCAGTGCGTTCAACCCGGACATCGCGCTCATCCTTCAGGGGCGCTACGCCAACCTGTCGCAGAATCCGGATACCTACGAAATCGGCGGCTTCATTCCGACCAACGGCGAGGTCGATCCGGGCCCGCGCGGAATGTCGATCAGCGAAACCGAGCTCTCGATCGGCGCCAAGGCGGATCCGTATTTCGGCGGGCAGGCCACGTTCTCGCTCACCGCGGACAACTCCGTCTCGGTCGAGAACGCCTATCTGTATACGCTTGGCCTGGGCCACGGTCTCGGCCTCAAGGCGGGCCGCTTCTTCTCCAAGATCGGCTATCAGAACGAGCAGCACCAGCACGCTTGGGACTTCGTCAATGCGCCGCTCCCTTACCGCGCATTCCTCGGCGGCCAGTATGGCGACGACGGCGTGCAGTTCAAATGGGTGGCGCCGACCGAGCTCTACGTCGAGCTGGGTGGCGAGCTGCTGCGCGGGCGCGAGTTCCCGGCAAGCAATCCCGACAAGAACGGCATCGGCTTGGCCACGGTGTTCGCGCATGTCGGCGGCGACGCGGGCGTGAGCAACAGCTGGCGCGCCGGGGTTTCCTATCTGACGACCTCGCCCAATGACCGGAGCTATGGCGACGTGAACGCCGCCGGCGCCCCGGTCACCAATGCATTCACCGGCAACAGCCACTTGTGGATCGTGGATGGCGTATGGAAGTGGGCGCCGAACGGCAATCCAACGCAGCGCAACCTCAAGCTGCAGGCCGAATACTTCTACCGCCACGAGAACGGGTCGCTGACCTACGACACCGACGGCGTCGCGCTGCCCGGGGCGTACGACTCGCGCCAGTCGGGCTGGTACGCGCAGGCGGCGTATCAGTTCATGCCGCGCTGGCGCCTTGGCCTGCGCTACGACCGCTTGAACTACGGCACGGTGAACATCGGCCAGGTGACGAGCGGCGCGCTTCCGGCGGCCGACTTCCCGGTGCTCGAGCCGTACCGCCCCACGCTGGCCACGGCGATGATCGACTGGTCGCCGAGCGAATTCAGCCGGATCCGTCTGCAGTACGCGCAGGACAAGTCGCGTCCCGGTCTGACCGACAACCAGATCTACCTGCAGTACATCATCAGTCTCGGCGCCCACGGCGCACATACCTGGTAAGGAGGCGCGCCATGCGAACCACGATCGAACGGCTGTTTGTTTGCGTACTGCTGCTCTGCGCGCTTCCGGCGCGCGCGGCGCTGAACGTGCTCGCCTGCGAGCCGGAATGGGGCGCGCTGGTGCACGCGCTCGCCGGGGAGCAGGCGAAGGTGTACGAGGCGACCACCGCGATGCAGGACGTGCACCACATCCAGGCGCGGCCGAGCCTGATCGCCGCGGCGCGTCGCGCCGATCTGCTGGTGTGCACGGGCGCCGAGCTCGAGATCGGCTGGCTGCCCGTGCTGACGCGCGAGTCGGGCAACCCTGCCATCCAGCCCGGCGCGCCGGGCTACTTCGAGGCGACGCGCTATGTCACGCTGATCGAAGTCCCGGCGCGGCTCGATCGCAGCGAGGGCGACGTCCATCCCGCAGGCAACCCGCATATCCAGACCGATCCACGCAACATCGCCAAGGTCGCCGCGGGGCTCGCTGACCGTCTGGCGGCGGTGGATCCGCCCAACGCGGCGGTGTACCGCAAGCGCTACGCGGACTTCTCGGCGCGCTGGCAGCAGGCGATCGAGCGCTGGACGCGAGAAGCGGCGCCACTCAGAGGCGTCCGCGTGATCGAGCACCACCGCGCTTTCAGCTATCTGTTTCACTGGCTGGGGATCGAGGTGATCGCCTATCTCGAGCCCAAGCCAGGCGTCGAGCCCTCAGCCGGACATTTGGCCGAGGTGCTGAAGCTGCAGAAGACGCGGCCGGCGAAGTTCGTGGTACGCGCCTCGTACATCGATCCGCGCGCGGCCGATTGGTTCAGCGAGCATGCCGGCATTCCGGTGGTCGTACTGCCGTTCTCGGTCGGCGGCAGCGATCGCGCCACCGACCTGTTCGCCTGGTTCGACGTGCTCGTCGGGTCACTGGTCAAGGCGGCGCAGTGAACCACCTCGCGACCCTCGACCTCGGAATCGTCCTGCCCGCGTTCGCCGCCGGGTTGCTGGTGCTCGCTACCCACGTGCCACTCGGGCTGCGCGTGCTCCGGCGCGGCATCGTGTTCATCGACCTCGCGATCGCGCAGGTCGCCGGCCTGGGCGCCATTGCGGCGAGCCTCGCCGCAGGCGAGGGTCATCCGCTGCTGACCCAGACGGCGGCGCTCGGCGCCGCGCTCGCCGGCGCATTGGTCCTCACCTGGACGGAGCGGCGCTGGCCGGCGCTGCAGGAGGCGCTGATCGGCACCCTGTTCGTGTTCGCGGCGAGTCTCGCGGCGCTGCTGCTCGCAAACCATCCGCACGGCGGCGAGCACCTCAAGGATCTGCTGGTGGGCCAGATCCTCTGGGTCAGCCGGGGACAGCTCGGCGTCATGGCGCTCGTCACGGTGGCGCTCGCCGTCGCCTGGGTCCTGCTGAGACGGCGCCTCGGACAGCTGGGCTTTTACCTCGCGTTTGCCGTGAGCGTGACCGCCTCGGTGCAGCTCGTCGGGGTGTACCTGGTATTTGCCAGCCTGATCGTTCCGGCGCTCTGCGTGCTGCGCTTGGGGCGCGGCCAGCACGTTGCCGGTTTCGCGCTCGGCGCGGCGGGCTACGGCGGCGGCCTGCTGCTGTCTGTGGCGAGCGATCTTCCCTCGGGGCCGACCATCGTGTGCACGCTGGTCGCACTTGCCCTGCTCAGCGCATTGGCTTCCGTGCTTCGGCCGGCGCGCTAGACCTGCCGCAGGCCTCGATGGCGAACTGCCGTGGCGCCGCGGCGCTCAGCCGCCGCGCGCCTTGTCCTGCAATGCCTCGTACTGCGACGGCGTGCAGCGCGCCCGGGCGAGGAACTCGCGCAGGTGCTTGACGTCGTGGCGCCCGAGGGTATTGCCGTGATGCGGCCGGTGCAGGACGCCTTCCTGGCCGTTCAGCCACAGGTGCAGCCGCGCGCCGGCGTGCGCCTCGATCCGCGCGCCGAGGTGGCCGAGCAGCGACTCGATCTCGCGAAAATGAATGTTCGCGCTGATCGGGTCGCGAAAGATGGCTTCGAGCAGGTTCGCGTGCTTGTGGCTCATTGCGCCTGACGGTAAGAGGGCGAACCGGCCGCCCGCTTGTTCGCTGTCGGGATCATGGCGCGGCGCGCACCGGCGATCAAGCCGTCGCCCGCGGGCGCGCGGCGCGCACCGCGATCGCGGTCAGCGCGAGCGCGACGACGATCAGTCCGATCCCGGCCCACTCCAGGGCGCGCGGACGCTCGCCCAGCGTGAGCACGCCGAACACGACGCCGAGCACCGGCACGGCAAGGATGCCGAAGCTTGCCATCCCGGCATCCAGCCGGGCGAGGACCCAGAACCACAGGTACCAGCACAGCGCGCTCACCAGCACGCCGTTGTAGAGCAGGGCGAACGCGAGGCCGGGCGTCCACGCGGTCGGCCGCGAGGGGAACAGCAGCGCGAGCAGCACGAGGCCGGCGCCGCCGAGGACGGACTGCCAGGCCGAGAGCGCGAGCGTATCGACGCGATGGCGCGTCTGCAGCCGCTTGGTGATGACGATACCCGCGGCCCAGGCAACCGCCGAGGCGAGCGCGAGCAGCTCGGACAGGCCGGGCGAGATTCCCGAGCCGAGCAGCAGCACGAGTCCCGCGAGACCGGTCGCGAGCGCGATCCATTGCGCACGGCCGAGACGCTCGCCGAGCACCGGCCAGGCGAACAGGATCACCCAGAACGGCATCGTGTAGCAGAGCACCGCGCTCTTGCCCACTGCGCCGGAGACCAGCGCCCAGCCGGTGAGGGCGAAGGTCGCGGTCGTCTGCAGCAGGCCGGTCGCGAGTACCGCGCCCGCATGCGTCAGGCGCATCGGCCGGCGCGTCGCGGCGAGCGCGCCGAACAGGCAGACCGAGGCGATCACGAAGCGCCAGGAGAAGAATTCGTACGGGCCGGCATCGCGCAGGCCCTGCTTGATCACGACCCAGTTGTAGCCCCAGACCACCGCAATCAGCGCGAGCGCTCCGAGGGCGGCACCGCGCCTGCGCGGCGCGGCGGGCATCATCGCAGCACCAGCCGCGCCACCAGGCCGCCGCCCTCTCGCGCACTGAACGCCAGGGCGCCGTGATGCGCACGTGCGATGCGATCGACGATCGCGAGCCCCAGGCCCGCGCCGCCTTCGGCCCCGCGCGCCTCGTTCAGCCGGGTGAAGGGCTGCTTGAGGCGCTCGATCTGCGAGGCCGGAATGCCCGGACCGCGGTCGCGCACCTCGACGGCGATCGCCTCGCCGTCGCGCGTCGCCTGCACTTCAACCGGCGTGCCGCCGTGGCGCAGTGCATTGTTGATCAGGTTGGTCACGGCGCGGCGCACGGCGGTCGGTGCAATTCGAAGGCGTCCGGCATCCCCCTGAAACGCGACCTCGAGTCCGCGTCGCCGATAGCCTTCGACCAGGTCCTTCAGCAGCGCGTCGACGTCCGCGTCCGCGCGCGCCTCGTCTGCACCGCGCGCGTAATCGAGAAACTGGCCGATGACGCTGTCGATCTCCTCGACGTCGGTCGCGATGCCGTCGCGCACCGCGGGGTCGCCTTCGAGCATCTCGAGCGCGAGGCGCAGGCGCGCAAGCGGCGTGCGCAAGTCGTGGCTGATGCCCGCCAGGACCGTGGCGCGCTCGCGCTCGAGCGCGGCGAGGTCGCCCGCCATGCGGTTGAATGCGCTGGCCACGGTACGCAGCTCGGTCGGTCCTTTCTCGGAGAGCTGCTCGGGCGTCTGCCCGCGACCGACGCGCTGCGCCGCGCGTGTCAACGCATCGAGCGAGCGACTGATGCCCGAGGCGACCAGCCAGGCGCCGACCAGCGCGAGCGCGATCAGCAGCGCCGCCCAGCCGATCCAGGCGGCGCCGAATTCCGGCTCGAGCCGCTCGCGCGGCAGCATGGCCCAGAATTCGTCGGAATCGATGAAGAAGCTGACCCAGAAGCCCTCGACGTTGTCGCGCGCATAGGCGAAGCGCGTCTTCGCGCCGAGCGCGGCGCGCACGCGCGCGACCACGCGCTCGAGCAGGGGGTCGTCGGGAAGCGGCTCGAGCCGCTCGTCGTCGAGCGCCGGGTAGAGGCGCAGGCCCTCGCGCTCGTTCAGCTCGATGAGCAGCTCGGGCCGTCGTGCCGGGTCGGAATTGACGAGCGCGGCGCGCGTCAGGTTCACGACGCTCACCGTCTGCTGGGCGATCTCGCGCGAGCGCGGCTCGCGCTCGTAGAGGCGGTAAAGCTGGAAGGAGGCGAGGACCGAAACGACGAGCAGGGAGCCGATGAGCGCGAACGAGCGCGCGAGCAGCGAATCGGTCACGTGATTGCCTGATTGCGCGATTACTTTGCGTTGCCGTCCGGCACGAAGACGTAGCCGAAGCCCCACACGGTCTGAATGATGCGCGGATGCGCCGCGTCGTCCTCGACGATCTTGCGCAGGCGGGAGATCTGCACGTCGATCGAGCGGTCGAAGGCCTCGTATTCCCGGCCGCGCGCGAGCTCCATCAGCTTGTCGCGCGACAGCGGCGTGCGCGGATGCTGTACCAGGACCTTGAGCACCGAGAATTCGCCCGTGGTGAGCGAGACCGGTTTTCCCGCCCGGGTCAGGGCGCGCGTGCCGAGGTTGAGCTCGAACTCGCCGAAGCGGTGCAGCTCGGTGGCCGCGGCGGGGCCGCCCGGCGGGCCGCCCGGCGCGCGCCGGCGCAGGATCGCGTTCGCCCGGGCGACCAGCTCGCGCGGGTTGAACGGCTTGGGCAGATAGTCGTCGGCGCCCATTTCGAGCCCGACGATCCGGTCGACCTCGTCGCCCTTGGCGGTGAGCATGAGGATCGCGGGACCGGCGTTGGCGGCGCGCAGACGCCGGCAGACCGCCAGGCCGTCTTCGCCCGGCAGCATGAGATCGAGCACGATCAGGTCGTAGCGCTCGCGCGCGAGCATCTTGTCCATCGCAGGGGCATCGGCAACGGCGCGCGCCTCGAATCCCTGCTCGCCCAGATAGCGCAGCAGCAGCTCGCGCAGGCGTTGATCATCGTCGACCACGAGAATGCGGTGCTTGAGTTCGGTCATAGGGGACGAGGGTAACGGGCCATGCCTGCCGCGCGGTAACAACTTGTGAGCCTGCCTGGCGCACGGACATGCATTGTTACAAATTTGCCGGCCGGACGCGGGACAGCGTCGCCCGACGCTGGATACCATGCTCGGCGTGAAAGTTTCGATTGCTCAGTCTCTCGCCCTCGTCCTGGCGGTCGGCCTGCTGCTCGGCGCGGGGCCGGCCGCCGCGCGCCGCGAGGCGCCGCGCGGGTACGCCTCGCCGGCGCTGGCGCAGATTCTGGCTCAGGCGCGAGGGCAGATGAGCGACGCCGAGCGCGCGCGGTTGCGCCGCGACCTGTCGAATGCACCCCGCGACCGGGGTCGCAGCGGCGCGGGGTCGCGCGACGCGCGGGGCGCAGACCGCATGACGCCCCAGCAGCGCGAGTCCCTGCGTCGCGACATGCGCGATGCGAACCGCCAGCTGGACCGCAATTCCCGGCGCGGCGGGCGTGAGCAAAACCGCAACAGCGGGCCGCGCCGCGACCGCCGCTGAGCGCTGCCGTTACAGCTGCTTACAAGCCCGGCCTCCGGGAAACAGATTCGTCACCAATTCGCACAGCCGCGCCGTGGGCCGCCGCGCACACTGGCCTCATGTTCGCGTGACATGGTGTCGCGCGGCACGACGAAGGAGACGAACATGAGGAAGATACTCATCCCAATCGCGCTGGCAGCGACGGTCGCCTGCGGCTTTGCGCAGGCACAGGAACGCGGGCGCGGCGGCGACCGGTCCACGGACACTGCGGACCGCGTCGACGCGCGCCAGGCACGCCAGTCGGACCGCATCCGCAGCGGCGTTGCCTCGGGCGACCTGACACGGCGCGAAACCTCGGCGCTGCGCAGCGAACAGCGCGGCATCCGGCAGATGGAACGCCACGCGCGTGCCGATGGCGTGGTGACCCCGCGCGAGAGCCGGCGGCTGGACCGTGCGCAGGACCGGGCCTCGCGCCATATCAACCAGCAGCGCCATGACCGGCAGCAGCGCGCCAGCGGCTGGCGTGGCCAGCAACGCGGCCAGCACAACGCCTACGGGCGCGGGCACAACCGCGGCAACCACTACGCCTACGGGCGCGGCCACAACCGCGGCAAACAATATGCCTACGGTCGTGGCTACAACCGCGGGCAGCGCGCGGCGGTCGGCAACCGCTTCGGCCATCGCCCGCAGTTCGCCGCGCGCGGACATTTCGGTCGCCGCTAGCGGAATCCGCGCGAGATGAGGCCGGCCCGGGGCATCGCCCCCGCGCCGGCCTTTTTCTATTGTTCGGACGCTGCGCCGCCCGCTGGCGCCCGCGGCAGATGCGCGATCGAGTTCGCGTAATAGCCGAGCAGCGGCAGCTCGTCGTCGCGCGCCCGGTACAGGCCGTCCTGCACCTCGACCAGGCGGCGCAGGGTGAGCATGCGCAGACCAACGTGAAACGCGTAGTCGAGGTCCTGGCGCGGAACATAGGCTTTTGCGCCCGCGGCACGCAGCTGCTCGAGCAAGGCCTGGGCTTCGGCCTTGAGCGCGATTTCCGAGCGCGCCTCGGCCGGCCGTGCGACGAACACGCTCGCGATCAGCGCGACCGGCACGACCGGCACGATGGCGCCGACGACGGCCATCAGCCGAGCGCCCAGCGCGCCCATCTCGGTGCGGCGCGCCTCGCCGGCAAGGCGCTGGAAATCGATGCCGCGCTCGCTGCAGTACGCGCGCATCGAGATTGGCGCGCCGATGTTCACACAGGCGTAGCCGAAGCGATGCCAGTCGCTTTTCGCCATCAGGCCCAGGTTGTGCGCGACGAAGCGCAGCGTGGTCGCGGCCGCCGCCCAGCGGCCGCGCCGCTCGGCCCGCGGGTCGGCGGCGCGCAGCAGGCTGCGATCCTCGAGCACCCGATCGTAGTTCAGGCCCAGCGGCACGAACACCAGGTCACGTTCGCCGTCGACGGCAAAGCCGCGCAACATGTAGTCGATCACCCCGAGACGCGGCTCGCGCATGCGTCCGTCGCGCGTCAGGCCGCCTTCCGGAAAGACCGCCTGCGGCACGCCCGCCTGGGTCGCCATCACGATGTAGCGCTCGAGCACGCGCCGGTAGAGCTCGTCGCGCGAATTGCGCCGCACGAAGTACGCGCCCATCGCGCGGATCAGCGCCGAGAGCGGCCAGATGCGCGCCCACTCGCCGACCGCGTAGGACAGCGCCGCCTGTTCCGCGGCGAGGTAGCCGGCAAGCACGTAGTCCATGTTGGAGCGGTGGTTCATCACGAAGACGACCGTCGCGTTCTCCGGGATGCGCCGGATGCCCTCGGCGTCGACGTAGCCGATGCGCACGCGGTACAGGCCCTGCGCGAACTTCTTGCCCAGCCAGTAGCCGGTACGGAAGTAAAGGTAGGCGTTGAATGCCGGAACGATCTCGCGCGCGTAGCGCTCGACGGTCTTCAGCACGACGGGCAGCGGTGTGCCGGCGCGCGCCGCGTGCTGCTCGGCGGCCTCGAGCACCCGCGGGTCGCCGAGCAGGCGGTGGATCAGGATCTGGCGGCGCGTGCGCTGAAACGGACGAATGCCGATGCGCAGGCGCGCGCCCAGCTCGTCGATGACGCGGTTCGCCTGGCCGGCGACGAACCAGCGAATCGCCGGCATGAGCAGCTTGTCGTAAGCCGCCCAGGCGGCGAGCAGGCCGACCGGCAGCGCGAGCCACAGCGGGACCGCGAGCATGCTCCCCATGACCTCCTCCCGGCGCGAGCGTAGGCCGGGCGGACGCATGAAGCAAGCCGGCGCGTCATGCGGTGGTCGACGAGGCGGCGCCGCCGCGCGGCGGTCCGACGCGGTACCAGTCGACCCGGCGGGTACCGATCATGGTCGCGGCGAGCAGCGCGAAGAGCAGCGTCGAACCCATCAGCAGGGCATGGTCCTCGAGGCGCAGGATCGCGTAGAGCAGCGCATAGAGGCCGCCGAGGGCTGCGCCGAACAGCAGGCCACGGCGCGCGCCACCCAGCACGAAGCGCAGGTAGAAGCCGATCAGCGCGACGCAGGCGAGCGCGGCGCAGGCATAGGACTGCGCGAAGGCGAGGTGCTCCGAGAGGGAAAGCAGCAGCAGGAAGAACACCGCGAGCGCGACGCCGACCAGCGCATACTGGATCGGGTGGATCGCGAGGCCGGCGAGCAGCTCGAACAGAAAGAACGCGGCGAAGGTCAGCCCGATGAACAGAAAGCCGTATTTCACTGCGCGCTCGAGCGTGAGGTAAAGATCGACCGGCTCGATGAAGGCAACGCCGAAGGCGCTGCGCGCGTAGTCGTCGCAACGCTTCGTGCGCAGGCAGCCCTGCAGGGCCTGCGCCAGGTTGCTGGCGTAGTGCGTCGTCGCCCAGGTGGCGGCAAATCCGTCATCGCTGATCCGGGTGTCGGCTTCCGGCAGCAGGCGGCCGGTGAAGCTCGGGTGCGGCCAGTCCGAGGCGAGCGCGACGCGCGTGCTGCGACCGAGCGGCACGATGTCGAGGCGCTGCGAGCCGCGCAGCGCGAGCGTGATGCGAAAGCGGTGCTCGGCCGGGGCGGTCGCGGGCGTATGCGACACCGGGCCCAGGTCGGCGTGGATGCCGCGCGCCAGCACCGGCAGCGCGTCTGCGCCGCCGGGCAGCAGGGCGCGCGGCGCGCCGTCCCAGTCGATGCGCACGCCCTCGCGGATGCCGCGCGGATCGCTCAGCCCGATGACGAGCAGCGCGTGCCCCCATTCGACGTCCGGGTCGCTGCGGCGGATCGGGTGCTCCGGCGGCACGACAAAGCGTCCGCGCAGCTCGAGCTCGCCCGTATACAGTCGCGCGGCGTAGAGGCCGCGCCGCTTGGTCTGCAGGCGCAGCGCGCCGTCGATGGCGAGCGTCTCGGGCAGCAGCGCCACCCAGCCTTTGCGGATCCGTTCGCGGCTGACCGATTGTTTGCGTCCGCTGTCGTCGCTGCGCGTGGTGACCTGGGTCGTGCGCCGCGTGTAGGGCACGAGCAGCACCGGCGCGGCGAGCGTCTGGGCTTCGGCGGCGCTGCGCGCAATATCCGCAACGACGCTGTCGCGGCGTGCCTTGCGCTCGGCCGTGAGGCCGTCGATCATGCCGAGCGGCAGCTGGACGAGCAGGGCGAGAATCAACACCAGGGCGATCTTCCACGCGAGGGCCTTTTGCATGCGCTGTCCGGTTCCAGGGGGGTGAGCGGTCTCGCCACTGTCGCCGCCAGTCGAGGCGGGAATCTGACGCGGCGCAGGCAGTCTTCGGGCCAAGCGTGGCCCGCCGCCTGCGCGCGCGGGCCGTGGCGGCGGCCGTCGACGGTATTCGGGCGGACCTCAGGGCGCCGCGGCGCCCTCGCGCGTGGCGCTGACCGCGGTCAGGATCCCTTGCAGGATCGCGATCGGTGTCGGCGGACAGCCGGGCACCGCGACGTCGACCGGGATGACGTTCGCGACGCGCCCGCAGCTGGCGTAGCCCTCGCCGAAGATCCCGCCGTCGCAGCCGCAGTCGCCGATGGCGACGACCAGCTTCGGCTCGGGCGTCGCTTCGTAGCTTCGGCGCAGCGCCTCTTCCATGTTTCGCGAGACCGGCCCGGTCACCAGCAGCAGGTCCGCGTGCCGCGGGCTCGCGACAAACTTGATGCCGAGCCCCTCCAGGTTGTAGTGCGGTCCGTTGCTCGCGTGAATCTCGAGCTCGCAGCCGTTGCAGGAGCCGGCGTCGACGTGGCGAATCGCCAGCGCGCGGCCGAAATGCCGCAGCACCGCTGCGTCGAGACGTTGCGCGATCACGCGCAGCGACGCGTCCGGCGGCGGCGCCGGCTCGGACAGAATCCCGACCTTGGCGATCTGCTTCAGCAACCGGTACATGTCTTCATCGCTTCAACGCAACGCGCTCAGAGATCCTGGCCCGCGTAGGACAGGTTGAACGACTTGTTGATCAACGGAAAGTCGGGAACGATGTTGCCGATCACGGCGTGCTCGAGTGCAGGCCAGTTCTGCCACGACGGGTCGTGCGGATGACAGCGGCGTATCCGTCCATCCGGGCCGGCCTCGAGCGCGATCAGCACCTCGCCGCGCCAGCCCTCGACCCAGCCGACGCCCAACGCGCCCTCGGGCGCCGTGCCCGGCGGCAGGCGCAGCGCGCCCTCGGCAAGCTGTTCCAGTATGACGCGTTGCAGGCGCAGCGATTCGAAGGCCTCTTCGAAGCGCACCACGATGCGCGCCGCGACATCGCCGTTGCGGTGCGAGGCGACCTTCGGCGGATGGCGGTCATACGGCGCGAACCCGGGATAGGCGCGGGCATCCATGGCGTGTCCGCTCGCGCGTGCGGCCAGTCCCACGATGCCGAGGCGCGCCGCAGTCGGTGGCGCGAGCCGCCCGGTGGTGATACAGCGGTCCTGCAAACCGGCATGGTTGTAGTAGATCGAGCGCATCGTGCGCAGCTCGTCCTTCAGGCGCAGCGCCTCGTCGATCATCGCGCGCGCAGCCGCGGCGTCGACGTCGCAGGACACCCCGCCTGGCACGATCCGATCCATCAGATAGCGGTGACCGAACAGCGCGGCGTTGCTGCGCAGCACGCTCTCCTTCATGCGCCAGAACTGCGCGAAGCCGAATGCCAGGGCACAGTCGTTGCCGAGGTAGCCGAGATCGCCGAGGTGATTGGCGACGCGCTCTCGCTCGAGCAGCAATGCGCGCAGGCAAAGCGCGCGTGGACTCGGTTGCGTGCCGGTCATGCCTTCGAGCGCCATCGCATAGGCCCAGGCATAGGCGACCGTGCTGTCGCCCGAGACGCGCCCGGCGAGGCGAGCCCCGTCCTCGAGGCGCATCGATGCGAATCGCTGCTCGATGCCCTTGTGCTTGTAGCCGAGCCGTTCCTCGAGGCGCAGCACCTTCTCGCCGACGATTGAAAAGCGGAAATGGCCCGGCTCGATCGTCCCGGCGTGCACGGGGCCGACCGGGATCTCGTGCACGCCTTCGCCTTCGACCCGGACGAACGGGTAGGGCGCCTTCTGCGCAGGGAAGCCGCCGGTCGCGTCGAAGTCCTTGCGCAGGGGAAACGCGTGCTCCGGCCAGGCGCCGTGCCGCAGCCAGGGGCGCGCGTCGGGAACGCTCCCGTCAGGCCGCTGCGCGCGCACGCCGACCAGATCGAACGCGGCACGCTGCATGCGCGCCGCGGCGGGAAACAACGACGAGAGATCCGGGTAGCGTGGCGCGTGTTCGGGGACGCGCAGCGCCAGCCACAGCAGCCCGTCGTGCGCGACGAGCAGGACGCAGACGACGTAGCCCAAGCCGCGTTCGCGCGCATCGCTCGCCCAGAGCGCGGCGAGCCGCCCGCCGGCCGCGGCGATCGCCTCGCAGGTCGCGAGCCAGCCGGTCGCGTCCACTTCGGCGCGCCAGGCGGGGACCGCGCCTTCGATCGGCGCGAGCCGAAGTCCAGGCAGTGTCGGCGTCACGGGTTCATCCGATGAGCCGCGCCGCCTGCCGATACCATTCGACGAGGTAGGGCGGGATATACACGCCGAGCAGCAGCACGATCGCGAGGTGCGCGAAGACCGGGACCAGTGCCGGCGGCTGCGGCAGGCGGTGTGCGGTCGATTCGCCGAAGACCATCGGCTGTACTTTGCCGAAGATCGCGGCGAAGGCGACCCCGAGCGCGATCAGCAGGAAGGGCGTCGCCCAGGGATGCTCGTGCATCGCCGTGGTGAGCACCATGAATTCGCTGGTAAACACCCCGAACGGCGGCATGCCGAGAATCGCGAGGCTGCCGAGCGCCAGGCCCCAGCCGATCGTCGGGCTCTGCTCGATCAGGCCACGGATCTGCGTCATGCTCTGCGTGCCGGTGGCCTGCGAGGCGTGGCCGACGGTGAAGAAGATCGCGCTCTTGGTCAGCGAGTGCACGGTCATGTGAAGCAAGCCGGCGAACGCCGCGACCGGGCCGCCCATGCCGAACGCGAAGGTCATGATGCCCATGTGCTCGATCGACGAGTAGGCGAACATGCGTTTGATGTCCCGCTGCCGCGACAGGAAAAAAGCGGCGACGACGACCGATAGCAGGCCGAATCCCATCATCAGCCGCCCCGAAAAGTCGTGCCCGAGCGCGCCGTCGACCAGGACTTTGCTGCGTACGACCGCGTAGAGCGCGACGTTTAGCAGCAGCCCCGAGAGGACCGCCGAAATCGGCGTCGGGCCTTCGGCGTGCGCATCGGGCAGCCAGTTGTGCAGCGGCACCAGCCCCACCTTGGTGCCGAACCCGACCAGGAGGAACACGAAGGCGAGCGACAGCACGGTCGGCTCGAGCTGGCCGCGGACCTCGTAGAGATGCGTCCACAAGAGCGACGTGCCCCCCGGACCCAGCACCCTTTCCGCCGCGAAGTAGAGCAGGATCACGCCGAACAGCGCCTGTGCGATTCCGACCGAGCACAGGATGAAGTACTTCCATGCGGCCTCCAGGCTCGCCGGCGTTCGATACAGGCTGACCAGCAGCACCGTCGAGAGCGTCGCGCCCTCCAGCGCCACCCACAGAATGCCGACGTTGTTCGACAGCAGGCACAGCACCATCGTGAACGTGAAGAGCTGATACATGCTGTGATACAGGCGCAGCCGCGCCGCGTTGACGCGGCCGTGGTGCAGCTCGATGCGCATGTACGGGCGCGAGAACAGCGCGGTGGTGAATGCGACGAACGCGGTCAGCGCCACGAGGAACACGTTGAACGGGTCGACGAAGAACTGTTCGTCCAGGGCGCTCATCGGGCCGTCGGCGATCACGCGGCCGGTCAGCAGCGCCGAGGCGGCGAAGGTCACCAGGCTCATCAGCGCATTGACTTCCGGCGCCCAGCGTCGGTGGCCGACGAGCGCCAGCAGCAGCCCTCCGGCCAGCGGCACCCCGAGCACGAGCGCGATCTCCACCTCAATCCTCCTTCAGCGTTTCCATGTGCCGGATGTCGAGGCTGTCGAACTGCTCCCGGATATGGAAAAAGAAGATGCCGAAGATGAACGTCCCGACCAGGACGTCCAGGGCAACGCCAAGCTCGACGACCAGCGGCATGCCGTAGGTGGCGCTGGTGGCGGCGAAGAACAGCCCGTTCTCCATCGCGAGGAAGCCGATCACCTGAGGCACCGCCTTGCGGCGCACGATCATCATGAGAAACGACAGCAGCACGCTGGCGAGCGCGATGCCGAGCGTCGAGCGGGTGATGGTGTTGGCGAGCTGGGAGATCGGCGTGGCGAGCGAAAAGGCGAAGATTGCGAGGGCGATTCCGACCAGCATGGTCGTCGGGATGTTGATCAGGGTCTCGACGTCCCAGCGCACGTTCAGGCGGTCGATGAGGCGATGCAGCACCCAGGGGATCAGCGCCACCTTGAGCGCCACGGTGAGCGCGGCGGAGAAATACAGGTGGGTCTGGCCGGTGCTGTAGGCGACGATCAGCGTGGCGGCCGCGAGCGCCGCGCCCTGCCAGGCGAACAGGTGAATGAGCGTCAGGATGCGGCGCTGCGAAAGCATGGCGAAGCTGATCAGCAGCAGCAGCGCGGCGAGCAGGTTGACGATCTGGCCGGAGAGCGACATCGCCGTTCAGTTCAGCACCAGGAAGTGGAGCAGCATGCCGAGCACCGCGAGCAGAAACGCCGCCGAGAGAAACTCCGGCGCAAGGAACAGGCGCAGCTTGGCGAGCACCGTCTCGAGCAGCGCCAGCCCGGCGCCGGCGCAGGCGAGCTTGAGGCCGAGCGCGGCCAAGGCGAGCGGCAACCCCGCCCAGTTGCCGGCCGCGGCGATGCCCCAGGGCAGAAACAGCGCGATCCCGATCGTCATGTACGCGAACAGCTTGATCGCCGCCGCCCATTCGATCAGCGCAAGGTGGCGCGCCGAGTACTCGAGGATCATCGCCTCGTGCACCATGGTCAGCTCGAGGTGCGTGGTCGGGTTGTCGATCGGGATGCGCGCGTTCTCGGCGAGCAGCACCATCAGGAACGCGACCGCGGCAAAGGCGAGGCTGGGGTAGACCGCGAACTCACGGTGCGCAAGCGTATTGACGATCGTGGTGAGCTGGGTTGAGCCCGCGATGAACGCCGCCGTGAAAAGCGTCATCAGCATCGCCGGCTCGGCGAGGAAGCCGATCAGCATCTCGCGGCGCGCGCCCAGGCCGCCGAACGACGTGCCGATGTCCATGGCGGCGAGCGCCGAAAACACGCGCGCCAGCGCGAACACGCCGACCAGGGCGATGATGTCCGCCGCCGGCGCGAAGGGCAGCGCCGTCGCGAGCACCGGCACGATTCCCGCGGCGAGCCACATGCAGCCGAACAGAATGTAGGGCGTGAGGCGGAACAGGGGCGAGGCGCTGCGCGCGATGACCGCGTCCTTGTGGAACAGCTTTGCCAGCATGTAGTAGGGCAGCAGCAGTGGCGGCGCGGCGCGGTTCTGCAGCCAGGCACGGCACTGGTTGACCCAGCCCGTGAGCAGCGGGGCGACCAGCACCACGAACAGCGACTGCAGCAGCTGGAAGGCGATTCCGGTTGCAGGGGTCACGGGGTCTGCCTCAACGCGCGAACACGAGCAGGACGATGAGCGTCAGGAAGCTGTAGAGCAGGTAGATGCTGATCCGGCCCCGCTGCAGCAGCGCGATCCGCGCCGAAACGAATTCGGTCAGGCGCGCCACCGGCAGATACAGCCAGACCCAGTGCCGATCCTCGATCTTGAGCGCGAAGCGGGGTGCCGGGTCGTCCGGCCCGGGCAAGTGGCGCTTCATCAGGTAGAGCGGACCGAACATGTGGCGAATGGGTTGGCCGAAGGCGTCGGCCGTGTCCTGCATGCGCGGGGTCTGATCGGGAAACCCGCAGTCCCAGGGACGCGAATAGCGCACGCGCCCGTGGTAGAAACGCCGCACCAGGACGAAGGTGACGCAGGTCACCGCGACGATCACGAGGATGAAGATCAGCGGGCTGTAGCTCGCCTGCGCGCCCGAGGTCGGCACCAGCCAGAGCCAGCTCGATTCGAGCGCGCCCTCCGCCAGGCCTTCGCCTAGCAGCCCCACGCAGATGCGGTTGAGCATCAGCAGGAAGGCGCTCGGAAACAGGCCGAGCACGAAGCAGCCGATCGCCAGCCAGGCCATGCCGATGCGCTCGGCGATGCCGCAGTCGAGCGCGTCGCCCGGCGCCTGCGCATGCGCCCGATGGTGCGGCTCGCGCGGCTGGCCGAGAAACGCCACGCCGTAGACCTTGACGAAGCACATCGCGGTGAGCGCGCCGGCGAGCGCCAGCGTTGCGGCAAACAGCGGCAGCAGGCTGCGTACAACGCCGTGCTTGAGCACGGACGCCTGCAGCGCCGTCTGGAAGGTGAGCCATTCCGACACGAAGCCGTTCAGCGGCGGCAGCGCCGAGATGGCCAGCGCGCCGATCAGGAAATACAGTGCGGTGTGCGGCATCGTCCGGATCAGCCCGCCCATGTCGTTCAGGTTGCGCAGGCCGCCCTTGTGCAGGATCGACCCGGCGCCCAGGAACAGCAGCGCCTTGAACACCGCATGGTTCAGCGTGTGATAGAGCGCCGCGATCAGACCGAGTGCGCCCGCCACCGGCTGGCCGAAGCCGACGAACACCATCGACATGCCGAGGCCGAGCAGAATGATGCCGATGTTCTCGATCGAGTGGTATGCGAGCAGCCGCTTGAGGTCGTGCTGCATCAGCGCGTAGAGCACGCCGAACAGCGTCGTGCCCGCGCCGACCACCAGCACCACCAGCCCCCACTCCCAGCGCAGGCCGCCGATCAGGTCGTAGATCACCCTGACCATGCCGTAGATCGCGGTTTTCAGCATGACCCCGCTCATCAGCGCCGACACCGGCGAGGGCGCCGCCGGATGCGCCTCCGGCAGCCAGGCATGCAGCGGCAGCATCCCGGCCTTGGCGCCGAAGCCGAAAAAGGCGAGCAGGAACGCGGCGCTCGACCAGAACGGCGTGAGCTCGGCCGCGCGCAATGCGGCGAAGCTGTAATCGCCGCGCCCGCCGTGCAGGATGCCGAAGGCGAGCAGGATCGCAAGTGCCCCGAGATGGGCGATCAGCAGGTACAGGAAGCCCGCGCTGCGAATCGGTCCCTGGTGATGATCGGTCGTGACCAGGAAGTAGGACGCGAGCGCCATCGTCTCCCAGGCGACCATGAATAGATAGGCGTCGTCGGCGAGGATCACCAGCGCCATGCTGGCGAGGAAGACGTGGAACTGCAGGCCGATCAGCGCAAGGCGTCCGGGCGCCTCGTCCGCGAAGTAGCCGCTTGCATAGACCGAGATGCCCGCGGAGACCGCGCCGAGCAGCAGCAGGAAAAAGCCCGCCAGCGGGTCCAGCCGCAAGTGGAACGGCAGTCCCGGCAGGCCGAGCGGCAGCACGAGCGCCGCCGGCGGCAGCCAGATCGCCTGCAGCCCGATGAGCGCGAGCCCGAGCCCGACCAGCGCGCCGAGCGGAAACGCGGCGCGGCGCGCGAACCATGCGCCGCCCGCGGGCACCAGCGAGGCCGCGGCGAGGCCGATCCAGGCGACGACGCAGGCGAGCGCGCCGCCCAAGGGCGCGCCGCTCATCGGTCGGTGAACTGCCAGGTTGCCATCGCTGCGCCGGACATTATAATGAAACGCATATAGGATGTGAATTAAATGCGCCGATGGAACGCAAGACCGCCCGCCTGACGATCCTCATCGATCCCGCCAAGAAAAAGGCCTTCGAGGGCCTGTGCGCGGTCCTCGACGTCACGCCTTCGCAGGTCGTGCGGCAGCTGATCCGGGAATATCTCGCCGCGCACGGGGTCGGCTACCGTACGCAAAGCGCCGTCCGGCGCAGGCGCGGCCCGCGCCGGCGTCGTGCGACAAGTGGCGCGCGCGTGCAGCGCTAGGCCTGCCGGTGTGACGTCGTCGCGCCGGGGCGGGCGCGCGTTCGTGCTAGGTTTGCCTTCTCCTGACGGCGCGGCGACCTTGCCGCGGAGGCCGAAATGCTCGAAGTCGTCCTCGAAGGCCCCGGCAAGAACGCGCTCGGCAGCGCGCTGATGCGACAACTGCTCGACGCGCTGCGCAGCGCAGCGGGTGAACCGTTGCTGCTGCGCGGCGCGGGCGACGCTTTTTGCGCCGGACTGAACCTCAAGGAAATGGCGGCGCTCGATGCCGCCGGGATGCAGGCCTTTCTCGGGCTGCTCGAGGAACTCGTGCAGGCGCTGTACGAGTATCCGGGGCCGACGGTGGCTGCCGTGAACGGCCATGCGGTCGCCGGTGGCTGCGTGCTCGTGCTGGGCTGCGACTGGCGCGTGATGAGCGCGGCGCCCGCGGCGCGCATCGGCCTGAACGAAATCGCGATCGGCGCGCGCTTCCCGCCACGGACCTGGGCGATGGTCAAGGCGCGCGTGCCGGCGGCGAGCATCGAGCGCGTGGTGCTCGGCGCGCAACTCGTCGATCCGGCGAGCGCGCTCGCGCTCGGGCTGGTCGACGAGGTCGCCGAGGACCCGATCACGGCGGCGCGGGCGCGGATCGCGCTGCTCGCGCGCCATCCGCGCGATGCCTATGCCGTCGCCAAGCGCAACATTCGCGGCGCGCTCGCGCCGGGCGAAGACGCGCTCGCGCGCTGGCGGCGCGAGGACCTCGCCGCGTGGACCTCACCCGCGTTCCGCGCGCTCATCGAGCGCCAGCTGAAACGCTGACCATGCGACGGGCTGCGGCGGCACTGCTGCTTTGCGCCTGTGCGCTCGACGCGGGGGCCGCGGCAGGTTCGCGCGCGCTCAGCCTGGAGGTCATCACGCAGCCGGCGGTGGGCGACTTCGACGCGCTGCGCGAGCGGCGCGTCATTCGGGTGCTCGTGCCCTACAGTCGTACGCTGTTTTACTACGACGGCGGCCAGCCGCGCGGACTGACCGCGGCGCTGGTGCACGATTTCGAGACCTGGCTAAACCGCCGGCACCGCCGGGCGCTCGGCAATCGGCCGATCAGCGTGGTGCCGATCCCCGTCACGCGCGACAAGCTGATTCCCTGGGTGGTCGCCGGCCGCGGCGATATCGCCGCGGGCAACCTGACGATCACGCCCGAGCGCGAGCAGCGCGTCGACTTTGCGCGGGCCGGTCTGAGCGGCGTGTTCGAGCTGGTGGTCAGCGGGCCGGCGTCGCCGCCGGTGCACGCGCTGCTCGATCTTGCCGGCAAGGAGATCCACGTGCGCCGCTCGAGCAGCTACTACGCGAGCCTGGTCGCGCTCAACCGGCGCTTTGCCGAAGCGCGCAAGCGCTCCGTAAAGATCAGCCTCGTCCCAGAATCGCTCGAGGACGAGGATCTCATGGAGATGGTCAGCGCGGGTCTGCTCGGGCTGATCGTGGTCGACGACTGGAAAGCGAAGCTCTGGGCCAGGATCCTGCACGGGCTCGAAGTCCATCGCGACATCGCCGTGCGCCGGGGCGGCCAGATCGGCTGGGCGATGCGCAAGCACAGTCCGCTGCTGGCCGCGGAGATCGACGCTTTCGTCGCCGAAGGCCTGAAAGGCAGCGGCCGGGCCGAGGCGCGCCTGGCGAGCTACGCGCAGCGTATCCAGCGTCTGCAGAACAACGTCGGCGGCGTCGAGTGGCGGCGCTTCGAATCGACCATCGACCTGTTTCGCAAGTACGGCGCGCAGTACGGCTTCGATCCGCTGATGCTCGCCGCGCAGGGGTTCCAGGAGTCGCGCCTCGACCAGAACGCGCGCAGCCCCGCGGGCGCGGTCGGCGTGATGCAGCTCTTGCCGTCCACCGGTCGCGCGATGAACGTCGGCGACATCCGTCAGCTCGAGCCCAACATCCATGCGGGCATCAAGTACATGGATCGGCTGCTCGCGCGCGACTTCGACGGCGCGCAGTTCGACGCCCAGAATCGGATGCTGTTCGCGCTGGCGAGCTACAACGTCGGGCCGAGCAGAATCGCCGCGCTGCGCCGGCGCGCACAGGCCGCCGGGCTCGATCCGAACCGCTGGTTTGGCCAGGTCGAGCGGGTCGTGGCCGAGCGCATCGGTCTCGAGCCGGTGCGCTACGTGCGCAACATCTACAAGTATTACGTGGCCTACCGGCATCGCCTCGCGGTGCTCGACGCGCGCCGCGACGCCACGGGCCGGCTGCGGTTGCGCGGCGGCGGCTAGAGGGAGCCTCTGAACGATTCGCGCAGTGCGCGTTGCGGCCAGGGCGGCGCGAATGCGAGGCGCTCGAGCACCGCCGCGGCGATCGTGCGCAACGTGGAGATTGCGGACCTTGTGCCGACCGCAGCCATCGCCGGCCCGCCGTCAGTCGAGCGCGCGCTTGACGGCGTTGGTCACCGCGCGCGTGTCGTGCACGCCGCCGAGGTCCGGCGTGAGCACGCCTTCGGCGGTGACCGCCTCGATCGCGCGCATCAGGCGCGCGGCCGCCACCGGCTCGCCGAGATGCTCGAGCATCATCGACGCGGTCCAGAACGTGGCGAGCGGATTGGCAATGCCCTTGCCGGTGATGTCGAATGCCGAGCCGTGAATCGGCTCGAACATCGAAGGGAAGCTGCGCTCGGGGTTGAGGTTCGCGGTTGGCGCGATGCCCAGCGAGCCCGAGAGCGCGGCGGCGAGATCCGACAGGATGTCGGCGTGCAGATTGGAGGCGACCACGGTGTCGATCGAGCCCGGCTTCAACACCATGCGCGTGGTCATCGCGTCGACCAGCTCGCGGTCCCAGCGCACCTCGGGGTAGTCTTTCGCCACCGCGAAGAAGATCTCGTCCCAAAGCACCATGCCGTGGCGCTGCGCGTTCGATTTGGTGACCAGCGTCAGCTGTTTCCTTGGCCGGTTGTGCGCCAGCTCGAACGCGAAGCGATGGATGCGCTCGACGCCGCGCCGCGTGAACACCGAGGTTTCGGTGGCGACTTCCTCGGGCAGGCCGCGGTGCACCCGTCCGCCCGAGCCGGAATATTCGCCTTCGGAGTTCTCGCGGACGATCACCCAGTCGAGCGCCGCGGCATCGCGCAGCGGGCTCTCGACGCCGGGGAGCACGCGCGACGGCCGCACGTTGGCGTACTGGTCGAAGCCCTGGCAGATCGGCAGCCGCAGGCCCCACAGCGAGATGTGATCGGGCACCTCGGCGGCGCCGACCGCACCGAAAAAGATGGCGTCGAAGGTCTTCAGCCGCTTGAGCCCGCCCTCGGGAATGTAGGTGCCGGTCTCGAGGTAGCGCTTCGAGCCCCAGTCGAAGTGCTCGAAGGCAAGGGCGAAACCCTGCTTTGCGGCGAGCGCCTCGAGGACCTCGATTCCGGCCGGAATGACCTCGTTGCCGATGCCGTCGCCGGGAATCGCCGCGATACGGTAGGTCTTCACGCCGCCATTTTCTTGGCCTGCGCGCGCACCGCTTCGGCGAGCGCGCTGCCGACCTCCGAGGTCGAGGCCTTGCCCTTCATGTCGGGCGTGTGCGGGCCCTCGACGATGACGTGCTCGATCGCGGCGATGATCTCGGCCGCGGCGGCGCGCTGTCCAAGGTGCTCGAGCATCAGCGCGCCGGACCAGACCTGCGCGATCGGGTTGGCGATCTTCTTGCCGGCGATATCGGGCGCCGAGCCATGCACCGGCTCGAAGATCGACGGTGCGGTGCGTTCCGGGTTGATGTTGCCCGAGGGCGCGATGCCGATCGTCCCGGCGGTCGCCGGGCCGAGGTCGGAGAGGATGTCGCCGAACAGGTTCGAGCACACGATCACGTCGAAGCGGTCCGGGTTGAGCACCATCTGGATCGACAGCCCGTCGACGTGGTACTGGTCGGTGCGCACCGCCGGATACTGCTTCTTCATCTCGGCAAAGCGCTCGTCCCAGTAGGGCATGGTGATCGAGATGCCGTTCGACTTGGTGCAGGAGGTGAGATGCTTGCCGCGCTGCATGGCGAGCTCGAAGCCGACCTTCATGATCCGATCGACGCCCTTGCGGCTGAAGATGGCCTGCTGCATCACGACCTCGCGCTCGGTGCCTTCGTAGACGCGCCCGCCGACGTTGCCGTACTCGCCCTCGGTGTTCTCGCGCAGCACGATGTAGTCGATGTCGCCGGGCTTGCGGCCGGCGAGCGGGCAGGGCAGGCCTTCGAACAGGCGCACCGGCCGCAGGTTCACGTACAGGTCGAACCAGCGCCGGAAGTTGATCAGCAGGCCCCAGGCCGAGACGTGATCGGGCACGATCGACGGATTGCCGACCGCGCCGAAGTAGATCGCGTCGAAGGCGCGCAGGATGTCGGGCGCGTCCTCCGGGCACATGCGGCCGTGCTGCTTGTACCAGTCGCAGCTCCAGGGAAATTCCTGCCACTCGAAGCGGATGCCGTGCTTGGCGCCGACCGCCTCGAGCACGCGCACGCCCTCGGGCACGGTTTCTCGGCCGATGCCGTCGCCGGCGATCACTGCGATGCGGTGGGTCGTCATGTTCGGGCTCCAACGGGACAGGCGCGCGGGCGCGCGCGGCGGCAGGAATTTTAGCAGGCGCTAGAATCCGGCCCATGCGGTTCATCGCGCTCGACAGCTCGACCGAATGGTGCTCCGCTGCGCTTTGGCAGGACGGCGAGATCGCGGCAATCGAGCGGCGCGCGGAGCACCGCCACGGCGAGCTGCTGCTGCCGATGGTCGAGCGCCTGCTCGCGCAGGCCGGCCTCGGCGCGCGGGCGCTCGACGGGGTTGCCTTCGGCGCGGGTCCCGGTGCGTTCACCGGGCTGCGGATCGCCTGTGGGCTCGCGCAGGGGCTTGCGTTTTCGCGCGATCTTCCGGTCGTCGGCGTTTCGAGCCTCGAGGCGCTCGCCGAGTGCGCTGCGGCGCCACGCGTCGTCGCCTGTCTCGACGCGCGCATGCGCGAGGTCTACCTCGCTGCCTTCGAGCGTCGCGCAGACGGCTGGGCGGTGATGCGCGAGGCGGCCTGCCTGCCGCCCGACGCCGTGGCCGCGCTGCCGAGCGGCGGCGGCTGGGTCGGCGCCGGCAATGGCTTCGCCGCGCATGGCGAGCAGCTCGCGCGGCGCTTCGGCGCCGCGCTCGTCGCGCTGTGGCCGGCGCTGCGCCCTGGCGCCTACGCGATCGCGCGGCTCGCGGCGCCACGCTTTGCGCGCGGCGAAGGCGTCGATGCCGCGCTCGCCGCGCCGCATTACCTGCGCGACAAGGTCGCGCTCACCCGCGCGGAGCGACGCGCCCCATGAGCGCCGTGCTCGAGCGCCCCGTGCCCGGCCGTCCGCGGCTCGCGCGCATGCAGCCGGAGGACCTCGAGGCGGTGGTCGCGATCGAGCGCGCGATCTACAGCCATCCCTGGACGCGCGGCAACTTCATCGACTCGCTGCGCGCGGAATACGAGTGCTGGCTCTGGCGCCAGGACGGCGCGCTGATCGGCTACTTCGTCCTGGCGGTTGCCGCGGGCGAAGCGCACCTGCTCAACTTCTCGATCGCCGGGAACCTCCAGCGTCGCGGCTACGGCGGGGCCTTGCTCGAGCGCGTCGTCGGCGTGGCGCGCGAATCGGACGCACGCAGCGTATTTCTCGAAGTTCGCCCGAGCAACGAGGGCGCCCAGCGGCTTTATCAGCGCTTCGGGTTCCGCCGCGTGGCGGTGCGCCGCGGCTACTACCCGGCGCAGGCGGGGCGCGAGGATGCGCTCGTGTATGTGCTGCGTCTCGAATAATCCGATGGCCCGATGACCCGATGACGAAGCCCGCCCGCAGCGCCGTGCTCGCCGAGATGGGGTTGACGCCGCTGTGGCGGCTGCGCGGGCCCGCGGCGGCCGCCGCCGAGGCTGCGGTGAGCGAAGGTGACGCCGCGACCGAACCGCGGTCGCCGCCGGCGGCAGCGCCGCCGGGCGCGCCCGGCGCGCGCGAGGCGACGATCGGCGCCATGGACTGGACCGCGCTCAAGCAGGCGGTGCCCGCCTGCACCGCCTGCGGCCTGCACGCCGGGCGCAAGCAGGCGGTGATCGGCGTCGGCGACGAGCGCGCGGACTGGCTGCTCGTCGGCGAGGCCCCGGGCGCCGAGGAGGACCGGCTCGGCGAGCCCTTCGTCGGGCAGGCCGGCCGGCTGCTCGACGCGATGCTCGCCGCGCTCGCACTGAAGCGTGGACAGAACGTGTACATCGCCAATGTGCTGAAATGCCGTCCGCCGGGCAACCGCAACCCGGCGCCCGCCGAGGTCGCGCAGTGCGCGCCCTACCTGCTGCGCCAGATCGCCTTGATCGAGCCGCGCCTGATCGTCGCCATGGGCCGTTTCGCGGCACAGACCCTGCTCGCGACCGATGCGACGATCGCCAGCCTGCGCGGGCGCGTGCATCGTTATGCCGGCGTGCCGCTCATCGTGACCTACCACCCGGCCTATCTGCTGCGCAATCTGCCGGACAAAGCCAAGGCCTGGTCCGACCTGCTGTTCGCGCGCCGCACGCTGACCGAGCGCGCCGCCGGCTGAGCCGCGCGCCTCGTGCGCCTCGCGCGCCTCGCGCGCTCAGGCGCGATCGCCGGGTGTGACCGGCAGCCCGGGGACCGTGTCTTCGACCGGGTGCGTGACGTGCGTATCCTCGGCGCGCGCGAAGGCGAGCAGCCGCTCGACCTCGGCGGCGTGCACCCGGCGGTTGTAATGGAACCACCACAGTACGGCGCTCATGGTGCCGGCGACGAACAGGCCGAATACGGTGATGACCGTATAGATCGACAGACCGAGCCACAGCAGCAGCGAGTAGAGCGCGATCATGAGCAGGATCGAGCTGTTCTCGTTGAAATTCTGCACCGCGATCGAGCGCCCCGCGCCCACCAGATGGTGGCCGCGATGCTGCAGCAGCGCGTTCATCGGCACCACGAAAAAGCCTGCGAGGGCGCCGATCAGGACCATCAGCGGCACCGCGACCCAGACGCTGGTGACGAAGTTCATCACGATCACGACGACGCCCATCGCGATGCCGAGCGGGATGACGCGCACCGAGCGATCGAGCGAGATGCGCAGCGACGCGATCACCGCGCCGATCGCAATGCCGAGCGCGGTCACCCCCTGCAGCATCGCCGCCCGCGACAGGTCGAAGTCGAAGGTCGCGCGCGCCCATTCGATGACGATGAACTGCAGCGTCGCCCCCGCGCCCCAGAACAGGGTCGTCACGGCGAGCGAAATCTGGCCCAGGCGGTCCTTCCACAGGGTTGCCACGCAGTGGGCAAACTCTTTCAGGCCCTCGATCGGGTGGCCCGGGAGAGGCTTCAGCTTCACGCCGGTGCGCGGAATGTGCAGGTTGAAGTAGGCCGCGATGGCGTACACGACGACGATCAGCGCAATCGCCGCCTCGGGGGGCGTGTCGATGTGCGTATCGATGAACGGCAGATCGAATCCGAGCAGGTAGGCCGACACGCCGCCGTGCAGCAGCAGGCCACCGAGCACGGTGCCGAGAATGATCGAGGCGACCGTGAGCCCTTCGATCCAGCCGTTCGCGAGGACCAGCTTGTGGTGCGGCAGGTACTCGGTGAGGATGCCGTACTTGGCCGGCGAGTAGGCCGCGGCACCCAGCCCGACCAGCGCGTAGGCGGCCAGCGGGTCGACTTGCCAGAGCATGAACACGCAGCCGACGATCTTGATGCCGTTCGAGATCAGCATCACCATGCCCTTTGGCAGGCGGTCGGCGAACGCCCCGACGTAGGGCGCGAGCACGACGTAGGACACGACGAAAAAGAATTTCAGGTAGGGCGTGAGCCAACTCGGCGCGTCCGAGGCCATGAGCAGCGCGATCGCCGCGACGAGCAGCGCATTGTCGGCGAGCGACGAAAAGAACTGCGCCGCCATGATGATGTAGAAGCCGAGGTTCATGGCGGGCGGGTTATAGCACGCGCATTCGACGCGCAGCGCGTGCGCCGCGCGCGCGACCCGGCGAATCTGCGCAACCCCGGCGTCGCGCTGCGGGCCGTGCGCCTGCGTCGCGGCCGGCGGGCTTCCGGGTTTCGCTCATGGCCGACTATAAGCTACCCAAAGCAAAGGGATTATGATTGAATAAGCGCGACTTTAAGCTCGATCGAATGGATTAATTCACATGGCTGACCGGCGCCTCCAAGTCTTTCATGCCGTCGCCAAGCATTTGTCGTTCACCAAGGCGGCCGAAGCGCTGTTCATGACGCAGCCGGCGGTGACCTTCCAGATCAAGCAGCTCGAAGAGCATTTCAACACGCGCCTGTTCGAGCGCGGCCATGGCCGCATCTCCCTGACGCCGGCGGGGGGCGTGGTGCTCGAATACGCCGAGCGGATCCTCGCGCTGTCCGCGGAGCTCGATACCCGGCTCAAGGAGATGACCGGCGAGGTGGCGGGACTGCTGATGGTCGGCGCGAGCACGACGATCGCGGAGTTTCTCCTGCCGCGGGTACTGGGCGAGTTCAAGTCGCAGTATCCCAAGGTCCTGCCGCGGCTGATCGTCGGCAATTCGGAGACCGTGGAGAGCCGGGTCGCCGAGCATACGCTGGACATCGGCTTCATCGAGGCGCCGTCGCACCTCGCGATGGTGGCCACCGACGTCGTCTGCGATGACGAGCTGCAGGTGGTCTGCGCGCCCACGCACCCGCTCGCGCGCCAGAAGAACGTCAGTCCGAAGCAGCTCGTCCAGTACCCGTTCATCAGCCGCGAATCGGGCTCGGGCACGCGCGAAGTGACCGACCGTTACCTCAAGAAGGCGGGCGTCGAGCCCGAGGCGCTGAGCGTGGTGATGGAGCTCGGCAGTCCGGAGGCGCTCAAGGGCTTGATTGCGACCGGCCTCGGCTTCGGCATCATGTCGCGCGTCACCGTGACGAGCGAGCTGGGGCTCGGCCGCGTGGTCTGCGTGCCGCTCGCGCCGCGCCTGCTGCGGCAGCTCTCGGTCGTTTACCCGAAGGAGAAGTTCCGCTCGCAGCTCATCAACACCTTCGTCGAGTACGCGAAGGGACGCCTGGCCGCCCTGCAGGCCGCCTAAAGCCGTCGTGCCCGGCGCGATGCGCCGCATCCTGCGGTACTGTTCGGCCGTGATTGCTCAAGACGACGGCCCGACGAAGTCGGGTATGCCGAAAAATCTGCCGAGCTGAACGTTCATGCCGCGACCGATCCGCGCGACGATTTCGAGCGCCGCGCTCAAGCACAATCTCGAGATCGCGCGCCGCCATGCCGCGGGCTCGAAGGTCTGGGCGGTCATCAAGGCCAATGGCTATGGTCACGGGCTGCTGCGGGTGGCGAAGGCGCTCGAGGCGGCCGACGGATTCGCGCTGCTCGACATGGTCGAGGCCTTGCGCCTGCGCTCGGCGGGCATCGATAAGCCGATCCTGATGCTCGAGGGGTTCTTCAAGCCGGAGGACCTGCCGTTCCTGGAGAAATACGCGCTCACGCCGGTGGTCCACAGCCTCGCGCAGGTCGAAATGCTCAAGTCGAGCGGCCTTGCCGGGCAGATCGACGCCTACCTGAAGATCAACAGCGGCATGAACCGGCTCGGCTTTGCGCCGGACAACGTCCTGCTCGGCTGGAACGCGCTGCGCGAGGACCCGCAGATCCGCTCGGTGACGCTGATGACCCACTTCGCCGACGCCGACGGCGAGAGCGGCGTGCGCGGACAGCTCGACTGGTTCAACCGGATCACGCACAGTCTGGAGGCGCCGCGCTCGCTGGCGAATTCGGCCGCGCTGCTGCGCTATCCGGAGGACACGCGCGCTGCCTGGGTCCGTCCCGGCATCATGCTCTACGGCTGCTCGCCGTTCGCCGACCAGAGCGCGGCCTCGTTCGGCCTGCAGCCGGCGATGACGCTGTCGAGCGAGATCATCGCCTTGCAGCGGCTGCAGCCGGGCGAGCGCGTGGGATACGGCTTCAGCTACGAGGCCGCCGGCGAGATGGCCCTCGGCGTGGTGGCCTGCGGCTACGCGGACGGCTATCCGCGGCACGCGCCGACCGGCACGCCGGTGCTGGTGGCGGGTCAGCGCGCGCGGATCGTCGGCAAAGTGTCGATGGACATGATCTGCGTCGATATCACCGGCATCGAGGCGGCGCGCGTCGGCGCGCCGGTGACGCTGTGGGGCGAAGGCCTGTCGGCCGACGAGGTCGCGATGCATGCGGGCACGCTGAGCTACGAGCTGCTCTGCAGGCTCGCGCCGCGCGTCCCGGTCGTGGAAAGCTGAGCGGACGCGCCCGCCATGGCCCGCACGAAGTCGGCCTACGTTTGTTCTGACTGCGGCGCGAGCGCGCTGCAATGGTTCGGCGCCTGCCCTTCCTGCGGCGCGGCGGGCACGCTGGTCGAGACGCGCGCGGAAAAACCGGCCACGCAACGCCATCGCGGCGTCGCACCGGAAAGCAGGCCGCAGCCGCTCGGGCGGATCGAGGCGCGCGAGGCGGCGCGCACGCCGGTCGGCCTCGACGAGCTCGATCGGGTGCTCGGCGGCGGGCTGGTCGCGGGACAGGTCGTGCTGCTCGGCGGTGACCCGGGCATCGGCAAATCGACGCTGCTGCTGCAGGCGCTGGCCGCGCTCGCGGCGTCGACGACCGGCATCGCGGCGCTCTACGTGAGCGGCGAGGAATCGGTCGAGCAGGTCGCGCTGCGCGCACGCCGGCTGGCGCTCGATGCGGCGGGCGTGCAGCTGCTCGCCGAGATCCAGCTCGAGCGCATTCTGGACACGCTCGGAACGACGCGGCCGCAGGTCGTGGTGATCGATTCGATCCAGACGCTGTATTCCGATGCGCTGCAGTCCGCGCCGGGCTCGGTTGCCCAGGTGCGCGAGTGCGCGGCGCAGCTCACGCGCTATGCCAAGCACAGCGGCTGCGCGGTGCTGCTGATCGGCCATGTCACCAAGGAAGGCGCGATCGCGGGGCCGCGCGTGCTCGAGCATATCGTCGATTCGGTGCTCTATTTCGAAGGCGACCCGCATTCGAGCTTTCGCCTGGTGCGTGCGATCAAGAACCGCTTCGGCGCGGTGAACGAGCTCGGCGTGTTCGCGATGACCGAACGCGGCCTGCGCGCGGTGAGCAACCCCTCGGCGCTGTTTCTATCCCATCACGGCGCCGACGTCGCCGGGGCCTGCGTGCTCGCGACGCTGGAGGGGACCCGGCCGCTGCTGGTCGAGATCCAGGCGCTGGTCGATGCCGCGCAGGCGCCGAGCCCGAGGCGGCTGTCCGTCGGGCTCGAGCAGACCCGCCTTGCGATGCTGCTCGCGGTGCTGCACCGCCATGCGCAAATCGCGACCATCGACCAGGACGTGTTCGTCAACGCGGTCGGCGGCGTGCGCATCAGCGAGCCGGCGGCCGACCTCGCCGTGTCCCTTGCCGTGGTCTCGTCGCTGACCGACCGGCCGGTGCCGCGCGACGTGGTGATGTTCGGCGAGATCGGTCTCGCCGGCGAGGTGCGGCCAGCGCCGCGCGGCCAGGAGCGCCTGCGCGAAGCACTCAAGCTCGGCTTCGCCCGGGCGATCGTGCCGCGCGCCAACCGCCCGAAAGCCGCGATCCCGGGGCTCGAGGTGATTGCCATCGAGCGGATCGAGCAGGCGGTGCAGCTGCTGCGCGGGCTTTGATCGGCGACCCCGCTGACCCGGACGGGTGATATGGTTGTGGCGCCCGGGCGGCAATAATCCCGGAGGGAGGTCCGATGGCAGGACGCGCGCCGATGACGGTCACGAGCAAGGCGACGAGGGCGCGCGCCGGCGTGCGTGTGGCGAACCCGTTGGCGCGTTCGCTCGAGGCGCTGCGCCGGCTCTGCGGTCATCGCGACAGCGTCGACGCGCTGCTCGAGGACGCGACGCAGATCGCGCTGGACCTGCTCGCGGCGGAGCTCTGCGCGATCGTCTGGCGGGACGAAATGCGGCCGACCCTGCGCGTGCGCGCCCGCCGTTGGCGCGACGCGCGCAGCGCGGGCGTCGAAGACGATGCGCGGATCGTCGCTTTCGTTGCGGGCCTGCCGGAGGCGGGCGCGAGCAAGGGGCCGGAGCAGGCGCGCGCGTTGCACGTCGGCGGGCAGACGATCGGCTATCTGTACCTGCGTGAAGCGGCCAAACCGGGTCGTGGCACGGGCGGCGTCGACGCGGCCTTGCTCGACGCGCTTGCCGAGCACCTCGGCTTCGCGATCGAAACGCAGAACCTGCGGCAGCTGCTCGCCTCGCGCTACGCTGCGATCGCCCTGAGCCGGGACGTGCAGCGCGACAGCGCCGCGCCGGGCGCGCTCGACGGCAACGTGCTGGCCGCGGTGACCCATCCGGAAAAGGTCGCGCGGATCATCGCCCGATCGTTCTACAAGGACCTGCGCCGGGCGGGCTTCGAGACCAAGCAGATTCTGGTGGTGGCGACCGAGCTGATCGACAGCTTGAATGTCGCGCTGCGCCGGACCAAGGCGAAAACCGCGCAGACCGAGACCGAGACCGAGCCCGAGGCCGATCGCATCGCGGAGCGCTGACGCGCCTAGCGCCGCGCAATCAGCAAGCCGGCGACGATCAGCGCGAGGCCGGCGACCGAGCTCGCCGAGACGGGCTCGCCGAGGACCCGGTCGATCAGCACGAGCGACAGGAACGGCGACAGAAAGATGAGCTGCGCCAGGCGGCCCGCGTGCGCGGTGCGACGCATCGCGGTCTGCCACAGCACGAAGGTCACGCCCATCTCGATGAGCCCCACCCAGGCGCCGTAGCCCAGCGCAGCTGCGTTCAGCGCCGGCAGTCCCTCGCGCAGCGCGCAGGCGATGCCGACGGCCGGCGCGCCGACCGCGAAGCTGGCCGTCATCAGCACCAGCGGGTCGATTTTCAGCCGCACGTTCGCCAGCCAGTACAGCGCCCAGACCAGGGTGCTGGCCAGGGCGAGCGCGACACCGAGCGCGTCGACCCGCGCGAGGCCGTCGAACCGCCCCTGCGCGAGCAGCACCAGCACTCCGCCGTAGCTCACCACGATGCCCGCCAGCGTGCGCCGCGTCAGCGGCTGCTTGAGGATCGGCACCGCCAGGACGGCGAGCATGATCGCCCAGGTGTAGTTGAGCGGCTGGGCGATCTGCGCAGGCAGCCGGTCGTAGGCTTCGAACAGGATGAAGTAGTACAGGAACGGATTGAGCAGCCCGAGGCCGGCGGCCTGGCGCCAGCCGCGCGCCGGAAGCGCGGCGAGCCGCGACCAGCGCCCGGTCGCGAGCAGCAGGGCCGCGAACAAGCCGAGCGAGATGAGCGTGCCCAGCCAGAGAAGCTGCAGCGGCTCGAGCCGCTGCAGACCGAGCTTGAAGCCGGTTGCCACCGTCGACCAGGCGAGCACCGCGGCGAGCGCACAGGCGAGCGCGAGCCGCTCGTTCGGCCGCGCGTTCATGCCGGTGCGCGGCCGGCGCGCAGGTCGTCGCGCGCCGCGGCGGCGGCACGCAGGCCGCTGCGCACCGCGGCCTCCAGGGTCGGCGGATATTCCGGGTCGGTGTAGTCGCCGGCGAGATACACGCCGGGCAGCGCGCTGCGCGTCGCGGGCCGCGCGACGCCCGGGGTGCAGGCCACGGTCGCGCGCTTTTCCGCGATCACCTGCGACCACAGCACGGACGGCAGCCCGGGAATGGCGTCGGCCAGCTCGCGTGCGCAGTGCGCGGCGAGCGCCGCATGGCCGAGCTGCTCATGCGGGCCGCGGGCGCTGATCACGCAGGCGAGCCGCCCGTGCTCGCCGGCGAGCGCGCCGCGATCGAACACCCAGTGGACATTGCCGCCTTCGAGCCCGAGCATCGGGTGGGCGAGGCGCACGGCCGCAGGATACTGCAGGTACACGGTGACGATCGGCTCGTACGCGGCCTCGAACGCGAGCTCGGGCGCGAGCGCCTTCAGCTGGTGCGGCCCGACCGCGAGCACGACCGCCGCGAAGCGCGCGCGCAGCGCGGCGAGATCGCGCACCGTCGTGCGCAGATGAAGCTCGCCGCCGTGCGCGCGCAGGTATGCCGCGGCCGGTTCGGGAAACAGGCGGCTCAGGTCGACGCGCGGCAGCACGAGGTCGCTCGCGCCGCGGGGCCCGTCGAGCGTGTCGCGCAGCACTGCGAGGAAGGCGTTTGCCGAGGCGCGCGCGGGCGCCAGGTTGAGCGCCGCAATGCACAGCGGGATCCAGAGGTGGCGGCCGAGGCCGCCGTCCTGCCGGTAGCGCGCGAGCAATGCGCTCACGCTGCAGTCGTCGGCGAGGCGAAAGCCCTGCGTGCGCAGGGCGCGCACGAAGCGCACGGCGCCGAGCCGGTCGGCCAAGCTCACCCCGCGCGCGAGCAGCAGAGCGCCGAGCAGGCCGAGCGGCGCGGGCAGCGGCAGCGCGCGCAGGGCGAAGCCGCGTGCCATGCGGATCTCCAGCGGCATGCGCAGCACGGCGCTCGCCGGTACGCCGACGGTATCCATCAGCCGCAGCAGTTCGCGATAGGCGCCGACCAGCAGGTGCTGGCCGTTGTCGAGCGCGTGGCCGCGCGGCGTGACGCGCCGCGCCCGCCCGCCGGGCACCGGTCCGGCCTCGAACACGCTGACCGGCGTGCCGCGCTCGGCGAGCGCGACCGCCGCGGCCATGCCGGCGTAGCCGGCGCCGACGACCGCGACCGGGTCCTGCGCCGCGCGCCGCCCCTCGCCGCTCAGGTGGCCAGCCACGTGCGGCAGGCGATCCAGAACTTCCTGAGCGGCGTCAACGAGGTGCGCTGCGACAGGACGTGAAAGCCGTCGCGCTCGATTTCGTCGAGCAGCGCGCGATAGATTGCCGCCATGATCAGGCCCGGACGCTGTGCGCGCCGGTCGAGCGCCGGCAGCGCCGCGAGCGCACGTGCGTAGATGTCGCGCGCGCGCAGCGCCTGCGCCGTCATCAGCGCGGTGAAGGCCTCGGTCTGGCGCGCGGCGAGGATGTCGGCCGCCGGGACGCCGTGCGCGCGCAGCTCGTCCATCGGCAGGTAGATGCGGTTCTTGCGCGCGTCCTCGCCCACGTCGCGGATGATGTTGGTGAGCTGGAACGCCAGACCGAGCAGGCGCGCGTACTCCAGCGTGCGCGCGTCGCGGTAGCCGAAGATGCCGGCCGAGACCAGGCCCACGACGCTCGCGACCCGGTAGCAGTAGCGCTCCAGCGCCGCGAAGTCCAGGTAGCGCGTCTGCGTCAGATCCATCTCCATGCCGGCGATGATCTCGTTCAAGTGCTCGGCGCGGATGCCGAAGGGTTCGATCGCGGGGGCCAGGGCGCGCGTCACCGGGTGCTCGGGCTGCTGCGCGTAGAGCCGGGCGACTTCACTGCGCCACCACGCCAGCTTGGTCGCGGCGAGCTGCGGATCGCTGCACTCGTCGACCACGTCGTCGACTTCGCGGCAGAAGGCGTAGAGCGCGGTGATTGCGCGCCGGCGCGCGGGCGGCAGGAACAGGAACGCGTAGTAGAAGCTCGAGCCGCTGCCGGCGGCCTTGTCCTGGCAGTACGCGTCCGGGGTCACAGCGCGCGTCCGAGAAGGATCGGCCAGTCGAACCAGCGCAGCGCCGGCCGGCGGCGGAACATGTCATCCCCGGCCGCCGCGAGCCGATCGAGGATGCGCAGTCCGCCTTGCACGGTCAGCCGGATCTCGAGGCCGATGCGCCCGGGCAGGCGCCGGCCGAGCGGCGCGCCCGCGAGCAGCATGCTGCGCGTGCGCGCGATCTGGAACCCGATGAGCGCGCGCCAGGCATCGTCGCAACGCGCCTGGGCGATGTGTTCTTCACCCACGCCGAAGCGGGTCATCTCGTCGCGCGGCAGGTAGATGCGCTGCTTGGCATAGTCGACGGCGATGTCCTGCCAGAAGTTGGTCAGCTGCAATCCGGAGCAGATCGCATCCGAGGCGCGCAGGTTTTCGTCGCTCGTGCGCTCGAACAGGTGGAGTAGAAGGCGCCCGATCGGATTCGCCGAGCGGCGGCAGTACTCGAGCAGCTCGGCGAAATCCGCGTACCGCGACTGGGTGACGTCCTGCGTGAAGGCATCGAGCAGGTCGTGGAACAGGCCGAGCGGCAGGCGGTGCGCTGCGATGATGCGCGCGAGCGCACGCAGCAGCGGGTCGGCCGGTACGCCGCCCGCGGCGATCGTGCCGAGCGCGTCGCGGTAGGCCTGCAATCGGGCGAGCCGTTCATCGGGCGGCCAATCCCCTTCGTCGGCGAAGTCGTCCGCGGTTCGCGCAAAGCGGTAGATCACGGCGACCGGTTCACGCAGCCGCAGGGGCAGCAGCAGCGAGGCGACCGGAAAGTTTTCGTAATGACCGACGGACACCGCTTGATTCTAAAGGTGAATCGGCGCCGCCGCGTCCGGGGGTGCGCCGTGTTCGCGGTTATAATTCGGCGGTCGTTTTTGACCCTCGCTCGACGTGCGAAGGTGGCGGAATTGGCAGACGCACTGGATTTAGGTTCCAGCGCGGCAACGCGTGTGGGTTCGAGTCCCACCCTTCGCACCAGCGCCGACGGGCGGGCAACACGGGGACAGTGGCAGGTATGGCGGTAAACGTAGAAACGCTCGGCGCGCTCGAGCGACGGGTCACGATGGCGGTCCCGCTCGAGGAAATCGAGCGCAAGGTCGATGCGCGCCTGAAGAAGCTCGCGCGGGACGTGAAGATGGCCGGGTTCCGGCCCGGCAAGGTGCCGCTCAAGCTGGTCGCGCAGCAATACGGGCCGCAGGTGCGCTCGGAAGTGCTCGGAGACGCGGTGCAAAGCGCGTTTAGCGACGCGATGAAGGAAGCCAATCTGCGCGTCGCGGGCTACCCGAAGATCGAGAAGAAGGACGGGCCGGACGAGAAGGCGCTCGAATTCAGCGCGACCTTCGAGGTGTATCCGGAAGTCAAGCCGGGCGATGTCGCCGCGGCGAGCATCGAGCGTCCGCAGGTGAGCGTCGACGAGGCCGCGGTGGACAAGACCATCGAGGTGCTGCGCAAGCAGCGCGTCGGCTACGCGGCGGCGGCGCGCGCGGCGCAGGCGGGCGACCGGGTCACGGTGGACTTCGAGGGTCAGATCGACGGCACGCCCTTCGCCGGCGGCAAGGCGCAGGGATTCGCGTTCATCCTCGGCGAGAAACGCATGTTGCCGGAATTCGAAGCGGCGGCCACCGGCATGAAAGTCGGCGAGACCAGGACCTTCGAGCTGCGCTTCCCGGACGACTACCAGGGCAAGGAGGTCGCCGGCAAGACCGCGCAGTTCACCCTCAGTCTGAACGAGGTCGGCGAGCCGCAGCTGCCGGCGGTCGACGCCGAGTTCGCCAAGACGCTCGGTGTCGCGGACGGCGATCTCGAGAAGATGCGCGCCGAAATCCGTGCCAATGTGGAACGCGAAGTGAAAAAGCGCATCGATGCGCGCGTCAAGCAGCAGGCGCTGCAGACGCTCGTGGACGTGACGCCGCTCGAGGTGCCGAAGTCACTCGTCGAGCTCGAGTCGCGCCAGCTCGTCGAGCGCGCGGCGGCGGACCTGCAGGCGCGCGGACTGAAAATCGAGAAGCTGCCCTTCGACCCGTCGACCTTCGAGGCATCGGCAAAGCGCCGCGTGACCCTCGGTCTGATCATCGCGGAGCTCGCGCGCGGCGAGGGGCTGCAGCCCAAGCCGGCGCAGGTGCGCGCGCTCGTCGAGCAGGAGGCGCAGAGCTACGAGAGTCCGGCCGAGGTGGTAAGATGGTTTTACATGCAGCCGGAGCGTCTGTCCGAAATGGAGGGCCTTGCGCTGGAGTCGAACGTGGTCGAATGGGTGCTGTCGAAGGCGAAGGTCAGCGACAAGCCCATGGCGTTCGACGAACTGATGGGAGCCACGGAATGAGTGCCATGGAGCCACGCGGGCTGGGCCTCATCCCGATGGTCATCGAGCAGTCGGGGCGCGGCGAGCGCGCCTACGACATCTACTCGCGGCTGCTCAAGGAGCGGGTGGTGTTCCTCGTCGGGCCGGTGACCGAGGTCACGGCGAACCTGATCGTCGCGCAGCTCCTGTTTCTCGAATCCGAGAATCCCGACAAGGATATTTTCTTCTACATCAATTCGCCGGGCGGATCGGTGTCCGCGGGCCTCGCGGTCTACGACACGATCCGCTTCATCAAGCCGCACGTGAGCACGCTGTGCGTCGGGCAGGCTGCGAGCATGGGCGCGCTGCTCCTCGCGGCGGGGGAAAAGGGCAAGCGCTACTGCCTGCCGAATTCGCGCGTCATGATCCACCAGCCGATGGGCGGCTTCCAGGGGCAGGCCTCGGACATCGAGATCCACGCGCGCGAGATCCTGTTCCTCAAGCAGCGGCTGATCGAGATCCTGGCCGAGCACAGCGGGCAATCCATGGAGCGGATCGGGCGGGATACGGACCGCGACAACTTCCTTTCGGGTGAGGAAGCGGTACAGTACGGGTTGGTGGACAAGGTGCTGGTGTCGCGCGAGGCCGGTTGAGCATCCCGGGGCGCATCGGCAGGGCTCACGTAAGAGGAGCGTTGGATGTCTGAAAAGACCTCGTCGGGCGAAAAGCTGTTGTACTGCTCGTTCTGCGGAAAGAGCCAGCATGAGGTGCGCAAGCTCATCGCAGGACCCTCGGTGTTCATCTGCGACGAGTGCATCGAGCTGTGCAACGACATCATCCGCGAGGAGACCGCGTCCGACCGGGGCGGCAAGGGGGTCAAGTCGGACCTGCCCTCGCCGCACGAGATCCGGCAGATTCTCGACCAGTACGTCATCGGCCAGGACCAGGCCAAGAAGATCCTCTCGGTTGCGGTCTACAACCACTACAAGCGCCTGAAGCACATGGCGAAGAACGACGAGGTCGAGCTCGCGAAGTCGAACATCCTGCTGATCGGGCCGACCGGCTCGGGCAAGACCCTGCTCGCGCAAACCCTCGCGCGGCTGCTGAACGTGCCGTTCGTGATCGCGGACGCGACGACGCTCACCGAGGCCGGCTACGTCGGCGAGGATGTCGAAAACATCATCCAGAAGCTGCTGCAGAACTGCGATTACGACGTCGACAAGGCGCGCCGCGGCATCGTGTACATCGACGAGATCGACAAGATCTCGCGCAAGTCGGATAACCCTTCGATTACGCGCGACGTCTCGGGCGAGGGCGTGCAGCAGGCGCTGCTCAAGCTCGTCGAAGGGACGATCGCCTCGGTGCCGCCGCAGGGCGGACGCAAGCACCCGAACCAGGACTTCGTCCAGGTGGACACGACGAACATCCTGTTCATCTGCGGCGGGGCGTTCGACGGTCTGGAAAAGATCGTGCGCAACCGGACGGAGAAGACCGGGATCGGTTTCGGCGCCGAAGTACGCAGCCCGAACGACGCCAAGGCGACCTTCGATCTGCTGAAGGGCGTCGAGCCGGAAGACCTCATCAAGTACGGACTGATTCCGGAGTTCGTCGGCCGGCTGCCGGTCGCGGCGACGCTCGAAGAGCTCGACGAGTCCGCGTTGATCAAGATTCTGACCGAGCCGAAGAACGCGCTGATGAAGCAGTACCAGCGACTGTTCGAAATGGAAGGCGTCGAGCTCGAGGTGCGTCCCGGTGCACTCGCCGCGGTGGCGCGCAAGGCGCTCGCGCGCAAGACCGGCGCCCGCGGCCTGCGCTCGATCCTCGAGAATTCGCTGCTCGACACGATGTACGACCTGCCGGCGCTCGACAACGTGAGCAAGGTGGTCGTCGAGGAGCAGATGATCAGCGGAGACGGCAAGCCGCTGCTCATTTATTCCGACGACAAGAAGGTCGCCGGGACCTCTGCCTAGCGATCGCAGACCCGGCCCGCACGTTGTTTGACGTGAGGGGCGTTGCGCCGCTACGAGAATCGCGCATTCGATTGATTCGTGGGGCCTTTCCGCATTGCGGGGGGGCGCCCTTGCGTGTAGTCTTGCCCCAGACCTTAGACCTTAGACCTTAGACTGGCAAGGGTTGAAAACTTCAGATTCAATGCCATGTCTCACTGATCTTCCCCCCGCAGCGAGCGATCCACATGTCCCTGGTACCTGAATCGTCGGCCACGCCCACCCAGTACCCGCTGCTGCCGCTGCGCGACGTGGTGGTGTTCCCGCACATGGTGATTCCGCTGTTTGTCGGTCGGCCCAAGTCGATCAAGGCGATGGAAATCGCGATGGAGTCGGGGAAGTCGATCCTGCTGGTGGCGCAGAAGTCGGCCACCAAAGACGACCCCGGTCCGCAGGACATGTACGAAGTCGGCTGCGTGTCGAACATCCTGCAGATGCTCAAGCTGCCGGACGGGACCGTGAAGGTGCTCGTCGAGGGCGGCTCGCGTGCGCTGGTGCGTCAGGCGACCGACATGCGCAGCCACTGGATCGGCGAGGCGTCGCTGCTCGCCGCCGAAGGGGTCGAGGCCCCCGAGGTCGAGGCGATGCGCCGGGCGCTGCTGTCTGCGTTCGATCAGTACGTCAAGCTGAACAAGAAGATTCCGCCTGAAATTCTCACCTCGCTGACCGGCATCGACGAGGCCGGACGGCTCGCGGACACGGTCGCGGCGCATCTGCCGCTCAAGCTCGAGCAGAAGCAGCACGTGCTCGAGATGGTGGACGTCAAGCTGCGTCTCGAGCACCTGCTGTCGCAGCTCGAGACCGAGATCGACATCCTGCAGGTGGAAAAGCGCATCCGCGGCCGCGTGAAGCGCCAGATGGAGAAGAGCCAGCGCGAGTACTACCTGAACGAGCAGGTCAAGGCGATCCAGAAGGAGCTCGGCGAAGGCGAGGAAGGTGCCGATCTCGAGGAGATGGACAAGCGCATCAAGCGCGCGAAGATGCCCAAGGAGGCGCGCAAGAAGGCGGAATCCGAGCTGAAGAAGCTCAAGCTGATGTCGCCGATGTCCGCCGAGGCCACGGTGGTGCGCAACTACATCGAGACGCTGACCAACCTGCCGTGGCGCAAGCGCTCGAAGATCTCGAAGGACATCAAGGCCGCGTCGGAGATTCTCGATCGCGATCACTACGGACTCGAGAAGGTGAAGGAGCGCATCCTCGAGTACCTCGCCGTGCAGAGCCGCGTCGAGCAGATGAAAGCGCCGATCCTGTGCCTGGTCGGCCCGCCGGGCGTGGGCAAGACCTCGCTCGGGCAGTCCATCGCGCGCGCGACGAACCGCAAGTTCGTGCGCATGTCGCTTGGCGGGGTTCGCGACGAGGCGGAGATTCGCGGCCACCGTCGCACCTACATCGGGTCGATGCCGGGCAAGATCCTGCAGAACATGTCGAAGGTGGCGGTGCGCAACCCGCTGTTCCTGCTCGACGAGGTCGACAAGCTCGGCATGGACTGGCGCGGGGATCCGTCCTCGGCACTGCTCGAGGTGCTCGATCCCGAGCAGAACCACACCTTCGTCGACCATTACATCGAAGTCGAGTACGACCTGTCCGAGGTGATGTTCGTCGCGACCGCGAATACGCTGAACATCCCGCCGGCGCTCGCCGATCGGATGGAGGTGATCCGGCTCTCGGGCTACACCGAGGACGAGAAGCTCAACATTGCGACACGCTACCTGCTGCCGAAGCAGATGAAGAACAGCGGTCTCAAGTCCGGCGAGCTGTCGGTGAACGACGCGGCGATCCGGGACACGATTCGCTACTTCACGCGCGAGGCCGGGGTGCGTAGCCTCGAGCGCGAGATGTCGAAGATCTGCCGCAAGGCGGTGACGCAGCTCGTGGTGCGCAAGGCGGGCGACGGCAAGAAGGGCCGCATCGCGGTGACGCCGCGCAATCTCGACAAGTTTCTCGGCGTGCGGCGCTTTACGTTCGGCATGGCGGAAAAGGAGAACCAGATCGGCCAGGTGACCGGGCTGGCCTGGACCGAGTTCGGCGGCGAGCTGCTGACGATCGAGGCGATCACCATGCCGGGCAAGGGCAAGACCATCACCACCGGCAAGCTCGGCGAGGTCATGCAGGAATCGATCCAGGCGGCGCTGTCGGTGGTTCGCAACCGCTCACGGCGGCTCGGCGTCGCCGAGGATTTCTACCAGAAGAACGACATCCACATCCATCTGCCGGAAGGTGCCACGCCGAAGGACGGCCCGAGCGCCGGCATCGGCATCGTGACGGCGATGATTTCGATGCTGACCGGCATCCCGGTGCGTGCCGACGTCGCGATGACCGGCGAAATCACGCTGCGCGGCGAGGTGCTCGCGATTGGCGGGCTCAAGGAAAAGCTGCTTGCCGCGGTGCGCGGGGGCATCAAGACGGTCATGATTCCGGAGGAAAATTCGAAGGATCTCGCGGAGATCCCGGAAAACGTGAAGAACCGCCTCGAGATCATTCCGGTAAAGTGGATCGACAAGGTGCTCGAGGTCGCGCTTGCCCGCAAGCCCGAGCCGCTGCCCGAGCCGGCGCCGTCGGTGCCGGTGCCGGAAGCAGAGGAGGGCAAGCCGGGGACCACCGGGATTGCCACGCATCACTGAGACGTTTAATTCAAACCTGAGGAGGGCTCTAGTGAACAAGGCTGAAATGATCGACGAGATCGCACAAGCCGCCGAGATTTCGAAGTCGGCGGCGGAACGCGCAATTGACGCGCTGGTGGGCGCGGTGAAATCCAGCCTCAAGAAGGGCGACGACGTGACCCTGGTCGGGTTCGGCACGTTCTACGCGAGCGATCGCGCTGCGCGCACCGGGCGCAATCCACGCACCGGTGAAGCGCTGCAGATCGCTGCGTCGCGGGTGCCGAAGTTTCGCGCTGGCAAGGCGCTGAAGGATGCGATAAACTAGCGCGCTCTTCGCGCGCTGTTTTTCCGTAGCGCGCGGCAGCTGCGCCGGGTGCCGGCGCTCGGGTGCATAGAGGGTGCTTAGCTCAGTGGTAGAGCGTCGCCCTTACAAGGCGAATGTCGGGAGTTCGACCCTCTCAGCACCCACCAGGTAGCGTTCGCGCAGGCCGCAGGAAGTGCGCGGGCAGTCGTAAATAGGAGTGGTAGTTCAGTCGGTTAGAATACCGGCCTGTCACGCCGGGGGTCGCGGGTTCGAGTCCCGTCCACTCCGCCAGACATCAGGGCAAAGGCGAACTCCGGTTCGCCTTTTTCATTCCCGGGATCCACATGCATGTTTGAACTGGTCCAAAAGAACAAGCGCCTCATCCAGGCGCTGATCATCCTGATCATCATCCCGTTCGCCTTCTTCGGCCTCGAGGCGTACACGCGGGCGACGCGGGGCAGCAACGTGGCGACGGTCGACGGCGACGGCATCTCGGCGCGCGAGTTCAGCGAGGCGCTGCGCGGCCAGCAGGATCGCCTGCGCCAGGCCTTCGGTGGTCAGGTCGACATCGCCGCGTTCGATACGCCCGCGATGCGCGAGGCGCTGGTCGAGTCGCTGGTCGCCGAGCGGCTGGTGGCCACCGAAGCGGTGAAATCACGCTTGTACGTCTCCGACGAAACGCTGCGCGCGGTGATTGCGGCGATGCCCGCGTTCCAGCGCGACGGACGCTTCTCCAAGACCGACTACGAGGCCTTGCTGCGTGCGCAGGGATTGTCCGAGACCCAGTTCGAGCAGCGCCTGCGCTATGACCTGACGGTCGGCCAGCTTCGCCGCGCGGTGGCCGAGACCGCGATCGCAGCCAAGACCCTGGCGGCGCGTCTGGCCGGCCTCGAGAACGAGCAGCGCGAGATCGCCGAGTCGCTGGTGCCGGCGGGTCTGTACCTCGACAAGGTGTCGGTCACGGCCGATCAGGCGAAGGCGTACTACGACGCCCACACCGCGGATTTCGAGTCCCCCGAGCGGGCGCGCGTCGAGTACGTCGTGCTGTCTGCCGAGGCCCTCGCCAAGGCGAGCCCGGTGACCGAGGACGAGCTGAAGAAGGCGTATCAGGCGGCCGGATCGAAGTACCGCGTGGGCGAGCAGCGCCGCGCAAGCCACATCCTGATCCAGATCGCGCCGGATGCGAACGAGGCCGCGCGCGCCGAGGCGCGCAAGAAAGCCGAGCGCATCCTCGCCGAAGTGAAGGCCTCACCCGAGCGCTTCGCCGAACTGGCCAAGAAATACTCGCAGGACACCGGCTCGGCTGCCAAGGGCGGCGATCTCGGGCTGTTCGGACGCGGCATGATGGTCAAGCCGTTCGAAGATGCGGCATTCGCCCTCAAGGCAGGCGAGACGAGCGGCATCGTCGAGTCGGAGTTCGGCCTGCATATCATCCGGGTCACCGAGATTCAGCCCGAGCGTGCGCGCCCGCTGGACGAAGTGCGCGCGGAGCTCACCGAGGCCCTGCGGCGCGACAAGGGCAAGCGCCGCTTCGCGGAAATCGCGGAAGCCTTTGCCAACCAGGTCTACGAGCAGGCCGAAGCGTTGCAGCCTGTCGCGGAGCGCTTCAAGCTGGAGCTCAAGACCTCCGACTGGATCACCCGTACCCCGCGGTCCGAATACGGCGTGCTGAACAATCCGCGCCTGCTGGCGGCGGTGTTTTCGCCCGATGCGCTCAAGGATCGGCGCAACACGGATGCCATCGAGGTGGCGCCCGACACGATCGTCGCCGCGCACGTCATCGAGCATGCGGCGGCGCGCCAGCGCACGTTCGACGAGGCTCGCGCGGAGATCGAGCAGGCGCTGCGACGCGAGGCGGCCGTCAAGCGCGCGACCGAGGCCGGCGAGGCGATCCTGGCGGGCCTGCAGAAGGGCGCGGCGGCCGAGGTGAAATGGAGCGCGCCGAAAATGGTCTCGCGTCGTGACCCGGGCGGCGTCGACCCGGCCGTGGTGCGTACGGCGATGGGCCTCGACGCTGCGCATCTGCCGGTGTATTTCGGCGAGATTCGTCCGGGCGAAGGCTACGCGGTCTACCGTCTGAGCAAGGTCGTTGCGGCCACGCAGCGCTCCGAGGACGAGCTGCGCCAGGACCAGGCGCGGCTGCGCCAGCGCGTGGCCGCCACGGAATATGCGGAATACGTCGCCAGCCTGCGTGCGCGCGCAGACGTGAGCCTCCACCCGGATAACTTCGCGAAGCAGCAGTAGACGAAAGGGCTCGGCGCGAACGCGCGCCGGGATGCGGCGCGGCCTCAGCCTTCGTCCGACGCGGCCGACGCGGCCGACGGATCGGCCATGCCGCCGACCACGTGGCTGAAGCCTGCGTCGACATAGAGCACTTCGCCGGTCACCGCGGCAGCGAGATCCGAGAGCAGAAATGCGGCGGCGTTGCCGACGTCGTCGATCGTGACGTTGCGGCGCAGCGGCGCGTGTGTCTCGACGAATTTCAGAATCTTGCCGAAGCCGGCGATGCCGCTCGCGGCAAGCGTCTTGATCGGACCTGCGGACAGGCCGTTCACGCGGATCCCGCGCGGTCCCAGGTTCGCGGCGAGATAGCGGACCGAGGCCTCGAGGCTCGCCTTCGCCAGACCCATGGTGTTGTAATGCGGGACGACACGCGCCGCGCCGAGGTAGCTCATCGTGAGCAGGGCGCCGCGGCGCCCCTCCATCATGGGCAAGGCGGCCTTGGCGAGCGCCGGAAAGCTGTACGCGGAAATCTCGTGTGCCTCGCGAAACGCCTCGCGCGAGAAACCATCGAGCAGCTCGCCGCTGATCGACTCGCGCGGCGCGTAGGCGATCGCATGCACCAGGCCGTCGAGGCCGTCCCAGCGTTCGCCCAGCGATGCGAACAAGGCTTCGATCTGCGCGTCGCTCGATACGTCGCAGGGCAGGACGATCGTCGAGCCGAATTCCTGCGCAAAGCCCTCGACGCGCTCTCGGAAGCGCTCGCCGACGTAGGTCATGGCAAGCGACGCACCTTCGCGATGCGCGGCGCGCGCGATGCCGTAGGCGATCGAGCGATTGCTGAGCAAACCGGTAACGAGGATCTTCTTGTTGGCGAGGAGCGACATGACCGCGCGATTATACTGTCCCGATGCGTCGTGTCCTTGCGTTCGCCGCGGTACTGTTGCTGGCTGCCTGCGGGGACATGTGGAACGATCCCTATCCTGCGGCCGATGCCGGCAGCAACATCCTTTACACGGCGTTCGTCGAGCGACCGAAGCACCTCGATCCGGTGCAGTCCTACACCGAGGATGAGGGACGTTTCACGCAGCAGATCTACGAGCCGCCACTGCAATACCACTATCTGAAGCTGCCCTACCAGCTCGTTCCCCTGACCGCGACGCAGCTGCCGCAAGCCGAGATGCTCGACGGCGGCCGCTTCACGCGCTACGAAATCCGCATTCGCCCGGGCATCCGCTATCAGCCGCATCCGGCCTTCGTCGAGGCCAATCGGTCGCTCTCGCCCAAGGTCATCGCGCGCCTCGACACGCCCTATGCGCTGCCGCTCGGGACGCGCGAGCTGACCGCAGATGACTACGTCTACCAGATCAAGCGCCTGGCGCACCCGCGGCTGCATTCCCCGATCTTCGGGCTGATGGCGCAGTACATCGTGGGCCTGGACGGCTACGCGGAAGCGCTCCGGCGTGCCGATACGCAGCCCGAGGCCTGGCTCGATCTGCGCGGGTTCCCGCTCGAGGGCGTCGAGCGCGTGGATGCGCAGCGCTTTCGCGTCACGCTGAAGGGGCGCTATCCGCAGTTCCTGTACTGGCTCGCGATGCCGTTCTTCGCCCCGGTGCCCTGGGAGGCCGAGCAGTTCTACCAGCAGCCCGGGATGGCCGAGAAGAACTTCACACTCGACTGGTGGCCGGTCGGCACCGGGCCGTTCATGCTCGTGGAGAACAACCCGAACGCGCGCATGGTGCTCGCGCGCAACCCGCAGTTTCGCGGCGAGCCCTATCCGTCCGAGGGCAGCGCGGACGACCGTGCGGCGGGGCTGCTCGTCGACGCCGGCCGGACGATGCCGTTCGTCGACCGCGTCGTGTTCTCGCGCGAAAAGGAGAGCATTCCGTACTGGAACAAGTTCCTGCAGGGCTATTACGACAGCTCGCTCATCCCGAGCGATACCTTCGATCAGGCGGTGCGCATCGCGGTCGGCGGCGAGGTGGGGCTCACGCCGGAGATGCAGGAAAGGGACATTCGCCTGAGCACGTCGGTCGACATCACCATCGTCTACCTCGGCTTCAACTGGCTCGACGCCACGGTCGGCGGCGCGTCGCCACGGGCGCGCAAGCTTCGCCAGGCGATCTCGATCGCGGTGGACTGGGAGGCGTACATCTCGATCTTCCTCAACGGCCGCGGCCGGGTGGCGAGCGATCCGCTTGCGCCCGGCATCTTCGGGCAGAAATCGGGCCGCGCAGGCATCAATCCGCTCACCCATGTCTGGCGCGACGGCGGCGCGCAGCGCCGGCCGATCGCCGAGGCGCGCGCGCTGCTCGCCGAGGCGGGCTATCCCGGGGGGCGCGAGCGCAAGACCGGCGAGCCGTTGGTGCTGGTGCTCGACACCGTGGGCCGTGGCCCGGGCGACAAGCCGCGCTTCGACTGGTTCCGTCGCCAATTCGCGAAGCTCGACATCCAGCTCGAGATCCGCGACACCGACTGGAACCGGTTCCAGGAGAAGATCCGCAAGGGCAGCCAGCAGCTCTACATTCTCGGCTGGAACGCGGATTACCCGGACCCGGAGAACTTCCTGTTTTTGCTCAACGGTCAGCAGTCCCGCGCGAAGCACCAGGGCGAGAATTCGAGCAACTACGCCAACCCAGAGTACGACGCGCTGTTCGAGCGGATGAAGAACATGTCGAACTCGCCCGAGCGGCAACGCATCATCGATCGCATGGTGGCCATCGTGCGGCGCGACGCGCCCTGGCTGTGGGGCATCCACCCGGTGACCTACGACCTGACACAGAGCTGGCTGATGAACGACAAGCCGAACAACATGGCACGCAACAACCTGAAATACCTGCGCCTCGACGTGGCGCGGCGCGCCGCCTTGCGGCGCGAATGGAATCAGCCCGTGCTTTGGCCGCTCGCGGCGATCGTCCTGCTGCTGGCAGCGGCCGCGCTGCCGGCGATCGCCATCTACCGACGCAGGGAGCGCATGGCCGCGCGCACCGCCTAGATGCTCGCGTATACCGTTCGTCGTGCCCTCTACGCGATTCCGATCCTGATCGGGATCAACCTGGTCACCTTCGCGCTGTTCTTCCTCGTCAACACGCCGGACGACATGGCGCGCATGCAGCTCGGCGCAAAGCGCGTGACGCCCGAGGCGATCGAGAAATGGAAGGCGCAGCGCGGCTATGACCGCCCGCTGCTGTGGAACGGCGCCGCCCCGGGCGCCGAAAAGTTCAGCGACACGATCTTCTTCGCCAAGTCGCTCAGGCTGTTTACGCTCGATTTCGGTCGTGCCGAGGACAACCGCGATATTGCGCGCGAGATCAGGACGCGCATGTGGCCGAGCCTGGCGCTCGCGCTGCCGGTGTTCCTGGTGGGGCTCGCGGTCAACGTCAGCTTCGCGCTCGGCATGGCGTTCTTCCGTGCGAGCGTGATCGACCTCTGGGGCGTCGTCCTGTGCGTGGTCCTGATGTCGATCAGCACGCTGTTCTACATCATCGGCGGGCAGTACCTGATCGCGAAGCTCTGGCGCCTGGTGCCGATCTCGGGCTACGCCGGCGGCCTCGATGCCCTGCGTTTCCTCATCCTGCCGGTGATCGTCGGCGTGGTGGGCGCATTCGGCGCCGGCGCACGTCTGTACCGGACGCTGTTCCTCGAGGAGATGGCCAAGGACTACGTGCGCACGGCGCGTGCGAAGGGCCTCGCCGAACGCGTGGTTCTGTTCCGGCACGTGCTGAAGAACGCGCTCATTCCGATTCTCACCGGCGTGGTGGTCGTCATTCCGTCGCTGTTTCTCGGCAGCCTGATCACGGAGTCGTTCTTCGGCATTCCCGGTCTGGGCAGCTACACGATCGACGCGATCCAGGCGCAGGACTTTGCCGTGGTTCGTGCGATGGTCTTCATCGGCTCGGTGCTCTACATCGTCGGCTTGGTGCTCACCGATCTGTCCTACACGCTCGTCGACCCGCGCGTGCGCTTCGACTGACATGCTGTTCCTGCTGCCGAGCGACGTCCTTGTCTGGCTGCTGGTGATCGCGGTTGCGGTCTTCGCGCTCTACTGCAGCCGCCGGCCGCACCTCGCCGCGCCCTGGGCGCGCGTGTTCCGCAATCGCGCGGCAATGGCCGCCGCCGTGTTCCTGTGCGCCTACCTGCTGGTGGGGCTGCTGGATTCGGTGCATTACCGGCCGAGGCTTCCGGTCGCAGCGCCGAACGCGCCGGTGGTCTACGCGGTGGGGGTGCGTTCGCTGCTCGACCGCCTGCTGACGCCGCTGCGCACGCAGCTCGAGAAGACCTACTCCGCGCCGCTCGCCACGCATCTGTTCCAGAAGGAGCTGGTCCGGGCGCCCGGCGGTGGTACCTGGCGCGCGTTCCCCCGCCTGCGCTATGGCGGGGCGCATCTGGAGGTCGTGTCGGCGCGCGGCCGCGACCTCGCGCAGCGCGCGCTCGGCGGCGCCGGCGCCGCGCTGCTGCTCTGGCTGCTGGCCGTGGCGGCGGCACGCCGCACGCTGCTGCGCCGCTGGCCCGAAGCCGCCTGGGGCGCGGCGGGCGCGGCGCTCGGCGCGCTGCTCGTGGTCGCCGGCGTCGTCGCGGCGCTGGCGACGGGCTATCACGTCCTCGGCACCGACCGCGTCGGCAACGACGTCCTGTATCAGGCGCTGAAGAGCATTCGCACCAGCCTGGTGATCGGCACGCTGACCACGCTCGTGCTGCTGCCGCTGGGCGTCGGCGCGGGGATCGCGGCCGGTTATTTCAAGCGCCGCGTGGACGACGTCGTCCAGTACGTCTATACGACGCTGAGCTCGATTCCGGCGGTGCTGCTGATCGCCGCCTCGGTGCTCATGGTGCAGGTCTACGTCGATACGCATCCGGCGCTGTTTCCGACCTCGGCGCAGCGCGCGGACTTCCGCCTGCTGAGCCTGTGCGCGATTCTCGGCGGGGTCGGCTGGACGAGCCTCGCGCGCCTGGTCCGCGGCGAGGCGCTCAAGCTCTCCGAGCTCGATTACGTGCAGGCCGCGCAGGCCTTCGGCGTGTCGCATGCGCGCATTGTCACCCGGCACATCCTGCCGAACGTGGCCCATATCGTCGTGATCACCCTGGTGCTGGAGTTCTCCAGCCTGGTGCTCGCCGAGGCGGTGCTTTCCTACATCGGCGTCGGCGTCGATCCGTCGACCATCAGCTTCGGCACGATGATCAACGCGGCACGCCTGGAAATGGCCCGCGACCCGATGGTCTGGTGGTCGCTCGGCGCCGCGTTCATATTCATGCTGGCGCTGGTGCTTGCCGCGAACCTGTTCGCGGATGCGGTCCGCGACGGCTTCGATCCGCGGGTGCGCGTCGGCGCGGTGCGCGAGGCGGCCGGATGAGCGGGCTGCTCACGCTGGAGGGCCTGCGCACGCGCATCGACACAGCGCAGGGCGCGCTGCGCGCGGTCGACGGGGTCGACCTGGACATCGCGCGCGGCGAATGCCTCGCGCTGGTCGGCGAGTCGGGCTGCGGCAAATCGATCGCGGCGCTCTCGGTGCTGCGGCTGCTGCCCGACGCGGCGCGCATCGCCGCGGGCAGGGTGCTGCTCGACGGCCGGGATCTGCTCGGCCTTCCCGAGGCGGCGATGCGCGCGGTGCGCGGCCGACGCGTGGCGATGATCTTCCAGGAGCCGGCGACCGCGCTCAATCCGGTGCTCACGGTCGGGCGGCAGATTGTCGAGGTGCTCGAGCGTCACACCGGGATGCGCGGCGCGCCGGCGCGCGCGCGCGCGATCGCGCTGCTCGAAAAGGTCGGCGTGCCGGACGCGGCGCGTCGTCTGGCCGAGTACCCGTTCCAGCTCTCGGGCGGACTCAAGCAGCGCGTGATGATCGCGGCTGCGCTTGCGGTCGATCCCGAGGTGCTGGTGGCCGACGAGCCGACGACGGCGCTCGATGTCACGATTCAGGCGCAGATCCTCGAGCTGCTCGCGCGGCTGCAGGCCGAGCAGGGCATGGCACTGCTGCTCATCACGCACGACCTGGGCGTGGTGGCGCGCATGGCGCAGCGCGTCGCAGTCATGTACGCGGGCGAGATCGTCGAAATCGGAACGCGCGAGGCGTTCTTCCGCGCGCCGCAGCATCCCTACGCGCAGATGCTGTTCGCCGCGCTGCCACGACCGGAGCGGCGCGAATCCGAGCTTGCCGTCATCCCGGGCCAGGTGCCGCCGCTGACCCGCAGCTTCCACGGCTGCCGCTTCGCGGAGCGCTGCCCGTTCGTCTTCGAGCGCTGCCGCCGCGAGCCGCCGGCGCTGCGCGGCGCCGCGAGCGCAGTGCGCTGCCACCTGCGCGAAGACCGCCCCGCCGAGCCGCGGATCCCGGCGAGCGCTCTGCCTGCGCCGCTCGAGGGCGCAGCGAGCGAGCCGAGCGAGGGCGCGCCGCTGCTCGAGGTGCGCGATCTGAAGGTGCACTTTCCGATCCGGCGCGGCGTCCTGCGGCGCGCCGTGGGACAGGTACGGGCGGTCGACGGCGTCGATCTCGTGCTGCGCGCGGGACGGACGCTCGCGCTGGTCGGCGAGTCGGGTTGCGGCAAGACGACCGCGGGCAAGGCGATCCTGCGACTGATCGAGCCCAGCGCCGGCCGCGTCGCGCTGGTCGAGTCGGGCGCGCAGGTCGATCTCGCGACGCTCTCGCGAGCCGCGCTGCGCCGCCGGCGCGGGGTGATGCAGATCGTGTTCCAGGACCCGTTCGCTTCGCTCAACCCGCGCATGCGCGTGCGCGAGATCCTGGAAGAGGGCATGGTGAGCCTCGGGCGCGGCGGCGCCGACGCGCCCGCGCGCGCCCGGCGCATGAATGCACTGCTCGAGCAGGTCGGCCTGCCGGCCGAGTCGCTCGCACGCTATCCGCATGAATTTTCCGGCGGCCAGCGCCAGCGCATCGCGATCGCCCGCGCGCTCGCGGTGGAGCCGCGGCTGATCGTCTGCGACGAGCCGACCAGCGCGCTCGACGTGTCGGTGCAGGCGCAGATCCTAAACCTGCTCAAGCAGCTGCAGCGCGACCTCGGCCTGAGCTATCTGTTCATCAGCCACAATCTCGCCGTCGTCGAGTATCTGGCGCACGAGATTGCGGTGATGTATCTGGGCCGCATCGTCGAGCAGGGCCCGGTGGACGCGGTGCTGCGCGCGCCCCGGCACCCCTACACGCAGGCGCTGCTCTCTGCGGTCCCCGAGGTCGACGGCGCGCGCGAGATCATCCGGCTCGCGGGCGAACCGCCTTCGCCGGCGAATCCGCCCGCCGGCTGCCATTTCGAGCCGCGCTGTCCGCAGGCCAGAGCGGCGTGCCGCAGCGCCTACCCGCCGGCCTATGCGGCGGGCCCGAGGCACAGCGTGCGCTGCGTGCTGCTTGCCGACTGACTTGGAACAAGGGGGCGCCGCCCCCTTGTGAACCCCCGACTCCAGACGAAACCCTGATCCAGTCTGTGACTGGATCAGGGTTTCCAAAGGATTGTCTAAATTTCCTCCGGCACCATCTCGATGGCGCCGCAAGGACATTCCGCGGCGCACACGCCGCAGCCCTTGCAATAGTCGTAGTTGAACGCGAAGCGCTGGCCCGGTCCGCGCTTGATCACCGCGTTGTCCGGGCACATGCCGTAGCAGTTGTCGCATTCGAAGCAGTTGCCGCAGGACAGGCAGCGCCGCGCCTCGAACAGCGCATTCGACTCGTCGAGCCCGCCCTGCACCTCGTCGAACGTCGACTGGCGGCGAACCGCGTCGAGCACCGGCAGCACCGTCTTCGGCGCGTCCGAGTAGTACCAGGTGTTCAGCTTGTCGAAATTCGCCAGCGCGTGCGCCGGCGGCTTGGCGTAGGCTGCGCCGCGCAGCCAGGCGTCGACGTGGCGCGCAGCCTTCTTGCCGTGGCCCACCGCGACGGTGACCGTGCGCTCCGAGGGCACCATGTCGCCCCCGGCGAAAATGCCCGGGTGCCCGGTCATCATGTTCGACCCCACCTTGACGACGCCCCCGTCCACCTCGAGCCCGGGGACGTGCTCGAGCAGCGACAGGTCGACATCCTGGCCGAGCGCGAGGACCAGCGAGTCGGCCTCGAGCGTCTCGAGTTCGCCGGTGGGCTGCGGGAAGCCGGTCTCGTCCAGCCGCATCTTCTCCACCACCAGTTCGCCCTCTGCCGCCTGCTTGATGGTCGACAGCCACTTGATCAACACGCCTTCCTGCAGCGCTTCCTCGACCTCGAAGTCGTGCGCCGGCATTTTCTCGCGCGTGCGACGGTAGACGATGATCGCGTCGGTGGCGCCCAGGCGCTTCGCAGTGCGCGCCATGTCGATCGCGGTGTTGCCGCCGCCGTACACCACCACGCGGCGCCCGAGCAGAGGCTTGTCCTCGCCTTCCATGCTGCGTAGCACCGACACCGCGTCCAGGATGCGCGCCGAGGCGCCCGCCGGGATGGTGGTGCGCTTGCCGATGTGCGCGCCCACGGCGAGAAAGGCGGCATCGAAACCACCTGCGCGCATCGTCTCGAGGATGTGATCGACCTTGGCGTTCAGCTTCAGCTCGACGCCGAGATCGACGATGCGCCGCACCTCGGCTTCCAGCACGTCGCGCGGCAGCCGGTATTTCGGGATGCCAAAGCGCATCATGCCGCCCGCCACCGGGCCGGCCTCGTGGATCGAAACGGCGTGGCCCATGCGCGCCAGGTGATACGCGGCCGACAGCCCCGAGGGTCCCGCGCCGACGACCAGCACGCGCTTGCCCGAGGGCGCCGCGGGTCGATCAAACGCCCAGCCCTTGTCGATCGCGATGTCGCCGAGGAAGCGTTCGACGGAGTTGATGCCCACCGCGGCGTCGAACTGTGCGCGGTTGCAGGCCGACTCGCAGGGGTGATAGCACACGCGGCCCATCACCGCGGGCAGCGGGTTGTCCTCGGTCAGCTGCCGCCAGGCCGCCTCGTAATCGCCCGATTCGGCGCGAAACAGCCAACCTTGGATGTTCTCGCCCGCGGGGCAGGCGTGGTTGCACGGCGGCAGGCGGTCGACGTAGACCGGCCGCAGGGTGCGCCAGGAGCCGGTGTGATTGGCGAGGCTCGAACCGGGATCCAGGGTGATCGCGAAAGGTTTGCGCATCAGGCCGCCTCCTGTCGTTCGAGCAGCCCGTAGCGCCGGATGTTGCGATCGGCGAGCGCCTGCAGGCCGGCGATGACCTCGCTGAGCGGCGGGTCGCCGAACAGGTGCGCGAAGCGCTTCTGCGGTCGCAGGTAGGCTTCGACCGGCTGGCGGTGGCGGATGCGCGAGACCCCGGTCAGTTCGCCGTGCGTGGCCTCGAACACCGGGAACAGGCCGGTTTCCTTTGCCAGGCGCGCGATGCGGATCGTGTCCTGCGAGGCGTGCCCCCAGCCGAGCGGGCAGGGCACGAAGACGTGGATGTAGCGCGCGCCGCGAATGCCCATCGCGGTCTTGACCTTCGCCTCGAGGTCGTGCAGCTCGGCGACCGTGGCGGTCGCGACGTAGGGGATCTCGTGCGCCATCGCGATCGCCGGCAGGTTCTTGCCCTGTCCGAAGACATTGCCCGGAGCCTTGCCCACCGCCATCGTGGTCGCGGTGCGCGCCGCCGCCGGCGTCGCGGAAGAGCGCTGCACGCCGGTGTTCATGTAGGCCTCGTTGTCGTAGCAGATGAACAGCACGTCGTCGTTGCGCTCGAACATCCCCGACAGGCAGCCGAAGCCGATGTCGGTCGTGCCGCCGTCGCCGCCCTGGGCGACCACGCGCACGTCGCTGCGGCCCTTCACCTTCAGCGCCGCGGCGATGCCGGTCGCCACCGCCGCGGTGTTGCCGAACACCGAGTGAATCCAGGGAATCTGCCACGAGGTTTCCGGATAGGGCGTCGAAAACACCTCGAGGCAGCCGGTTGCGTTGGCCGCGATCAGCTGGCGGTTGCTCGCTTCCATCGCCGCGTCCATGGCGAAGCGCGCGCCGAGCGCTTCGCCGCAGCCCTGGCAGGCCCGGTGTCCCGAATTGAGCGAATTGCTGCGCCGCTGCGTGGATTGCACGGCGCGCACATCCGGCGGCAGCAGGCGATTGCCGACCGTGAAGGTTCCGGTCTGATAGAACTTGACGGGTTGATAGGGCATCGCGGCCTCTTCAGCGGATGCGCGCGCCGACCACGCCGAGGTCGCGCAGGATGTTCTCGGCGATCGGGCCGGAGCGCCGCACTTCGCGCTCGCGCGCGAGCGCCCGGTCGACCAGACCGTGGTCCAGATCGAGAAAGCTGATCGCTTCGAGCGAGCCGTCCAGCGCCTGCTCGAAGACACGCTGCAGCGAGGCGCGCGTGATGGGGCGCCCGCCCAGCCCGGCGATCACCGTGCGCACCGCCCGCGTTGCGCCGCCGGACATCGAGGTCCGCACGTTGTTCGACACGATGCCGCCCAGACCGACCGCGAGGCTCTTTTCGAGGACCAGGACCTGCTTCGCCTGCGCGAGCGCAGCGCGCACCGCGTCCTGCGGCCAGGGCCGGAAGCAGGTGATGCCGAGCACGCCGATCCGCATGCCGCGCTCGCGCATTGCGTCGACCGTGTCCTTGATCGTGCCGAGCACGGAGCCGAGCGCGACGACGACGAGCTCCGCGTCCTCGGTGCGGTAGCTGTGCAGCAGCCCGCCCGAGTCGCGGCCGAAGGCCTGGCGGAACTCTTCCGCCCAGCCGGGAATCAGCTCGAGCGCACGCATCTGTTTGACGTGCGCCAGATAGCGCACCTCCATGAACGCTTCCGGGCCGACCATCGCCCCGATCGACACCGGCTCGGCCGGATCGAGGCTCTGGCGCGGCGTGTACGGCGGCAGGTAAGCGTCCACCTGCGCCTGCGTCGGCATGTCGACTCGCTCGTAGGCGTGGGTCAGGATGAAGCCGTCCATGCACACCATCACCGGCAGCGAGAGCTCCTCGCCGAGCCGGAAGGCCTGGATGTGCAGGTCGAGCGCCTCCTGGTTGGTCTCCGCGAACAGCTGGATCCAGCCGCAGTCGCGCTGGCTCATCGCGTCCGTGTGGTCGTTCCAGATGTTGATCGGCGCGCCGATGGCGCGGTTGGCGACCGTCATGACGACCGGCAGACCGAGGCCCGAGGCATTGAATACGGCTTCGGCCATGAACAGCAGGCCCTGGCTGGCGGTCGCGGTATAGGCGCGCGCGCCGGCGGCCGAGGCGCCGATCGCGACCGACATCGCGGCGAACTCCGATTCGACGTTGATGAACTCGCAGGGCGCCAGCAGCCCGCGCTTCACCATTTCGCCGAGTGCCTCGACGATGTGGGTCTGCGGCGAGATCGGGTAGGCGCAGATCACCTCGGGACGGCACAGCGCCACCGCCTCGGCGACCGCGCGCGAGCCTTCAACCTGCTTCAGCATGCGATGCCCCTTTGATTTCCTCGCGGACGAACGCATAGGCCTCGCGCGCGGCAGCGACGTTGCCTTCGGCGATCGCGCCGGAGAACTTCTGGCGCAGCGCCTCGGCCACGGAATCGATCGAGACGCGCCCGCTCACCGCGGCGAAGCCACCGAGCAGCGCGGCATTCGGCACCGGGCGTCCGACGTGCTTGCGTGCGAGCTCGGTCGCGGGCACGGTGCACAGGCGCGCGGCATCGAACCCGCGCACGAACTCGCCGACGCCGAGGACGTCAAAGCTGCGCGTGGTATTGATCAGGATGTACCCGTCCGGGGCGAGGCCGGAGAAGACATCGACCTGGTGCAGCAAGGTCGGGTCCTGAATGATCAGCGCATCCGGGCTCAGCACCGGCTCGCGCAGCCTGATTTCGCGCTCGTCGATGCGGCAGAACGCCACCACCGGGGCACCCGTGCGCTCCGAGCCGAAGCTCGGAAAGGCCTGGGCGTAGCGACCCTCGAGGAACGCGGCGATCGACAGCGTCTCTGCCGCGGTCACCACGCCCTGGCCGCCGCGGCCATGGATCCTGATCTGGAACACCCTAGCGCCCTCCGCGATGATGCGCCCATGCTAGGCGCGCGCCGCGGCAGGGATTTGAGATGGATTAAACCTTGGCCGCCCTCACCAGACCGCGGTGCCCTCCGGGCGCGGTTCACGGGCCGTGGGCGCGGTGCCCGCGGGCGCCGGCGGTTGCTCGGCGCGGGCCGTCGCGCCCGGCTCGACGGTCATGGCGTTGACCGCGATCGGCGCTTCGCCGCCGCGGCCGCGTGGCTGCGGCTTTGGCGCGGCTGCGGGCTTGGCTGCGCCACCGTCCTGCTGCTCCGCGAGCGCCGGCTCGGCTGGCGCGCGAGGAATCTCCGCGATCGCGACCACCAGCATATGGCTCAGATCGGGCGGCACCGGCAGCAAGCCTTCCTCCAGCACCTCGCGCAACTGCTGGCGCTCCTTCTCCGGCAGTTTGCGCGCCTCGTCGGCGAACTGCACCGCCAGCGCACGCATTTCGGGCTCGGAGAGCAGGGACAGTCGATCAATGACATTGCGCACCGCGTAGGCGTGCTCGGCGAAGTACTGGATCATCGCGGCGCGTACCGTCGCGTTCTTCGGCTTGATCAGCTCGTCGTTGAAAGCCTGAAACAATGCGTCGCGCCGGCGCTCCGACAGGTAGTAGAAGCTCTCGTCGATCAGTTCACGCAGCTTGCGCGGCTCGACCATGGTGCCCGGATAGAGCGCGGGCAGGGGCTCGGAATTCGGCTGGGGCGGCTTCTGGCTGTTGACGAACGCGTCGTACATGACCTCACGCGCCATACCGAAAAGGAACATCAGGATCGGCTCGAAGGCGCGCGCCGGGCTGGTACACAGCACACCGGCCACAAGACAGGCGGAGAGCACCGCGTTGCGCAGGACGCGATTCATGGCTTCATTCTAGGCAAACAAGCCAGCTGCCGTGAGCGCTTTGGTCGCATTCAGGAGAAAAGCTTGGAGGTTAGGAACGCAATCCCTTGCCTGATAGAAGGAACAACCAGAAAAGGAGGGGAACGATAGAAAGTCAAAGTATTATCAGATGGCTATTTAACTAACACAATGTGAAAGTTTAATATCATATTGCAACACATTGATATTTAGTAATTATTAATGCAATAAACCCGCGCTTCGCCTATTTTCGCCCGGCGATCGACTGTCCGTATCCACTGAGCTCGATGCGCTGTCCCGGCCGCAGGATGCGCAGGTTCCCGTTCCACGCCTTGAGGTCCCTGACCGACAGGTCGTAGCGGCGCGCGATGCCCCACAGCGTGTCGCCGCGCCGCACGATGTGAACCCTGCCGGCGCCCGGCCGCGGCGGCGCGTACAGGATCGGCAGCTTGTCCGGATCGAGCACCGCACCGTTCAGCGGAACGACGAGCAGCCTGGGCGCGGCGCGCGCGCGTGCGTCAATGCCGTTCAGCGACTTGAGCCGCGCGACCGGGACCTTGTACTTGTGCGCGACGGCCTCGAGCGATTCGCCGCGGCGGGGGTGGTAGACCTGCCAGTGCACCGCCGTGCTGCCGCCGTGCTTGGAGAGATTGGCATGGAAGCGCTCGACCCGGTCGGCGGGCAGCACGATGCGCGGGCCGGCATCCGCGCGCAGCAGCGGCCGGTTGAAGCCCGGGTTGAGTTGGATGAATTCCTCGACCGGCATCTCGGCGAGCGCGGCAGCGAGCTGCACGTCGATGTCCGCCGAGCGCGGTACGGTCGCAAAGTACGGGCGGTTCGGAATCGGCTCGAGGACGATGGCGAAGGGTTCCGGGTTCGAGATGATGTTCTTCAGCGCCTGCAGCTTCGGCACATAGTTCCGGGTCTCCTCGGGCATTTCCAGGCTGGCGTAGTCGGTCGGCAGCTGTTGGGCCGCATTCTTCTGGATCGCCCGTCTGAGCGCGCCCTCGCCCCAGTTGTAGGCGGCAAGCGCCAGGTGCCAGTCGCCGTACAGCGCGTAGAGGTCGCTCAGATAGTCGAGCGCCGCACTCGTCGAGGCAACGATGTCGCGCCGCCCGTCGTACCACCAGTCCTGCTGGAGGCTGTAGCGCCGGCCCGTCGTCGGGATGAACTGCCACAGCCCCGCGGCGTCGGAACGCGAGTAGGCCATCGGATTGAACGAGCTCTCGACCATCGGCAGCAGCGCCAGCTCGGTCGGCATGCCGCGCTGCTCGAGCGCCTCGACGATGTGGTAGAGGTATTTGTTGCCGCGCTCGAGGGTGCGGCCCAGATCGTTCGAGCGCGCTGCATACCAGGCCGTTTTCTCGCGCACCAGCGGACCGTCCAGGTCGGGCATGCCGAAGCCCTGCCGGATGCGTTTCCAGAGATCATCGGGCGGCACGGTGCGATCGATTTGCGCCTGCACGCCGAGCGGCTCAGGGATCACCCGCTGCTCGCCGTCGAAGGGCGGCAGCCGCGTTGCGTCGAGCGGTTGCATGCGCACGGCCGGATCGATACCGGGAAACGCCGGCGAGCCCGGTCGCGCTCCGTCGTCGGGGCGCTCGCCCGGCGTTGCGCAGGCGCCGAGCAGCACGAATGCAGCGAGTGATACGCCGCTGCGCGATAATAGGCCGCTCACGTGTCGGCGTCGTCGAAGACGTTGACCGCAGCGACCTCGAACATGGATCGACAGTCCTTCCTGCCAGGCACTGCGCCGAAGTATAACGGCGTGCGTCCGTTGCTCGCCGACTGGTTCGGCACGCCCCTGGGCCGCTACGTGCTGGAGTGGGAGCTTGCGCAGTACGATCACGCGACCGAGGATGTGTTCGGCTTTCGGGCAGCGCAGGTCGGTCTGCCCGAGTTCGACGTTCTGCGGCAGAACCGTATTCCGTTCCGCTTCACGGTTGCGCTCGAGCCCGGCGCGCAGGTCGCGGCAGATCCGATCCAGCTGCCGTTCGATTCGCAGAGCCTCGATCTGCTCGCGCTGCCGCATGCCCTCGAGACGCACAACGAGCCGCACCGCATGCTGCGCGAGGTCGAACGCGTGCTGCGGCCCGAAGGGCAGGTGGTGATCTCCGGATTCAATACGCTGTCCTTGTGGCGCCTGCGGCAGGCGCTGTGGCGCCTGGGCGAGCGCTTTTCCGGGCACCGGACGCCTGCGCCCTGGGACGCGAGCTTCATCGGCCTGTTCAAGCTGCGCGACTGGCTGCGACTGCTCGGGCTCGAGCTCGACGGTGGACGCTTCGGCCGCTATGCGCCGCCGTTCGAGAACGCGCGCTGGATCGAGCGCTGCCGCTTTCTCGAGGCCACGGGCGAGCGCTGGTGGCCCATTGCCGGGGCGGTCTACGTGGTGCGCGCGGTCAAACGCGTGCAGGGCATGCGGCTGGTGACGCCGGCGTGGCGCCGCGAGCGCGCGCGGCGTCGCGCGATTGCGGCAGTCCCTCAGCGCAATGGTCAGACGACCCGCGTCTATGCGAACCGCCACCCGGATTCCGATGTCGGGTGACGAGATCGAGATGTACGCCGACGGCGCCTGCCGCGGCAACCCCGGCCCGGGCGGCTGGGGCGTGCTGCTGCGCGCCGGCGGCCGCGAGCGCACGCTGCACGGGGGCGAGGCGGCGACGACCAACAACCGGATGGAGCTGACCGCGGTGATCCGCGGGCTGGAGGCGCTCAAACGACCCAGCCGCGTGCAGCTGTTCACCGACTCGCAGTACGTGCAGAAGGGCATCACGCAGTGGATTCACGACTGGAAGCGCCGCGGCTGGCGCACCGCGGACAAAAAGCCGGTCAAGAACATCGATCTGTGGACGCAGCTCGACGCGTTGGCGGCGCAGCACGCCGTGGCCTGGCACTGGGTGAAGGGACACGCGGGGCACGACGGCAACGAACGCGCCGATGCGCTGGCCAACCGCGGCATCGACGAACTGAAGGCGGACTGAATGGCCGCGCGGCAGATCGTGCTCGACACGGAGACCACCGGCCTGAATGCGAAGCTCGGCGACCGGGTGATCGAGATCGGCTGCATCGAAATTCGCGATCGGCGCCTGACCGACCGGCAATTTCACGTCTACCTGAATCCCGAGCGCGACATCGAGGAGGGGGCCGCCAAGGTGCATGGACTGACGCGCGAGTTCCTTGCCGACAAGCCCCGATTCGCGGACGTGGCGGGCGATTTCCTGGACTATGTGCGCGACGCCGAGCTGGTGATCCATAACGCGGAGTTCGACGTCGAGTTCCTCGATCGGGAGCTCGCGCTGACCAAGCGCGGTCCGCTCACCGGGCATATTGCCGGCGTGGTCGACACGCTTGCGCTCGCGCGCGAGCTGCACCCAGGCAAGCGCAACTCGCTCGATGCCCTGTGCGAGCGTTATGCGATCGACAATGCGCATCGCAGGCTGCACGGCGCGCTGCTCGACGCGGAGCTGCTCGCCGAGGTCTACCTCGCGATGACGCGTGGCCAGGACAGCCTGATGATGGACCTCGAGGCGAACGAAGCGCGTGACGAGTCGGCCGCGAGGATCGATGCCTCCGGCCTGCGCGTGCTGCGCGCGACGCCGGAAGAGATCGCCACGCACGAGACCTACCTGGAAGGCCTCGCAGCGGACGCGAAAGGCGGCGCCCTGTGGCGCCGGCTCAATCGGTAAACAGGAACGTGCGGAAGCGATCGGTCGCCGCGGGGGCGAGCAAGGCCTCGCGGGGGACCGGCGCGCGGTGTTCGTCGAAGCAGTTTCGGTAGCCCGCGAGCGCTGCGCTCAGCGCGCGCATCATCGATACGCGCTGGGCCGACGCGAGGTAGGGCGCGTGCGTCGAGAGCAGCAGCAACGGACGGCGCTCGGCGAGGTAGGCCGCCATGCTCGGGACGAGCTCGAACTCGCCGCCTTCGATGTCGATCTTGAGGAAGTCGATGCGCGGCGGCCGCGCGAGCGCGAGCCAGCGCGCCCAGCTCAGGCCGAGCGCCCGCACGTTGCTCGCCGCGTCCGGCGGCGCGAGCAGGCTCGTGCGGCTGTCGCCGGGCAGGCGGCCGAAGCTCGCCAAGGTGCGCAGGCCGTTGCTGGCCGACAGCGCGATGTTGAACGGCGTGACGTTCTTCAGCTGATTGAGCTGCAGGTTGCGCAGCAGCTCGGCGTACGCCGTGCTGTCGGGCTCGAAGCAGTAGACGTGGCGGCAGCGGCGGGCGGCGAACATCGTGGTCGGACCGATCCAGGCGCCGATGTCACACAGCACCATCTCTGCGCCGAGTCGCTCCTCGAGGAGCGCGAGCGTCTCGGCTTCCCATCGGCCGCGTGCCGCCTTGCGCCAGAACCGCCAGTGGTTCGGATCGACCCGCAGCCGCAGGCCGCGCAGGCGTGTCGGATAGTGACCGAGCGCGCGGAACAGGGTGCCGGGAAGCGTCTTGAACGGTCTCATCGTCGCGGTTGCCGAGGCTATACTACCGAGTGATCGCCGGCGACACTCTGGACAGGCGCAGACCATGACGCGGACCGTCAATCCCTACGAGCAGGACCTCGACCGGAACCCGGCAAACTACGCGCCGCTCACGCCCCTGTCGTTCATCGAGCGCGCGGCGCGCGTGTATCCCGAGCAGTGCGCGCTGGTCCATGGCGCGCTGCGCGCCAGCTGGCGCGAGACCTATGCGCGCGCGCGGCGCCTCGGTTCGGCGCTCGCCCGGCGCGGCATCGGCGTCGGCGACACGGTCGCGGCGATGCTGCCCAACGTGCCGCCGATGTTCGAGGCGCATTTCGGCGTGCCGATGGCCGGCGCGGTGCTCAACACGCTCAATACGCGGCTGGACGCCGACGCCATCGCCTTCATGCTTGAGCATGGCGGCGCGAAGCTGCTGCTCACCGATCGGGAATTTTCGGCGACGATCGAGCCGGCCCTGGCGAAGCTGGGGCGCGCGATCGAGGTGATCGACGTCGACGATCCCGTGTACGACGGCCCCGGCAAGACGCTCGGGCGGCAGCGCTACGAGGACCTGCTCGCCGAGGGCGATCCGGAATGGGCCTGGCCCTGGCCGGCCGACGAGTGGCAGGCGATTTCGCTCAATTACACCTCGGGTACGACGGGCAATCCGAAGGGCGTCGTCTACCACCATCGCGGCGCCTACCTGAACGGCGTCGGCAACATCCTCGTCTGGGGCATGCCGCAGCATGCGGTCTACCTGTGGACGCTGCCGATGTTCCACTGCAACGGCTGGTGCTTTCCGTGGACCATGGCGGCGAACGCCGGTACCAACGTCTGCCTGCGCAAGGTCGACGCCGGCGAGATCTTCCGCCTGATCAAGGCGCACCGCGTCACCCACTACTGCGGCGCGCCGATCGTGCACCAGACCCTGATCAACGCCCCCGGGGCGATGAAAGAGGGCATCGAGCACCGCGTGAACTGCCTGGTCGCCGGCGCGGCGCCGCCTGCGGCGATCATCGAAGGCATGGAGAAGATGGGCTTTTCGCTGACCCACGTCTACGGGCTGACCGAAACCTACGGCCCTGCGACCGTCTGCGCCAAGCAGCCCGAGTGGTCCTCGCTGCCGCTCCCCGAGCAGGTGGGCCTGAACGGTCGCCAGGGCGTGCGTTACACGGTGGAGGAAGGGCTCGAGGTCATGGACCCCGAGACCATGGTGCCGGTCCCCGCGGACGGCGAGACCATGGGCGAGATCATGTTCCGCGGCAACATCACCATGAAGGGCTACCTCAAGAACCCGAAGGCGACCGAGGAAGCGTTCCGCGGCGGCTGGTTCCACTCGGGCGATCTCGCGGTGAAGCAGCCCGACGGCTACGTCAAGATCAAGGACCGCTCGAAGGACGTCATCATTTCGGGCGGCGAGAACATCAGCTCGATCGAGGTCGAAGACCAGCTGTACCGCCACCCGGCGGTGCTGGTCGCGGCGGTGGTCGCCATGCCGGACGCCAAATGGGGCGAGACGCCCTGCGCCTTCGTCGAGCTGAAGGCGGGCGCAAGCGCCACCGAGCAGGAAATCATCGAGTTCTGCCGGGCGAGCATGGCGCGCTTCAAGGCACCGCGCGCGGTGGTGTTCGGCGAGCTGCCGAAGACCTCGACCGGCAAGATCCAGAAATTCGTGCTGCGCGAAAAGGCGAAATCCGCCGCTGCGATCGATACGTAACGGTTTTCAACGATCTCCGGCGTTCGGAGGGTTCGCCGTTGGAACCCGCCGAACGCCGGAGACAACGCTGCATTCAACCGGGCACCGGGTGCAATCGGTGCGACCATGCAGGAGGACAGAACATGAGCGCCGTCCCCCAATCAGAAGAACCGATCCTGATCCGCGCCGAGCGCGACGGCATCTGCACGCTGACCATGAACCGTCCGCAGCAGATGAACCTGTTGACGAGTGAGATGATCGGAGCGATCCAGGACGCGCTCGACGCGGTCGCCGAGGACAGCGGCGTGCACGTTGTGGTGCTGGCCGGGGCCGGCAAGGGCTTTTGTGCGGGACACGACCTGAAGGAGATCCGCGCCCTGGGCGACAAACCGAAGGTCGAGGACCTTTTTCGGCGCTGCGCGCGCATGATGCTGTCTCTGCAGAAGCTGCCGCAGCCCGTGATCGCGCGCGTCCACGGCGCCGCGGCGGCCGCGGGTTGCCAGCTGGTCGCGCAGTGCGATCTGGCGGTCGCTTCGGAGGCGGCGAAGTTCACCACGCCCGGCGTGACCTGGGGGTTCTTCTGCTCGACCCCGGGGGTTGCGGTGGGACGCAATATTCATCGCAAGCACGCCATGGAAATGCTGCTCACCGGCGACCTGGTCGACGCCGATCGCGCACTGGCCTGGGGTCTGGTCAATCGCGTCGTTGCGGCGGAGGCGTTGGACGAGGCGGTGGGCGAACTCACGCGCAAGCTCGCGGCGAAACCGCGGGCCACGCTCGCCGAAGGCAAGCGCGCCTTCTACGAGCAGATGGATCTGGGCATCGAGCGCGCCTACGAGATGGCGAGCCGTGTCATCACGTCCAGCTTCGTACACGAGGAGGGCCGCGAAGGGATGGACGCCTTCATCGAAAAGCGCGCGCCGAAGTGGACCTCGTAGGCAGGGCCGGCTAGCCGGCGAGCGAAGCCGGCATGAACGAAGCCGCCGGCTGGCGCGCGGTCGCCACGCTGTACAACGCGCTGCTGACGGCAACGGTCGTCGCGCTGGTCGCGCGCCGCGGCAAAGAGACCGCGCGCGCGTACGTCTTCGCGCATTTCCGCCGTCAGCATCTCGAGAAGTTCCTCCCCGGGCTGAAAAAGCTCGGCCTCGAAGGCCTGCCCGACGCGGTCGCCTGTGCGCTGTATCACTATCACTCGAACGCGCTCGGCGGCGTACTCACCGAGACCGTCACCGAGAGCGAGCGCAAGGCCTGGGTGCGCTATCCGCCGCCGCGCTGGATGTGGCGCGGCACGGCGATTGCGGCAATCCCGCACGAGGTCTCGGCCGCGATGTTGCACGGCTGGCACGGCCACAACGGCGTCAGCCTGGGGAACCCGCGGCTCGGCTTCGTGTGCACCGGCATGACGGCCGACGGCATGCCGGGGCTGGAGGGCTATTACCTCGAGCACGACCGGGCGCTCGCGCCCGAGGAGCGCGTGCGCTTCGCCTACGGCGAGGAAATGATGCCCCGCTTCGATCCCGCGGCCGCGCCGCGGCTCGACAGTGCGCAGTGGCCCGAGGCACGCCTGCAGCGCACCCATCGCAGCTACGCGATCGAGTACCTGCGCACGCTGCTGCCGACGCTGCAGGCGCTGCTCGGCGCGCCGGAGGCAGGCGAGGAACTCGGCCGCGTCGCGCGCCTGATCGGCCTGCAGTATCACGCCGAGCTCGCCGCTGCGCTCGGTGGCCCGACCAATCTCAGTGCGGGCGACCGCGCGAGCGCCGTGCAGTACGCGCGCTGGCTCGAAGCGATGCAGCGCGCACACGGCGAGACCGTCGAAATGGTCGAGCGGGGCGACGCCGTCGGCCTGCGCCTGGCGGACTGGCGCCTGGCGCGCGATCTGCCGCTGGCGGATCCGCTGGGCGCCTTCGATGCCTGGAACGCGCTGTGGATCGGCGCCTGCGCGGCGCACGACCGCTTCCTCAGGCTCGAGACGCAGCGCGCGCTGCGCGACGGCCGCTGGGACATCGAGTGGCGCGTGCTGCCGCGTCTCGGCCGTTGAGGCGCATCCTCGTCGTGCTCAATCCCGCCGCAGGCCGCGGCCGCGCCGCGCGCCTGTGGCCGCAGGTGGCGCGTGCGCTGCGCGACGCCGGCGTGGGCTTCGAGGTCGCGACGACGCGTGCGCCGCAGGAGGCGATCGCGCTCGCCGAGCACGCCGCGGCGGACCACGCGGCGGTGATCGCCGCGGGCGGTGACGGCACCGTGCACGAGATTGCCAACGGCCTGCTGCGCGCCGGCGGGCGCGGCCCGCGTGCCGCGCTGGGCGTATTGCCGCTGGGCAGCGGCGACGATTTCGCCAAGCTGATCCCGCCGGCGGCGCCGGTCGGCGGCCGGGCGCAGGGCTGGCAGGCGGCCGTCGCGGTCATTGCGCGCGGCGCCACGCGGGGATTCGACGCCGGTCGGATCGAAGCCGAGACCGCCGACGGTGCGAAGGCGCAGCGCTACTTCGTGAACGGCATGGACGTCGGCTTCGGGGCGCAGGGCGCCGCGAACGCGGCCGCGATGCCGGGCTGGCTCAAGGGACGCGCGGCCTACTTCGGCGCGCTCGCCAGGACGCTGCTCGATATCCCGCGGCTGCGCCTGACGGTGGGCTGTGACGACGCGCCACCCGAGACCTGCGAGGCGACCATCGCTGCGGTGATGAACGGGCGCTGCTTCGGCAGCAGCTTCTGGGTCTGTCCTGCGGCGCAGAGCGACGACGGTCTGCTCGACGTGATGCTGGCCGGGGCGCTCGGTCGCGGCGCGATCCTCGCCCTGGTGCCGCGGGTGATGCGTGGCCGCCACATGACGCATCCGCGTGTGCGGATGCTGCGCGCCCGGCGGGTCACGCTCGCCTCGGATGCGCCGATGGCGCTCGAGGCCGACGGCGAGCTGCCGTTTCCGGCCTTGCGCCGCGTCGTAGTCAGCGTGCTGCCGGGTGCGCTTCGCGTCCTGGCCTGAGCAGGAGGGCCGCTATTCGGCGGCGGGCGGCTTGCTGCGCGTATGCGCCTTGACCTTGCCGCGCTGCACGCGGCCGACGTCCTCGAGCTTGCGCGTCGCGGCGCTGAACGCATCGCGCAGCGCGACATACACGTCCTCGTGATGGTCGCGGTTGATCGTGATGTCGTGCTGCGGAATGTGCATCTCGATGCGCACGCAGAACTCCTTGCCCTGATGCTTGTGCCGATCACGCGACTCGACGACGACGCGGCAACTGACGATCCCCGGGTAGAACGCTTCCAGCTTGTCGGCCTTTTCGCGAATGCGTGTCTCGAGCGCGTCGGACTGTGGAATGTCGCGGAAGGTGATCTGGATCGGGGTTTGCATGATTCCTCTCTGCAGGGTTCGTGAACGGCCTCGATTCAACATAGCCCTTGCGGGCTCGCCTTTTTTGACTACCATCAATCCGGCATGCCGCGCGCCTGGATCGGTACCAGCGGGTGGGCTTACGATGAAAGGGGCTCGACATTCTACGCGCGACACCGCGCGTTGATCCACGTCAACGCCGGCGTGCGGATCTGCGCGAGGCTGGCAATGAGGGCATGATTCAAGCAAAAGGAGAGCCGCACAATGTCAGACAGCACCTGGATCGTGGTGGCAAATTCGAGCCGTGCACGGCTGTTCGAAAGCGGGGGTGCGGGCGGGGCGTTCGCTCTGCTGCGCGCGTTCGAGCATCCCGAGAGCCGCGCCAAGGGTGGCGACCTGGTGTCGGATCGTCCCGGGCATACCGCGACCGATCAGGGGCGGCGCACCGCGCTCGACCCGGACACCGAGCCGAAGCGCGTCGCGCAGGAGGCGTTCGCGCGCGAGCTGGGGCATGCGCTCGAGCAGGGGCGCGTGCAGAACCGCTACGACGGCCTGGTGCTCGTCGCTTCGGCGCCGTTTCTCGGCATCCTGCGCGCGCATCTGCCCGACGGCGTCAAGACGCGGGTGCGCGAGGCGATCGACAAGGACTACACCGCGCTCGCCGAGCGCGAGCTCGCTGCACAGCTGAGCGTCTCGGTCGCGCGCTAGAACGAGCGCGGCAGGCCGAGCACGTGCTCGGCGAGGTAGGACAGGATCAGGTTGGTCGAGATCGGCGCGACCAGGTAGAGCCGCGTCTCGCGGAACTTGCGCTCCACGTCGTACTCCGCGGCGAAGCCGAAGCCGCCATAGGTCTGCAGGCAGACGTTGGCCGCTTCCCAGGAGGCCTTCGCTGCCAGGTGCTTGGCCATGTTGGCCTCGGCGCCGCAGTGCGCTTTTTCGTCGAACAGGGCGGCGGCCTTGTAGCGCATCAGGTTGGCGGCCTCCAGCTCCATGTAGCTTTCTGCGATCGGGAACTGGATGCCCTGGTTCTGGCCGATCGGCCGGCCGAACACGACGCGGTCCTTGGCGTAGTTCGTTGCGCGCTCGACGAACCAGTAGCCGTCGCCGATGCACTCGGCGGCGATGAGAATCCTCTCGGCGTTCAGCCCGTCGAGGATGTAGCGGAATCCCTTGCCTTCCTCGCCGATCAGGTTCTCCGCAGGGATCTCGAGGTTGTCGAAGAACACCTCGTTGGTCTCGTGGTTCACCATGTTGCGGATCGGGCGCATGGTGAGGCCCTTGCCCAGCGCCTCGCGCTTGTCGACGATGAACACCGACATGCCTTCGGACTTGCGCGTCACCTCGGCGAGCGGCGTGGTGCGGGCAAGCAAGAGCATCAGCTCCGAGTGCTGCAGGCGCGAAGTCCAGACCTTCTGCCCGTTCACCACGTAGCGGTCGCCCTTCCTGACGGCGGTGGTCTTGATCGTCGTCGTGTCGGTGCCCGCCGTCGGCTCGGTGACGCCCATCGCCTGCAGGCGCAATTCGCCCGACGCGATCTTCGGCATGTACTTCTTCTTCTGCGCCTCCGAGCCGTTCCTGAGCAGGGTGTTCATGTTGTACATCTGCCCGTGGCAGCAGCCGGCGTTGCCGCCCGAGCGCGTGATCTCTTCCATGATCACCGTCGCTTCCGTAAGCGACAGGCCCGAGCCGCCGTAATCCTCCGGGATCAGCGCGGACATCCAGCCGGCCTGGGTCAGCGCGTCTACGAAGGCCTCCGGGTAGGCACGCTCTTCGTCGACCTTCTGCCAGTAGGCCGAGTCGTACTGGCTGCACAGCGCGCGCATCGCGTCGCGCAGGTCCTGGTGCGTCTGGGGGCCGAGGTTCATGCAGGGCTCGCAATCATTTGGGTTTGAGGTGTGCGGAGGCTTCGTCATCGGTGCGCCGCCAGAGCTCGGCGGAGATTGGCGCCCGTGCTTCCTCCAGCAGGTGTCCCACCAGGCCCACGGCGCGCGCCATCACGCCGATGCCGCGGCACACGCGCCAGTCGAAGCCCATCTCGCAGGCGAGCGCGCCGAGCGCGCCGGTGGCATTGAGCGGCAGCGGCTTGCCGGCGGCGCGCTCGGCCGCCTGCTGGACACGCTCGACGAGCGCGCAGTAGCGGCCGTAGAAGCCGCAGTCACGGGCGATTTCGAACAGCCGCGGCACGCGCGGATCGATCGGCTTGTGGATCGGATGCCCGATCCCGGGCACGATCGCCTTGCGCGCGCGATGCGCATCGACGATTTGCTGCGCCAGCGCCTCGAGGTCGACGTCCGCCTTCGGATCCGGCAGCGCCTCGACGAGCATGCGCGCGCAGGCCTCGGTCGAGCCGACGAACACGCTGCCCAGGCCGCACAAGCCAGCCGCGACCGCCGCCTGCATCGCCTCGGGGGCGCCGAAGTAGGTCATGCGCGCGGCAATCGCCGAGGGCGTCAGGCCGTGCTCGACCAGGGTGACGACCATCGCGTTGAACAGCATCGATTCCTGCGCGTTCGGCGCCCGCCCGGTCAGCTCGAGAAAGGCCATGTCGCCGAGATTGAAGTGACCGAGGATTTCCCCCGGCAGGTCCTTGCCGCGCACCACGATGCGGTCTGCGCTGCTCCAGGCCATCTCGGAGCGGATCGGTTTTCGCTGTTTTGTCATGTCGCTTCTCCGGTCGCGGCGGCGCGCCGCCGCGTGCAGTGCGCGTCCCAGGCCTGTGGGTTGACGAGCGTCGCCGGGCGCTCGCCGGCGAGCATCGCGAGCGTCAGGCGCGCTGCGGCCGCGCCCATGCGCATGCGCGACTCGCGCGTGATGCCCGCGAGGTGCGGGGTGAGCACCGCATTGTCGAGCGCCAACAGCGGGTGGCCGGGCGCGAGGCGGTAGTCCTCAAAAACGTCGAGCATCGCGCCGCGGATGCGCCGTGCGCGCAGCGCCTCGATCAATGCCTGCTCGTCGATCACCGCGCCGCGGCCGACGTTGATCAGCCAGGCGCCGGATTTCATGCGCGCGAGGCGCTCGGCATCGAACAGGTGGTGCGTGTCGCGGCTGAGCGGGGCGGTGACGACGACGAAATCGGACTCGCTCAGCAGGCGATCCAGGGTGACCGGCTCGGCCTCCGGCGGCAGCCGGTTCAGGCGGCGCTGGGTGCCGAGCACGCGCATGCCGAAGCCCCGATGCACGATGCCGGCGATGGCCGTGCCGATTGCGCCGACGCCGACGATGCCGCAGGTCATTGCGGCGATCTCGTGCACTTCGGCGCTGCGCGAGCGCGCCCTGTCCCAGGGTTCGTTGCGGATCGCGGTCGTGATCGCGGTGACGTTGCGCGCGAGCATCAGCATGGCCATCACGCAATACTCGGCGACCGATTGCGCGTTCTCGCCCGGCAGGTTCGCCACCAGCACGCCGTGTGCGGTCGCCGACTCGAGCGGCACGAGATCGGTGCCGGTGCCGTGGATGGTCACTGCGCGCAGCCGCGGTGCGGCCTCGAAGATGTCGTCCGGCAGCCGGCTGCGGATGATCGCCGCGTCGCAGTCGCGCGCCAGCTGCCGTGCCCTGGCGGGGTCGCCGTCGGGCGTCTCGACCACCTCGAGCGTGGCCGCGAGCAGCGCGAGGCCCGAAGGATCGATCGGATCGACGAGCAGCACGCGCTCGGGCACGGCCATGTGATCAGTGTCAGCCATTGGAGGCTGCTAGGATAGCAATATGCCAACCGGGTTCGACGCCGCGCGCGATCATCGTTTCGCTCCGACGCGCTGGTTCGAGGATTTCGGGCTCGGCGAGCGCTTCTACATCCCCTCGCGCACCCAGACCGATGCGCTGTTCGCCGCATTCCAGCTGGCCTCCGGCGACAACGACCCGATCCACTACGACGTCGAGTACTGCCGGCGACGCGGTCATCCGGGCATGCTCGCGCACGGCATGCAGGTGATGATCCAGACCGCGGCGGGTGCGGGGGTGTTCCCGCAGCTGGTCGCCGACTCGCTCGTCGCGCTGCTCGAGTGCTCGGCGACGCTCGTCGCGCCGGTGTATAGCGGCGATACCCTGTATCCCTCGCTCGAGATCGTCGAGCTGGTCGCGCAGCGCACGACCGGGGTGATGGTCATGCGCGCGACCGTGCACAACCAGAACAACGTGCTGGTCCTCGAGGGCCGGCAGCGCTACCTGCTGCGCAAGCGCCCGGCGCCGTGAGCCCCTGATGGAACTCGCGCCGCTGCTCAACACTGCGCAGGTGCTGCCGACCGACGCTGCCGAAGCCGTCCTGATCGGGCGCGCCTGGCTGCCCGGCGACCCGCCGGGGCCGATCCCGGTCCTGATACGCGACGACGAAGTGCACGACCTTTCTTCGCTCGCGCCGACGGTATCGCAGCTGCTCGAGCTGTACGATCTCGCGCGCCAGCTGATCACGCTGGACGGCCTGCCACTGATCGGGCGGGTCGATGCGCTGCTTGCGGCGAGCGCGGCAGAAGGCAAGGGCGCGCGCTTTCTCGCGCCGGTCGACCTGCAGGTGATCAAGGCGAGCGGCGTGACCTTCGTCGCCAGCCTGCTCGAGCGCGTGATCGAGGAACAGGCGCGCGGCGAGCCCTCCAGGGCGCAGGCGATCCGGGCGCGGATCGACACCCTGGTCGGCGGCGACCTGAGCGCGATCCGCCCCGGGTCGGAAGCGGCGATGGCGCTCAAGAAGACCTTGATCGAGCAGGGTGCCTGGTCGCAGTACCTCGAGGTCGGCATCGGTCCGGACGCCGAGATCTTCACCAAATGTCCGCCGCTGGCGTCGGTCGGGGTCGGTGCCGACATCGGCATCCTGCGCAGCTCGACCTGGAACAATCCCGAGCCCGAGGTCGTGCTCATCGTGAACGCGCGCGGCGAGGTGGTCGGCGCGACGCTCGGCAACGACGTCAACCTGCGCGATGTCGAAGGACGCAGCGCGCTGCTGCTCGGGCGGGCCAAGGACAACAACGCCTCGAGTGCGATCGGACCCTTCATCCGCCTGTTCGACGGCCGCTTCACGATGGACACGGTGCGCGCGGCGGACATCGCGCTGAAAGTCGAAGGCGACGACGGCTTCACGCTCGAGGGCCTCAGCGCGCTCTCGAAGATCAGCCGCGATCCGCTCGAGATCGTGCGTCATGCGATGAACGAGAATCACCAGTATCCGGACGGCCTGGCGCTCTATCTCGGCACGATGTTCGCGCCGGTCCAGGACCGCGACGCGCCCGGCGAGGGCTTTACCCACAAGCCGGGCGACCGGGTGACGATCTCGTCGCCGTCGCTCGGTGCCCTGGTCAACCGGGTGCGCTATTGCGACGAGATCGAGCCCTGGCAGTTCGGCGTCGGCGCATTGATGCGCAATCTCGCGCAGCGCGGCCTGCTTAAACACTGAGACACAGAGGAGGATCGAATGAGCAATGTGCATCAGAACCTGATCGGCGGCCGCTGGCTGCCGGGTGTCGGCGTGAACGTCAACAAGAACCCTTCGGACCTGTCCGACGTCGTCGGCGAATACGCGCAGGCCGATGCCACCCAGGCACTGGCGGCCATCGAGGCGGCGAAAGCCGCCTTCGCGAAGTGGGGTGCCTCGAGCATCCAGGAACGCGCCGACATCCTCGACCGTGCCGGCGCCGCGACCCTCGCGCGCAAGGAAGAGCTCGGCAAGCGGCTCGCGCGCGAGGAAGGCAAGACGCTGCCCGAGGCGATCGGCGAGGCGGCGCGCGCCGGCTACATCTTCAAGTTCTTCGCCGGCGAAGTCCTGCGCATCGAGGGCGAGAAGCTCGCCTCGGTACGCCCCGGCGTCGAGGTCGAGATGACCCGTGAGCCGCTCGGCGTGATCGGCATCATCACGCCGTGGAATTTCCCGATCGCGATCCCGGCGTGGAAGATCGCGCCCGCGCTGGCCTACGGCAACTGCGTCGTGTTCAAGCCGGCGGACCTGGTGCCGGGCTGCGCCTGGGCGCTTGCCAAGATCCTCGAGGAAGCCGGCGTGCCGCCGGGCGTGTTCAATCTGGTGATGGGCCGTGGCGCGGTGGTCGGCGAGGCGATCGTGGCCTCGCCGGACGTTGCGGCGATCTCGTTTACCGGCTCGGTGGAAACCGGCCGCGGCATCGCGCGGCGCGCGGTCGAGCAGGGCAAGAAGATCCAGCTCGAAATGGGCGGCAAGAATCCGATGGTGGTACTCGACGACGCGGACCTCGGCATCGCCGTCGGCGCCTGCGTGAACGGCGCGTTCTTCTCGACCGGGCAGCGCTGCACGGCCTCGAGCCGCCTGATCGTCACCCAGGGCATCCATGACCGGTTCGTCGCCGCGCTGCGCGAGAAGATGAATGCGCTCAAGGTGGACAACGCGTTGAAGCCGGGCGTCGACATCGGCCCGGTCGTCGACCAGTCGCAGCTCAACCAGGACCTGTCCTACCTCGATATCGGCCGCAACGAAGGCGCCAAGGTTTTCGGCGGGGACATCCTCGGGCGCGAGACCGAAGGCTACTATCTGCAGCCGGCACTGTTCACCGACACGCACAACGGCATGCGCATCAACCGGGAGGAGATCTTCGGCCCGATCGCGAGCGTGATCCGTGTGAAGGATTACGACGAGGCCCTGGCGGTCTCGAACGACACCGCCTTCGGCCTGTCGGCGGGCGTTTGCACCACCTCGCTCAAGCACGCCACGCATTTCAAGCGCAACGCCCAGGCCGGCATGGTCATGGTCAACCTGCCCACCGCCGGGGTCGACTACCACGTGCCCTTCGGCGGTCGCAAGGGCTCGAGCTACGGCGCGCGGGAGCAGGGCCGCTATGCGGCCGAGTTCTACACCACGGTGAAGACCGCTTACACGCTCGCCTGAGAACGCGCGAGGCGCCCATCGAAGCGCTAGAATCCGCCCCCCATGCTACCCGTCACACTGCGGCTTCCGGTGACCATGCTCGCCCAGCCGGACGGGACGACCTGCGGACCGACCTGCCTGCACGCGATCTACCGCTACTGGGGCAGGCGCGAGTCGCTGCGCAAGATCATCGCGCGCGCGCGCCGGCTCGAGCACGGCGGCACCTACGCGGTGTTCCTCGCCTGCGACGCGCTGCGCAAGGGCTTCGATGCGACGATCTACACCTACAACCTGACGGTGTTCGATCCGACCTGGTTCCGCCCCGGGGTCGACATCGCGGACCGGCTGCGCCGCCAGCGCGACAGGAAGCGCGATCCGCAGATCGTGCACGCGACCGACGGCTACCTGGAGTTCCTCGCGCGCGGCGGGCGCCTGCGCCTGGCCGACCTGACGCGCTCGCTGGTGCGCGCGATCCTGCGCCGCCGGCTGCCGATCCTGACCGGGCTTTCCTCGACCTTCCTCTATCGCAGCGCGCGCGAGTACGGGCCGAACGATACGCCGGACGACATCCGCGGCAGCCCGGCGGGACATTTCGTCGTGCTCTCGGGCTACCACCGGCGCGAGCGCAGCGTGCTCGTCGTCGATCCCTACGGCCCCCATCCCTACGGCTCGAGCCGGCGCTACTGGATCAACATCGACCGCGTTCTCGGCGCCGTGCTGCTCGGCATCGTGTCGCATGATGCCAATCTGCTGGTGATCAGCCCCCGCGGCCCGATCCGCGCGCGATGAGCATCCTGATCGTCGTCGACGAGCCGCGCCAGTGGCCGCTGCAGATCGAGGGCGTCACCCTCGTGTCGGCGCGCGCCTACCTGACCGACCCGGCCTACAACGAATCGCACACCGGCAAGGTGTTCAACCTGTGCCGCTCGTACCGCTATCAGAGCCTCGGCTATTACGTGTCGCTGCTGGCGGAGGCGCGCGGGCACAAGCCGCTGCCGCGGGTGAGCACGATCGAGGACCTGCAGTCGAGGAACCTCGTGCGGCTGCTGACCGAAGGGCTCGAGGACCTCGTGCAGCGCTCGCTCGCGCCGATCAAGTCCGACGAGTTCGAGCTCAGCATCTACTTCGGCCGCAACGTCGCGGCGCGCTACGACTCGCTGTGCCAGCACCTGTTCCACCTCGTGCCGGCGCCGCTGCTGCGCGCGAGCTTCCGGCGCCGGCGCGGCGAATGGCGCGTGCAGGGCATCCGCCCGATCGCGGCGAACGACATTCCCGAGCCGCACAAGACCTTCGTCATCGAGGCCGCGTCGAACTACTTCGAAGGGCGCTACCGGCGCGCGCGGCGGCGCGCCGAGCCGCGCTTCGATCTTGCGATCCTGCACGATCCGGAAAATCCCGAGCCGCCGTCCAACGCCAGGGCGCTGGCGAAGTTCGAGCGTGCCGCCGAGGCGGTGGGCATGGCCACCGAGCTCATCACCCGCGAGGACATCAGCCGGCTCGCGGAATTCGACGCGCTGTTCATCCGCGACACGACCTTCGTCAACCATTACACCTATCGCTTTGCGCGCCGTGCGGCGGCCGAGGGCCTGGTGGTGATCGACGATCCGGAGTCGATCCTGCGCTGCAGCAACAAGGTCTATCTCGCCGAGCTGTTCGACCGTTACGACGTGCCGGTGCCGAAGACGCTGCTGGTACACCGCGGCAACACCGACCAGATCGTGTCGACGCTCGCCTTGCCCTGCGTGCTCAAGCAGCCCGATGGGGCGTTCTCGCTCGGTGTGAAAAAGGTCGAGACCCCGGAGCAGCTCAAGCCCGAGGTGCAGGCGCTGCTCGAGGACTCCGAGCTCGTGGTGGCGCAGGAATGGCTGCCGACCGACTTCGACTGGCGGGTCGGGATCCTCGATCGCCGTGTGCTTTACGTGTGCAAGTACTACATGGCGCGCGGGCACTGGCAGATCGTGCGGCGCGAGGGCGAGGGCAAGCCGGTCGAGGGCCGCTCGGTGACGCTGGCGGTCGGCGAGGCGCCGGGCGAGCTGCTCAAGATCGCGCTCAAGGCGGCGAACCTGATCGGCGACGGCTTCTACGGCGTCGACCTGAAGCAGGTCGGCGAGCGATTCTTCGTCGTCGAGGTGAACGACAACCCGAGCGTCGATGCGGGCGTCGAGGACGAGGTGCTGAAGGACGCGCTGTACCGCGAGATCATGGGCACGATCGTGCGGCGCATCGAAGAGCGCAAGCGCACGCGCTGATGACGCCGAAAGCGCTGCACGCCTTTGCCGGGGCCGGCATCGAGCTCGAGTACGTGCTGGTCGACCGCGAGTCGCTCGGCGTGCGGCCGATCGCCGACGCGCTGCTGCGCGATGCCTCGGGCGCGGTGGTCAACGCGATCAGTGGCGGCCGCTTCGGCTGGTCGAACGAGCTCGTGCTGCATCTGCTGGAATTGAAGAGCGAGCGCCCCGAGGCCGGGCTCGAGTCCCTCGCCGTGGGCTTTCAGGACGAGGTGCGCGCGATGAACGCGCGCCTCGCGCCGCTCGGCGCGCGCCTCATGCCGACCGGCATGCACCCCTGGATGAACCCGCGTACCGAGGCGCGCTTGTGGCCGCACGAGTACGCCGAGATCTACGCCACCTACGATCGCGTATTCGACTGCCGGCGGCATGCCTGGGCGAACGTGCAGAGCATGCACGTCAACCTGCCGTTTGCCGGCGACGCCGAGCTCGCGCGCCTGCTCGCCGCCGCGCGGCGCGTGCTGCCGATCCTGCCGGCGCTCGCCGCGAGCTCGCCGATCGCCGACGGCGCACGCCAGGCGGTGCTCGATTACCGCATGCAGTGCTATCTCACGCATGCGGCGCGCGTGCCCTCGATGCTCGGCGACGTCATTCCGGAGCCGGTGCGCAGCGAGACCGCCTACCGCGCCGACATCCTCGCGCCGATGTACCGCGAGATGGCGTCGTTCGATCCCGAGGGTGTGATGCAGGACGAATGGCTCAACGCGCGCGGCGCGATCGTGCGCTTCGACCGCAGTGCGCTCGAGCTGCGCGTGCTGGATACGCAGGAATGCCCGGCGATGGATCTCGCGGTGGCGGCGGCGGCGATCGGCGCGCTGCGCGCCTGCTACGACGGACGCCTGGCGAACGAGGACCCTGCGGCGCCGTTTCCCACGGCCCGCCTGGTGAAGATCCTGCGCGCCTGCATCGCCGACGCCGATGCGGCGATCATCGACGATGCCGAATATCTCGCGGGCCTGGGAATGCGCGCGCGGCGCTCGACCGCCGGCGCGCTGTGGCGGCATCTGATCGACACCACGCTGCCGCTGGTCGGCACGGCCGAGGAACGCCTGCTGTGGACCGAGCGGCTCGAGCTGATCCTCAGCGAAGGACCGCTCGCGCGCCGCATCCTGCAGGCCGTGGGTCCCGGGCTGCCGCGCAAGCGCCTCGAGGCGGTGTATGACGAGCTGTGTGACTGCCTCGAGGCGGGCCGGGCGTTCAGCGCAGAGGCATGAGCCGCGCGAAGCGTCTGCGCCAGGCGATCGTGGTCAGCTGCGAGCATGGCGGCAACGTCGTGCCGACGCGCTACCGCCCGCTGTTCGCGGCGCATCGCGCGCTGCTCGCCAGCCATCGCGGCTACGACCACGGCGCGCTCGCGATGGCGCGCGCGCTCGCCAAGGCGTTCGCTGCGCCGCTCGCCGCGGCGACCACGACGCGCTTGCTCGTCGACCTGAACCGCTCGCTCGGCCATCCGCAGCTATATTCCCAGGTCACGCGCGCCGCCGACCCGACGCTTCGCCGGGAGATCGTCGAGCGCCACTACCTGCCGCATCGAGGGCGGGTCGAGGCGCTGATCAACTCCGCGATCGAGGCCGGGCGGCCGGTCCTGCATCTGGCCTGCCACAGCTTTTCCGCGGCGTTCGGCGGCGTCGAGCGCAATGCCGACCTGGGCCTGCTCTACGACCCGCAGCGCGTCGGGGAGGCCGTGCTGTGCGCGGCCTGGCAGCGTGAGCTGCGCATCCTCGCGCCCGGGTTGCGCGTGCGGCGCAACTATCCGTATCTTGGCAAGAGCGATGGCTTTACGAGCTGGTGGCGGCGACGCCATCCGGACACGATGTACCTCGGCATCGAGATCGAACTGAACCAGGCGACCATGGTGGCCCCGCGCGCCCGGGCGCGGCGCGCGCTGGTGATCGAGGCGCTCGCCCGGGTGCTCGGCACCCGATGACGCTGCGCTGGCCGGCGCCGCTGCTTGCGCTCGCGTTCGCCGCCGGCTGCGCGGTGGCGCCGCCCGAGCCTGCCCCGCGCCTGACCCCCTCGGCGGAGATCACGCCGAACTTCGTCGTGCCCGATGCGCGCGCGCGCATGGTGTTCCTCGCGCGCGAGGAATGGGCGCTGTTCGGCCGGCCGGTGGTGCGCAATGAAGGCACCGAACCCCTGCTCGAGTTTCCGCCCGGTGTCGAGGCGAGCCATGAAGTCCAGGGGCCGATGCTGACGCGGGTCCTGATGTACTGGTACTCGGTGAGCAAGCAGCCGATCGTCGGCACCCAGGGCGAGCTGCGGCCCTGGTCGGCGGCGTTCATCAGCTGGCTGGTACGCAGCGCCGAGCTGCCCGCGAGCGACTTTCCCGCCACGGTGCTGCACTGGGATTACATCGAGCAAGCACTGAACGGCGGCGATGGCGCGCGCTTCGTCGCGCGCGATGTGCGTGACTACGCGCCGCAGGTCGGCGACCTGCTCTGCGCGCCGCGCGGCGAGGCCTTCGTCGCCGAGGTGCGCGCGTTCGAAGACCTGCGCCGCGGCGCCTATCACTGCGACCTGGTGGTCGAGCGGCGCACAGACGCACTCGAGGTCATCGGCGGCAACGTGCTCGATGCCGTGTCGCTCACCCACGTCGCGCTCGATGCCGAGGGCCACGCGCTGCCGACCGCGACGCGGCCCTGGGTGGTCGTGCTCGAGCAGCGCTGAGCGCCGGCGTTACTCCGGCGCCGACCGGAACAAACACCGTGCCGGACCGTTTACCGTGGGTGCGGCGGGCCAGACGAACCGAGCGACGCATTGCGGCCGCCGCAGCCTGTGCTGCGCTCGCATTCTTGCTGTCGGGAACAGCTGCGGCGGGCGGTCCCGCTGCGCCGTGCGCGAGCGTCGAGGCCCAGCAGGTCCCGTCCTACGGCCCGATCGATGGGCCGCCCGCCGTGTCGATCTGGCACGACGTGGCGCTGGGCGAGGGCTGGGGCTGCCTGGACGCGTTTCGCGGCCGCATGGCGCTGGTGGTCACGCTCGCCGGGCGCTTTCGCGCCCCGGGCACGCTCGAAGACATGGCACAACGCGTTGGCGCGATCTCGCGAACCGAAGGGCTGCGGTACTGGTCGGTCACCGACGGCGCCTGGCGCACCCTGCTGAGCGAAGCGTTCGCGCTCGAGGGCCCCGACCTCGAGCGGCGACGCCCCGATTTCAGCGCCACGGAGCTGTTGAGCGGCCGGGCGCTCTACACGGCGCAGCGCGATACGCGCTCGACCGACCTGAACCTCTATCGCCTGCTCGGGCGGCGGGTCGATGCGCGGCGGCTGATCGTCGAGAGCAAAAACCTCTCGCCGATCCGCTTCCTCGTGTTCGAGTTGTTCGCGCCGGGCGCGCTGCAGGCGGTGCACAGCCTGCAGCAGCTCGAACCGGGCGTCTGGGGCTACTACGGCGTGTCGGCCGTGCGCGGCGGCGCGTTCGACAGCGAGGCGAAGTCGTTCGTCAACCGGGCGGCGGCGTACTACCGCTATCTGGCGGGCGTGCCGAGCGATCGCGACCCGCCGCTCGCGCCCTGAGCGCGGCCTCAGAGAAAGGTCGTGTCGGCGTCGAGCCCGAGCAGATGCTGTCCCACGGTCTCGAAGTGCGCCGCGCGTCCCTGCAGCTGCTGGGCGATCGTATGCAGGTCGCGAAAGCGCCGCTCGAAGGGATTCGCGGCGAACACCGCAGTCGCGCCGGCCGCCTCGTAGGCGAAATTGCCCGCCTCGCGCGCGGCGTGAATCGCGTGCGTCGAGGCGAGGCGGATGCGCATGCGCTGCGCGAGCGTGACCTCGCGCGTCGCCTGCACCGCCTCGCAGATCTCGTCCACCGAGTGCATGAGGTAGGCCTCGGCCGCCGCGAGCTTCGCCTGGCCGCGCGCCACGCCACCCTGCACGACCGCGTTGTCGCGCATGGCGCTGCGCATGCCGCGCGGCACCTTGTGTCCGGCTAGCTCGATGAAGGCTTCGAGCATCGCCTGCGCCACGCCGAGCGCGATGCTCGCGAAGCCGCAGGAGAACAGGCTGTGGATCGAGAAGCAGTACAGCCAGCCGGGCTCGCGGTTCTCGACCGGGCTTTCGCGGTGGACGCTGTAGGCCTCGGCAACGAACAGGTCCTCCACGGCGAATGCGTCGCTCGCCGTGCCGCGCAGTCCCATGACGTCCCAGATGTCCTCCAGGCGCGCAGCGGATGCGGGGATGAGGAACACGCGCTTGCGCCAGCGCTCATCGTCCGAGCGCCGCGGGCTGCCGTCGGCCTCGAACACCGGGCATTGCGGGCCGAGCCAGGTCGCCTGGCGCATGCCGCTGGCGAACGACCAGCGGCCCGTCACGCGATAGCCGCCCTCGCAGGCCACGGCGCGCACCGGCCCCTGCGCCGGCCCCCAGGCGAGCACTGCGCGCGGCTCGCCGAAGATCGCGCGCGCGACCTCGGGCTCGAGGTAGGCGGCGACGATCGCGCAGACTGCGTTCTGGCCGATGTTCCAGGCGACGCTCGCGTCGGCGCGCGCGATCGCCTGCACCGCGCGCATGAAGACGAGCGGATGTACTTCGCCGCCGCCGTAGCGGCGCGGAATGAGCATCCGGTAGAGCCCTGCGGCATGCAGCGCGTCGAGCAAGTCGTCCGGGACGCGGCGTGTGCGCTCGATGTCGGGCGCCGCGGCGGCGATGCGCGGCGCGATCGCGCGAACCCGGGAGAGGATGGGTTCCGTCTCCGCGGTGGCGTGAGGCAGGCGTTCGCGTTGCATCCGTCAGGTCCCGCGGCGGGGGTGTCGTCGCTCATTCTAGCGTTTGGGCGGTCTTCGGTAGAATCGCGCGCTCGCGACGCACAGCCATGATCCGCATCTCCAACCTCACGCTCATCTGCGGCACCCAGCCCCTGCTGGAAGGCGCCGAGGTCGCCATTCAGCCGGGCGAGCGCGTCGGGCTGGTGGGCGCCAACGGCTCGGGCAAGACGAGCCTGTTTGCCCTGCTGCGCGGCGAGCTGCACGCCGACAAGGGCGATGCCGAGTTCCCGGCGCAATGGCGCGTCTCGTACGTCGCGCAGGAAACGCCGGCGCTCGAGCGCAGCGCGGTCGAGGCGGTGATCGACGGCGACGCGACGCTGCGCGCGCTCGAGGCGGCGCTTGCCGCCGCGGAAGCCGCAAACGACGGCAACCGCATCGCAGAGCTGCATACGGCGCTCGGCGAGGCGGGCGCCTACACCGCGCGCACCCGCGCCGAGCAGCTGCTGATGGGCCTCGGTTTCACGGTGGCGCAGCTCGCCGAGCCGGTGGCGAGCTTCTCCGGCGGCTGGCGCATGCGCCTCAACCTCGCGCAGGCGCTGATGTGTCCTTCGGAGCTGCTGCTGCTCGACGAGCCGACCAACCATCTCGACCTGGATGCGATCATCTGGCTCGAGGACTGGCTGCGACGCTACCGCGGCACGCTGCTCGTCGTCTCGCACGACCGCGATTTCCTCGACGCGGTGGTGAACGCGATCGTGCACATCGACCAGAAGAAGCTGCGCCGCTACACCGGCGACTATACGAGCTTCGAGCGCCAGCGCGCCCAGGCGCTGGTGCTCGCCGCCGCGCAGCAGGCCAAGCAGGCGCGCGAGCGTGCCCACCTGCAGTCTTTCGTCGACCGCTTCCGCGCCAAGGCGACCAAGGCGCGCCAGGCGCAGAGCCGCATGAAGATGCTGGAAAAGATGGAAGACCTCGCGCCGCTGCACGTCTCGGCGCCGTTTTCGTTCGAGTTCTTCGAGCCGCGGCGTGCGCCCAATCCGCTGCTGGTGCTGGAGGACGTCGAGGCCGGCTATCGTGGTTCGGGGGCGGGCGGCGCCGACAAGGTGGTATTGCGCGGCGTGCGCTTTTCGCTCCAGGCGGGGGAGCGCTACGGCCTGCTCGGCGTAAACGGTGCCGGCAAGTCGACGCTGATCAAGACGATCGCCGGCGAGCTCGCGCCGCTCGCCGGCAGCGCGGTCACCGGCAAGGGGCTGGCGATCGGCTACTTCGCACAGCAGCAGGTGGAGATGCTGCGCGACGACCAGTCGCCGCTCTGGCACCTGCGGCGGCTCTCGCCCGATGCGCGCGAGCAGGCGCTGCGCGATTTCCTCGGCGGCTTCAACTTCCCGGGCGACATGGCCGCCGGGCCGATCAGGCACTTCTCCGGCGGCGAGAAGGCGCGCCTCGCGCTCGCGCTGATCGTCTGGCAGCGGCCGAATCTGCTGCTGCTCGATGAGCCGACCAACCATCTCGACCTCGAGACGCGCGAGGCGCTGACCGTGGCGCTGGCGCAGTTCGAGGGCACGCTGGTGCTCGTTTCGCACGACCGGCACCTGCTGCGCGCGACGACCGACGAGCTGCTCATCGTGCGCGACGGCGGCCTGCAGTCCTTCGACGGCGACCTGGACGACTACCGCGACTGGCTGCTCGGGCGCAGCGTGGACAAGCCGGCCGCGCCGACGCCGGTCGCTACGCCGCGGATCGAGACCGCGGCGCTGCGGCGTGCCGACCGGCGCGAGGCGGCCGAGGCGCGCCAGCGCCAGTCGGCCGCGCGCAAACCGATCGAGTCGCGCCTCAAGCGTCTCGAGACCCAGCTCGAGAAGCTCGGCGCGCGCAAGGCCGAGATCGATGGCCGGCTTGCCGACAGTGCGCTGTACGAGCAAGCCGACAAGGAGATGCTGAAAAGCCTGCTCCTCGACCAGGCCTACCTTGCGCGCGAGCTCGCGCAGCTCGAAGCCGAGTGGCTCGAGAACCAGACGCGGCTCGAGCAGATCGACTAGCGCCTAAAATGGGGTCAGACCCCTGTGGATAAGTCAACCGAGTCACCGAACAATGGTTTCCCGCGCGACTTATCCACAGGGGTCTGACCCCTTTGCCGCAGTTCGGACGCTCGTCGCCTGTGTGCTGTTTTGCGCGCCGTTTGCCGCGCCGGCGCAGGACATCGAGCCGCGCGCCTTCTCGAACGCGCCGGTCGGGGTGAACTTCCTGATCGGCGGCTACGCCTACACGAGCGGCGGCGTCGCGTTCGATTCTGCGCTGCCGATCATGAATCCGAACCTCGGGACCTCGAGCGCGATCGTCGGCTACGCGCGGACGCTCGACCTGTCGGGTAAATCGGGCAAATTCGACGTGATCGTGCCGTACGCCTGGCTGTCGGGATCGGCGGAGCTCGCCGGTCAGCGGAACGAGCGCAAGGTCGACGGCTTCGCCGATCCGAAGTTTCGGCTCTCGGTCAATTTCATCGGCGCGCCCGCGCTCGGCCTGAAGGAATTTCGCGCCTACCGGCAGGACCTGATCGTCGGCGCGAGCCTGCAGGTATCGGTGCCCGCAGGCCAGTACGACTCGAGCAAGCTGGTCAATCTCGGCACCAACCGCTGGTCGTTCAAGCCGGAGGTCGGCGTATCCAAGGCCATCGGCCCGTGGACGCTCGAGCTCACTGCGGCGGCGACGCTGTTTACCGACAACAACGACTTCTTCGGCGGCCACAAGCGATCGCAGGACCCGCTGTATTCCTCGCAGGCCCACGCGATCTACAGCTTCCCGCGGGGTATCTGGGGTTCGCTCGACCTCACCTACTTCACCGGCGGACGCACGACCGTGGACGGCGTGCACAACTTCGATATCCAGCAAAACTGGCGCGTCGGCGGAACGCTCGCCTTTCCCGTGGACATGCACAACAGCGTCAAGCTCTACGCGAGCAGAGGCGTTTCGTCACGGACCGGAAACGATTACGACCTGCTCGGGATCGCCTGGCAGTACCGCTGGGGTGGCGGGCTGTGACGCGGCCGGCCGGCCAAGGCGCGGAGATGACGCACGTCAAATGAAGAACTGGCGACCTGACCGAAAATCCGCTCAGCAACCGGATCGACAGATATTCCGGTGTCTGCTGATCCGTCAACCCGTCAAGGGACAATCGACATGGAACGCAAGCACGACAAGTACGAACACCTGATCAAGCGCTGCAAGGCGCTGCCGCCGACGCCGACCGCGGTCGCGCATCCCTGCGACGCAGCCTCGCTGCAGGCGGCGCTCGACGCGGCCGAGGCCGGCCTGATCGCGCCGATCCTGGTCGGCCCGCGCGCGCGCATCGAGGCCGTGGCGCAGCAGGGCGGTCTGGACATCTCGAAGTACGAGATCGTCGAGGCCCCGTACAGCCATGCCTCGGCCGCCGCCGCCGTGGCGCTGGTTCACGAAGGCAGGGCCGAAGCGCTGATGAAGGGCAGTTTGCACACCGACGAGCTGATGGGCGCGGTGGTGCGGCGCGACACGGGCCTGCGCACTGCACGGCGCGTCAGCCACTGCTTCATCATGGACGTGCCGGGCCACCCGGATGCGCTCATCATCACCGACGCGGCGGTCAATATCGCGCCCACGCTGAAGGAGAAGGTCGACATCGTGCAGAACGCGATCGACATGGCGCACGACCTGGGCGCGCCCGAGGTACGCGTGGCCATCCTCTCGGCGATGGAGACGGTGAACCCCGACGTGCCCTCGACGCTGGAGGCCGCGGCGCTGTGCAAGATGGCCGACCGCGGGCAGATCACCGGCGCCGTGCTCGACGGCCCGCTCGCGCTCGACAACGCGATCAGCCCCGAAGCGGCGAAGATCAAGAAGATCGCCTCGCCGGTCGCCGGGCGGGCCAACGTGCTGGTGGTGCCCGATCTCGAGGCCGGCAACATGCTGGCGAAGAGCCTGTCGTTTCTCGCCGGCGCGGACGCCGCAGGGATCGTGCTCGGGGCGCGCGTGCCGATCATCCTCACCAGCCGCGCCGATTCGCTCACCACGCGCCTCGCCTCCTGCGCGATCGCCACGCTGATCGCGCAAGCCAGGCGCGAGAGTGCGTCCAAGGCGATCGCTTGAATCCTACGCAGGACTTCGCGCCGATCGACGTCGCGCTACGGGATGGCCGCAGCGTGACCATCCACGCCGTGCGCGCGGACGATGCCGAAGGCCTGCAGGCCGCGCTGATGCGGCTGTCGGACGAGGCGCGCTACACCCGCTTCATGGCGCCGCTCAAGGAGCTGCCGCCCGCGATGCTCGAGCGCGCTGTGCGGCCGGTGGCGGGCCGCGACCTGGCGCTGGTCGCGGTCGCTGGCCAGGGCGCGGACGAAGTCATCGTCGGCGGCGCGCGCACCATCGGCGCCGAGGACGGCGGCTGCGAATTCGCGGTGGCCATCGCCGACGACTGGCAGGGCGCCGGGCTCGCCTCGCGGATGACGAAAGAGTTGATCCGCGATGCGTCAGCGCGCGGCCTGAAGCACGTCGACGGCTACGTGCTGGCGTCGAACCGGCCGATGCTCGAGCTCGCGCGGCGGCTCGGGTTTTCGGTCGGGCCGAGCGAGGAGGGGCCATCGGTGAGGCTGGTGCGGCTCGAGCTCGCGTGAATGGACTGACGCAAGCCAAGATCTACGCGACCCGCCCCGGCTCGCGCTTTCCGGCCGGTGCGACCGCGCTCGCCGACGGCGTGAATTTCTGCGTCTTCAGCCGCGACGCCACCCGCATGGAGCTGCTGCTCTACGCGGCCGCCGACAGTCCCGAGCCTTTCCAGGTCGTCACGCTCGCGCCGCAAGCGAACCGAACGTTCTTCTTCTGGCATGTGTTCGTCGAGGGCCTGCCGCCGGGCACCCTCTACAGCTGGCGCGCGGCGGGCCCGAGCGATACGCGCGAGACCGGGCGGGCGTTCAACCCGCGCAAGCAGCTCGTCGACCCCTGGGCGCGCGCGGTGAGCGACAGGCTGTGGGACCGGCGCAGGGCCATGGACCCGAGCGCCGAGGATCACGTCTCGATTCGCGCGATCGTCGCCGAGCCGGCGCCGGCGCGCGCGCCGACCGTGCCGAGCGGTCTCGAGGGCGCAATCATCTACGAGCTGCATGTCGGCGGCTACACGCGGCATGCCACGAGCGGCGTGCGCCATCCGGGCAGCTTCGCCGGCCTGATCGAGAAGATTCCCTACCTCAAGGCGCTCGGCATCACGCACGTCGAGCTGCTGCCGGCGATGGCCTTCGACGAGCAGGACCTGCCGCCCGCCGTGGCCGCGCGCGGCCTGCGCAACTACTGGGGCTACAGCACGCACAGCTTCTACAGCCCGCACCCCGGCTACTGCGTCGACCCCGCGCAGGCCGATCGCGAGTTTCGTGCGCTTTCCGACGCGCTGCACACAGCGGGCATCGGCCTGCTGCTCGACGTGGTGTTCAACCACACGGCGGAGGGCGGCGCCGAGGGGCCGGTGATCAACTTCAAGGGCCTGGCGAACGACATCGTCTACCACCTCGACCCCGCCGACCGGCGCCGCTACCTCGACTACACCGGTTGCGGCAACACGGTGAACTGCAACCACCCGGTGGTCACCGCGTTCATCGTGCACTGCCTCGAATACTGGGCCGCACAGATGGGCGTCGACGGCTTCCGCTTCGACCTGGCGAGCGTGTTCGCGCGCGATGGGCGTGGTGCGCTGATGGACGACCCGCCGTTGCCTTGGGCGATCGAGGCCTCGAACATCCTCGCGCATGTGCCGCTGATCGCCGAGGCCTGGGACGCGGCCGGCTTCTATCAGGTCGGCGCCTTCCCCGGCATGTCCTGGGCGGAGTGGAACGGCCGCTACCGCGACGTCATGCGCCGTTTCGTGCGCGGCGATCCAGGGCTTACCACGGAGGTCGCGACACGCATCGCCGGCAGCGCCGACCTCTACGCCCACGACGGCCGGCGGCCGGCGAACAGCATCAACTTCGTCACCTGCCACGACGGCTTCACGCTGCGCGACCTGGTGAGCTACGAGGCGAAGCACAACGAGGCGAACGGCGAGGCCAACCGCGACGGGACGGACGACAACGCGACTTGGAACTGCGGCGCCGAGGGAGAGACCGCGGACGCGGCAGTGAACGCGTTGCGCCTGCGCCAGGCGAAGAACGTCCTCGCGATCCTGATGCTCTCGCGCGGCGTGCCGATGCTGCTCGCCGGCGACGAGGTGCTGCGGACGCAGGGCGGCAACAACAACGCCTACTGCCAGGACAACGAGACTTCCTGGTTCGACTGGAGCCTGGTCGAGCACAATCGTGACATGCTGCGCTACACGCGCGAGCTGATCGCGCTGCGCCGGCGCCATGCCTGCCTGACGGCGAACCGCTTTTTCGACGGCGAGCGCGTTGCCGGGCGCGGGCTGCCGGACATCGCCTGGCACGGAAAGCGCGGCGATGCGTCCTGGGATGATGCGCAGGGGCGCTTTCTGAGATTCACCCTGGCGGGACTTTCACCGGACGAGGAGGATCTGCACGTGATCCTAAACATGTCGGACGAGAAGATAGATGCGGAGTTGCCGGAGATCCCGGGCCGCGAGTGGCACCTGGCGCTCGATACCGCGCGCGCTTCGCCAGCCGACATCGTCGCGCCCAGCGCGCAGACCATGCATGCGGGAACGTCCTACGCGACAGGCGCGCGCAGCGTGGTCGTCCTGGAGGCGCGTGCTTAGTAGCGTTCCTTGATGACCTTGAACGGATAGCCGGGGTCGCGGTAGCTGCCCGGCTTCTGCCGCTTGGGCAGCTTCACCTTCTCGCGCGGCGCGCTCTTGTAAGGAACCTGGCTCAGCAGGTGGCTGATGATGTTGAGCCGCGCGCGCCGCTTGTCGTCCGAGCGCGCGACGTACCAGGGCGCGTGCTTGGTATCGGTGGCGGCGAACATCTCGTCGCGCGCGCGCGAGTAGTCGTACCAGCGGCTGTAGGACTTGAGGTCCATCGGCGAGAGTTTCCAGATCTTGCGCCCGTCGTCGATGCGCGCCGCGAGCCGCCGGGTCTGCTCCTCCATGCTCACTTCCAGCCAGTATTTGATGAGGATGATCCCGGAGTCGACCATCAGTTTTTCGAACGCCGGGACGATCTTCAGGAAACCCTGCACCTGCGCCTCGGGCGTGAAGCCCATCACGCGCTCGACGCCGGCGCGGTTGTACCAGCTGCGGTCCCAGATCACCACTTCGCCCGCCGCCGGGAGGTGCGGCAGGTAGCGCTGGCCGTACATCTGGCTCTTCTCGCGCTCGGTTGGCGCGGGCAGGGCGATGACGCGGAACACGCGCGGGCTGACGCGCTCGGTGATCGCCTTGATCGTGCCGCCCTTGCCGGCGCCGTCGCGGCCTTCGAAGACAACGCAGACCTTGAGGCCCTTGTGCTTGACCCATTCCTGCAGCTTGACCAGCTCGACGTGAAGCTTCTTCAACGCCTTGTCGTAGTCCTTGCGCTTGAGCTTTTCCGGCGGGACCGTACTGGTTCGCGCCGACCTGGCTCTGCTCGTTTTCATCGTCTCGCGCGTTCGCCGAATCAGCTTGTCGGCTCGATCTTCTGCCAGCTCGAATCTGGATCGAAGCGCTTGATTTCTCTTGCGCGCGCCGCGGTCTGCGGGCCGAGGTCCTTCTGATAGAGCACGCCGTCGTGGCTCACCATGAACGTCATCACGCCGGTCTCGCCATAGCGCACGGGCCAGGCGACGACGGCAAAGCCCCCGATCATCCGGCCGTGCGCAACATAGTCGAATGCGCCCCCGGGTGCATTCTTGCCCTGCGACTTGAGAATCCTGTAGCGATAGCCGTAGTAGCCTGCCGCGCGATTGCCGCCAGCGGCGCGCGCCGCCGCCACGGCGGGGCCGAGTGGGCTCTCGGGCTCGCCCGCCTTGGTCGGCCAGTACAGGCCGTTCTTCTTGCCGGGCGCGCTTCGGAACGTGCCGGCGTACTCGAGCACGCCGTCGCCGTTGCGGTCCTTGGTGGCGTACTCCCGCTGCGCGTCGTAGATCGCGAGCATCACCTTCATGACGGCAAGCTCGTTGCGTCCGATGCGGCGCACGCGGATCTCGTCGGCGCCGGCGCGGGTATCGAAGTGCCAGCCCTTGGCGGTCTTCACGAGCGGGATCGGCAGGGTCCAGCCGTCGGTCCCGACTTCGATGAGCGCCTTTGCGTCGCTCACCGGCTTGATCGCATGCGCCTCGGCCCAGGCGGCAAGGAACTTGTAGCGGATCTCCGCGCCGACCGGCGGGATGAGCGCGTGATAGTTCGCACCGAGCAGCGATTTCATTGCGTCTTCGTCGCTCCTTGCAACCGCGTCGCCGAACGCATTCATCGCCGCCTCGGGGGTGGCGAAGGCTTTCTGCTGGGCGTGCACGACCGGCGTCCAGCAGAGAACAAGCGCGGCCATGAGCGTGGCCGCGAGGGTGCGGAAACGAATCAGCATTGATCGCATCGTCGAGCCTTCTTAGCGCCTGCCGCCGCGGCCACCACCGCCGCGGCCACCGCCGCCGCGCGAAGCGCCACCGCCGCGAGAGGCGCCGCCGCTCGGCCGCGAGCCCGCGCTCGGCCGCGATCCCGCACTCGCACCGCTGCGATGACTCGCCATTGACTGATTGCTCGCGCGACCACGGTCGAAGTCGCGCTGCGCCGCGCCGCCGCCACCGACACCCTGGAATGCATTTCCGCTGCCACCACCGCCGCGATTCGCCGTGGCTGCACCGGCGCGGTCGCCGGTTCGGCCGCGATCCGCCGTGCCCGCGCCGGCCCGGTCGCCTGTTCGGCCGCGATCGCCCGCACCCGCGCGATCCCCGGCGCCGCCCTCACGCCCGCGGTAATCGCGGCGCCCGTCGGCACCGCCGACCCCCTTGCCGTATTTCTCGCGGCTCGCCGAGTCGCGATACGAGACGCCCTTGCGATGGCTCGCGTCGTGCTGCCACTTGCCGCCACTGCCGACGTTGGTCCGGTTGTAGTTGCGATCGATGTTGGTGGCCCGGTTGACGTTGATGTTGACGTCGCCGCGGCCCCAATTGCAGCCACCGAAGATCGCGCCCGCGGCCGCGACGCCCACGCCCCAGGCGAAACCGCGAGCGAGCGCGCCGCCTGGATAGTAATAGGGCGACGGCGGCCAGTAATACGGCGGATACGCGGGATAGCCCCAAACGCCGTACACGACGGTCGGGTTATAGGCCGGCACGTAGATCACCTGCGGGTCAGCCGGCACGACTTTGATGATCGTCTGCTGCGCTTCCTGCTCGACGATCACCTTCTGCTGTTCGGTCGACTTGAGGTTGCCGGACTGCTCGGCACGTTGCCGCAGCCGCTGCACGGCGTCGAGCACCGACTTCTGGTCGGCGAGAAATGCGTCGCCGAGCTTCTGCGTCCAGTCGAGCTTTTCGTTCATCGGCTCGAGCACCTGGGGGAAGGCGACCAGCGACTTGACGCTCACGTCCCAGCTCTGGTTCTCGACCGCCTTGACCGCGGCGTCGCCCTTGACGTTCGGATTCGCCTTCACCCAGCGCGCGGCCTGCACGACCTCGAGCGGGTAGGTCGAGGCCATCAGCACCTGCGAAAGCAGATCATCCGGGTAGAGCGCGATCGGCGCGACCAGCGCCTCGATTTCCTCTGGCTTGAACGGCGATGCCTGGTCCTGGGCCCGGGCGACGCTGCCGAGCGCCGTCAGGCAAATGAAGATCAGCACAGACAAGCGCCGCATCAGAGGGATCGAGGGAAAATGCACGGCCGAATTGTATCGAAATCTGGATATCACACGCTGCATCGTTTCGCCGCAACGAGACGCCAGTCGCCTTCCGCGGCTGCGCGCCATTGTCGACAACAGGTAGCGGCCGGCGCTTGATCTGGGGCAAACTACGCACCGTGTCGCCGGGCCACGATATCGTTCGGCCGCGCGCAGCCGAGTTTCCTCCCACCGCCTTCCGCCAGCCCCAAACCATGCCCGCATTCGCTCCCGTACGGTGGTTATTCCTCGCCCTCCTGACCGCGCTCGCCGCCGGCTGCTCCAAGGAGGCGCCGCCCGCGCAGCGACCGCCGGCGCCGGTATCGGTGCTGATCGTCAAGGCGGCCACGATTCCGGTATCGGAGCCCTTCGTCGCGCAGACCGAGAGCTCGCGCCAGGTCGATATCGTCGCGCGCGTGTCGGGCTACCTCGACAAGATCGCCTATCAGGAAGGCGAGGTGGTCAAGGAAGGGCAGGTGCTCTTCCAGCTGGATCCCAAGCCCTTCAAGGCACAGCTCGACGCGGCCAGGGGCGAGCTGCTCGCGCAGCAGGCGCGGCTGACGACGGCGACCGCAACCCTAAAGCGGGTCAAGCCGCTCGCCCAGCAGAATGCGCTTTCCCAGTCCGACCTCGACCGCGCGCAGGGCGAGTACGACGCGGCCAGCGCGGCGGTCTACGCGGCGCGCGCCAAGGTGACCGAGGCCGAGCTGAACCTCGGCTACACCACGATTCGCTCACCGGTGAACGGTGTGGCGAGCCGCTCGCTGCAGCGCGAGGGTGCGTACGTGAACGCGCTTTCGCAGACTGCCTATCTTACCTATGTCGCGGCGCTGGACCCGATCTGGGTGAACTTCAGCGTGTCCCAGAACCAGATGGCGAAGTCGCGCGACGAGGTTGCGAAAGGTCGGCTCGTGCCGCCGAAGGACCGGGAGTATGAAGTCGACCTGGTGCTGTCGGACGGCTCGATCTATCCGGAGAAAGGCCGCATCAGCTTCGCCGACCCTTCGTTCAGCCAGGACACCGGCTCGTTCCTGGTGCGTGCGGTGCTGCCGAATCCGAAGCATGACCTGAGGCCGGGAATGTTCGTCACCGCCAACCTGAAAGGGGCGGTGCGCCCGGACGCGATCGTCGTGCCGCAGCTGGCGGTGCAGCAGGGCTCGAACGGGCACCTGGTCTACGTGGTGAAGGAAGACGGCACCGCAGAAGTGCGTCCGGTGATCGTTGGCGACTACTACGGCAAGTCGGACATCGTGATTGTCAACGGTCTGCATGCGGGCGACCGCGTGGTCGTCGAGGGCGTGCTCAAGGTGGTGCCCGGTCAGCCGGTGAAGATCGTCGAGCCGGGGCAGGCTGACCCAAAGAGCAAAGCGGCGGCAAAAGCGGCAGCAAAACCGGCGGCGAAGCCGGCCGAGCCAAAGAAGTAGCCGCGTTCGCTTAGACGATGTTCACCCATTTCTTCATCGACCGGCCGATCCTGTCGTCGGTCATCTCGATCCTGATCGTGCTCGGCGGCCTGGTGGCGATGTCGGTCGCGCCGATCGAGCAGTATCCGGAGCTCGCGCCGCCGCAGGTGCAGGTCACCGCGCGCTATCCGGGGGCGACGGCCGAGGTCATCGCGAACACCGTCGCGGCGCCGATCGAGGCGCAGATCAACGGCGTCGACAACCTGCTGTACTTCTACTCGACCAGCTCGTCGAGCGGCAACGTCACGATCAACGTCTTCTTCAAGCCCGGCACCAACACCGACATCAACCAGGTCAACGTCCAGAACCGGGTGAGCCAGGCGACCTCCCAGCTGCCGCAGACGGTCGTGCAGCAAGGCATCACCGTCGACAAGCTGTCGTCGAGCTTCCTGATGGTGATCTCGATCTACTCGCCCGACGAGCGCTACGACGCGACATACCTCGACAACTACTCCAACCTCTATGTCCTCGACGAGCTGAAGCGCGTTCCCGGGGCGAACCGCGCCTCCGTGCTCGGCCTGCCGGACATCGCGATGCGCGTCTGGCTGCAACCCGATCGCATGGCGCAGCTCGGCATCACGACGCAGGACGTGGCCAACGCGATCCAAAGCCAGAACCAGACCTTCGGCATCGGCCAGATCGGCAGCCAGCCGGCGCTGCCCGGCGTCATGCAGCAGTTCGTCGTGACTGCGCAGGGGCTGCTGACCAAGCCCGAGGAATTCGAGAACATCATCGTGCGCGCGGCCAAGGAAGGCACCGCGATCGTGCGCATCAAGGACATCGGCCGCGTCGAGCTTGCCAAGCGCGACTACTCGATCGCGAGCCGCATGAACGGCAAGCTCGCGACCACGATCGCGGTATACCAGCAGCCCGGCGCGAATGCGGTCGAGACGGCGAAGGCGGTGCGCAAGCGGCTCGACGAGCTGAAGGCGCAGTTTCCCACCGGGCTCGACTACAAGGTGGTGCTCGACACCAGCGTGTTCACGCTGGCCTCGGTCGACAAGGTGATCCATACATTCTTCGAGGCGGTGGTCCTCGTCGTGGCCGTGGTGTTCATTTTTCTGCAATCGCTGCGCGCGACCGTCATTCCGATCCTCGCCGTGCCGGTTTCCATCATCGGTACCTTCATCGGCATGCACCTGCTCGGCTTCTCGGTCAACATGCTGACGCTGTTCGGCATGATCCTGGCGATCGGCCTGGTCGTGGACGATGCGATCGTGGTGGTCGAGAACGTCGAGACCAACATGACGACGCACAAGCTGTCGTCGCTCGAGGCGGCGAAGCGGGCGATGGCCGAGATCGCGGGCGCACTGATCTCGATCGTGCTCGTACTGGTCGCGGTGTTCATGCCGGTGGCCTTCCTCGGCGGCGTCACCGGCACGTTGTACAAACAGTTCGCGATGACGATCTCGATCTCGATGGTGATCTCCGGGATCATGGCGCTCACGCTTTCACCCGCGCTCGCCGCGATCATCATCAAGGCGCATCACGGCGAAAAGAAAGGATTCTTCCGCTGGTTCGAGAACAGCTTCGAGGCCTTGCGCAAGGGCTATATCGGCGGCGTGGCGCGCATTGTCCAGGCCTGGCCGCTGTCGCTTGCCGTGTTCGGCGCGGTGATCTTCGGCATCCTGACGATGTTCAAGATCCTGCCTTCGAGCTTCGTGCCGGACGAGGACCAGGGTTACTTTTTCATCGTTGCGCAGACCCCGGACGCCGCGAGCCTCGACGTCACGAGGAAGCTGACCGAGAAGGCCTTCAAGATCGTCAGCGCCGATCCCGCGATCGAGAACGTCGCCTGGGTGGACGGCTACAGCCTGATCGACAGCCAGTTCTCGAACAATTCGTCGGTCATGTTCGCCCAGTTGAAGCCGTTCGAGGAGCGCGCCGATCGCTCGCTGCTCGCCTTCGATACGCTCAAGCGGCTGAACGGCAAGTTCTTCGGCCTGCGCGAAGGCTTCGCCTTCGCGGTCAATCCGCCGTCGATCCCGGGGATGGGCACCACCGGCGGGTTCGAGTTCTACATCCAGAACCGCGGCTCGGGCGATCCGCGCGCCACCGGCGCTGCGGTCGATGCCTTCCTCGCCAAGGCACGCCAGCGCCCCGAGCTCGCCGGCGTGAACACCACCTTCCGCGCCGCGAGCCAGCAGCTGTTCGTCGACCTCGATCGCAACCGCGCCGAAGTGCTCGGGGTGCCGGTGAGCGACGTGTTCCAGACCATGCAGGCCTATTTCGGCTCGCAGATCGCGGGCCAGTTCAGCCAGTTCAGCCGCGTGTGGTGGGTGATCGTTCAGGCCGATGCCGCGTATCGCGCCGAGCCGAAGGATTTCGACAAGGTCACCGTGCGTTCGAAATCCGGCGCCAATGTCCCGCTCGCGGCGCTGATCACCACCCGCTACGTCGCCTCGCCCAAGCTGCTGACCCGCTTCAACGGCTTTCCCGCGGTGAAGATCAACGGCAGCGAGGCGGCAGGCTACAGCTCCGGGCAGGCCCTCGCGGCAATGGAAGACGTCGCGCGCGAGACCCTGCCGGGCGATTTTGCATTTGCCTGGGCGGGCCAGGCGCTGCAGGAAAAGCAGTCCGGCGGCACCTCGGCCACCGCCTTCATCTTCGGGCTGATCGTGGTGTTCCTGCTGCTCGCCGCGCAATTCGAGAAATGGACCCTGCCGATCGCCGTCGTGCTCTCCGTGCCGTTCGCGATCCTCGGCGCGCTGCTGCTGACCTGGGTGCTCGGCCTGAAAAACGACGTCTACTTCCAGGTCGGCCTGGTGACGCTGGTCGGCCTGTCGGCGAAGAACGCGATCCTGATCTGCGAGTTTGCAATCGAGCGCGTCCATCACGGCATGGCGGTGCGTGAGGCGGCAATCGAGGCCGCCGGGCTGCGCCTGCGCGCGATCGTCATGACCTCGCTCGCCTTCGGCCTGGGCTGCGTGCCGCTGGCGACCGCGACCGGCCCCGGCGCAAACAGCCTGCGCGCGATCGGCACCGGCGTGATCGGCGGCATCGCGGCCTCGACCTTCGTCGCGGTGTTCTTCGTGCCGCTGTTCTTCTGGATCCTAGAATCGTTCAGCGAGCGCTTCGGGGGCGACAGGGCCAAAGCCGGCTCGGCAGCGCAGGCGCACGGCGGCCAGGCGCCGGACGTGCCGCATGCGCCGCGCGAGGGCGACTGAAATGCGGCGCGCGCTGTCCAGCATTGTGCTGTTGTCGTTCGTCGCCGCCTGCACGGTGGTCGGGCCGGACTACGAGCGGCCGCAGACCGACATGCCGGCCGCCTGGCGCGTCGATGTCACGCAGGCCGCGGCGCTGGCGAACGCACGCTGGTGGGAGCAGTTCAACGATCCGGTGCTGAACGCGCTGATCGACACCGCGCTGCGCGAGAACCGCGACCTGCGCGCCGCCGCGGCGCGCGTCGACCGCTTCATCGGCCAGTTGCGGACGACGCGTTCGCAGTTCTACCCGCAGGTCGGCTACGGCCTGGACGCGAGCCGCAACCGCGCCACCGAAAAGGGGCCGACGCCGCTGCCGCCGGGCACCGACCCCTGGTACAGCCTGTACCAGGGCGCGCTCGGCGCAACCTGGCAGATTGACCTGTTCGGGCGCGTGCAGCGTGAAACCGAATCCGCGCAGGCGCAGGTGCTCTCGAGCGAGCAGGGCAGGCGCGGCGTGGTGCTGTCGGTGGTGACCAGCGTCGCGGCGAGCTACATCGGGCTGCGCGCGCTCGACCGCCAGCTCGAAATCGCCGAGGCGACGGAGAAGAACTATGCCGAGACGCTGCGCATCTTCGAGCTGCGCTTCAAGGGCGGGGTGGTGTCCGAGGTCGAGCTGGCGCAGGTGCGCTCGCAGTACGAACAGGCGCGCGCGGCAATCCCGCTGCTCGAGCAGCAGGTCGCGGCGCAGGAAAACCTGATCTCGATCCTGCTCGGTGCCAATCCGCGCGCGATCAAGCGCGGCCGGACGATCGACGAGCTCGCCGCGCCAGGGATTCCTGGCGGCCTGCCGTCCTCGCTGCTCGAGCGCAGGCCCGACGTGCAGCAGGCCGAGCAGAACCTGGTCGCGGCAAACGCCAATATCGGCGTGGCGCAGTCGCTGTACTACCCGAGCTTCAACCTCACCGGCCTGCTCGGCCTGGCGAGCGCGGCGCTGGGCGATTTCCTCTCCAGCGGCGCGGGCGTGGTCACGCTCGGCGCGGGACTCACCGGGCCGATATTCACCGGCGGCGCCATCGAGGGCCAGGTGTTCGCCTCCGAGGCCGCGCAGCGCGAGGCCTACGAGTTCTACCGTCAGGTGATCCTGAACGCGCTGCGCGAGACGAACGACGCGCTCGTCGGCACGCAGAAGCGCACGCTCGAATCCGAGGCGCAGCGCCGCCGGGTCGTGGCGCTGCGCGACTACGCCCGCCTGTCGCGGCTGCGCTTCGACAACGGCTACGCGGGCTACCTCGAGGTGCTGTACGCGGAGAACGAGCTGTTCAGCGGTGAGCTGACCGCGGTGCAATCGAGCGCCGCCCGGTTGACCGAGTACGTGAACGTCTACAAGGCGATGGGCGGCGGCTGGATCGACGAAGCCGACAAGCTGGCGCCGAAGGCGCAAGGCTTCGTCGAAGGGGGTCAGACCCCTGTGGATAAGTCGGCAGCTCGATAGACGTCACGACGTCGTCGCTCGACTTATCCACAGGGGTCTGACCCCTTTATTGTCAAACGCCGAGGTAGCGGTGCTGCACGCCCTCGCTCGCGACGAGCTCCGGCGAGGTGCCGTTCCATACCACGCGCCCTTTCTCCAGGATGTAGTGGCGGTCGGCGATACGGCAGAGCGCCTTCAGGTCCTTGTCGATGATCAGGATCGACTGTCCAGTCGCCTTGAGGTTTTCGACCGCGGCGTAGATTTCGGCGCGCACCAGGGGTGCGAGACCCTCGGTCGCTTCGTCGAGGATCAGCAGGCGCGGGTTGGTCATCAGCGCGCGCGCGATCGCGAGCATCTGCTGCTCGCCGCCGGAGAGCTGGTTGCCGTAGTGGCGCTGGCGCTCGGCGAGGCGCGGAAACAGCTTGAAGGCGCGCTCGAGCGTCCAGGGCTCGGCGCTGCCGCTGCGGTTCGCCGCGGTGGCGACGAGGTTCTCGCGCACCGTGAGATTGGGAAACACCTGGCGCCCTTCGGGGACGAGGCCGAGGCCGGCCTGCGCCACGCGGTAGGAGGGCAGGCCGCGCATCGCCTTGCCGTCGAACTGGATCGTGCCCGAAAGCGTGCGCACGATGCCCATGATCGAGCGCACGGTGGTGGTCTTGCCCATGCCGTTGCGACCGAGCAGCGTCGCGACCTGGCCTGCGCCGACGTCGAAGGACAGGCCGAACAGCACCTGGCTCTGGCCATAGGCGGTTTCCAGGTCGCGCACATGCAGCAGAGCGTCGTTCATCGCGGTTGCCTCGCGCTCAGTCCTGGAGTTCCTCGCCGAGGTACGCCGCGCGCACTTCGCGATTGGCGCGAATTTCCTGCGGCGTGCCGGTGGCGATGATCCGCCCGTAGACCAGCACCGAGATCCGGTCGGCGAGGGTGAACACCGCATCCATGTCGTGCTCCACGAGGACGATCGTCTGCCGGCCCTTGAGCGTGGCGAGGAACTGCACCATGCGCTGCGACTCGTCGACGCCCATGCCGGCGACCGGCTCGTCGAGCAGCAGCAGGCGCGGTCGCGTGGCGAGCACCATCGCGATCTCGAGCTGGCGTTGCTCGCCGTGCGCGAGGTTCGCCGCCAGTACCTGCGCCCGGGCGCCGAGACCGACGCCCTCGAGGATTTCGCGCGCCGGCCCGCGCAGCGCCTCGTCCTCGCGGGCGGCGCGCCAGAAGCGGAAGCTGTGTCCGGCGTGCGCCTGCACGGCGAGCGCGACGTTGTCGAGTGCGCTGAACTCGCGGTACACGCTGGTGATCTGGAACGAGCGCGCGAGTCCCTTGTGCGAGCGCGCGGCCGCGCCGAGCAGGGTGATGTCCTCGCCGGCGAAGCGGATGCGCCCGTCGTCGGGCCGCAGGTCCCCCGAGAGCTGCGCGATCAGTGTGGTCTTGCCCGCGCCGTTGGGGCCGATGATCGCATGCGTCTCCCCGGGCAGCACGTCGAGCGTCACGCCATCGGTGGCGCGCAGCGCACCGAAGGCCTTGATCAGGCCCCGCACGTCGAGCAGCGGCTCAGTCACGCGCAGCGCCTCCCGGCAGCAGGCCGGCCAGGCCGCGCCTGGCGAACAGCACCACCAGGATCAGGAACGGGCCGAGGATGATCTGCCAGTGCTCGGTCCATCCCGAGAGCGTGTCTTCGAGCAGCAGCAGCACGAAGGCACCGAGCACCGGGCCGGTCGTCGTGCCGATGCCGCCGAGGATCACCATGAACATGATCTCGCCCGAACGGGTCCAGTGCATGAAGTCCGGCGTGAGATATGCCGTGTGATTCACGAACAGCAGCCCCGCGACGCCGCACATGGCGCCGGCGATGACGAACGCGGCGAGCCGGTAGGGGTAGGGTGAAAAGCCGATCGCGCGCGTGCGGGCCTCGTTCGACTTGGCCGCGCGGATGACCATCCCGAAGCGCGAATTGACGATGCGATGGATGACGTAGAGGAACAACACCATGACGACGAACACGACGTAGTAGAACGTCGTCGAGTCGGCGAGGTCGATCAGGCTGCCGAAATCGCTGCGTGCCGCGAGACGCATGCCGTCGTCGCCGCCGAACTGATCGAGCGAGATGCCGAGGAAGTACAGCATCTGCGTGAACGCGAGGGTAATCATGATGAAGTAGATGCCGCTCGTGCGGATCGAAACCGCGCCGATCACCAGCGCGACGAGCGCCGAGGCGACGATGGTCACCGCGAGCTGCAGGTAGCCGTTGGCGATGCCGTACTGGGCGAGGATCGCGACCGCGTAGCCGCCGATGCCGAGATAGGCGGCATGGCCGAAGGACACCATGCCGCCGTAGCCGAGGATCAGGTTGAGGCTCAGCGCCGCAATGGCGAAGATCATCACCCGGCGCAGCAGATCGATGTAGAAGGGCTGGTTGAGCAGCGTCGCCACCGGCGGCGCCGCCGCGAGCAGCGCCAGACCGAGGATCAGCAGTGCGAGCCGGGCGCGCATCTCAGTGGCCCTTCGCCGGGAACAGGCCTTCGGGGCGCAGCGCGAGCACCACCGCCATCAGCAGGTAGATGAGCATCGAGGCGAGCGCCGGCCCCGCCGACTCGGCGGCGGTCGGCGAGATCAGCGCGCCGAGCAGCGGCTTGAGGAAGGCGCGGCCCATCGTGTCGACCATGCCGACGATGACCGCACCGGCGAGCGCGCCGCGGATCGAGCCGATCCCGCCGATCACGATCACCACGAAAACCTGGATCAGGATCAGCTCGCCCATGCCGGGCTGCACCGCGTAGATCGGTCCGGCCATGAGACCGGCGAGCCCGGCGAGCGCTGCGCCGAAGCCGAACACGACCGTATAGAGCAGGCGGATGTTGACGCCGAGCGCCGAGACCATGCTCCGGTTCGACGCGCCGGCGCGGATCAGCATGCCGAGGCGCGTCCGGGTGACCACGAACCAGAGCAGCAGCGCCACCAGCAGGCCGACGATGATGATCGTCAGCCGGTACACCGGATAGCGCAGGTTGCCCATCAGGTCGACGTGACCCGCGAGGGCCTGCGGGATGTCGCTGAACAGCGCGGCGCGTCCCCAGATGATCGCGACCAGCTCGTTGAAAAACAGGATCAGGCCGAAGGTCGCGAGCACCTGGTCGAGGTGGTCGCGCTCGTAGAGCGTGCGCAGCGTGACGACTTCGACCACGATGCCGACCAGCAGCGTGCCCGCGAGCCCGAGCACGATGCCGGCCAGATACGAGCCGGTCCACTGGGTCGCGGCAACCGCGAGGTAGGCGCCGACCATGTACATCGCGCCGTGCGCCAGGTTCACCAGGTTCATGATGCCGAACACGAGCGTCAGGCCCGCTGCCATCAGGAACAGCATCACCCCGAACTGCAGACCGTTCAGGGTCTGCTCGACAAAAAGGACCGCGTTCATCTAGCCAACAAAAAAAGGGCGCGGTTCACCCGCGCCCTTCCCTGTACCGCATCCTGCACTCGTCACTTCATCTTGCACTTCGTGTAGTACGCGTCCTTGTGATTCTTGAACACCGTTTCCTGGATCTGCATCACCGGCACGCCGGTCGGGCCGTCGGGTCCGGTCACCGCTTTCAGCAGATAGTAGTTCTGGATCGGGAAGTGGTTGATGTTGTAGCTGTACTTGCCGCGCGTCGAGGCGTAATTTGCCTTTTCCATCGCGGCAATCATGCCTTTCTGGTCCTTCAGGTTGCCCTTGACCGCACGCACGCCCGAGTCGATCAGCATCATGCCGTCGTAGCTCTGCGCGCCGTAGAACGAGGGCAGCTTGCCGTACTTCTTCTTGTAGTCGCCGACGAACTTCTTGTTCGCGGGGACGTTCAGGTCCGGGCTCCAGTAGCGCGTCTCGAGCTGGCCGAGGGCGGCGTGGCGCACCGCCGGCAGCGAGAGCTCGTCCACGGTGTAGACCGAGTACAGGGGATACTGGCCGCGCAGTCCGGCCTGCGAATACTGCTTGAGGAACTGGATGCCCATGCCGCCCGGCAGGAAGACGAACACCGCCTTCGGATTCTTCGCGCGCAGCTGGCTCAGCTCGGCCTGATAGTCCTGCTGGCCGAGCTTGGTGTACACCTCGGCGGCGATGCGGCCCTTGAAGTAGCGCTTGAAGCCGGTGAGCATGTCCTTGCCCGCGGCGTAGTTCGGCGCGATGAGGTAGACGTCGTTCAGCCCGAGGTCCTGCAAATGCTTGCCCATCGCCTCGGGCGTCGAGTCGTTCTGCCAGGAGGTGGTGAAGAAGCGCGGATTGCACATCTCGCCGGCGAGCTGGTGCGGGCCGGCGTTGGTGCCGACCATGATGACGCCCGCCGAGGTCACCGTGGGGGCGACCGCGAGCATGATGTTCGACCAGATGATGCCGGCGACGAAATCGACCTTGTGCTTCTTGATCATCTCCTCGGCGACTTGCTTGCCGACGTCTGGCTTGCGCTGGTCGTCGCCGAAGATCACCTCGACCGGAAGGCCGCCCATCTTGCCGCCAAGATGCGCGATGGCGAGCTCGACCGACTGCTTCATGTCCTTGCCGATGATCCCGGCCGGACCGGACAGCGTCGTGATAAAGCCGATCTTGACCTTGTCGGCGCCGAACGCGGGCCCGGCGACCAGCGCGGTCGCGAGCAGCGCTGCGGAAAGCGTACGTAGCGTACGAACAGGGATGCGCACCATGATCTCCTCCAGTTAGGTCGGCGGCCGACGCCGCCCTGAGGGGCTGCGGCCGCAAGGCATTCTTCGTATTACGGCGCGGGCAGTCTAACAAGAGGGTCCGGGGGTGTCCAGAATGCGGATCCGCCTGCAGCCCAGCGCACGGCGGCCCGCGGCGCACTATAGTGCGTAGGTCATGCTGGAATTGACCGACGTCACAAAACGCTTCGGCAGCCGCGTCGTGCTCCAGGCGGTCTCGCTGCAGGTCGCCTCCGGCGAATACGTGGCCGTGATCGGCGAGTCGGGCATCGGCAAGTCGACCCTGCTCAACATCATCGCAGGTCTCGAGCCGGCGGACGCCGGCAGCGTCCGGGTCGACGGCGTCGAGATCGGCGCGCTCGACGACGACGCGGCCACGCGGCTGCGGCGCGATCGCTTCGGCTTCGTGTTCCAGGCCTTTCACGTGCTGCCGCATCTCACGGTGCTGCAGAACGTCGGCCTGCCGCTGCTCCTGCAGGGGGTCGCACAGACCGCGCTCGAGCGGCGTGCGGCGGCGCTCGTTGCCGCGGTGGGTCTGGCAGGCCGCGAGGCGAGCGCGCCGCGCGAGCTCTCGGGCGGCGAGCTGCAGCGTGTCGCGATCGCGCGCGCGCTGGTCGGCGATCCGAAGCTCGTGCTGGCCGACGAGCCGACCGGCAATCTCGACCCGGAAAACGCGCGGCACGTGCTCGCGCTGCTGCGCGACCAGGTGAAGCAGCGCGGCGCCTCCGCGATCCTGGTCACGCATTCCGAGGCCGCCGCCGCGGGCTGCGATCGGCGCTATCGCCTCAGCGTGGAAGGTCTCAGGCCGCTCGCCTGAGGCGACCGGGGTCAGACCCCTGTGGAAAACTTCGGGGTCAGACCCCCGTTTAGATCACTTTCGGCCTTCGAATTTCACAAAGGGGTCTGACCCCTTTTCGAGTTTTCCACAGGGGTCTGACCCCTCGTCTGGCTCTTCTTAAAAAGCCTTCGCGCGGGGTAGAGCAGTGACTGGGTGCCGAGGGCTTCCTCGATGCGGATGCCTTCGTTCCACTTCGCCATGCGCTCGGAGCGCGAGAAGCTGCCGACCTTGAGCTGCGCAACGCCCCAGCCGACGGCGAGATGCACGATCGAGACGTCCTCGGTTTCGCCCGAGCGCGCCGAGACGATCGCGCCGTAGCCGAGCTCGCGCGCCGCCTGCCAGGCAGCGTGGGTCTCGGAGAGCGTGCCGATCTGATTGGGTTTCAGCAGGATCGCGTTGCAGGCGCCCTGCGCCGCGCCTGCGCGCAGGCGCGCTGCGTCGGTGACGAAGTAGTCATCGCCGACGATCTGCACGCGCGCCCCGGCGGCGCGCGTGAAGGCCTGCATCGCGGCGTGATCGGTTTCGGCGAACGGGTCCTCGATCGAGACGATCGGGTAGGCGTCCAGCCAGCGCAGCAGCGTCGCCATCAGCTGGCCGGCGCTCAGCACGCGATTCTCGAGCGCGAGGTGGTAGCGGCCGCCGCGATAGAGCTGCGTCGCCGCGACATCGAGCGCGATGGCGACGTCGCTGCCCGGCTTCAGCCCGGCCGACTCGATCGCCCCGACGAGCTCGGCGAGCCCTTCCTCGTTCGAGCGGAACGCGGGCCAGTAGCCGCCCTCGTCGGCCACGCCCTGCAGCAGGCTGCGCTTTGCCAGCCGCGCGCCGGCGGCGGCGTAGACCTCGGCGGTCCACTCGAGCGCTTCGCCGAAGCTGCCGGCGCCCGGACAGACGATGAGGTAGTCCTGGATGTCGACGCGCCCGCGCGCGTGCGCGCCGCCGCCGAAGATCTGGATCTGCGGCACCGGCAGCGCGATGCGGCGCTCGCCGGCGAGATGGCGCCAAAGCGGCGCGCCCGCGGCCGCCGCCGCGGCCTGCGCGCAGGCGAGCGACACCGCGACGAGCGCGTTGCCCCCGAGCCGCGACTTGTCCGCGGTGCCGTCAAGCGCAACGAGCTTCGCGTCGATCGCAGCCTGGTCGTTGACGTTCATGCCGAGCAGCGCGGCGCGGATCTCGCTGTTCACGTGGCCGACCGCGCGCTGCACGTCGAGTCCGCCGAGCGCGGCGCCGCCGTCGCGCAGGTCCTTCGCCTCGCCCGCGCCGGTCGAGGCGCCCGCCGGCGCGATCGCGCGGCCGCGCGCGCCGCCCTTGACGAGGATCTCGGCTTCGACGGTCGGGCGACCGCGCGAATCCCAGACCCTGCGGCCGCGCAGCTCGGTGATCGCCGCCCGCTTCATGCGCCGACCTCCTGCGCCCAGGCGCTGCGCAGCGCGGCGAGACCGTCCGGCGGTTGCGCGAGCAGCGCGCGCGCCACGCGCCGCACCCGCGCGCGCTCGGCCTCTCGGGTCAGGTACTCGACCGGCGACTTGCCGTCGACGCGTGCGAGGAGCAGGCCCGGGAGCAGCGTCGCGACACGGGCGTCGAGCGCGCCGCCCGTTTCCCAGCTGACGCCGGCGAGATAGCCGGCGGCGAGCGCGTCGAAGCAGGCGAGAAAGCCGCGCGCCGCCGACGGCGTCCACAGGCACTTGAGCAGCAGATGATTGAGGCAGAACGCGAGATCGAACGCCGGATCGCCGTACCAGGCGCATTCCGCATCGAGCAGTACCGGCCCCTGCGGGCCGGCGAGAATGTTCTTCGGGCTGACGTCGCCGTGCACCAGGACGCGCCGCGTGGCCGCCGTGCGCGCTGCGAGCGCCTCGAGGCAGGGCGCAAGATCGGCATGCCGCGCCGCCGTCGCGAGCAGGTAGGGCTCGAGGCGAATCGCGTGGAAGCTCGCGTCGGTCGCGAACTGCGCCGCGATCCGGGCGTCGTCGGCAGTCGCGGCGTGCACCCGCACCAGGCGGGCGCCGACCTGCCGCGCGAAGGCCGGGTCGGCGCGTCCCGCGTGGAGCGCCGCTTTCCAGACCGGATAGCGGCTCGCATCCAGGTACTCCATGGCGAACATGCCCGCATCGTCGTAGGCAAGCACGCGCGGCGCGATGCCGGGCACGATGGCCGTCGCGGTTTGCATCCAGCGCCGCTCGTAGACATTGCGCTCGACCGGCGCCTCCCAGCGCTGCGCGACCCGCAGGCGCGGCAGCGCACGCTTCACGCACACGGGGCCGGCCGCCAGCTCGATTCGCCAGATGTCGGACGAAACGCCCCCGGCGAGCGGCACCGCGCGCGGTCGTTCCTGCGCTGCGATCAGCGACGCCGCGCGCAGGAAAGCGAGCACCGCGTCAGGGAGCGAGTCGCTCGCGCTGCCAGCCTGAGGCATTGCGCCGATAGAGCAGGCGGTCATGCAGACGGTCGGGCCGACCCTGCCAGAACTCGATCGACGCCGGTACCAGACGATAGCCGCCCCAGTGTGGCGGTCGGGGCGGTGCGTCGCCGAAGCGCTGGCGCGCAGCGTCCAGTGCGTGCTCGAGCGTGTCGCGATCCTGCACGCGCGCGCTTTGCGCCGAGGCCCAGGCAGAGAGCCGGGCGCCGAGCGGCCGGCTGGCGAAATAGGCATCGGAGTCCGCGAGCGGCACGGTCTCGACACGCCCGTCGATGCGCACCTGGCGCTCGAGCTCGGTCCACAGGAACACGAGGCAGGCATCGGGGCGCTCCGCGAGCTCGCGTCCCTTGGCGCTCTCGTAGTTCGTGTAGAAAACGAAGCCGCCGTGCTCGACGTCCTTGAGCAGGACGACACGCGCGTTCGGCCGTCCGTCCTTGCGCACCGTTGCCAGGGTCATCGCGTTCGCCAGCGGCAGCGCCGCGGCGAGCGCTTCGTTGAACCACAGCTCGAACTGACGGAACGGATCCGCGTGCGCATCGGCCTCGGACAGGCCCGCGCGCATGTACTCCTGCCTCAGCTCGGCAAGCTTCATGCGGCAGGATTCTACCTGCCGGCCTGCCTATCCACGCCACGCCGCCGGCTGTTACCCTTCGCCGCCATGGCGCAGGGCGTTTTCGATTACGGCGAGGGCATCAGCGCGATCGACGCGTTCTATGACGGCCGCCCCGATCAGACAGCGGCGCACATCCTGATCGAGAACGGCCGCGCTGCAGTGATCGACACGGCGACTGCGCACGCGGCGCCGCGGATCCTCGCGGCGCTCGCCGCGCGAGGCATCGCGCCGGCGCAGGTCGACTACGTCGTGCTGACCCACGTTCACCTCGATCATGCCGGCGGCGCAGGCACGCTGATGGCACTTTGCCCGAATGCGACACTGACGGTGCACCCGCGCGGTGCACGACACATGGTCGACCCGCGTCGGCTCGTCGCGGCGACGGTCGCGATCTATGGGGCGCAGGCGACCGAACGCGTTTACGGCACCGTGCTGCCGGTCGCGGCGGAGCGCCTGATCGAGACGCCCGAAGGCGCAGGCATCGCGCTTGCCGGGCGGATGCTCGAGTTCCTCGACGCGCCGGGCCACGCACGCCACCACGTGGTGGTACGCGATGCGCGCACCGGGCATTTGTTCGCCGGCGACAGCTTCGGGCTGTCCTACCGCGCGCTCGACCGCAACGGCCGCCCGTCGGCGTTCCCCACCACCAGTCCGGCGCAGTTCGACCCCGGGGCATTGCATGCCACGCTGGACCGCATGCTCGCCCTTGCGCCCGAGGCGGTGTACATCGCGCACTTCGGCCAGGTGCGGGACGTGCCCCGCCTGGGCGCCGACCTGCACCGCCTGATCGATGCGCACGTCGCGCTCGCCGAGCGCTGCGGGGGCGCGGGGCCGGCGCGTCTCGAGCGGCTCAAGGCGGGCCTCGCCGAGCTGCTGCGCGCCGAGGCGGCGCGGCAGGGCTGGACGCTCGATGCCGAGGCCCTCATGCAGTTGTTCGCGATCGACATCGAACTGAATGCACAAGGACTTTCGGCCTGGCTCGACGGGCGGCGGCGCGCGATCGGCGCGTAACCGTCAAGGCATTGGACGTGCGCAAACGGTCGCAGGCGTGGTCGCCCTCGCGCGACGCGGCGGTCGCGAGGCGGCAAATTCCCTCTGAAAAGCGTTGACACGCCACCGCGGATTCGGCATCTTTCCGCAACCGCTGTCTTGCAGCGGGAAAAGAATCCGGGATCGCTACAGAATTCCGCATCGTTCAGAGGAGAAGACAAGATGGCGAAGAAGAAGGCTGCGAAGAAGTCTGCACCCAAGAAGAAGCGCGCGGGGGCGAAGCGCAAGCCGAATGCAGCATTCATGAAGCCGATGACCCCATCGGCGACGCTCGCGGCAGTGATTGGTTCGAGCGCGATGCCGCGTACCGAAGTGACCAAGAAGATGTGGCAGTACATCAAGCGCCACAGCCTGCAGGACAAGAAGAACCGCCGGATGATCAACGCCGACGACAAGCTCAAGCCGTTGTTCGGCGGCAAGTCGCAGGTGTCGATGTTCGATATGACCAAGCTGGTCAGCCGGCACCTGAAGTAGTCGATTTCAACCCGTATCCGCCGGAGGCCTGCCTCCGGCGGGCTTCGTCCCGACCCGCAGTAACGCTCTAGCGCGCGCCGCTCAGGCCGCGTGATAGCGCGTCACGCGCTCGACTTCGTTCTTGGAGCCGAGAACCACGCCGATACGCTGGTGCAGCCGTTGCGGTTGCACGTCGAGGATGCGTTGTTTGCCGTCGGTGGCCGCGCCGCCGGCCTGCTCGACGATGAATGCCATCGGATTGGCCTCGTACATCAATCGCAGGCGCCCTTCGGTATTCTTCGCATCGCGCGGATACATGAAGATGCCGCCGCGCGAGAGCACCCGATAGACGTCGGCCACCATGGATGCGACCCAGCGCATGTTGAAGTCGCGGCCGCGCACGCCGTCCTTGCCGGCGAGGCACTCGTCGATGTAGCGCTTGATCGGCGTTTCCCAGCGCCGCATGTTGGAAGCATTGATCGCGAATTCGGAGGTGTCCTCCGGGATGCGGATGTCCTTCCGGGTCTGTACGAAGGAGCCCACGTAGGGATCGAGCATGAACCCGTGGGTACCATCGCCGACCGTGATGAGCAGCAAGGTGGACGGCCCGTACAAGGCGAAGCCGGCGGCGACCTGCGTGCGTCCGGGTTGCAGGAAAGCCTGCTCGTCGGCCTCGGTCACCCCTTCGGGACAGCGCAGCACCGAGAAGATCGAGCCGACCGAGATGTTGACGTCGATGTTGGATGAGCCGTCGAGCGGATCGATCAGCAGGAGGTACTGTCCGCGCGGGTGCGGCAAGGGAATGGGAAGCGGCGCCTCCATCTCTTCCGAGGCCACCGCAGCGAGGCTCCCGCCCCACTCGTTCGCCTCGATCAGGATCTCGTTCGACAGGACGTCGAGCCGTTTCTGCGCCTCGTTCTGAACGTTCTGGGTCCCGAGCAGGTCGCCGGTACCGATCAGCGCGCCCTTGTTGACCTGGATACTGATCGCCTTGCAGGCGCGGGCGCAGGTTTCGATGAGCAGCCGCAGGTCGGCGTCGATCTTGCCGTCGCGTTGGCGCTCGATGAGAAATTTGGTCAGCGTCGTCGGTCTCATGCGTCGTCTCCGGCGCGCCCGGGGAGGGCGGTCCCGGCGATATTCTGCGGGGCCCTCGGCGCGGTCAAGTGCGCCAGATCAAACGTCTTGAAATGCGGCGCCGCGCCGTTCAGGCGCGCGACTGCAGCGCGGCGATGCGCGCTTCGATCGGCGGGTGCGTCGAGAACAGCGCCATGATGCCGCCGCGGTTGGTGATGCCCGCGGACTTGAACGCGCTGGGCAGGGCGCCGGGCTCGAGACCGCCGAGGCGGGCGAGCGCCGCCATCATCGGTCGCGGCGAGCCCAGCAAGGTCGCGGCACCGGCGTCGGCGCGGAATTCGCGCTGCCTGGAGAACCAGGCGACGATGATCGAGGCGAGAACGCCGAACACGATGTCGCAGACGATCACGGCGACGTAGAAGCCCGGACCGACGCCGCGCTCGGTCCTGAACAGCACGCGATCGACGAAAAATCCGACCACCCGCGACAGGAACACGACGAAGGTGTTGACGACGCCCTGGATGAGCGTGAGCGTCACCATGTCGCCGTTGGCGACGTGCGCGACCTCGTGGCCGAGCACGGCTTCGACCTCCTCGCGATTCATCGATTCCAGCAGGCCCGTGGACACCGCCACCAGCGCGCTGTTCTTGAACGCGCCCGTGGCGAACGCGTTCGGCGCGCCCTGGTAGACCGCCACCTCGGGCATGCCGATCCGGGCGCGCTCGGCGAGCTTGCGCACCGTGTCGATCAGCCAGGCTTCGTTCACGCCTTCCGAACCGTTGATGACGTGCGCCCCGGTCGACCACTTGGCCATGGCTTTCGACAGCAGCAGCGAAATGAACGACCCGGTGAAGCCGACGATGGCCGAGAACACCAGCAGGGCACCGAGATCGATGCCGTCCTGCTTGAGGTAGCGGCCGACGCCGAACACGTTCAGGAAAATTCCCAGCACGACCAGCACCGCGATATTGGTGCCGAGAAAAAGCACGATGCGCTTCATAGCGTCCTTTCTTCGTCAATCTCGGGCGGCGCCCACGGCCGCGCGCGCCAATCCGGCGTCCGCTGCTTAGATGAGGCCCGACGGGAAAAAGTTCAAGCCCGTGCCGGCGGCTGCCCTAGCCGTCGCCCTCGCGCAGGAATGCCGCCCCTTTTTCGGCGATCACATAGGTCGGTGCGTTGGTATTCCCCGAGGTGATGTGCGGCATCACCGACGCGTCGATCACGCGCAGCGCCGCGATGCCGTGCACGCGCAGCCGGTCGTCGACCACCGCCAGCGGGTCGCTGCCCATGCGGCACGAGCCCACCGGGTGAAAGATGGTCGTGCCGAGCTCGCCGGCGGCACGGATGAGCGCCTCGCTGCTGCGCGCGGCGCCGCCCGGGCGGAACTCGACCGGGTTGTAGCGCGACAGCGCCTTGGCCGCCATGATCCGCCGCGTATATCGCATCCCGTCGGCCGCAACCTGGCGATCGGCCTCGGTCGACAGGTAGTTGAGCTTGATCTCCGGATGCGCCTCGGGGTCGGGCGAGGTGATGCGCACCCAGCCGCGCGAGGTCGGACGCAGGTTGCATACGCTGGGCGTGATCGCGGGGAAGGGGTGCAGCGGATCGCCGAACTTGTCGAGCGACAGCGGCTGCACATGCCATTCGATGTTCGCGGTCGGCTGCGCCGGGTCGCTCTTGGCGAACGCGCCGAGCTGTGACGGCGGCATGGTGAGCGGCCCCGAGCGGAGCAGGAAATACCGCGCGCCCATCATCATCCGGCTGAACGCACTGTTGGCAAGCGCGTTCATGGTCGGCACGTTGCTCACCTTGTACTGCATGCGGATCTGCAGGTGGTCGTGCAGGTTCTCGCCGACGCCCGGCAGATCGTGAACGCAAGGGATACCGTGCGCCCCGAGCAGGTCCGCTGGGCCGACACCCGAAAGCTGCAGCAGCTGCGGCGATCCGATGGCGCCGGCCGCGAGCACGGTATCACCGCGCGCCTCGGCAACGCGCGTGCCGTGCTCGGGATGGGTGAACTCGACGCCGGTGCAGCGGCGCAGGCCGTCCCGGACCTCGATACGCAGGCGACGCACCATCGCCTGCGGCAGCACCACGAGGTTGCCGCGCTGGCGCACGGGCTTGAGGAAGGCGTCGGTCGCGCTCCAGCGCCGCCCGACGCGCTGGTTCATCTGGAAATAGGCGCAGCCGAAGTTGTCGCCGCCGTTGAATGCCTTGACCGACGGAATGCCGCACTCGGCCGCCGCCGCACGCCAGGCGTCGAGTATTTCCCAGGCCACGCGCGGGTCCTCGACGCGCAGCTCGCCGCCCACGCCGTAGCCGTCGGCGTTGCCGTGCTGGTAATCCTCGAGCCGCTGAAAGACCGGCAGGACGTCGTCCCAGGACCAGCCGCGGTTGCCGAGCGCGCTCCAGCGATCCCAGTCCTCGCGCTGGCCGCGCATGTAGATCATCGCATTGATCGACGAGCAGCCGCCGAGCACCCGGCCACGCGCATAGTTGATCGAGCGGCCCGCGAGATGCTCGTCGGGCGCGGTCTTGTAGCACCAGTCGGTGCGCGGGTTGCCGATCGTGTAGAGGTAGCCGATCGGGATGCGGATCCAGATCCAGTCGTCACTGCCGCCGGCTTCGAGCAGCAGCACCGAACGCTGCGGGTCCGCCGAAAGGCGGTTGGCCAGCAGGCAACCTGCGCTGCCCGCGCCGACAATGACGGTGTCGAAGGTTCCGAAGCTCGTTTCGGCCATGGCGCTTTCCGGCAGCTATTCTAGAATGGCGGGCGAACTTCGCGATGTCCAAGACGAAGAATCCGGCCGAGCAGCTGCACGACGCCTTGCAACGCGTGCGCGTGCTGCATTTCGACGCGGCAGGCCGCGCGGGCGACTACGTCGCCCTGCGCCGGGTCGAGCAGGCGCGGCACCTCGAGGCGGCGGTCGCCGGGCTGGCCGGTTTCGATCCTCGCGCGCTGCCGATTTCGGAGCCGATCGCGTTCTGGCTGAACGCATACAACGCGACGGTCGTGCTTGCCGCGCGCGCCTGCGCGCCGGGGGAGCCGGTCAGCGGCATTCCCGGGCTTTTCGACCGCCCGCGGCTCACGGTCGGCGGGCATGGGTTCGCGCTGGACGATATCGAGCACGGGCTGCTGCGCGGCAACGCGCCCAAGTACGGGCGCTGGCACGGACCGCTCGCGCGCAACGATCCGCGCCTCGTGTTTGCGCCGCGCCTGTACGACGAGCGCGTGCACTTCGCCCTGTTTTCCGCCTGCCGCTCGTCGCAGTCGCTGCGCGTCTTCGGTCCCGATTCGATCGAAGACCAGCTCGAAGTCGCAGTCTGCGACTGCGTGCGGCGCGAGGTGCGCGTGGCCGAGGACGGCGCCTGGATCGAGGTGCCGCGGCTGTTCAAGTGGTACCCGGACGACTTCGGCGGCGAGCAGGGGGTGGTGGACTTCGTGCTCGCGCGCGTCGACGACGATGCCCTGGTCGACCGCGTGGACGCCCGGCGCGGCGCGGTGAAGCTGCTCTACAAGGCCTTCGACTGGACGCTCAGTCAGCGCGAATGACGGCGCGCGGCCGGGCATCAATCGTTCAGAGGCTCCCTAGGAGCGAATGCGCCGGGAAAAGTCCGCCGCCTTGTCGGCTGCCCGGGCGCGCGCGTTGACATGGGCCCGTTGCTGCAGTTCGGGGAACGACAGGCCCATCGTCTCCAGCCGGCCCTGTTCGTACAGGTACGCCGGCACGTAGCCGCTCGCCAGGATCTTCCAGCTCAACGGCACGCGCCCGGGATTGACGCGGCTGTTCGTCCAGATGTTGGTCGTGCAGTTGGTCGTCAGCGTGTTGTAGAACTCGGGTTGCGTGCGCAGCACATTGATCCTGTGCATGTACTCCAGGAACAGTCGCCGCCCGGCCTCGATCGGGCTCTTGGCCCGGTAGACGTACACGTCCTCGGGCGGATCGCGCCGGTAGTTGGTGCGCAGGCGGATGAGGTCGCGCTCGTCGGCCACGACGTAGACGAGCTCGTACTGGCGGAAAAAGCCCTTGAGGGTCGAGTAGCCCTCGCCTTTCGGCCTGCGCACCTCGATGGATACGGCGAGGTAGTCGTCCCCGGGGAAACCGAAGCTCAGGAGGACATGGGCGATCGCCGGGCCCATCCAGTACGAGGTCACGATGTCCACCGAGCGCAATTCGCGCAGATCGAAGGTCTTGTCGTAATAGGCGGGCGTGTAGTCGGTCTCGCTTCGGTAGTCGAAATTGCGGATGTTGTGAACGGTGACCTTGTCGCCGGCGATCGTGGCGTAGGGCAGCACCGCGACCTCGGGCTGCCAGTCGCGGTCGTTGCTCGGCTTGAGGCTCGACCAGAGGACCAAGACCCCTGCGAACAGGACCGTATAAGCGCCGATTGCAGGCCAGCGCCAGCGGCGCGCGAAAAGCGCGATCAACGTCGCCGCGGCGGCCAGCGAGAAGCCGGCCACCAGCACCCTGTGGGCGAGCGCGTCGCGCGGGCCCGCGTACTCGAGCAGAAGGGCGCCCCAGACGCCGCTCGCGAGGACCAGGACTGCGAGGATCGCTATTGCTGCAACGCCGGCGACTCGAGCAAGCAGGCCTCGCATGCGCCTCCCGATGGGCGTTCGAGCCGGGCGCGGCAGGCGCGGCTCAGTCAGCCCCTCCGGCGCGACTGTTCGCCCCGGGTTCCGGGACCCGCCAGAACGGGCGCTTGATTTCTTCCAGCGGCCGGCCCGGCGCGTTCGGCCCGAGCCCATAGCGGATCATCGCCATGAGGTCTGCGCTCACCCTCGGGTTGGAGCGAAAGTAGCCGTGTCCGAAGAAGTCGGTCGTTCCACGGATCTGGATGACGTCGATGAAGCCCAGTTCGCCAATCTTTTTGGTCTGCTCCGGCGTCAACGTCGCGGCGTGGAGGCTGCCGAGCCGCACGATGCTTCCGAACAGCCAGCCCGACGTGGCGAGCGCCTTGTCGTCGGGCGAAACGTAGACGGTGATTCTGAACCCGCGCAAGGGCGGGAACACGAGGTCCGGGTCCGGTGCCGCGCCGTAGGGCAGGTCGGGATCGGACAGGATCGCAAAGATCTTGGCCGGCGCCACGTCGGCGTCCAGATCCGGTGCCAGCAGCACCACGTTGCCGATCTTGAAGCGCCTGGGCAGTGTCGTCTTCTGCATGTAGGCCTCGAAGGAGAGCTCCGACAGCGCGGTTGCGAGCACGTCGGTGCCACGGCTGTGCGCCAGGATATGGATCCTCTCGAGCCCGGGCGTGTCGGCGAGCGTGCGGATCGCCTTGCGCAGGTGCTCGACCGCGTAGATGCTCGATTCGTAGTCTTCCTGGTAGCCGAACAGGATGCCGCGCGTCCCGCCGGCGGGCCAGGTGAATATCGCGCACACGAACTCGCGCCCGAGGAAGTGGCACAGCTCGCCCGCCGTCAGGGCCGCTTCGCTGAAGGAGTTATTGACGCCGTGGATGTAGAGCACCATCTCCTTGCGTGGGCTCAGCGCCAGCCGGCGGGCGAGCTCAGCCTGCAGCGCGCGCGAAGCGGTGTCGTGCGCAGCCAAGTCAGCGGGCGCGCGCATCAACCCGGTGGGCGTCTTCGCAACCGCATAGGGAATACCCGGGTAGCGCCCGAGCTCCCGCGTCGGCCCGAGTGTAAGGTCGGTCTCGGTCGGCCGCTCGACGAGCAGGCTCTGCTTGACCAGCGCGTCCCAGGTCATGCTTTCGCCGAACAGGACCGTCGTCGAGCCGAAAGCCATCGCGCGCGAGCGTTCCGACGTGTACGGCTCGGGTTCGTCCGCGCTCGTCGCGGGCACGCGGTCGGTGATGTACAGCAAATCGAGCGAGGGCGTGCGGACCGCGGCGGGCGCGTCGGTGAACAGCGGCTTGGCCTGCGCGCCGGTGTACAACGTCGGCGTGGGCATCATCTGGTACGTGGACGCGCAGCCGGCCAGCACCAGGGCCGCCCCTGTCGCAATCCACACGCTGCACAGTCTGTTCATGGCCATCAGCCAGGACAAGCGTACTCTATGACGCCCAGATGCTCCCGGCTTGATGTGCGTCAAGATCGCTCTTTGCGCAAGCGCGTGCCGGTTTGCCATGCGCCGCCGGCGCGGTACGGTGGACCCGCGATCAAATCCCATGGATCTGCAACTCCGGCTCGGCGTTGACCTGGGCGGCACCAAGATCGAGCTCCTCGCGCTCGATGCGGCCGGCGCGGAGCGCTTTCGCCGGCGCGTGCCGACGCCGCGCGGCGATTACGCGGCGACGATCGATGCGGTCGCGGCGCTGGTGCGCGCGGCCGAGGCTGCGCTCGGCGCGCGCGGCTCGGTGGGTGTCGGCATTCCCGGGGCGCTGTCGCGCGCCGCGGGCCTGGTGAAGAACGCCAACTCGACCTGGCTGATCGGCAAGCCGCTGCAGCAGGACCTGGAAAAAGCGCTCGGTCGCGCGGTGCGCCTGGCGAACGACGCCAATTGCTTTGCGCTGTCGGAGGCGACCGACGGCGCGGGGCAGGACGCCGAGGTCGTCTTCGGCGTCATCCTTGGCACCGGCGTCGGCGGCGGCATCGTGGTGAACGGCAAGATCCTCGAGGGCCCCAATGCGATCGCCGGCGAGTGGGGTCACAATCCGCTGCCGATGCCGACTGCGGAAGATCTGCCGCTGCCGGCATGCTACTGCGGCCGCGCCGGCTGCATCGAGACCTATCTGTCGGGTCCCGGGATGTCCACGGACCATCGACGCGCGACGGGCGAAGAGAAAGCGGCGATCGATATCGTCGCCGAGGCGATGTCGGGCGACGCGGCTTGCGAAGCGACGCTCGCGCGCTACGAGCAACGTCTTGCGCGCGCGCTCGCGGGCGTGATCAACCTGCTCGATCCGGACGTGATCGTGCTGGGCGGTGGTCTGTCCAACATCGATCGGCTGTACGCACGCGTGCCGCGGCTTTGGGCTGCGCATGTCTTCTCCGACGACGTCCGCACCCCGCTCCTGCGTCATGCGCACGGCGATTCGAGCGGCGTGCGCGGCGCCGCATGGCTTTGGTCGTAGGGATCAGGCTAGGGGTCAGACCCCTTTGTGATATTCGAAGGTCTTTAGTCGTCTAAAAGGGGGTCTGACCCCTTTAACATTGGCGCATGGACTCGCTGAAACCCGGTCTTACCGGCTCCGCCTCTTTGATCGTCGCCGACGAACACACCGCGCCGCGCATCGGCAGTGGCCGCGTGCGGGTGCTCGCGACGCCGGTGATGATCAACCTGATCGAGGCGGCGGCGCTCGATGCGATCGAAGGACTGCTACCCGAGGGCCACCAGAGCCTCGGCACGGTGCTGAACGTGCGCCACATCGCGGCGACGCCGGTGGGCATGCGCGTCACGGCGCAGGTCGAGGTGGTCGCGGTCGAGGGACGTACGGTCCGCTTTCGCGTCGAGGCGCGCGATGCGATCGAGCTGATCGGCGACGGCAGCCACGAGCGCGTGGTGGTCAATGTCGCGAAGTTCGACCTGCGCGTACAGCGAAAAATCGGGTCAGGCGCCTGATCGGGGTCAGACCCCTTTGTGATATTCGAAGGCCTACAGTTAACGAAAAGGGGGGTCTGACCCCTAATTCGTTCTTATTCGTGGTCCTCCCCCGCGGCGCGCGCGACGATGCGCGCCGAGCGCTCGAAGGTCCAGTAGGCCCAGGCCCAGTCGATCAGCACGACCAGCCGGTTGCGAAAACCGATCAGAAAGAAGATGTGCGCGCTGAGCCAGCTGACCCAGGCGAGCCAGCCCCAGAAGCGAACGCGGCCGAACATCGCGACCGCCGCGCTGCGACCGATCGTGGCGAGCTGGCCGTAGTCCCGGTAGCGGAACGGTCGCGCCGGCCTGCCGCGCAGCAGCGCGAGGATGTTGCGCGCGGCGTGCCGGCCCATCTGCTTGGCGGCGGGTGCGACGCCGGGAATCGGCGGCTGGTGCTCGGGCAGCAAGGCCAGATCGCCGATGACCTGGATTTCCGGATGACCTGGCACCGATAGATCGGGCGCGACGATCACCCGGCCACCGCGCCCGAGCGGCACGCCGAGCGTCTCTCCGATCGGTGACGCGGCAATGCCCGCGCACCATACGACGGTCTTCGCTTCGAGGCGCTCGCCGCCGAGCTGCACGCCCGCGGCGTCGATTCCGCTGACCCGGCGGCCGAGCCAGACCGTGACGCCGAGCCGCTCGAGCTGTATCCGCGCGTGCTCGGATAGCTCAGGCGGATACGGGGGCAGCACGCGCTCCGCGGCCTCGATGAGAACGACCCGCGCATTGCGCGGATCGTAGCGTCGGTACTCACCCTTCAGCGTGTGTCGCGCGATCTCGGCGAGCGTGCCCGCCATCTCGACGCCGGTCGCGCCGCCGCCGATGACGACGAACGTGAGCCATGCGGCGCGCCGCGCAGGATCGTGCTCGCGTTCGGCGTGCTCGAACGCAAGCAGCACGCGGCGGCGAATCTCGAACGCGTCCTGCAATGTTTTCAGTCCGGGCGCGTGCGCGCGCCATTCGTCGTGGCCGAAATAGCTGTCGGTGGCGCCGGTGGCGAGGATCAGGTGGTCGTAGGCAACCGCCTCGCCGTCCTCGAGTATCACGTTGCGCGCGGCGACGTCGACGCGCCGCACCTCGCCATAGAGGACGCGGGTGTTTTTCTGGCCGCCCAGAATGCGCCGGATCGGCTCGGCGATCGCCGGCGCGGCGAGTCCCGCGGTGGCCACCTGGTAGAGCAGCGGCTGGAACAGGTGGTGATTCGTGCGGTCGATCACCGTGACGTCCATCGGCGCCCGGCGCAGCGCACGCGCGGCAAACAGGCCGCCAAAGCCGCAGCCGACGATCACGACAACGGGGTCAGACCCCTGTGGATAAGTCACGACGCGCCTCGTCAATTCAAGGTCTTCAAGACTTATCCACAGGGGTCTGACCCCTTTCTAGTAGGGCCGTACGCCGAACAGCCAGACGTGGAAATGAAAAATGGCGGCGAACAGCACCAGCGCGATCACGATCTTCGCGATCCCGATCTCTCGCCAGGCGAAGTGGTTGCGCCCCTGCGCAATCGCGAGGAACGGCAGGTTGGAAGTCGATTGCGCAAAGCGCGTCCAGCGCTCGCCGAAGCGCGCCGCCTTGCGCCGGTCGATGAGCACGGTTCCGGCGGCAGCGAGCAGCAGGAAGCTGCCGAAGAACAGCGTCGAGCGCAGCTCGCCGCGCGCGAGCAGGTGCGCGCCCGCCCACAGCATGATGCCCCACATGATCGGATGGCGCGTGATGCGCAGGATGCCGCGCGCCGGGTTGTCGCGCTCGAGCAGTCTGCCTGCGCCGACCGCGGTCGGGTTGGGCGTCATGCCGCCCGCGACCACCAGGATCAGCGCGAAGGGCATGATCGCCGATGGCAGGTGGCGCAGCCCCGGCCACAGCACGGCGACCGGCGCCGCCTTGTACGCGATCACCATCCACGCGATGCCGCCAAGGCTGGCGAGCGAGAACAGCCCCAGATAGGGCCTCTCGCCGATCGCCCGCGCGAGCGCCGGGCGCAGTGGTGTGCTCGGCAGGACGTGCAGGGCGAGAAACACGAGGCAGGCAATCGTGAGCTGGAGCATCGGACCTCCCGGGCGCGTCAGTCGAGCGCCTTGTTGACGATTTCGGCGACGTCGCGCGACAGGCCTGCGGCATCGCGTATCCGCTCGAGCTGCGACTGCGCCCGCGCGCGGCGCGCGGCGTCGAAGCGCTTCCAGCGGTCGAAGCCGCGCGCCATGCGCGCCGCGACCTGCGGGTTGAGCGTGTTCAACGCGAGCACCTGGTCGGCGAGGAAGGCGTAGCCGCCGCCGTCGGCGGCGTGGAAACGGACATGGTTTGCGCCGAAGCTGCGGATCAGCGCGTAGACCTTGTTCGGCACCTTGATGTCGAACGCCGGATGGGCGAGCAGTCCGCGAACCCGCGCCAGCGTGTCGGGCAGGCGCGAGGTGGCCTGCACGGCGAGCCATTTGTCGACCACCAGCGCCTCGTCCTGCCAGCGCGCGTAGAAGCTGTCGAGCGCCTTGTCGCGCTCGAGGCAGTCGCAGTTGCTCAGCATGCCGAGCGCGGCGAAGGATTCGGTCATGTTGTCCGATTGCGCGTACTGCTCGTAGCACAGCGCACGAATGTCCACCGTGGCGAGCTCCATGAGCAGCGACAGCGCGGCATTGCGCAGCGCGCGCCGCCCGGCGGAGGCGGCGTCGGGCTGGTACGGGCCCGCGACCGCGTTGGCATGGTAGACCTCGAGCAGCGCGTCCTTCAGCGGCGCGGCGATTGCCTGCCGCAGGCGGTTACGCGCCGCGTGCAGCCGGTCCGGGTCGACCTCGGCGAGTTGCTCGGCGAGAAAGCTCTCGGCCGGCACTGCGAGCGCCTCGGCGGCGAATGCCGGGTCCTCGGCGCTGGTTTCCAGGACGCGCCGGCAGGCGGCGAGGAATGCTGCCGAGGGCTCGCCAGCACGCTCGAGAATGATCGTCGTCGCGAGGCGCTGCCCGGCCTCCCAGCGGTTGAAGGGATCGCGATCATGCGCGAGCAGGTGGACGAGCTCGGCCTCCGCGTAGTCGTACTTGAGGATCAGCGGCGCCGAGAAGCCGCGCAGCAGCGAGGGCACCGGCCGCGCCGGGACGTCGTCGAACACGAACTGCGCCTCGCGCTCGCGCATCGACAGCACGCGCGTGCCCTCGGGCAGCAGGTCCTCGCCGTCCGGACCGACCAGGCCCACCGCCAATGGGATGTGGAACGGCGGGTTCATCGACTGGCGCACTTGCAGCGTGAAACGCGCCTTCGCGGCGTCGTAGCGCCCGCTGCAGTCCAGCACCGGCGTTCCGGCGATGTCGTACCAGCGCCGGAACTGGCCGAGGTCGACGCCGCTCGC
>Ga0210060_1000015_pt1 | contig 114904 bp, 106 predicted proteins | sample Joice_CattailNLB_FD_184871 | JGI IMG/M metagenome (GOLD analysis project Ga0210060, IMG submission 184871) | Wetland microbial communities from San Francisco Bay, California, USA, that impact long-term carbon sequestration - Joice_CattailNLB_D2... | ecosystem: Environmental > Aquatic > Marine...
CGCCGGCGCGGCTGGCGGAATTCTTCGGCCTGTGGGGGCTCGCGGTGAAGACCGCGTCGATCTTCGGTCCGCTGACCTACGGCATCGTCACCTGGGTCTTCCAGGGCAACCACCGGCTGGGGATCCTCGCGGTCGGCGCCTACTTCGTGGTCGGGCTGGTGCTGCTGGTCGGCATCGACATCGAGCGCGGCCGGCGCGCGGCGCTCGGCGAAGGATGATGCCCGTCGTCGGCTTCGGTTAGCATTTCGGTTCAGGCCATAACCCCAGGAGGAGTAGGACAATGACGATCAAAGTGGGCGACCGCGTTCCCGACGGCAAGCTTGCAGAGTCGACCGAATTCGACGCCGCCTGCCCTGTCGCGCCGAAGGACGTGAGCGTCGCGGAAGCGGTCAAGGGCAAGAAAATCGCCGTGTTCGGCGTGCCGGGTGCGTACACCCCGACCTGCTCGGCGAAGCACGTGCCGAGCTACCTGTCGAATCTCGACAAGCTGAAGGCCAAGGGCCTCGACGAAGTCTGGTGTGTGGCGGTAAACGACGGCTTCGTGATGGCCGCCTGGGGCAAGGACCAAGGCGCGATCGGCAAGATCCGCTTTCTCGGCGACGGCGCCGCGGCCTGGACCAAGGCGCTCGGCCTCGAGCTCGATCTCAACGCGCGCGGCATGGGCACGCGCATGCAGCGCTTCTCGATGCTGCTCGACGACGGCGTGGTCAAGCAGCTCAACGTCGAGGGACCCGGCAAGTTCGAGGTCTCCGGCGGCGACACGATGCTCAAGCAGCTCGGCTGATTCTCGCCGGCCTGAAGCGAAAACGGGGCGCCGCGGCGCCCCGTTCCTATTGCGCCTGACTGCGCGCGTGCGGGTGGCGGATGTCCTTGCCGCCGATCAGGTAGACGACGTACTCGGCCAGGTTGCGCGCATGGTCGCCGACGCGCTCAAGCGCCTTGGTCATCAGCACCACCTCGACCACATGGCCGACGTTGCGCGCATCCTCCAGCAGGAAGGTCGACACCCGTCGCAGGCTGGCCTGGAACTCTTCGTCGAGCTCGCCGTCGCGCGCGATCAGCGCCTGCGCCTTGTCGGCGTCGAAGTTGTCGTACAGCGCAACCGATTCCTCGACGTACCTGAGCGCGAGCCGCCCCATCGCCTGCACGTCGCGCAGCAGCTTCGCGCTCGGTCGCCGCCGCTCGCGCTCGTCGCCGAAGATCGTGCGCACCGAGCGCGCGATGCGCGCCGCCTCGTCGCCGATCCGCTCCAGATCGGTGACCGCCTTCGACACCGCGACCACCGCGCGCAGGTCGCGCCCCACCGGCGCGCGCTGCCCGACGAGCCACCACAGGTTGTCGTCGAGCTCGAGCTCCAGCGCGTCGACCTGGTCCTCGCGCGCGAGCACCCGCGCGGCGAGCGCCGCGTCGGCGGTACGCAGCGCCTCGAGCGCCTCGCGGCACTGCTCGACGGCGAGGCCGCCCATCTCGAGCACCATCAGGTTGAGATTGGTCAGCTCGCCGTCGTAGCGGCGCACGGTATGGCCTTCGAGGTATTCGGTCGAGGTGCTCATGGCTGGCGGCCTCTTATCCGAATCTTCCCGTGATGTAGTCCTCGGTCAGCTGGTGCTGCGGCTGGGTGAAGATCTGCCTGGTCTCGCCGACCTCGATCAGGTCGCCGAGGTGGAAATAGGCGGTGCGCTGCGACACGCGTGCGGCCTGCTGCATGGAGTGGGTGACGATGCAGATGGTGTAGTTCTCGCGCAGCTCGTCGATCAGCTCTTCGATGCGCGCGGTCGCGATCGGATCGAGCGCCGAGCAGGGCTCGTCCATCAGGATCACCTCGGGGTGCACTGCGATCGAGCGCGCGATGCACAGCCGCTGCTGTTGCCCGCCCGAGAGGCCCGTGCCGGGCTCCTGCAGGCGGTCCTTGACCTCGTTCCAGAGACTGGCCCGTTGCAGGCTGGTCACCACGATCTCCTCGAGCTCGGTCCTGTCCTGCGCAAGGCCGTGGATGCGCGGCCCGAAGGCGACGTTCTCCCAGATCGACTTGGGAAACGGATTCGGCTTCTGGAACACCATGCTGACCTGCGCGCGCAGCGGCACGACGTCGACGTCGCGTCCGTTGACGTCCTTGCCGTCCATCACGATCTCGCCGCTCACCCGGCAACCGACGATGGTGTCGTTCATGCGGTTCAGGCAGCGCAGGAAGGTCGACTTGCCGCAGCCCGAGGGGCCGATCATCGCCAGCACTTCGTTGTTGCCGAGATCGATGTTGACGTCTTTCACCGCGTGCTTTTCGCCGTAGTACACGTTCACGCCGGTGCAGCGCATGCGCGGATCCGACGCGCGCACCGTGCCCACCGTCTGGCCGCGCTCGTCGCGGCCGACGGTCGTGGTCGGCGCCACCGCGGCGGCGGCGCTCGCCCGTGACGGGTCGACTTGCCGTTGAAGGTTCGATTTCATGCTGGCCGCCTGCGTTTCCATGTGGTTTGGTCCTTTCGGGTCGCCGTTCATCGACGCGCGGCCCGGATCACCAGCGCCGCTCGAAGCGCCGGCGCATCATCACCGCGAAGAGATTCATCGCGATGAGGAATGCGAGCAGCACCATGATCGCCGCCGACGTGCGTTCCACGTACGCGCGCTCCGGGCTGTCTGCCCAGAGATAGATCTGCACCGGCAGCACGGTCGACGGATCGAACACGCCGCCCGGGATATCGGCGATGAACGCGACCATGCCGATCATGAGCAGCGGCGCGGTCTCGCCGAGCGCCTGCGCCATGCCGATGATCGTGCCGGTGAGCATGCCCGGCATCGCGAGCGGCAGCACGTGGTAGATCATCGCCTGCACCGGCGAGGCGCCGACGCCGAGCGCCGCCTCGCGGATCGACGGCGGCACCGACTTGAGCGCCGCACGGCTGGCGATGATGATCGTCGGCAGCGTCATCAGCGTGAGCACCAGGCCGCCGACCATCGGTGCAGAGCGCGGCAGGCCGAAGAAGTTGATGAATACCGCGAGGCCGAGCAGGCCGAACACGATCGAGGGCACCGCTGCAAGGTTGTTGATGTTGACTTCGATCAGATCGGTCCAGCGGTTGCGCGGCGCGAACTCCTCGAGGTACACCGCCGCCGCCACGCCGAGCGGGAACGACAGCAGCAGCGTGACCAGCAGCGTGTAGAACGAGCCGACCGCCGCGCCCCAGATGCCCGCCAGCTCGGGGTCGCGCGAGTCACCGCGGGTGAAAAAGTCGACGTTGAAGCGCTTCTCGAGCCGGCCGTCGGCAATGAGCTTGTCGACCCAGCGCAGCTGATCGTCCTTCAGCCGCCGATCCTTCTCGACACCGCCGCGCTTGATGTTGCCCTTGACCAGCATGTCGACGTCGTCGTCGGCCGGCACCCACAGCGACACGGTCTGGCCGATCAGGCCCGGGTCGGCGAGCACCTTCGCGCGCAGATCGAAGGCCGCGCCGTTGCTCACCAGGCCGTAGAGCGCGATGCGCTCGCGCCGGCTGCGCGCCTCGGGAAACATCTCGCGCAGCGTGCGCTTGATGATGCCGCCATAGTCGGCGCGGCCGAGCACCGCGGGATCGCGCCTGCCCTGGGGATCGATCTGCGCAGCGTCGATGCGCACGTCGAGGCGCAGATGAGTCTGCCAAAACGCCGAGTACCCGTTGGAGATGATGCTCGCGAACAGGATCACGAGAAACGCGAGGCCGAGCCCGATCGCGATTCGGCCGTACATCCGGAAGCGCCGCTCGGCGGCGCGCCGGCGCACCATCCCGGCCACGATGACATCGACGTTGCGCCGTGGCCCGGCGGCACCCGGAACGCTCAGCGCAGCTTCACTCATACTGCTCCCGATAGCGGCGCACGATGTACAGCGCGATCACGTTCAGGCACAGGGTCACGAGGAACAGCACCAGGCCGAGCGCGAACGCAGCGAGCGTTTTCGGGCTGTCGAATTCCTGGTCGCCGATCAGCAGGGTGACGATCTGCACGGTCACCGTGGTCACCGCCTGGAACGGGTTCGCGGTCAGGTTGGCCGCGAGGCCCGCGGCCATGACCACGATCATGGTCTCGCCGATCGCGCGCGATACCGCGAGCAGGATCGCGCCGACGATGCCGGGCAGCGCCGCCGGAAAGATGACCTTGCGGATGGTCTCGGCCTGGGTCGCGCCCATGCCGTAGGCGCCGTCGCGCAGCGACTGCGGCACCGCGTTCATGACGTCGTCCGAAAGCGACGAGACGAACGGAATGATCATGATGCCCATCACCAGCCCGGCGGCGAGCGCGCTCTCGGAGGCGATATTCAGCCCGAGCAGCGCGCCGTTGTCGCGCAGGAACGGCGCGACGATGAGGGCGGCGAAAAAGCCGTAGACCACCGTCGGGATGCCGGCGAGGATCTCGAGCGCCGGCTTGGCCGTCGTGCGCAGCCGCGGGCCGGCGTACTCGGAGAGGTAGATCGCCGACATCAGGCCGATCGGCACCGCGACCAGCATCGCGATCAGCGTGATCATCAGCGTACCGGCGAAGATCGGCACTGCGCCGAACGCGCCCGAGGAGCCGACCTGGTCGGCGCGGATCGCGATCTGCGGGCTCCAATCCAGGCCGAAGAGAAAGTCGGTCAGCGGCACGGCGTGAAAGAAACGGATCGACTCGAACAGCACCGAGAGCACGATGCCCACGGTGGTGAGGATCGCGACCGTCGAGCAGGCCACGAGGACCCAGAGCACGATGTGCTCGACCGCGTTGCGCGCCCGCTGCTGCGGGCGGATCCTGGTGAGGGTCATCGCCATGGCGACGATCGCGAGCGCGAGCGCGACGACGAACAGCGCGGCATGGCTGATCGCCTGCAGGCTGCGGTAGCGCTCGGCCGCGGCGAGGATCGCCGCGTCTGGCTTGGACGAGACGATGCTGCCGCGCACCAGGTTCTTGATGTCGTTGACCACCAGGGTCAGCCGGTCGGCGCCCAGGTTGCGCAGCTCCTCGGGCAGCTGCGCCACGACGAGCTTGGTGATGATCGTGCCCTCGAACGATACCCAAAGCCCGAGCAGCAGCAGGGCGGGCAGTGCGCACCAGATCGCCACGTACAGGCCGTAGTAGGCGGGCAGCGAATGCAGCGTGCGCAGCTTGCCCTGCGCGACGCTGAACGCGCGCCGGCGTCCCATGAAATAGGCCATGCTGCTCATCACGAGCAGCATGGCGATCAGCAGCGGGGCGCTCATCGGCGCGGGTGTGGTGCGGCGGTTGTGCCGGCTGCGCGGTGGCGGGCCTCGGCCGCCGCGCGCCGAAGGTTTCGCTCGTTACTTCGCCGCCATCGTCATCATTGCTTTTGACGAGCCCGCGTACTTGCTGCGCTCGGCGTCCGGCATCGGGATCAGGCCGCGCTCGGCGAGGTAGCCGTCCGGTCCCCAGGCCTTTTCGCTGGTGAACTCCGCGATGTACTCCTTGAGTCCGGGAATCACCCCGACGTGCGCCTTTTTCACGTAGAAGAACAGCGGCCGCGACACCGGGTACTTGCCGCTCGCGATCAGCTCGAACTCGGGCTTCACGCCGTCGATCGAGACACCCTGCATCTTGTCGCGGTTCTGGTCGAGGAAGCTGTAGCCGAAGATCCCGTAGGCGTTCGGATTCGCCTCGAGCTTCTGCACGATCAGGTTGTCATTCTCGCCCGCTTCGATGTAGCCGCCGTCTTCGCGCACCGTCTGGCAGACCGCCTTGTACTTCTTCTTGTCGGCCTTCTTCATCGCCTTGATGAAGCCGAAGTGCTCGCAGCCCTCATCCATCACCAGCTCGGTGAACGCATCGCGCGTGCCGGAGGTGGGCGGCGGGCCGAGCACCTCGATCTTCGAGTTCGGCAGGCTCGGGTTGATCTGGTTCCAGGTCTTGTAGGGATTGGCGACCAGCGTGTCGCCGCCCTTGGGATCGGGAACGTCCTTGGCGAGCGCGAGCCAGAGCTCCTTGCGCGTCATCGCAACCGGCTTGGCCGCCTTCGAATGCGCGACCGTGATGCCGTCGTAGCCGATCTTCACTTCGACGACTTCCTTGACGCCGTTCTTGGCGCAGGTCTCGAGCTCGGTCTTCTTGATCGCGCGCGAAGCGTTGGTGATGTCGGGGTGCTGCACGCCGACCCCGGCGCAGAACAGCTTGATGCCGCCGCCCGAGCCGGTCGACTCGATCTTCGGGGTCTTGAACTGGGTGGTCTTGCCGAACTGCTCGGCCACCACCGTGGCGAACGGATAGACGGTCGACGAGCCTACGATGCTGATGTAGTCGCGCGAGGACTGGGCCTGCGCGAGGCCGGCGCCGAGCGCGACGCACGCGCCCAGGCCGGCAAAAACGGTCTTCTTGATCATGAACTTACTCCTCTCTGAGCGGTCTGATTTGCGTCGCTGCACAACGCACGGCCCGAAACTCTGGGACGGGCAGCGCAGCGTGCAACAGCCGGCAGTCTGCCGAGGCCGTGTGACAGGAACATGACAGCGACATCTTTTCGAAGTCGGCGTGCCGACAGGGGCCGCAGCGCCCGCCGCGTCGCTTGGGCGGACCCGGGTCGTCGCGACGCTAAAATAACGCCCCTTCGCGCCCGCCTGTCGGCGGCGCCCGCCCGGGAACCGATCACGCCGTGACCACGACAGGCTTGTTGACCCGCTGCGCCTTGGTCGGTGCCCTGCTCGCCGGCTTCATCGCCGCGGCGCCCGCTGCCGAGCTGCCGCGCAAGGTCGCGTCCTTCGAAGGCGTCGACGAGTACCGCCTCGACAACGGCCTGCGCGTGCTGCTGGTGCCGGCGCCGGGCGTCGATACCGTCACCGTGCACATCACCTACCTCGTCGGCTCGCGCCACGAGGGCTACGGCGAAAAAGGCATGGCGCACCTGCTCGAGCACATGCTGTTCAAGGGCACCCAGCGTCATCCCGACGTCAAGCAGGAAGCCGAAGCGCGCGGCGCACGCTGGAACGGCACCACCTCCTTCGATCGCACCAACTACTACGAGACACTGACCGCAAACCCGGACAACCTCGACTGGGCGCTCGGCATGGAAGCCGACCGGATGGTCAACGCGTTCGTCGCCAAGGCCGATCTCGACAGCGAGATGACCGTCGTGCGCAACGAGTTCGAGATGGGCGAGAACAGCCCCGGATCGATCCTCTACCAGCGCATGCAGCGCCTGGCGTTCTCCTGGCACAACTACGGCTACGCGATCATCGGCTCGCGCTCGGACATCGAGCGCGTGCCGATCGAGAAGCTGCAGGCCTTCTACCGCACCTGGTACCAGCCGGACAACGCGGTGCTGATCATCGCGGGACGTTTCGGCGTCGCCCATGCGCTCGATGAAGTCGCCAAGACCTTCGGCGCGATCCCGCGCCCGAGTCGCGCGCTGCCCACGCAGTACACGGTGGAGCCGCCCCAGGACGGCGAGCGCGCGGTGACGCTGCGCCGCACGGGCGATACCCAGATCGTGGCGACGATGTACCGCGTGCCGGCGGCAAGCCACCCGAGCTATCCCGCGATCGACGTGCTGGTGCGCGTGCTCGGCAGCACGCCGAACGGCCGCCTGCACCGCGTCCTGGTGCAGGGCGGGCTGGCGAGCGCGGCCTGGGGCGCCGAACGCGGCCTGCACGACCCCGGGGTCATGTTCTACGGCGCGCGCCTCGCAAAAAGCGCATCGCTCGACGCCGCGCGCAAGGCGATGCTCGACACGCTCGAAGGCATCGCGAACGATCCGATCAAGCCCGAGGAGGTCGCGCGGGCGAAAACCGAGCTGCTCAACGACTTCGAGCAGGCCGAGGCGGACGTGCTCTCGCTGGTTCAGGCGCTCTCGGAGTTCTCGGCGCTCGGCGACTGGCGGCTGTACTACATCTATCGCGACCGGCTGCGCAAGGTGACCGTCGATCAGGTGCAGCGCGTCGCCCTCGCCTATCTCAAGCCGGAGAATCGCGTGCTGGGCGAGTTCATCCCGACCCCACGGCCGGACCGCGCGGTCATTCCGCCGGCGCCGGACCTGCGCACCGCGATCGCGGCGCTGCAGGAGACCGAGCAGGTCGTGCACGGTGAACTGTTCGACGCTTCGCCGAAGAGCATCGAGGCACGCGTGATCCGCCGCAAGCTCTCCAATGACATCGAGGTGGCGCTGCTGCCGAAAAAAACGCGCGGCGCGCGGGTCAACATGGTGATCAGCCTGTACTGGGGCGACGAGCAGAGCCTCACCGGCCGCGCGCTCGCCTGCAGCCTGGCCGGCGACATGCTGATGCGCGGCAGCCGGCGGCACACGCGCGGCGAGCTGAGCGACGCCTTCGACCGTCTGAACGCGTCGGTCAACATCAACGCCGACGGCGCGGCACTCGAGGTGCGCGGCGACCGTCTCTCGGAGACCCTCGCACTGGTCGCCGAAGTGCTGCGCGAGCCCGCCTTTCCGCCCACCGAGTTCGAGGAGCTCAAGCGCGCGTCGATCACCGGCACCGAAACCGAGCGCAAGGACCCGGGCACGGTGGCGGGCATCCGCCTAAACCGCCACCTGAGCCCCTATCCCGAAGGGCATCCGCTCGCCGAGCGCACGATCGACGAGCGGGTGCGCGATCTGCGCGCGGTCACGCTCGAGGCCGCGCAGGGCTGCTATCGCGACCTCGTCGGCGCAACCGGCGCGAGCATCGCCGTGGTGGGTGACATCGATCCGGACGCCGTGACCGAGCGGCTCGAGGCGCTGTTCGGCAGCTGGAAGAACCCGTGGCCCTATGCGCGCATTCCGGCGCGCTACTTCGACGTCGCGCCGATCGAGCGCAGCGTGTCGATCGGCGGCAAGGCAAATGCCAGCCTGCGCGCGGGCCTGTCGATTCCGATGCGCGACGACGACCCGGATTTCCCGGCGATGGTGCTCGGCAACTACCTGCTCGGCGGCACCTCGACGTCCCGGCTGGCCGCGCGCATCCGCGAAAAGGAAGGCCTGTCCTACAGCGTCTACTCCTGGTTCCAGGCGAGTCGTCGCGACAAGGTCGCGCGCTTCGGCCTGGCGGCGATCTTCGCGCCGCAAAATCGCACGCGGGTCGAGTCGGCGGTGGCCGAGGAGCTCAAGCGCGCGCTTGCGCAGGGCTTCACGTCAGATGAGCTGGAGGCCGCGAAAAGCGGCCTGCTGCAGGCGCGGCGCATTGCCCGCACGCGCGATGCCGTGCTTGCCCGGCGGCTGGCCGCGTATCTGCACCTCGGGCGCAGCTTCGAGTGGGATGTCGCCTTCGAGGCGCGCATCGCGGCGCTCGGACCCGACGCGGTGCTGGCCGCGCTGCGCCGGCACCTCGACCCGCAGCGCCTGTCGATGGTCGCCGCGGGCGACTTCCCGCCGGACTGAGGCGCCACCGGGACGCTAGCCGCGCGACCTGAGCAGGTCGCGGATCTCCTCGAGCAGGACTTCCTGGCGCGGCGGCTCGGCCGGCGCGGCCTCGGGCGCGGTACGCTTGACGCGGTTGATCAGCTTGACGGCGAGGAAGATCACCCAGGCGATGATCAGGAAGTCGACGCAGCTTTGCAGGAACTTGCCGTACTGGATGCTCGCCGAACCGATCTTGACGGCGAGGCCGGTGAAGTTCACGCCGCCGAGCAGCACGCCCACCAGCGGCATGACCACGTCGCCGACCAGCGAGCTGACGATCTTGCCAAATGCGCCGCCTATGATGACCGCGACCGCAAGGTCGACGACGTTGCCCTTGACGGCGAATTCGCGGAATTCCTTCATCATGCTCATGCCGATTCTCCTTTCAGTCGATCGGTGGGTACTGCACGTCGAGGACCTCGAGCTGCTCGCGTCCCGCGGGGGAATCGAAGCGGATCGCGTCGCCGACGCGCGCCTTGAGCAGCGCGCGCGCGACGGGCGCGACCCAGGAGATCCGCCCGCGCGCCGGATCGACCTCGTCGGCGCCGACGATCGTGAGCCTGCGCGCTTCGCCGCCCGCGCCGCGGACCGCGACAGTTGCGCCGAAAAACACCTGGTCGCTGTCGCGCCCCGCGTTATCGACCACCTCGGCCGCCTCGAGCCGCTTGATCAGAAAGCGCACGCGACGGTCAATCTCGCGCAGGCGTTTCTTGCCGTAGAGGTAGTCCCCGTTCTCCGAGCGGTCGCCGTTCGATGCCGCCCAGGACACCGTGCGCACGACCTCGGGTCGCTCGAGCTCGACCAGCCGCTTCAACTCGGCCTTGAGCCGCGCGTAGCCCGCGGGCGTGATGTAGTTCCGGCGGCCCGGCGGCGGCGCCGGGTCGGCGGCTGCCAGCTCGGGTTCGGTCGCGTCGTCTTCCCGTACGAATGCTTTCGACATGCTACAGCGTCGCTTTTCCGCCTTTTGCCGCATTCTAAATTGTTTACCTCGACGAGTGCACTTGCCAGTCCTGCTTGACCTCATCAAAATCAGAGCGATACGCACGCGCCGGCACGGCGGGAGCCCTGAATGCCCAGCGAGAAGATCGACTTCCTCACCGGACTCCGGATTCGCGATCTGATCCTGTTCGGACTGATCACGATCACGGCCGTGCTGGCCAACCTGCCCAAGGAGTACGTCGAGGAAACGCTCGGCATGAACCCGAACGCGCTGCTCGCAGTGCTCGGCTGCACGGTGATCTTCGGCCTGTTTCTCTACCTCAAGTTCTTTTTCTTTCTGGCCGTGGTGCTGCTGGTCGTCGGCGCGAACCTGCCCGAGCAGATCGCCACCGGCCTGGACATCTCCAAAGTGCCGTTGATCCTCGCCCTGGTCACGCTGGTCGGGGTTTCGCTCATCAACTACGTGGTCAAGATGCTGCCGACCGGACTGGAGCCGAAGCCGAAGGAATCGAGCCCCGAAGCGATCTACGCGATGTTCTACGGGATCGAGAAGAACAACGTCGCCTACGCCGCGAAGGTGCTGTCGATGAACTTCGACCCCAACCTGTACAACGACAAGGGCTACACGCCGCTCGCCTATGCGTCGATGAAAGGCAACCCGCGCATGGTCGAGCTGCTGCTGCGCAGCGGCGCCAATCCGAACCTGCAGACCAAGACGGGCGACACCGCGGCCGAGCTGGCGCTGCGCTTTGGCCACGTCGAGATCGCCGACATGCTCAAGCGCGCGCGGCTGGAGATCGAGGCGCGCACCGCGGCGGGCGGCCTCGCGAGCCAGGGCGCGCGCTAGAGCGACGCCGGCAGGCGCGCCCGGCGCCGCCGCGGCTTGAGGCCGGCGGCCAATCACTGTATATTTGTACAGCCCTAGGGGTGGGCCCGCGCGCCACGCTCGGGTGCCGGCCGCCGCGCCAGCGAAGCGGGCCTCGCGCGGCGCAAACGCGATGCGCCGCTTGGTTTTCGCGGCCTTGCCCGGGCGCGGCGCGGCCTGCCCGCGGTTCCCGCCGACCTACTAGATCTAGTGCTAATCACTGCGGCAAGGACGAAATATTGTGTATTCAAGAGGATACCGATGACACTTGACGAAGGACAAGAAATCGACAAATCTGCTCGAACAGGTCGGCCCAAGCTCGGTACCCTAGGCGCCTCCTGAAAACGCTAACAAGACCGGAAGCAAGCATATGGACACTCCTCAAACCGGCGCGCTGGAAGTCATTGCGAAGCAGGATTTGCCGCCGCAGGAAATCTGCCGCGAGGCGCTGATCGAGAAGTACGCGAAAGACAAGGAGCGCTCGATCGCGGCCGTGCGCCGCCGCGTCGCGCGCGCGCTGGCCCAGGCCGAAACGGAAGAGCAGCGCGCGCTCTGGGAAAAGCGCTTCTTTGCGGCGCTCGAGGACGGCTTCATCCCCGCAGGTCGCATCAATTCGGCGGCCGGCATCCAGATGCAGGCCACGCTCATCAACTGCTTCGTGCAGCCGGTGGGCGACTCGATCTCCGAGATCGTCGACGGGCGCCCCGGGATCTACACCGCGCTGCAGGAAGCGGCCGAGACCATGCGGCGCGGCGGCGGTGTGGGCTACGACTTCTCGGCGATCCGCCCGAAGGGCGCCGAAGTGAAGGGCACGCAATCGCGGGCGAGCGGACCGGTGTCCTACATGCGGGTGTTCGACCGCTCCTGCGAGACCGTCGAGTCCGCCGGGGCGCGCCGCGGCGCACAGATGGGCGTGCTGCGCTGCGACCACCCGGATCTCGAGGAATTCATCCACGCCAAGGACCGCGGCGAGCTGACCAACTTCAATATCTCGGTCGGCGTGACCGACGAGTTCATGCTCGCGGTCGAGAAGGACGGCGACGTCGAGCTGATCCATCGCGCCAAGCCGGGCGCCGACCAGTTCGCGGCCGGCGCCTACCAGCGCGATGACGGCCTTTGGGTGTATCGCAAGCTGCGCGCGCGCGAGCTGTGGGAACAAATCATGCGCTCGACTTACGATCACGCCGAGCCCGGCATCCTGTTTCTCGACCGGATCAACCGCGACAACAACCTGAACTACTGCGAGACCATCGAGGCGACCAATCCCTGCGCGGAACAACCGCTGCCGCCTTACGGTTGCTGCTGCCTGGGCTCGATCGACCTGACGCATTTCGTGCGCGCGCCGTTCGCCGAGCAGGCGGCGTTCGACTTCGCGCGGTTCGCGAAAGTCGTCGAGGTGTCGGTGCGCATGCTCGACAACGTGCTCGAAGTCACCGCCTGGCCGCTCGAGCAGCAGCATGCCGAGGCGATGGCCAAGCGCCGGGTGGGCCTGGGATTCACCGGCCTCGGTGATGCGCTGATCATGCTCGGCCAGCGCTATGACACGGCCGAGGCGCGCGCGCTCGCGGCGCAGATCGCAGAGCAGATGCGCGACGCGGCATACCGGGCCTCGAGCGAGCTCGCGCGCGAGCGCGGTGCCTTTCCGCTGTTCAACGCCGATCTCTATCTTTCGGGCACCAGCTTCGCGACCCGCCTCCCGGACGAGCTCAAGAGCCGCATCCGCAAGCACGGCCTGCGAAACAGCCATCTGCTTTCGATTGCGCCGACCGGGACCATCAGCCTGGCATTTGCGGACAACGCCTCGAACGGCATCGAGCCGCCGTTTTCCTGGACCTACACCCGCAGGAAGCGCATGGCGGACGGCACGCTCAAGGAATTTCCGGTGGAGGATCATGCCTGGCGCCTGTATCGCCACCTCGGCGGCGACATGGATCGCCTGCCGCCGCAGTTCGTGACCGCGCTCGAGATCAGCGCCACGGCGCACGAGCAGATGGTGGCCGCGGTCGCGCCCTACGTCGATACCAGCATCTCGAAGACGGTCAACGTCCCCGAGGACTACCCCTACGAGGATTTCCAGGGCCTGTATTTCGACGCCTGGCAATCTGGCCTCAAGGGGCTGGCGACCTACCGTCCGAACAAGGTCCTCGGCGCGGTGCTCTCGGTCGATAAGCCCGCCGGCGCGGAAGCGGCACGTGACGCGCAGGCGGCTTCGCTCGCCCAGCCGCAGGACTTTCGCACCGACGATTTCAACCGGCGCATCGAGATCAAGTCGGTGCCCGAACCGGTCCTGGCGAGCCTGCGCTGGCCCGGCCGGCCGGAGCTCGCGGCCGGAAACGTCGCCTGGACCTACATGATCGAGCACCCGCAGTACCACTTCGCGGTGTTCGTCGGCCATGTCGAGAACGGCAAGCCGCACGCCTTCGAGGTCTGGGTCAACGGCAGCGAGCAGCCACGCGGCCTGGGTGCGCTGGCCAAGACGCTGTCGATGGACATGCGCGCGAACGACCACGGCTGGCTCAAGCTCAAGCTCGAGACGCTCGCCAAGGCCGCGGGCGACGACGCCTTCGACATGCCCTTCCCCCCGCACGGCGAGCGCAAGCGCATGCCCTCGGTGGTCGCGGCGTTCGCGCAGGTGGTGCACTGGCGCTGCGAGCAGCTCGGCGCACTCGAGGCCGACGGCGCGCCGAGCCCGGTGCTCGATACCATGTTCAGCCGCAAGGAGCCGAAGACCGGCACCGACGGGACGATGTCCTGGACGGTCGACGTCCTCAACCCGCGCACCGGGGACGATTTCGTCCTCGGCCTGAAGGAAATCACGCTGCCCGACGGCATGACGCGCCCGTACTCGATGTGGCTCTCGGGCGAGTACCCGCGTACGCTCGACGGGCTGTGCAAGATCCTGTCGCTCGACATGCGGGTGCTGGATCCGGCGTGGATCGGGATGAAGCTCAGGAAACTGCTCGATTTCCCGGAGCCGCTGGGCGATTTCATGGCCTTCGTGCCGGGCAGCCGCAAGCAGGAGACCTTCCCCTCGACCGTGTCGTACCTCGCGCGGCTGATTCTGCACCGCTACGCGATGCTCGGCATCCTCGACGAGGGCGGGCTGCCGCGGCGCGAGATGGGCATCCTCGAGGCACCGGGCGCGGGGCGGGTGCGCGTCATGCAGGGCGGCCAGTGCCCGGAGTGCGGCAACCACACCATGATCCGCAAGGACGGCTGCGATTACTGCACGGCCTGCGGCTATGTGGGCGTCTGCGGCTGAACGGCGCTCGACGAAGCGCAACGGATCGAAGCAAAAGAAGGCGGCAACGGCGAGGGCGACGAAATAGGAAGCTGGACCGGGTGAGGACCCCCTCCTAGCTCAGGAGGAAGGTCCTCACCCAGAGCAGCCCGGCGACCGACTTGGCGTCGGTGATGCGCCCCTGCTCGACCCAGGCGAGCGCCTCGGTGAAGGGCAGCGTAAAGGTTTCGAGAAACTCGTCGTCATCGAGCTTCGCGCCGCGCTGCTCGAGCCCGCGCGCAAGATAGATCTCGATGGCCTCGTCGGTGTACGCGACCGACGGATGGATCACGCCCAGCCGTCGCCACTCGCGTGCAACGTAGCCGGTTTCTTCGCGCAGCTCGCGTCGCGCGGTGTCCAGATGCGGCTCGCCCGGATCGAGCTTGCCCGCGGGCAGCTCGATCATGACGCGTGCGTGCGGGTAGCGGTACTGGCGCTCGAGCAGCACCTGCTCGTCCTCGAACAGGGCGACGATCACCGCGGCCCCCGGATGGCGGATGTACTCGCGCAGCGCCGCGCTGCCGTCGGGCAAGCGCACCCGGTCGCGCCGTACGTGCAGCAGGACGCCCGAATAGACCTCCTCGCCCTCGAGAAAGACCTCGGTGAAGCGCGCGTCCTCGGCGTCCGGGCGGGTCAAGCCGCGGTCCCGGCTCAGAGCGCTTGGATCGCCGCGAAGCAGATCTGCATCAGCGGCTGCGGCAGGATGCCGAACACGAGCAGCGCGAGGCCGTTCGCCGACAGCAGGGTGCGCATTTCGCGCGGCCCCTCGAGCGGCGCCGCGTCGACGGGCTCGTCGAAGTACATCAGCTTGACGATGCGCAGGTAGTAGAACGCGCCGATGAGCGACAGGAGCACCGCGGTCACCGCGAGCCCGATCTGCCCGGCGTTCACCGCCGCCGAGAGCACCGCGAGCTTGGCGTAGAAGCCTGCCGTCGGCGGAATCCCCGCGAGCGAGAACATCAGCACGAGCACGATGAACGCGTACCAGGGATTTCGCCGGTTGAGACCCTTCATGTCCTCGAGGCGCTCGCACTCGAAGCCTGCGCGCGACAGGTAGAGCAGCATGCCGAAGGCGCCGAGCGACATGAGCACGTAGACGACCACATAGAACATCGACGCGGCGTAGGCGTCCGGCGCGTTCAGCAGATTGCCGCCGACCACCCCTGAGAGCAGGCCGAGCAGCATGAAGCCCATGTGCGCGATCGTCGAGTACGCGAGCATGCGCTTGAGGTTCGATTGCGCAATCGCGGCGATGTTGCCGAGCGCCATCGACAGCACGGCGAGCACGGCCAGCATCTGCTGCCAGTCGGCCGCCACGTCGAGCAGGCCGTTCACCAGCAGGCGGATCGCCATGGCGAACGCCGCGAGCTTGGGCGCGGAGCCGATGATCAGCGTCACCGCGGTCGGCGCACCGTGGTAGACGTCGGGAATCCACATGTGGAAGGGCACGACGCCGAGCTTGAACGCGATGCCGGCGACGACGAACACGACGCCGAAGACCAGGAACGCGCGGTCGGACGCGCCACCCGAGAGCAGCTTCGCCTTTGCCGCGACCTCGGGGATGGTCAGCGTTCCGGTCGCGCCGTAGATCATCGACAGGCCGTAGAGCAGCAGGCCCGAAGCCAGCGCACCGAGCACGAAGTACTTCATCGCCGCCTCGATCGACGTCGCCGAATCGCGATTGAGCGCGACCATCGAATACAGACACAGCGACAGCAGCTCGAGGCCGAGGTAGACCGTGATGAAGCTGTTGGCGCTGATCATGATCATCATGCCGAGCAGCGCGAACAGCAGCAGCGCGAGGAACTCGCCCTTGAACAGGCCCCGGTCGAGCAGGTACTGGCGCGAATACACCAGCGCGACGCCGACCGCCACGGTGGCGAACAGCTTCAGCACATTGGCCATCGCGTCGGCCACGAACAACCCGTTGAACAGGACCAGCCGCGAGGTACCGGTGCCCCGCAGCACGAACAGGATCGCCAGCACCGTCAGCAGGAGAACGACCTGCGCCCCGACGTAGGATGCCCTGCGGTCCGCGCGCTTTGCGAAGCGGTCGCCGATCAGCAGCGCCGAGCTGCCAAGCAGGACGACCACTTCGGGCAGCACCGGCAGGTGGTCGATGAGGGCAATCGTGGTGGCGGAGGCCATGGTCAGATCTTTGACGCGGCCACATGCCGCAGTAGGTCGGCGACCGAAGCGTGCATCACCTCGGTGAACGGGAGCGGGTACAGACCCATGAACAGCACCGCGGCGGCGAGCAGGCCGAGCACCACGAACTCACGCGGATTGAGGTCGTTGAGCGCGGCCACGTGGTCGTTGCCGATCGCGCCGAAAATGACGCGCTTGTACATCCACAGCGTGTAGGCCGCGCCGAAGACCAGCGTCGATCCCGCGGCGAGCGCGATCAGAAAGCTCGACTTCATGGCGCCCATGATGACCATGAACTCCCCGACGAATCCGCTGGTGGCCGGCAGGCCGCAGTTCGCCATCGCGAACAGCATCATCAGGGCGGCGAATTTCGGCATCGTGTTCACCACGCCGCCGTAGTCCGAGATCATCCGCGAGTGCATGCGGTCATACATGACGCCCACGCAAAGGAACAGCGCCGCCGAGACGAAGCCGTGCGAGATCATCTGCACCAGGCCGCCTTCGACGCCGTAGGCGTTGAACACGAAGAACCCGAGCGTCACGAAGCCCATGTGCGAGATCGACGAATAGGCGATCAGCTTTTTCATGTCGGTCTGCACCAGCGCCACCAGGCCGATGTAGACCACGGCAATCAGCGACAGCGCGATCATCAACCAGGCCAGCTCGCGCGAGGCGTCGGGCAGGATTGGCAGCGTGAAGCGCACGAAGCCGTAGGCGCCCAGCTTCAGCATGATCGCGGCCAGCACCACCGAGCCGCCGGTCGGTGCTTCGACGTGCGCATCCGGCAGCCAGGTGTGTACCGGCCACATCGGCACCTTGACGGCAAACGCCAGCAGGAAGCCGAAAAACAGCAGGATCTGCACGCCGAGCGAGAGCGGCAGCCTGTGCCAGTCGAGGATCGCGAAGCTGCCGCCCGAGCTGTTGTACAGGTACAGCACGGTGACCAGCATGAGCAGCGAACCGGCCAGCGTGTAGAGGAAGAACTTCAGCGCCGCATAGACCCGGTTGGGGCCGCCCCAGACACCGATGATGATGAACATCGGGATCAGCGTCGCCTCGAAGAACACGTAGAACAGCACGCCGTCGAGGGCTGCGAACACGCCGTTCATCACGCCCGAGAGCACCAGGAACGACGCGTAGTACTGTGCGACCCGGTTCTCGATCACGGTCCAGCCCGCGATCACGATGAGAATCGTGATGAAGCTGTTCAGCAGGACGAACAGCACGCTGATGCCGTCGACGCCGAGGTGGTAGTTCACGTTGAAGCGCGGAATCCAGCTGGCGAACTCGACGAACTGCATGCCGCCCGAACTCGCATCGAATCCGGTATACAGCGGGATCGTGACCAGGAAGCCGAGCAGCGCCCCGCCCAGCGCGAGGCCCCGCTGCAGCGGCGCATTGCGGTCGCCGCCGCTGCCGAGCACGAGCAGCCCGGCGAGCACCGGGACCCAGATCGCGAGGGAAAGGTAGGGAACGCCGGGCGACATCGATCAGGCCTTGAACAGGCGCAAAGCCCACATCAGCCCGAGAACGCCGAGCAGCATCGCGAACGCATAGCGGTAGAGGAATCCGGACTGCAGCTGGCGCACGATGCCGGCGAACCAGCCGGTCAGCCGCGCCGAGCCGTTGATCAGACCGTCGATCACGGTCTGATCGCCGCCGCGCCACAGCCCGCGGCCGATGGCGCGCGCGCCGCCGGCGAACAGCCAGGCGTACAGCTCATCGAAGCCGTACTTGCGCTCGACCAGCGCATACAGCGGGCCGAAGGCAATCGCGATGCGCTTGGGCAGGTCGACGCGGATCGTATACAGGTACCAGGATACGAGCGCGCCGCTGAGCGCGAGCCAGAAGGCAATGCCGCCCAGGCCGTGGGCGATGAAGCGCCACAGGCCGTGGTACTCGGCGGCCATCTCCGCGATCGCGCCGTGCTCGGGCCGCGCGAACAGGCTCGCGCCGAAGTAGTCGCCCATCACGACGCTGCCGATCCACCAGCCCGCCGCCACCGAGGGAATCGCGAGCAGGACGAGCGGCAGGGTCACCACCTTCGGCGACTCCCGCAGATGTGCCCGCAGCGGCGCATCGACCCGCGAGTCGCCGTGGAAGGTCAGGAAGACGAGGCGGAACGAGTAGACGCCGCCGGCGAATACGCCCGCGACGAGCAGCCAGTAGGCCAGGCCCGCGCCGGCGATGTCCGACAGCTGTACGGCCTCGATGATCGCGTCCTTGGAAAAGAAGCCGGCAAACGGCGGCAGTCCGGCGTTGGCCAGGGCACCGATCAGCATCGTGAGGTAGGTGATCGGCATGAACTTGCGCAGCCCGCCCATGCGGCGCATGTCCTGCTCGTGATGCAGCGCGATGATCACCGAGCCTGCGCCGAGGAACAGCACTGCCTTGAAGAAGGCGTGGGTCATCAGGTGGAACATGCCGGCGGAATACGCCGAGGCGCCGAGCGCCGCGGTCATGTAGCCGAGCTGCGAGAGGGTCGAGTAGGCGATGACCCGCTTGATGTCGAACTGGGTGATCGCGACCAGCGCCATCGACGCGGCTGTCAGCGCGCCGATCACCAGCACCACCGAGAGCGCGGTCTCCGACCATTCGAACAGCGGCGACATGCGCGCCACCATGAAGATTCCCGCGGTCACCATGGTCGCGGCATGGATCAGCGCGGAGATTGGGGTCGGGCCTTCCATCGAATCGGGCAGCCAGACATGCAGCGGAAACTGCGCGCTCTTGCCCATCGCGCCGATGAACAGGCACAGGCAGACCACGGTGAGCAGCAGCCAGGGCGTGCCCGGGAACAGGTCGATGGTCGTGCCCGCCATCGACGGCGCCTTGGCGAACACGCTCGCGTAGTCGAGCGTGCCGAAGTGCGCCAGGATCAGGCCGATGCCGAGGACGAAGCCGAAGTCGCCCACCCGGTTGACGAGAAAAGCCTTGAGGCTGGCGTAGATCGCGCTCTCGCGGGTGTACCAGAACCCGATCAGCAGGTAGGACACGAGCCCCACGGCTTCCCAGCCGAAGAACAGCTGCAGGAAGTTGTTGCTCATCACCAGCATCAGCATCGAGAAGGTGAACAGCGAGATATAGGAGAAAAAGCGCTGGTAACCCGGGTCGTCTGCCATGTAGCCGATCGTGTAGACATGCACCATCAGCGATACGAAGGTGACGACCACCATCATCAGCGCCGAGAGCCGGTCGATCAGGAAGCCGACCTCGAGCCGGGTATCGCCCATCGTGATCCAGGTGTAGACCGTGCCGTTGAAGCTGTTGCCCGAGAGCACGTCGGAGAACACGATGCACGAGGCGACGAACGACAGCGCCACCGCGAGGATCGTCAGCCAGTGCGCGCCGGCGCGTCCGATCGCGTGTCGCCACAGGCCGGCGACGATGCTCGCCGCGAGCGGCGCGAGCGGCACGACCAGATACAAGGCCTTCATCGAGATCATCTTTCAACCCTTCAGGCGGTCGAGGTCTTCGACGTTGATCGTGCTCAGGTTCCTGAACAGCACCACCAGGATCGCCAGGCCGATCGCCGATTCCGCGGCCGCGACCGTCAGGATGAAGAAGACGAAAATCTGGCCCGAAAGGTCGCCGAGGTAATGCGAAAAAGCGACGAAATTGAGGTTGACCGCGAGCAGCATGAGCTCGATCGCCATCAGCAGGACGATGATGTTCTTGCGATTGAGGAAGATGCCCACCACGCTGATCGCGAACAGCAGCGCACCGAGGATCAGGAAGTGCGACAGCGTGAGGGTCACTGGTCCTTCTCCGCGGGCATCGAGATCAGCTGCACCCGGTCTTTGCGCCGCACGCGAATCTGCGCGGCCGGATCCTGGCGCCGCGTGTCCTTGCGCTTGCGCAGCGTGAGCGCGATTGCCGCGACGATCGCCACCAGCAGGATCACGGCGGCGATCTCGAAGGCATAGACGTAGTCGGTGTAGATCAGGCGCCCGAGCATCCGGGTGTTGCCCACGCCCGGCGGCGGCTCGAGCGGGCGCCCGGTAAAGCCGGCATAGCGACTCGCCAGCAGCAGCCCCATTTCGGCCGCCATCAGCACGCCCACCACCGCGCCCAGGGGCAGGTAGCTCCAGAAGCCCTCGCGCAGCTGCTCGAGGTTGATGTCGAGCATCATCACCACGAACAGGAACAGCACCATCACCGCGCCCACGTAGACCAGGACCAGCGCAAGGGCGAGAAACTCCGCGCGCAGCAGCAGCCAGATGCCGGCGCCGGTGAAGAAGGCGAGCACCAGAAACAGCGCCGCGTGCACCGGGTTGCGCGCGGTGATCACGCGCAGCGCGGCGATCAGCAGGATCGCGGCAAAAACGTAGAAAACGATGGTTTCGAACATTTATTGTTTTTCAGCGCTGGGCGCCCTCCCCGGTCCCCGGCCCGGCGCCCTACCGGTACGGGGCGTCCGCGGCGCGGTCCGCGGCAATCACGTCCTCGTAGCGATCGCCCACCGCGAGCAACATGGGCTTCGTGTAGTAGAGATCCCCACGGCGCTCGCCGTGGTACTCGAAAATGCGCGTTTCGACGATCGCATCGACCGGACAGGCTTCCTCGCAGAACCCGCAGAAGATGCATTTCGTCAGGTCGATGTCGTAGCGCGTCGTGCGGCGCGTGCCGTCGGCGCGCTGATCGGATTCGATGTGGATTGCGAGCGCCGGGCACACGGCCTCGCAGAGCTTGCAGGCGATGCAGCGCTCTTCCCCGTTGGGATAGCGGCGCAGCGCATGCAGCCCCCGGAAGCGCGGGCTGAGCGGCGTCTTTTCCTCGGGAAACTGCACCGTGATCTTGCGCGCGAAGAGGTAACGTCCGGTGAGCGCGAGGCCCCGGAACAGCTCGAGCAGCAGGAAAGCGCGAAAGAACTCGATCACGCGCGTCATGCCAGTCTCCTCATGTCCAGATGTTCCACGGCGTTTGCATCCACAGCCCGACCACCGCGATCCAGACCAGCGTCAGCGGAATGAAGACCTTCCAGCCGAGCCGCATGATCTGGTCGTAGCGATAGCGCGGAAAGGTCGCGCGGATCCAGAGGAACATCGAAACGACCAAAAATGCCTTCAGGAACAGCCAACCGAACGGCGGCACCAGCTCGAACAGCGCGGAATCGATCGGCGCCTGCCAGCCACCGAAGAACATGATCACGGTCAGGGTCGCGATCAGGATCATGTTCATGTACTCGGCCAGGAAGAACAGCGCGAAGGTCATGCCCGAGTACTCGACCATGTGCCCGGCGACGATCTCCGACTCGCCCTCGACCACGTCGAAGGGGGCGCGATTGGTCTCCGCGACCCCGGAGACGAAGTACACCAGCAGCATCGGCAGCAGCGGCAGCCAGTTCCAGGAGAGGAAATTGAGGCCGATCGCCGCGAAACGGCCCTTGGTCTGGCCGGCGACGATGTCGGTCAGGTTCAGGCTGCCCGAGACCATGAGCACGACGACCAGCGCGAAGCCCATCGCGAGCTCGTAGGACACCATCTGCGCGGCCGAGCGCATCGCGCCGAGAAACGCGTACTTCGAGTTCGTCGCCCAGCCCGAAATGATCACCCCGTAGACGCCGAGCGAGGTCAGCGCCAGCAGATACAGCAGCCCGGCGTTGACGTTCGCCAGCACGACTTCGGGCGCGAAGGGCATGACCGCCCAGGCGGCCACCGCCGGCATGATCGCGAGCATCGGCCCGATGAGGTACAGCGCCGGGCTGGCGTTGGTCGGCAGGATGATTTCCTTGAACAGCAGCTTGATGCCGTCGGCGATCGGCTGCAGCAGCCCGAGCGGGCCGACGCGGTTGGGGCCGATGCGTATCTGGATCCAGCCGATGAGCTTCCTCTCCCACAGCGTCAGATAGGCCACGCAGAGCATGAGCGGCAGGACGATGAGCACGATGAACACCAGCGAGGTCACCACCGTGTACACGGCCGCACCCCAGTCGCTGCCGAGCTGGGATTCGGAGAACGCGCGCAGCGCGCCGAGCGTCTGGTCGGTATTCATGGATGCATGCCCATCTAGGCGGCCTTCTCCACCGTGCTCTTTTCCAGCGTCAACACGCCGAACATCGCGCCCAGCCCCGCGGTCGAGGCGTGCGCGGCGGCCACCCGCACGCAGTCATCGGGCAGCCGGTCGTCGAGCGCGGCGTTCAGCGTTGCCTCGCCGGCGCCCTGGCGCAGGCGCAGTGGCGTGCCGGCAGCGATCTCGAGGCGCTGCATCAGCTGGGCATTCATCCAGGCGCGCGGTGCGCGTGCATCGGCGGTGCGCTGCAGCGATAGCGCGCGCCGCACGAGCGGATCGGCGAAGTAGATCGGCACATCGGCGATGCGCTCGATGCCCCCCGGCGGCGCTGCAGGCGCGGCCTGCGCGGCAAGATGGACGCGGTTCGACAGCCGCGCCGCGAGGTCGACGCCCTTCAGGCAGGCCTCGCGCAGGTCCTCGCTCGATTCCGCATCGAAGCCCTCGAGCCCGAGAAGATTGCCGAGCACGCGCAGCACCTTCCAGGCCGGGCGCGTCTCGCCCAGCGGATGGACCGCGCCGTGAAAGCCCTGCACCCGGCCTTCGGTGCTGACGAAAGTGCCCGAGGTTTCGGTGAACGGCGCGACCGGCAGCATGACCTGCGCGTAATCCGCGGCCGCGTGCCAGAACGGCGTCAATGCCACGACGAATTCAGCCTGCTGCATCGCCGAGCGCGCAGCCTGCGGGTCGGCGCAGTCGAGCTCGGGCTCCGCCCCGAGCAGCAGGTAGGCCTTGCGCGGCGTGGCGAGCATCTCGCGCGCGTTCGCGCCGCAGGGCAATCCCGCCAGATATCCCCCGACGCTGTTCGCGGCCTCGCCCAGCACGCCGAGCCGGGCGCCGAGCGACTCGGCGAGCGCCTGGGCCTGCGCATGGAGCTGCGCGGCCTGCGGGTGCTGCTGCGCGAAGTTGCCGAGCAGGATCGCCACGTTCTTGCCCGAGGCGAGGCTTGCGCCGAGCGGTCCATCGCGCAGCGCGGCGAGCGCCGCAGGCAGCGCGGACGGCGCGACGATCGACTTGTGCGCGATCGGCATCAGCAGATCGTCGTCCGCGCAATGCAGGATGTTGACCTGCGTGCCGCGCTTGGCGGCCTGACGCAGGCGCTGCGCGATCAGCGGATGGTCCTTGCGCAGGAACGAGCCGACGACGAGCACCCGGTCGAGCGCAGCAAGCTCGGCGATCGGCAGCCCGAGCCAGGGCACGCCGGCGCGCTTGCCGTCGGCGCTGAAGTCGATCTGGCGCAGGCGGAAATCGGCGCTGCCGCCCTGTCCCCGTGCGAGCCGGCCGGCGAGCGCCAGCTCCTCGAGCGTTGCGTGCGGGCTGGCGAGGATCCCGAGGTCGGGGCCCGCGCGCTTGAGCCCCTCGGCGACGCGCTCGAGGGCGCTCTGCCAGTCGGTCTCCTTCCAGCCCGCGCCGTCGCGCACCATCGGCCGCGCGAGCCGCTCGACGCTGTTCAGCCCCTCGTAGGAATAGCGGTCCTTGTCGGAGAGCCAGCACTCGTTGATCGCTTCGTTCTCGAGCGGCAGCACGCGCATGACCCTGTTCTGCTTGACCTGAACGACGAGATTGGCGCCGAGGCCGTCATGCGGCGAGACCGACTTGCGTCGCGCAAGCTCCCAGGTGCGCGCGCTGAAGCGGAACGGCTTCGAGGTCAGCGCGCCCACCGGGCAGAGGTCGATCATGTTGCCGGAGAGCTCGGAATCGACGGTCTTGCCGACGAAGGCGACGATCTCGGCGTGCTCGCCGCGGTTGATCATGCCGAGCTCCATCACCCCCGCGATTTCCTGGCCGAAGCGCACGCAGCGCGTGCACTGGATGCATCGCGTCATCTCCTCGGCTGCGACCAGCGGGCCGATGTCCTTGTGCAGCACGACGCGCTTGTCCTCGGTATAGCGCGACGCCGCCTTGCCATAGCCCACGGCGAGGTCCTGAAGCTGGCATTCCCCGCCCTGATCGCAGATCGGGCAATCGAGCGGGTGGTTGATGAGCAGAAACTCCATCACCCCGTTCTGCGCCGCCTTGGCCACCGGTGAATGCGTCCACACCTTCATGCCCTCGGTCACCGGCGTCGCACAGGCGGGCAGCGGCTTGGGCGCCTTTTCCACCTCGACCAGGCACATGCGGCAGTTCGCCGCAATCGACAGCTTGTGGTGATAGCAGAAATGGGGGATGTAGATGCCGAGGCGATTCGCCGCGTCCATCACGGTTTCACCCTGCTCGACTTCGAGCGTCCTGCCGTCGATCTCGACGTTCAGCATGATTTCCCTATGCCGCCTTTGCCACCGCGCCGGCCGGCCCGCCCGGGGCGGCGTCGGCGCCGGCACGCCCGTATTTGGGTTCAACCTCGGGGCCCTGCACCAGGCATTGCCGGTGCTCGATGTGATGCTCGAACTCGGCGCGGAAATGCTTGATGAAGCTCTTCACCGGCAGCGCCGCGGCATCGCCCAGCGCGCAGATCGTGCGCCCCGCGATGTTGTCGGAGACGTTGTCCAGCAAGGCCAGGTCCTCGGCGCGGCCGAGCCCGTTCTCGATGCGGTGCACCACGCGATACAGCCAGCCTGTGCCCTCACGGCAGGGCGTGCACTGGCCGCAGGATTCCTCGAAGTAGAAGTAGGACAGCCGCTCGAGCGCACGCACCATGCAGGTCGTCTCGTCCATCACGATGACCGCCCCCGATCCGAGCATCGATCCGGCCTTGGCGATCGAGTCGTAGTCCATGTCGGTGGCCATCATGATCTCGGCCGGCAGCACCGGCATCGACGAGCCGCCCGGAATCACCGCCTTGAGCTTGCGCCCGCCGCGCACCCCGCCGGCCAGCTCGAGCAGCTTGGCGAACGGCATGCCGAGCCGAACCTCGTAGTTGCCTGGCCGGTTCACATGCCCGGTGACCGAGAAAAGCTTGGTGCCGCCGTTGTTCGGCCGTCCGAGCTCGAGGTAGGCGTCGCCGCCGTTGCGCAGGATCCAGGGCACTGCGGCGAAGGTTTCGGTGTTGTTGATCGTCGTCGGCCTGCCGTACAGGCCGAAGCTCGCCGGGAATGGCGGCTTGAAGCGCGGCTGGCCCTTCTTGCCTTCGAGCGACTCGAGCAGCGCGGTTTCCTCGCCGCAGATGTAGGCGCCGTACCCGGGGTGCGCGTACAGCTCGAAGCTGAAATCCGAGCCAAGGATGTTCTTGCCGAGGTAACCGGCCTTGCGGGCCTCCTCGAGCGCCTCCTCGAACTGCTCGTACAGCGCCCAGATTTCGCCGTGAATGTAGTTGTAGCCGACGCTCGCGCCGGTGGCATAGCCGGCGATGATCATCCCCTCGATCACCGCATGCGGGTTGTAGCGCAAGAGATCCCTGTCCTTGCAGGTCCCCGGCTCGCCCTCGTCCGAGTTGCACACCATGTACTTGGTGCCAACGTACTGCTTGGGCATGAACGACCACTTGAGGCCGGTCGGAAAGCCCGCGCCGCCGCGGCCGCGGAGCGCCGATTTCTTGACTTCCGCGATCACCTCGTCGGCTGTCAGCCTGTTCGCGAGCAGGCGCTTGAGCGCGGCGTAGCCGTCGCGCCGCTCGTAGTCCGCGAGGCGCCAGTTGTCGCCGTCGAGACCGGCCATCAGGACTGCGTCGGGCCCGTAATCGAGCATCTCAGGCGCCTCCCGACAGCTCGTCGATCAGCGCGTCGAGCCGTTCCTTGGACATGAAATCGCACATCCGCTTGTTGTTGACCAGGACCACGGGCGACATCGCACAGGCGCCCATGCACTCGCCCTCCTTCAGCGTGAAGCGGCCGTCGGGCGTCGTTTCGTTGAAGCCGATGCCGAGCTTTTCCTTGAGGTAGTCCGCCGCATCCAGAGAGCCCTGCAGCCCGCAGGGCAGGCAGGTGCAGATCGTCAGCTTGTAGGTTCCCGTCGGCGCGAGGTTGTACATGCCGTAGAAGGTCGCCACCTCGTAGACTGCGACCGGCGGCATCTCGAGCAGCTTGGCGACGTCATCGAGCGTCTCGGTCGCGAGCCAACCCTTTTCGTCCTGCGCGATGATCAGCGCGGCCATCACCGCCGATTGCTTCTGCTCGGGCGGATATTTCGCGATTTCGCGGTCGATTCTCTTCAGGGACTCTGTCGAGAGCATGCGCCCTACCGGTCGATTTCCCCGAACACGATGTCCAGGGTGCTGATGATCGCGACGGCGTCGGCCAGCATGTGGCCGCGCGCCATCTTGTCGATTGCCGAAAGGTGGGTGAACGCCGGGGAGCGCAACTTCATGCGGTATGGCTTGTTGGCGCCGTCCGACAGGAAATAGACGCCGAACTCGCCCTTCGGTCCCTCGACGCCCGCATAGGCCTCGCCCTCGGGCACGTGCATGCCCTCGGTAAACAGCTTGAAGTGGTGGATCAGCTCTTCCATGTTCAGCTTCATGTCGACCCGCGACGGCGGCGCGACCTTGTGGTCGTCGCTGATCACCGGACCGGGGTTCGCGCGCAGCCAGTCCACGCACTGCTTGATGATCCGGTTCGATTGCCGCATTTCGTCGACGCGCACGAGGTAGCGGTCGTAGGTGTCGCCATTTCGTCCGACGACGACATCGAAATCCAGGCGGTCGTAGACCTCGTAGGGCTGCTTCTTGCGCAGGTCCCAGGCCACGCCCGAGCCGCGCAGCATCGGGCCGGTGAACCCCCAGGCGAGCGCGTCCTCCGGAGACACCACGCCGATGCCCACTGTGCGCTGCTTCCAGATGCGATTGTCGGTGAGCAGCGTTTCGTATTCGTCGACGCACTTCGGGAAGCGCTCGGTGAAGGCTTCGATGAAATCGAGCAGCGAGCCCTGGCGGTTGCGATTCATGTCCTCGAGCGCGCGCGCGTTGCGCGTGTGCTGCGCCTGATACTTCGGCATCGCCTCCGGCAGATCCCGGTACACGCCGCCCGGGCGGTAGTAGGCCGCGTGCATGCGCGCGCCCGAAACCGCCTCGTAGCAATCGAGCAGGTCCTCGCGCTCGCGGAAGCCGTAGAGGAACACGGTCATCGCCCCCAGGTCGAGGCCGAGCGTCGCGACGCCGAAAATATGATTCAGGATCCGCGTGATCTCGTCGAACATGACGCGGATGTACTGCGCGCGGATCGGCACCTCGAGCTGCAGGAGCTTCTCGACCGCCATGCAGTAGGCATGCTCGCTGCACATCATCGAGATGTAGTCGAGCCGGTCCATGTAGGGCAGCGACTGCAGATAGGTGCGCTGCTCGGCGAGCTTTTCGGTCGCGCGGTGCAGCAGGCCGATGTGCGGGTCGGCGCGCTGCACGACCTCGCCGTCCATCTCCAGCACCAGCCGCAGCACGCCATGCGCCGCCGGGTGCTGCGGGCCAAAATTTACGGTGTAATTTCGGATTTCAGCCACGCTGAAACTCCGAAACTGCACCTTCAATTTCGGCGACCACTGACGATTGCGCAGCCATCGTCACGTGGTCGCTCAAGTTGACGGCGTACTTGGTCAGATGAGCCATCGCCCTACTCGCGCTCGCCGTAGGTGGCGTCGCGCACGACGCGCGGCGTGACTTCGCGCGGCTCGATCGTCACCGGCTCATAGATGATGCGCCGCTGCTCCGGGTCGTAGCGCATCTCGACGTTGCCGGACATCGGGAAATCCTTGCGGAACGGATGGCCGACGAAGCCGTAGTCCGTGAGGATGCGGCGCAGGTCCGGGTGGCCATCGAACACGATGCCGAACAGGTCGAAGGCTTCGCGCTCGAACCAGTTGACGCTCTGCCAGATTTCGATTACCGAGTCGAGCTTGGGCAGCGCGTCGTCCGGACAGAACGCCCGCAGGCGCAGGCGCCAGTTGTGCTCGACCGAGAGCAGCTGCAGCGCAACCGCGAAGCGCTCACGCGGCCAGGGCTTGTCGCCGTAGGTCGAATAGTCGATGCCGCACAGATCGATCAGCTGCTCGAAGCGCAGCGCGGGATGGTCGCGCAGGGTTTGCGCGGCCATCCGGTAGTCGGCCGCACGCACTTCGAGGGTCAGCTCGCCGAGCCGTTCGGTGAGCGAGTCCACGCGCTCGCCCAGAACGTCGAGCAGTCGATCGTTCAGACGTTGAAGCCTGGGCGTCATGGTCATGCGGGCTGTGCGCAATGTCGGTCGTCGGCGAATCAGCGTGCGATCGTGTTGGTCCGCTTGATCTTGTTCTGCAGCTGGATGATGCCGTAGAGCAGCGCTTCGGCGGTCGGCGGGCAGCCGGGCACGTACACGTCCACGGGCACGATGCGGTCACAGCCGCGCACCACGGAGTACGAGTAGTGGTAGTAGCCGCCGCCGTTCGCGCAAGAGCCCATCGAGATCACCCAGCGCGGCTCGGGCATCTGGTCGTACACCTTGCGCAGCGCCGGCGCCATCTTGTTGCACAGCGTGCCGGCGACGATCATCACGTCGGCCTGGCGCGGACTCGGCCGGAACACGACGCCGAAACGGTCGAGGTCATAGCGCGCGGCGCCGGTATGCATCATCTCGATCGCGCAGCAGGCCAGGCCGAAGGTCATCGGCCAGAGCGAGCCGGTGCGCGTCCAGTTGACCAGCTTGTCCACGCTGGTGGTGACGAAGCCCTGCTCTAGAACGCCTTCGATGCCCATGCGACCGCTCCTATTCCCACTCCAGCGCGCCGCTCATCCACTCGTAGACGAAGCCGACGACGAGGATGGCGAGGAAAATCATCATCGACACGAAACCGAACAATCCGATGTCCTTGAGCGCAACCGCCCAGGGGAAGAGGAACGCAATCTCCAGATCGAACAGGATGAACAGGATCGCGACCAGGTAGTAGCGCACGTCGAATTTCATGCGCGCATCTTCGAAGGCTTCGAAGCCGCACTCATAGGGCGAAAGCTTTTCCGGATCCGGCTTGCGCGGCCCGAGCAGCCAGCCGAGCGCCATGGGCACGACGCCGATGCCGAGCCCGACCAGGATGAACAGCAGGATGGGAAAGTATTCGCTCAGCATCTTTCGCAGCGGTCGGCGCTTGGGACGAGCCCGCTCGGGTCCGGCCCTCAATTCTGGTGCCCACGAGCAGACTCGAACTGCTACGGCTGTTTAGGCCACTAGCCCCTCAAGCTAGCGTGTCTACCAATTTCACCACGTGGGCAGAAATCGTTCAGGCGCGATTATCCCCCATTCCGGCGATCTCGTTGTGCGCGTAGGGTCTTCCAATTCGGTCCGTCGCTATCCTTGCGACCGCTCATCGGCGCCCTCAGTTCGGTACTTTTTTCGATGCCGTCCCTTCCGGCACCGGGGACTCTTTCGGCACCGGCACGTCGGTCGCTGTCTTGGGCTCCGCGGGCTGCTCCTTCACCGATTCCATCACCCCGCCGGAGGCCTTCGGCTTGTTGGTCGCGAGGTAGCCGAGCCCGAGGCTCGACAGAAAGAACGCGGTCGCCAGAACCGCGGTCGTGCGCGACAGAAAGTTTGCCGATCCGGTCGCACCGAACAGGCTGCTCGATGCGCCGCCGCCGAAGCCCGATCCCATGTCGGCGCCCTTGCCATGCTGCAGCAGGACCAGGCCGATGACGCCGAGGGCGATGACGACATGCGCCGCGAGTAAGACTTTTATCCAGAAATCCATGACATCCTCATGTGCTTGCGGGCTGCGCCTGCGCCGCCGCGATGATGGCGAGAAACTGCTCCGCCACCAGCGCCGCGCCGCCGATCAGACCGCCGTCCACGTCAGGCATCGCGAAGATTGCGGCGGCATTCGCCGCCTTCACGCTGCCGCCATACAGTATCTGCACCCCCTGCGCGACCGACGCATCCCGCTTGGCGAGCCGCCCGCGCAGGAAGGCGTGCACGGCCTGCGCCTGTTCGGCGCTCGCCGTCTTTCCGGTGCCGATCGCCCAGACCGGCTCGTAGGCGATGACCGCCCGGGCGAACGATGCTGCGCCCGCCGTCGCGATGACCGCATCGAGCTGTGCGGCGACGACCGGCTCGGTGAGTCCCGCCTCGCGCGCTTCGAGGGTCTCGCCGACGCACAGAATCGGCGTCAGTCCGCTCGCCTGCGCCGCGGCAAATTTCGCCGCGATCTGGGCGTCACGCTCGCCGAACAGCTGCCGGCGCTCCGAGTGCCCGACGATGGCGTAGCGACAACCGAAATCCGCGAGCATGGCCGCGGACACCTCGCCGGTGAACGCGCCGGCCGCGTGCTCGCTCACGTTCTGCGCGCCCCAGGCGATCGCCGAGCCGGCCAGCCGCGTGGCCACCTGCTCGAGATAGGGATACGGTACGCACACCGCGCAGACAGCGTCGGCCGCGTCGGCCGCGTCGGCCGCGTCGGAAGTCGGCGCGCCGCGTTTCGTGAAACCGGTGAAACCGGTGAACCCGGCGAGCAGTGCATCGAGCAGGCTTGCGTTCGCCTGCCGGCTGCCGTGCATCTTCCAGTTGCCGGCTACCAGCCGAGCGCGCATGCCTGTCCTATAGAAAGCGTTTGAGTTTACCCTGCGCGCGAGGCTCGGTCAACGAAAAAGACCATGAGAGATCAATCAGTTGCGGCGATTTCTGGCGGCGCAGCAAAACCCTGCACGATCAGCCCGCAAGCGCCTCGCCGCGGCGCCGGTAAACCCTCGCCGCGACGTCGGCCGCAAGGCGCGGCGCGACCTCCGAGAGCGTCGCATCGAGCCGCCGCGCGAGGCGCTCGCTGAGCGGCGCAAGCAGTCGCGGCAGGCGCACGGCGCGCGCCAGCGCGCTCGCCTCCTCCGCGTACAGGCGCAGCAGCGCGAGCATCAGCTGTTCGAAGGCCACGGCGGAATATTCCGCCTGGATCACGGACCGCAGGCGCGTGCGGGGTGGCCAGCGCCGCAGCAGGCGGTAGGCCGCATCGAGCAGCCGCTCGATGCGCCGCAGGCGCAGCGGACCGACGCGCGCATAGGAAATCTCCAGGCGCAGCGGAAAATCCTCGAGTCGGCGCAGGAACTCGCGGTCGATCGCCTTGGTCGCCTCGAGCACGCGCTCGGCGTCCTGCGCCTCGGGCGGCGCGCCACGTGCCGCTGCGGCAGCCGCCGCGTCAAAGGCGAGCGCGTCCTTGCGCACTTCCTTGCCGACGTTCAGGACGAGCAGCGGCTCGACCTGCGGCAACACCAGACGCAGCGCAGAGGTCGCGCGCAGCGTCTCGAGACTGCGCCGGCTGAAAGCGTGCAGCAGTCTGCCGTTCAGCGCCGCGAGATGCGCAGCTTGGTCCATCCTCCGGCGGCGGCGAGGCGCCCCGACACGCGGCCGGGCGCGGCGCTCAGGCCGCGGCGGGTTTCACTGCGCGGTGCATGCCGAGCATGCCCGCGAAGATCGTCTTGTAGGAGACATCGCGGAAGCCGATCTCCTCGAGGACGATCGAAAACTCGTCCGCCGAGTAGAACATCTCCAGCGCGTTGATGAAGTACTTTTTGCAGTTCAGCGCCACCGGACCGCTGCGGAACACGAACGCCGTGAACGACAGGCAGAAGCGCAGGTAGGTGTAGTACAGCTTCTCGACCGTCGCGTTCGCCGGACGCAGCATGTCGCAATGGTGAAACCGTCCGCCGGGCTTGAGCACGCGGCGAACCTCGCTCAGCACCCGCTTGATGCGCAGGTGACGCGAGGCAAACTGAAGCGTCACGACGTCGAAATGGTTGTCCGGGAAGGGCAGCTCGTGCACGTCGCCGATCGTGCTGTGGATCTGGAAGCCGCGTGCACGGGCGCGCTCCTTACCGACGGCCTGCATCTCCGCGCTGCGGTCCATGGCGTGCACGTCGAGGCTCGGCTCGCGCGCGAGCAGCGCGATGCCGACGGCGTTGGTGCCGGCGCAGACGTCCAGCACGCGCTCGTTCGGATGAATCGGGATGGTCGACATGAACTGGTTCAGAAACCAGTTCCACAACCCGAGGCTGGCGACGTTGTTGGCGCGGTCGTAGTAGGGCGCAACGTCGGCGAACACGACATCGAGCTGCTGCGTCCACACGTCGTTGAACCGTTCTTCGCGTGCAACTTCGCGCGTCGCGATCGGCGGCGGATTCATTGGCGGACTCCCTCCTCTTGTCCGGGCGAAGCGGACCCCACCCGCATTATGCATTCTCGGCTGCGGGGCAAAACTATCGGTGCCCTCGGCCCCTGTCAATCAAAGCGGGGTCAGGCGCAGCAAAGCGACGGCCGCCGCGACCGTCCCCGCGATGGCGAGCGCGTAGACCAGCGCCGCCACCAGGGTGTCGGCGCGCAGGCCGAGGTCGTAGCAGGTGATCCGCAGACGATGCGCGGCGCTCCACAACGACAGGAACACCACGATCACGAGGCCCAGTTTCACCAGGCCATGCGCCGCGAACGCACGCAGTGCTTCGTAGCCGAGCAGATCGGGCACGTGCCCGAATCCGGCGAGCAGCGTCAGGACGATCAGCACCGGTGTGACAAACGCGGTCAGCGTGCCGCCCGCGGCGAACGGCCCCCAGACGATCGGCTTGTTCGACTGCGCCATGATCAGAACGCCCCCGCCAGCCAGAGCACGACGACCGACAGCAGGGCCCAGCCGGCGTAATGCGCGCCCGCGATGACCCAGTCGGGCACGAAGTTCTCGCCGATCTGCACCGGGAGCGCTTTTGGCGTCAGCCGGAACCAGGTGATGCTGTGGTACCCCGCGAAGGCGAGCGCGAGCAGGTGAAACAGGATCGCCCCGGGCGAGCCGAGCGCGTCGAGAAATCCGGCGTAGGCCTCCGGGCCTTCGGCGAGCCGCGTCAGGCCGACGACCAGCATCAGGGTATACGCGCCGATGAACAGGCAGGAGAACTCGCGCGCCATGTAGCGCACATAGCGCGGATGGCGCAGGAACCAGAAGGTGCGCGGCACTTCGCGCACGTAGGGTCTGCGGGTCACTTGTTCAGCCATGGCATCGTATGCGCAAGGTACCAGTCGACGGTGCTCCTGATCTTGACCTGCTGCAATGCGGCCGCCGGATCGACGTGCTCCGGACAGACCTCGGAGCAGGCGCCGGTGAAGGAACACTCCCAGACGCCCTCGGTCGCGGCAACCTCGTCCTGGCGCTGCGCGCGCCCGCCATCACGCGAGTCCTGGTTCCAGCGGTGGGCGAGCGAAATCGCCGCCGGCCCCATGAACTTCGGGATCATGCCGTATTCCGGGCAGGCCGCGTAGCACAGCATGCAGTTGATGCAAAGGGTGAACTGCTTGTAGCGCTTGAGCTGGGCCGGCGTCTGGCGGTACTCGCCCGCGTCGATCGACTTTTCTTCCTTGGGGATCAGGTAGGGCTTGACCCGCGTCAGCTTGGCGACGAAGTCGTCGATCACGGTCACCAGGTCGCGCTCGACCGGGAAATGGGCGAGCGGCTCGACACGGATCACGCCCGGGTAATCGCGCAGGAAGGACTTGCAGGCGAGCTTCGGCTCGCCGTTGATCATCATGCCGCAGCTGCCGCAGACCGCCATATGGCAGGACCAGCGGTAGCTCAGCGTCGGATCGAGCGTCTCCTTGACATGGTTCAGCGCGTCCAGCACCACCCATTCCTCGCGGCAGGAAACCGCGTAGCGCTGGAAATGCGGCGCGCTGTCCGTCTCCGGGTTGTAGCGCAGCACATCCAGCTCGACCCGGCGCTCGCTCACGCGTGGCCCCCGGAATAGTCGCGCACGCCCGGCTGCGACTTGGTGATCACGACGTCGCGATACTCGATGCGCGGCGCGGCCTCGCCCTGGAACCGGGCGAGCGAATGCTTGAGATAGCGCGCGTCGTCGCGCTCGGTGCAATCGAGCCGCTGGTGCGCGCCGCGCGATTCCTTGCGCTCGAGCGCGCTCACCGCCACCGCCTCGGCGCAATCGAGCATCGAGCCGAGCTCCAGCGCCTGCAGCAGATCGGTGTTGTAGACGTTGGTCTTGTCGTGCAATTCGATATTCGCATAGCGGCGGCGCAGCGCGGCGAGCGTGGCGCAGGCCTCGGTCAGACCCTCGCCGCTGCGGTAGATGCCGGCGTGCTGCTCAAGGCTGTGCATCATTTCCTTGCGCAGCCCGGCGATGGATTCGCCGCCGCCGCTGCGCTGAAAAAGCGCGCGCACGCGCCCGCGGGCTTCCTCCGCGCGCGCGTCGATCGCCTGCGCGTTGCCGCGCGCGCGCCCCGAGGCAAGGTGCTCCATCGCGCTCAGTGCCGCGCGGCGGCCGAACACCAGCAGTTCGGTGAGCGAGTTCGAGCCGAGCCGGTTCGCGCCGTTGATGCTGACGCAGGCGCATTCGCCGGCGGCGTACAGCCCCGCGAGCGGCGTCGCCGCGCCGATGTCGGTATCGATGCCGCCCATCATGTAGTGCACCACCGGTCGCACCGGCACCGGGTCGCTGACCGGATCGACGCCCATGTAGCTGATCGACATGTCGCGTACCAGCGGCAGGCGCTCGTTGATCTTCTTCTCGCCGAGATGCCGCATGTCGAGCAGCATCGCGTCGCCCCACTCGGTGGGCAGCATGTTGCCCTTTTTCTGCTCGTGCCAGAACGCCTGGCTTAGCCGATCGCGGGGCCCGAGCTCCATGGTCTTCAGCACCGGCTTGCCGAGCGGCGTCTCCGGGCCCATGCCGTAGTCCTGCAGGAAGCGCCGTCCGTGCTTGTTGAGCAGCACCCCGCCCTCGCCGCGGCAGGCCTCGGTCAGCAGCGTGCCGGTGCTCGGCAGCCCGGTCGGGTGGTACTGGACGAACTCCATGTCCTTCAGCGGCACGCCCGCGCGGTAGGCGAGCGCCATGCCATCGCCGGTCTTGATCGCGCCGTTGGTGGTGAACGGGAACATGCGGCCCGCGCCGCCGCCGGCGATGATCACGGCGCGCGCGCGAAACTGGCGGATCTGCCCGCTGCGCATCTCGATCGCGGTCAGCCCCTGGCAGCCGCCGTCGTCCACCAGCAGCTCGGTCGCGTAGAACTCGTCGAAGCGCTCGATCGAGGCAAACTGCAGCGACGTCTGGAACAGCGTGTGCAGGATGTGAAAGCCGGTCTTGTCGGCGGCGAACCAGGTGCGCTGCTTTTTCATGCCGCCGAAAGGCCGCACCGCGACCGAGCCGTCGGTCTCGCGGCTCCACGGGCAGCCCCAATGCTCGAGCTGCAGCAGCTCCTTCGGGGCTTCCTGCACCAGATAGTCGACCGCGTCCTGATCGCAGAGCCAGTCGCCGCCGCCCACCGTGTCGTTGAAATGCTGCTCGAGGCTGTCGTCCGACTTGATCACGCCGGCCGCCCCCCCTTCGGCGGCGCAGGTGTGACTACGCATCGGATAGACTTTTGAAATCAGCGCGATGCGCAATCGGGGGTCGGCCTGCGCCAGGGCGATGGCGGCACGCAGGCCCGCGCCCCCGGCGCCGATGATGGCAACGTCAGTGGTTATTGTTTCCATCGTTTAGGGCGCAGCTTACACCCCGGCCTCAGGCCTCGCGTTTCATCCAGATCAAACGCTGTGCTCAGCGCGACCCGCCCGCCACACGGGCAACAAACGCCGGCACCGACTGGCCACTGCGCGCGCCGGCATCCTGCGCCACCGCGTTGACCACGGAAATCACGCCGCTCGCCCACATCGAGCGGCAATCGCCGATGCGCGCGCTCATGCAATCGACCGTCGCGGCGGGGATCCCGCGCACCGAGAGCACGGGCAGACGGCTGAGGCCGGCGCCGTCGGCGCCGATGCCGGCGTCGTTGAACACCGCGGCGTGCGCGGCCACGCGCAGCGCGCTCTCCGGCCGGCCGCCCTGCAGCGCGCCATGCGAGCCGACAACGAGGATGCGGCCGGCGTCCTCGTCAAGCAGCAGACCGAGTGAATCGAGGCCCCAGACCTCGGGCGAACCGGCGGCGAGCCGCGTGCGCCCCTCGGTGTACGCGCGTGGCGCGGAATGCGGTGCGCGCGCCGCGCCGAGCATCACCGCCGCGTCGCGCACCGCCATGCCGGCGACGACGCCGCAGCGCGCCGCCGCTCGATTGGCGTGGCTGATGCGGCCGCGCGCCAGCATGTCGGCGCCATCGCCGATGCGCGCGCTGGAATGCGCCGCGCTCGCGGCCGCCATGCCGATCGCTTCGAGCTCGCCGAGCGCGGCGATGCCCGCCGCGTCCCTGCCCACGCCCGCATCGTTCAGGATCACGGCGTGCGCGCCTGCCTTCGCGGCGTAGTAACCCGCGATGCGCCCGCCATGCGAGCCCGCGACGAGCACCGCGCCGCGTACCTCGGCGCCGAGCTCGGTCACGCTCTCGGCCGTGACGATCGGTCGCATGCGGCGCCGCGCAGCCTAGCGCGCGGGCGTCTTCGCGAGCGCGCGCGCGACCGCCAGAATCGCCTCGGGCGTCACGCGCGACGCGTCCTCGAGCGTCGGCGCGTAACCGACCGGGATACGCGGCGCGCCGAGGCGGCGCACCGGAATGCCGAGGGATTCGGCCACGACCGCCGCGATCTCCGCGCCGAATCCACCGACCTGCACCGCCTCGTGCGCGACCAGCAGGCGGCGCGTCTTGCGCAACGAAGCGAAAACCGTCTCGCGGTCCCAGGGCCAGAGGGTGCGCAAATCGATCACCTCGAGCGACAGGCCCTCGGCCTGCGCCGCCTCGGCCGCGCGCAGCGCGTCGTGGACGGTGCGCGACCAGGTCACCAGCGTCAGGTCACTGCCCGCGCGGCGCACGGCTGCGAGGCCGAGCTGCTCGCCGCGCGCGCTGTTCACCTCGTCCTCCAGGCCCCAGAGCGCCTTGTGCTCCATGTAGATCACCGGGTCGCCGCTGGCGATCGCCGCGCCGAGCAGCCCGTGGTTGTCCTGCGGCGTCGCCGGCGCGACCACGACCAGCCCCGGCACATGCGCGAACCAGGCCTCGAGGCTCTGCGAGTGCTGCGCCGCCGATCCCTGCCACAGGCCGATCGGCATGCGCGCGACCAGCGGTACGCGACCCTGGCCGCCGAACATGTAGCGCGCCTTGGCCGCCTGGTTGACGACCTCGTCCATCGCGCACAGCGCGAAGTCGACGACGCGCAGCTCGACCACCGGCCGTAGCCCCGCGAGCGCCATGCCGACCGCGGCGCCCATGATGGTCGCCTCGGAGATCGGCGTGTCGATCACGCGCTCGGCACCGAAGGCCTGCTGCAGCCCGCGGTACTGGCCGAAGATGCCGCCGCGGCCAACGTCCTCGCCGAGCGCCACCACCTGCGGGTCCCGCTGCAGGGCCGCGTGCAGCGCATTGCAGGACGCCTGCGCGTAGCTCAGTCGCGCCATCGCCCCGCGCCGGTATCCTGGATGTCGGCGTACGCCGCGTCCTCCTGCGGCCAGGGCGCGTCGTCCGCTGCGGCCACCGCGGCGTCGACCTCGGCCCTCGCCTCGGCGTCGATCGCGGCGAGCGCGGCGCGCTCGCCGCCGAGCGCCGCAATGCGGATCGCCGCCAGCTTGAGCGGATCCTGCTCGAGCGCCCGCGCAACCTCGTCGTGGCTGCGGTAGGCCGCGGGATCCACCGAGACATGGCCCTTGATGCGATAGGTGACGGCGTGCAGAAAGCGCGGCCCGGCGCCCGCGCGCACTTCGTCGACGAGCGCGCGCGCCGCCGCATCGACCGCCAACACGTCGTTGCCGTTTACCGCGAGGCCCGGCACGCCGATCGCCTGCGCGCGCGCGAGCGCGCCTTCGCCCGCGGTCATCGCGCCGGTCGCGGTGGTCGCCGACCAGCGGTTGTCCTCGCAGACGAACAGCACCGGCAGGCGGTGGATGGCGGCCCAGTTGAGGCCTTCGAGAAACGGGCCGCGGTTGACCGCGCCGTCGCCGAAGAAGCAGGCGACAAGCTGATTCCCGCCGCGCGCCTTGAGCGCATGCGCCGCACCGACCGCGATCGGGATGCCGGCAGCGACCACGCCGTTGGCGCCGAGCATGCCGACCGAGAAATCGGCGATGTGCATCGAGCCGCCTTTGCCGCCGTTGGTGCCGGTCGCGCGACCGAACAGCTCGCCCATCATGCGCTCGATCGACGCGCCCTTGGCGATCGTGTGGCCGTGTCCGCGATGCGTCGAGGTCAGCAGGTCCTCGGCGCCGAGATGCGCGCACACGCCCGCGGCGACCGCCTCCTGGCCGGTGGACAGGTGCAAGGGGCCGCGCACCTTGGCCTGCGCGAGGCTCGCGCCGAATGCCGCCACCCCGCCCTTGGAAGCCTCCTCGGCGGCGTCTTCGAAAGCGCGGATGCGCGCCATGGTTCGATACAGGGCGAGCGCCTGCGCGAGGGAAATTGTCGTGCCGGACATCTGCGCTGCCGTTGCGGTCGCGGCCCGGGTCAGCCGAAGCGCCCGGTGATGTAGTCTTCCGTTTCCTGCCGCTTCGGCTTGATGAAGATCGCGTCGGTGACGTCGAACTCGACCAGCTCGCCGAGGAACATGTAGCCGGTGAAGTCCGACACGCGCGCCGCCTGCTGCATGTTGTGCGTCACGATCACCACCGTGTAGTCGTTCTTCAGCTCGTGGATCAGCTCCTCGATGCGCGCGGTGGAGATCGGATCGAGCGCCGAGCAGGGTTCGTCGAGCAGCAACACCTCGGGCTTGATCGCGATCCCGCGCGCGATGCACAGCCGTTGCTGCTGCCCGCCCGAGAGGCTGTTGCCGTTCTGCTTGAGCTTGTCCTTGACCTCGTCCCAGAGCGCCGCGCGCGACAGCGCCCATTCCACGCGCTCGTCCATGTCGCGCTTGCCCAGGCGCTCGAACAGGCGCACGCCGAAGGCGATGTTTTCGTAGATCGACATCGGGAACGGCGTGGGCTTCTGGAACACCATGCCGATCTTGGCGCGCAGCAGCGCGACGTCGTGCTTGCTGTCGAGCAGGTTTTCGCCACCCATCAGGACCGCGCCCTCCGCGCGCTGCTCCGGATACAGCGAAAACATCCGGTTGAAGGTGCGCAGCAGCGTCGACTTGCCGCAGCCCGACGGCCCGATGAACGCGGTCACCCGGCGCTCGGGAATGTCCAGCGAGATCGACTTCAGCGCATGAAACGCGCCGTAGTAGAAATTCAGCTCGCGCACCTGCAGCTTGGCGACGGTGTCGCCCGTCACCTCACTGCGCGCCGGAACTTCCACGCGCCGCGTCCGCCTCGAGGCACCGGCTTCGGCTTCCATCATCGATCCTTTCAGTCCCGCTTCCTGAACAGCATGCGCGCCAGGATATTGAGCAGCAATACCGCGAGCGTGATGAGCGTCGCGCCGCCCCAGGCGAGGCGGTTCCAGTCGTCGTAGGGGCTCATGGCGAACTGGAAGATCACCACCGGCAGATTGGCCATCGGCGCGTTCAGGTTGGTCGACCAGAACTGGTTGTTGAGCGCGGTGAACAGCAGCGGCGCGGTCTCGCCGCTGACGCGCGCGAGCGCGAGCAGGATCCCGGTCAGGATGCCGGTGCGCGCAGCGCGGTAGGTCACCTGGGTGACGATCTTCCAGGCCGGCGCGCCGAGCGCGGCCGCCGCTTCGCGCAGGCTGTTGGGCACCAGCCGCAGCATGTCGTCGGTGGTGCGCACCACGACCGGGATCACGATCAGGCCGAGCGCGAAGGCGCCGGCCAAGCCGGAAAAGTGCCGGACCTGCGAGACGAACACCGCGTACACGAACAGTCCGATGACGATCGATGGGGCGGACAGCAGCACGTCGTTCAGGAAGCGCGTCGCCCCGGCGAGGCGGCTGCGCTTGCCGAATTCGGCCAGGTAGGTGCCCGCGAGGATGCCGATCGGCGTACCGAGCAGCGTGCCGACGCCGACGATGATCAGGCTGCCGGCGATCGCGTTCGCGAGGCCGCCGTCGCTGCCCGGCGGCGGCGTCATCTGCGTGTACAGCGATACGCGCAGCAGTGCGCTGCCGCCCTCGTAGAACAGCGTCGCCAGGATCCACACCAGCCAGAACAGGCCGAAGGCGAGCGTCAGCGCAGAGGCAATCATCATTGCGACATGCCTGCGCCGGCGCGCGCGGTAGATCGGATTGCTCGGGCTGATCGCGCTCATTTCGACAGCACTCAGGCCCGCGTGCCTTCGCCCCGGCCGAGGTGCATCAGGAGCAGCTTCGACAATGCGAGCACCACGGTCGTGATCAGGAACAGGATCAGACCCAGCTCGATCAGCGCCGCGTAGTACAGGTCGCCGACCGCTTCGGTGAACTCGTTGGCGAGCGCGGAGGCGATGCTGTTGCCGGGCGCCATGAGTGACGCGGCGAGGCGGTGCGCGTTGCCGATGACGAAGGTCACCGCCATGGTCTCGCCGAGCGCACGGCCGAGGCCGAGCATGATCCCGCCGACGACGCCGACCTTGGTGTAGGGCAGCACCACGCGCCAGACCACCTCCCAGGTCGTCGCGCCCAGGCCGTAGGCCGATTCCTTGAGCAGCGGCGGCACGAGCTCGAACACGTCGCGCATCACGGCCGTGATGAACGGGATCACCATGATCGACAGGATCAGGCCGGCGGTCAGCATGCCGATGCCGAGCGGCGGGCCCTCGAACAGCGTGCCGAGCAGCGGCAGCGCGCCGAGCGTGTCGATCAGCGCCGGCTGCAAGTAGGTCTGAAACAGCGGCACGAAGACGAACAGCCCCCACATGCCGTAGATGATCGACGGAATCGCCGCCAGCAGCTCGATCGCGGTGCCGAGCGGCCGCCGCAGCCAGGGCGGCGAGAGCTCGGTGAGGAACAGCGCGATGCCGAAACTCACCGGTACGCCGATCAGCATCGCGATGAGCGAGGTCACCAGGGTGCCGTAGATCGGCACCAGGGCGCCGAATTCCTCCTGCACCGGGTCCCACTCGGCGCTCCAGAGGAAGCCGAGGCCGTACTTGTTCAGCGTCAGCTCGCTGCCGATGACCAGCGTCACCAGCACCGCGAGCAGGATGCTGAACACGAACAGCGCGAAAAAGCGCGTCAGGTTCTCGAACGCCACGTCCTTCCAGCGCGCCTGGGCGATGCGCTGCGTCGGCATGACGCGATCGGCGACGACGCTCATCGCAGCCGCAGGGGCCCGGGTTTTCGATTGGCGGTCGGCATCAGTGGCGGTCGGCGACCTTCGGCCCGCATTCTAAGCGGATCGCCGGGGCACCAACAAAAAGGGCGGTCCCGAGACCGCCCTTGCGTCGGCGCGCCGCGAATTCCTGCGGCGCGCCTTCAATCGCCCTGTCTCAGTACACGGACTTTCCGGATGCGTCCTTGATGTCCTGCCACTTGCCTTCGATCAGCTTCACCACCGGTGGCGGCATCGCGACGTAGTCGAGCGCCGCGGCCATCTGGTCGCCGTTCTTGAACGACCACGCGAAGAACTTCAGCACTTCCTTCGCCGCGGTCGGATTGTCCTGCTTGGTGTGCATCAGGATGAACGATGCGCCGCTGATCGGCCAGCTCGCCTTGCCCGGCTGGTCGGTCAGGATTACCGCCATGCCGGGCGTGCCCGCCCAGTCCGCGCCCGCGGCCGCGGCCTTGAAGCTGTCCTGATCCGGCGCAACGACGCCGCCGTCATGATTGACCATCTTCGCGTACGCGAGCTTGTTCTGCTTGGCGTAGGCGTACTCGACGTAACCGATCGAGCCCGCGATACGGCCGACGTAGTTCGCCACGCCCTCGTTACCCTTGCCGCCGACGCCGGTCGGCCACTTCACCGCGGTGCCCTCGCCGACCGCGGATTTCCATGCCGGGCTCGCCTTCGACAGGTAGTTGGTGAACAGGAACGTGGTGCCCGAGCCGTCCGAGCGGTGCACCACCGAGATCGCCTTGTCCGGCAGCTTCGCGCCCGGGCTCAGCTTGGCGATCGCCGGGTCGTTCCACTTCTTGATCTTGCCGAGATAGATGTCGGCGAGCACCGCACCGCTCAGCGTGATCTGCCCGGGCGCCACGCCCTTGATGTTGTAGACCGGCACTACGCCGCCCATGATCGCGGGAAACTGCATCATGCCGTCCTTGGCGAGGTCGCTGGCCGAGAGCGGCTTGTCGGAAGCGCCGAAGTGCACGGTCTTGGCACGGATCTGCTTGATGCCGCCGCCCGAGCCGATCGACTGGTAGTTCATGCCGTTGCCGGTGGCCTTCTTGTAGGCATCGGCCCACTTGGCGTAGATCGGATACGGGAACGTGGCGCCGGCGCCGGTGATGTCGGCTGCGAGGGCCCCGGCGGAGAACGCCATCGCCGTACCGAATCCGACAGCGCGCAACAGCAATGTCTTCTGAATCATTGACTCTCCGTCCTTTTCGAAATGAATAAATCCATCGTTGGAACAGAAGGTTAGCCGAGAATTATTTCAGTTTCATGACAGTCATCAAATCTACTTACTGCCCGCGGCAACGACGGCGCGCGCCACGCCGCCGCGCGCGTACCAGAGCGCGCTTCGATTGACCAGTCGCGCCACCGACAGCATCACCGGCACCTCGATCAGCACGCCGACCACGGTCGCCAGCGCGGCGCCCGAATCGAAGCCGAACAGGCTGATCGCCACCGCGACCGCGAGCTCGAAGAAATTGCTCGCGCCGATCAGCGCCGAGGGACCGGCGACGCAATGCGCGACGCCGAGGCGGCGATTGAGCAGGTAGGCGATGCCCGAGTTGAGATAAACCTGGATCGTGATCGGCACCGCGAGCATCACGATGACCAGCGGCTGATCGAGGATCTGGCCGCCCTGGAAGCCGAACAGCAGGACGAGCGTCGCGAGCAGCGCAGCGATCGACAGCGGCTGCAGCCAGGCGAGCCTGCGCTCGAGCGCGCCCGCGCCTTGCGCGAGCAGCGCGCGCCGCCAGAGCTGCGCCAGGATCACCGGCACGACGATATAGAGCACCACCGAAGTCAGCAGCGTGTCCCAGGGCACCGTGATCGACGACAGGCCGAGCAGCAGGGCGACGATCGGCGCGAAGGCGAACACCATGATCGTGTCGTTCAACGCCACCTGGGTGAGCGTGAAATACGGATCGCCCTTGGTGAGCTGGCTCCAGACGAACACCATCGCCGTGCACGGCGCCGCCGCGAGCAGGATCAGGCCGGCGACGTAGCTGTCGAGCTGGTCCGGCGGCAGGTACGGCGCGAACACCAAGCGGATGAAGATCCAGGCGAGCAGCGCCATCGAGAACGGCTTCAGCGCCCAGTTCACGCCGAGCGTGACCGCGATGCCGCGCCAGTGCTGCCGCACCTGGCCGAGCGCGCCGAAGTCGATCTTCAGCAGCATCGGGATGATCATCACCCAGATGAGCAGCCCGACCGGGATGTTCACGCGCGCGATCTCCATGTGGCCGAGCGCCTGCACCGGCGCCGGCAGCAGCTGACCGAGGACGATGCCGGCGACGATGCACAGGAACACCCACAGCGTCAGCCAGCGCTCGAACACGCCCATCGCCGCAGGCGCAGCCTCAGCCTGCGCGTTCACCGTGCGCGTGCTCATTCGGCCTGCGCCTCCTGCGTGCGTCGCCCGATCTCGGAGAGGCGGTTCGCAACGCTCAGGCGTCCGAGCTTCGCGACCGGCAAGGCGAGCAGCAGGTTGATGCGCGCCGAAAGTTCCCTGAATGCGCGCCTGAACGCCTTGCGCTTGTCTGCGTCGCTGCCCTCGACCTTCGCCGGGTCGTCGACGCCCCAATGCGCCGTCACGGGCTGGCCCGGCCAGATGGGGCAGACTTCACCCGCCGCCTGGTCGCAGACCGTGAGCACGAAATCGATCACCGGCGCGCCGGGCCGGGCGAACGCGTCCCAGCTCTTGGAGCGCAGCCCGGCCACATCCAGTCCGTGGCCGGCGAGCAGCTCGAGCGCGAAGCGGTTCACCGTCCCTTGCGGATGGCTGCCGGCACTATGGGCCACGAAGCGCCCCTTTGCCGCACTGTTCAGATAGGCCTCGGCCATGATCGAGCGTGCAGAGTTCCCGGTGCACAGGAACAGCACGTTGAACGGCCTCATGCCGTCGACGGCGCGGAGCAGGCCACGCTGCCTGCGGCGGGCATCGATGCGGTATCGACGCCGAACACGGGAATCGAATCGAGCGTGTGGAACGACTCCCAGGCGATGCCCTGCGGGTCGAGCGTCCAGACCTTGTCGCTTTTCGCGTAGCAGCAGGCGGCATTCTTCTGCGGCATCAGCGACACGTCGGCCTGCGCCAGCCGCGTGGCGATGTCCTCGAGCTCCGCGTCGTCTTCGGCCTGGATGCCCAGGTGGTCGAGGCCGGCCGCCTTGCCGCGCGTCGAGATCGCGAAGTTGACCCGCGGATCCTCCAGCTGCCACTTCGCGTAGTCGTCCTTTTTCACCGTCGGCTCGGCGGCAAACAGCGCGCTGTAGAAGCGCAGGCTCTGCGCGAGGTCATTGACGGCGACGTGCACGTGTAGACGTTTCATGGCGTGTCCCTTCCTTTTCCAGTCGGACAGGTTGCGCCGCGCCCGGGCCGCACTCGGTCCCGCCGCAGCAGTTCTCGGTGAGATAGCCGACCAGGTCGTTCATCGCGGCGAAGTCGGCGGTGTAGATGACGAAGCGCCCCTGCTGCCGCCCGCGCACCAGCCCGGCGTGCGAGAGCTGCGCGAGGTGGAAGGACAGCGTCGCCGGCGGCAGGCCGAGCGCGGCAGCGATCGCGCCGGCAGGCTGGCCTTCCGGACCGGCCTGCACCAGCGCGCGGTAGATCGCCAGTCGTGAAGGCTGCGCGAGCGCGGCGAGGGCATCGACGGCCGCTTTTGTTTCCACGATTCCAATAATATGGAAATATCTGCCGAAAGCAAGCCCCCGCGTTCCAGCTATTCATCCGCGCGATCGAAGGATCAGCCGCCGACCGCGGCGCGCACCGCGCCGGCGATCGCCTCGGCGCTCTGCTGGATGCGCTCGCGCGGTTCGCCTTCGACCATTACCCGCAGCACCGGCTCGGTCCCCGACGGCCGCAGCAGCACCCGACCGCGCCCGTCGAGCGCGCGCTCGGCCTCGCGCTGCGCGCTGCGGATCTTGCCGTTCGCGGCCCAGTCGAAATCCTGCGGCACCCGGACGTTGATCAGCACCTGCGGGTAGAGCTTGAGCGCCGCGGTGAGCTGCGGCAGCTTCTCGCCCGATTCGCGCATCGCGGCGAGCACCTGCAGCGCGGAGACGATCCCGTCGCCGGTGGTATGCCGGTCGAGGCAGATGATGTGGCCGGAGTTCTCGCCACCGTAGAGCCAGCCCCGCTCGCGCATGAGCTCGAGCACGTAGCGGTCACCGACCGCCGCGCGCGCGAAGGCGACGCCCATGCCCGCGAGCGCCTGCTCGAGCGCGAGATTGGTCATCTGCGTGCCCGCGACGCCCGCAATCGCCTCGCGCGCCGCACGCTGACGCGCGATCACGTAGAGCAGCTCGTCGCCGTCGTAGAGCCGGCCCGCGTGGTCGACCATCAGGACGCGGTCGGCATCGCCGTCGAGCGCAATGCCGAGGTCGGCCGCATGCTCGAGCACCGCGTTGCGGATCCGTTGCGGCGAGGTCGCGCCGCACTCGGCGTTAATGTTGAAGCCGTCGGGCTCGTTGCCGATCGCGACCACTTCCGCGCCCAGCTCGTGAAACACGTGCGGCGCGATGTGGTACGCGGCGCCGTGCGCGCAATCGACAACCAGCTTCAGACCGCGCAGGTCGAGCGACGCCGGCACGGTCGATTTGCAGAACTCGATGTAGCGGCCGGCGGCATCGTCGATCCGCTGCGCGCGGCCGAGGCGCGCCGCATCGTTGCAGCCGATCGGCGCCTCCAGGGTGCGCTCGATCTCGGCCTCCGCGGCGTCCGGCAATTTGAAGCCGTCGCTCGAGAAGAACTTGATGCCGTTGTCCTCGAACGGATTGTGCGAGGCGCTGATCACGACGCCCGCGGCCAGGCGCAGCGCGCGCGTGAGATAGGCGACGCCCGGGGTCGGCAGCGGCCCGCAGAGCTGCACGTCGACGCCCGCGGCAGAAAAGCCCGCTTCCAGCGCCGCCTCGATCATGTAGCCCGAGATGCGCGTGTCCTTGCCGATCAGCACCCCCGGCCGCTCGCTGCCGAGCATCGGCGCGTGCCGCTCGGCGAGCACCCGGCCGGCGGCGTAGCCGAGGCGCAGCGCGAAATCGGCGGTGATCGGCGCCGTGCCCACCGTGCCGCGCACCCCGTCGGTGCCGAAGAATTTTCTGCTCATGTCCGCTCGTCCTGCACGGCCTGCCACAGCGCGAGCGCATCGCGCGTCTCGGCCACGTCGTGTACGCGCAGTATTTTCGCCCCGCCCTGCACGGCGAGCAATGCGGCTGCGAGGCTCGCGGCGAGCCGATCGCCGACCGGCCGGCCGGTGATCTGGCCGAGCGTCGACTTGCGCGACAGCCCGGCGGCCAGGGGCACGCCGAGGCTGGCGAACTCGGCGAGCCGGGCGAGCAGGGTCAGGTTGTGCGCCACGGTCTTGCCGAAACCGAAGCCGACGTCGGCGACGATGCGCGCGCGCGCGATGCCGGCGGCTTCGGCGGCCGCGATCCGCGCGGCGAGAAAGGCCTTCACCTCGCCGACGACGTCGGCGTAGCGCGGCGCCGCCTGCATCGTGGCCGGGTCACCTTTCTTGTGCATCAGGCACACTGCGCAATCGCGCCGCGCGACGGCCGCAAGCGCACCGGGTGCCGTCAGCGCGTCGATGTCGTTGATCATCGAGGCGCCCGCGTCGAGCGCGGCGCGCATGACGCCGCTGCGGCGCGTGTCGACCGAGATCGGGACCGGAAGATCCTGCAGCGCGGCGAGCACCGGCAGCAGGCGGTGCAGCTCCTCGGCCTCGGACACGGCCGCCGCGCCGGGCCGCGACGATTCGGCGCCGATGTCGACGATCGCGGCACCCGCCTCGACCAGGCGCCGCGCCTGCGCGACCGCCGCCGCGGGCTCGAGAAACCGGCCGCCGTCGGAGAACGAATCGGGCGTCACGTTGACGACGCCCATCAGGCAGGGACGCTCGAGCGCGAGCGCGAAGCGCCCGCAGTGCAGCGTCACATCGGGTTCCGTCGCGCCGCGGTTCAGCCTGCGGCCGGGGCGGCGGCGCCCTGCGCGCCGCTGTCGTTGGCCGGGCCCGAGCTGGGCGTCTGCGTCGCCGCCGGCTTGGGCGGGCGCGGCGGCCGACCGGCCATGATGTCGTTGATCTGCTCGGCGTCGATGGTTTCCCATTCGAGCAGCGCCGCGGCCATCGCCTCGACCTTGTCGCGGTTGTCCTCGATCAGCTTGCGGGCGAGCTGGTACTGCTCGTCGATGATGCGGCGGATCTCGCCGTCCACCTTCTGCATGGTGGTCTCGGACACGTTCTTGTGCGTGGTGATCGAGCGGCCGAGGAAGATCTCGCCCTCGTTCTCGCCGTAGACCATGGGCCCGAGCGCGTCGGACATGCCCCACTGGGTGACCATGCGCCGCGCCAGATCGGTGGCCCGCTCGAAGTCGTTCGCCGCCCCGGTGGTCATCTGCTGCATGAACACCTCCTCGGCGATGCGCCCGCCGAACAGCACCGCGATGGTGTTGAGCAGACGGTCGCGGTCCTGGCTGTAGCGATCCTGCTCGGGCAGCTGCATCGTCACGCCGAGCGCGCGCCCGCGCGGGATGATGGTCACTTTGTGCACCGGGTCGGTCTTCGGCAGCATCTTCGCCACCAGCGCGTGGCCCGACTCGTGGTAGGCGGTGTTCCTGCGCTCCTCTTCCGGCATGACCAGCGAGCGGCGCTCGGCGCCCATGATGATCTTGTCCTTGGCGCGCTCGAAATCGTCCATGTCGACGAGGCGCTTGTTGCCGCGCGCGGCGAACAGCGCCGCCTCGTTGACCAGGTTCGCGAGGTCCGCGCCGGAGAAGCCCGGCGTGCCGCGCGCGATGATGTCGCCCTTGACGTCCGGTGCGACCGGCACCTTGCGCATGTGCACGCGCAGGATCTCTTCGCGTCCGCGGATGTCTGGCAGCGGGACGACCACCTGGCGGTCGAAGCGCCCGGGGCGCAACAGCGCCGGGTCGAGCACGTCCGGGCGGTTGGTCGCGGCGATCACGATCACGCCTGCGGTCGCCTCGAAGCCGTCCATTTCCACGAGCAGCTGGTTGAGCGTCTGCTCGCGCTCGTCGTTGCCGCCGCCAAGGCCAGCGCCGCGCTGGCGTCCGACCGCGTCGATCTCGTCGATGAACACGATGCACGGCGCGTGCTTCTTGGCCTGCTCGAACATGTCGCGCACCCGCGCCGCACCGACGCCGACGAACATCTCGACGAAATCCGATCCCGAGATCGAGAAGAACGGCACCTTGGCTTCGCCCGCGATCGCGCGCGCGAGCAGCGTCTTGCCGGTGCCCGGCGAGCCGACCATCAGCACGCCGCGCGGAATGCGCCCGCCGAGCTTCTGGAACTTGGTCGGATCGCGCAGGAAGTCGACCAGCTCGGCGACCTCTTCCTTCGCCTCCTCGCAGCCGGCGACGTCCGCGAAGGTGACCGTGTTCGACGACTCGTCGAGCATGCGCGCGCGCGACTTGCCGAAGGAGAACGCGCCCCCGCGCCCGCCGCCCTGCATCTGGCGCATGAAGAAGATCCACACACCGATCAAGAGCAGCATCGGGAACCAGGACACGAAGATGTTCATGAGCAGCGAGGGCTCCTCCTCGGGCTTGGCCTCGATCTTGACGCCGTACTTGAGCAGATCCGAGACCAGCCAGATGTCGCCCGGCGAATAGCTCGTGACGCGCTTGCCCTCGGTGGTGGTCGCCTTGAGCTGGCGGCCTTCGATGGTCACCTTGGTAATGCGCCCCGCCTTCACCTCTTCGATGAACTGCGAGTACTCCATCGGCGCCTGGGCCGTCTGGCGGGTGTTGAACTGGTTGAACACCGTCATCAGCACGAGGCCGATCACGAGCCAGATGACCAGGTTTTTGAACATGTTATTCAAGGCGTTGCTCTCCTCGGAGGCGCCGCTGCAGGAGCGGACATGGTATCAGACAGGGCGCAGATGGGGGCGGTTCCGGCAACCCTCAAGGCCGGCGTGGACCGCGTGCCAGCACGTAGGTCTCCCGCGATTCGCTGCGCGAGGCGGAGGGCTTTCGCACCTGCACCGCGGCGAACGATCGTTTGAGCAGCGCCAGCAGTTCGGAAAACGCCTCGCCGTGAAAAATCTTGCAAACGAACGCCCCCTGCGGCTGCAGGATCTCGAGGGCGAACGCGGCGGCCTGCTCGACCAGCTGCGCCGCGCGCGCCTGGTCGGCCGAGGCGATGCCCGAGAGCTTCGGCGACATGTCGCAGAGCACCAGGTCGGGCGGCCCGCCGAGTGCATCGACGAGCGCGGCGCGCACCGACGCCTCGCGAACGTCTCCGCGAACGGCGGTGACGCCGCTGAGCGACTCGATCTCGAGCAGGTCGACCGCGACCACGCGACCGCCCGGGCGCACGCGCTCGGCGGCGACCTGTGCCCAGCCCCCGGGCGCGGCGCCCAGATCGAGGACCCGCAGGCCGGGTCGCAGCAGCCGGTCCTTGCGGTCGATTTCGAGCAGCTTGAATGCGGCGCGCGAGCGATAGCCGGCATCCTGCGCGCGACGCACATAGGGATCGGTCTGCTGTCGACGCAGCCACTGCTTGTCGAGTTTCGCCATGCAGGAATGACAGGCGCGCTCAGCGCGGCGCCGGCGCGGGCGCGGGCGCGGGCTGATAGCCCGGGCCGACCACCGGCGGACGTTCGGGCAGCACCGCCTGATCGACGTCGGAGTGGAAAGTTCGCGCAATGCTCGCCATGACGCGACCGTTCGCGGCATCGAGCACGCGCAGCTCCACGCGGTAGTCTCGCCCGGCTTTGACGCCGTGCACCGGCGGCGAGTGAAAAACGTACTCCAGCCGGTCCCAGGCGGCGGTCTGGCGCAGCACAAATGGCGCGCCGCCGGCGGGATTGTCGAGCCGCGCCTCGATGACGCTGCCCTCGGGGATGCGCCGCAGGCGCTTCACGACGAAGCCGTACTCGGCTTCCGCGAGCCGGTAGTTGAAGACGAAACCGCCGCCGAGGAACTCGAGATAGGGGCCACCGTCGCCCGCGTCCTGGGCGCAGGCCGCCGCCAGGACGAGCAGGATCGCGCTCAGCGGCCTACTCGTAGCGAACGTCCAGGATCTCGTATCGCTTGACGCCACCGGGTGCCTGGACTTCGACGGAATCGCCGACCTCGCGCCCGATGAGCGCGCGCCCGATCGGCGAGGTCACCGACACGCGGCCTGCCTTGATGTCCGCTTCGTCCTCGCCAACGATCTGGTAGGTCACGCCCGTGCCGTCCTCGCCCTCGATCTCGACCGTCGCCCCGAACACGCAGCGTCCGTCGGTGTGCAGCAGCTTCGGGTCGATGACCTGCGCGTTGGCAAGCTTGCTCTCGATTTCCGCGATCCGCCCTTCGACGAAGCCCTGCCGCTCGCGTGCCGCCGCGTACTCGGCGTTCTCCGAGAGGTCGCCGTGCGCGCGCGCCTCGGCGATCGCGGCGATGATCCGCGGGCGCTCCTCGGTCTTCAGGCGTTGCAGCTCGCTGCGCAGCAGTTCCAGGCCACGAACGGTAATCGGTGTCTTTGCCATGCCTCGAGTGCTGGGTAATGTAGGTAAGGGAGCTGAGAGCCGCTGATCGGTGACGGCGCGGGCGGTCCGCCGCCCCGTACCCGGTACCTCGTACTAGGCGACTTTCTCGGCCGACGTGCCGAGTGTCGCATGAAGATCCTGCAACCGATAGGGGTCGAGCTCGGCGAGGTGCGCCATCCCGGCGCAGGCGGCCCGCGCGCCCGCGAGGGTCGTGAAATAGGTCACCCGCTGCGCCAGCGCGGTGGTACGGAGCGAACGCGAGTCCGCAATCGCGTTGCGGCTGTCCTCGACCGTGTTCACGATAAAGCTCACCTCGCCGTTCTTGATCATGTCGACCACATGCGGCCGACCCTCGGCGACCTTGTTCACCGGCGTCACCGCGACGCCCTGCGCGGTGAGTGCGCGCGCCGTGCCGCGCGTGGCGAGAATCGAGAACTCGAGCGCAACGAGCGCGCGCGCCACGGCGAGCGCGCCCGGCTTGTCCGCGTCGCGCACGCTGATGAAGGCGCGACCGCCGCGCGGCAGGCGCACGCCTGCGGCAAGCTGCGCCTTGACGAAGGCCTCGCCGAAGCTCGCGCCGACGCCCATCACCTCGCCGGTCGATTTCATCTCCGGCCCGAGGATCGTGTCGACGCCGGGAAAGCGGCTGAACGGAAACACCGCCTCCTTGACCGAGAAGTAGCGCGGGCGGATCTCGCGTCCCACGCCCTGGGCGGCAAGCCGCGTGCCCGCCATGCAGCGCGCCGCGATCTTGGCGAGCGGCAGCCCGGTGGCCTTCGAGACGTAGGGCACGGTGCGCGAGGCGCGCGGATTGACCTCGAGCACGTAGACGGTCTCGCCACGCGCATCGTGCTGGATCGCGTACTGCACGTTCATCAGGCCGACGACCTCGAGCGCCGAGGCGAGCAGCGCGGTCTGGCGGCGCAGCTCGGCCTCGACCGAAGCCGACAGCGAATGCGGCGGCAGGCAGCAGGCCGAGTCCCCCGAGTGCACGCCGGCCTGCTCGACGTGCTCCATGACCCCGCCGACGAACACCGCCTCGCCGTCGGCGATGCAGTCGACGTCCACCTCGATGGCATCCGACAGGAAGCGATCGAGCAGCACCGGCGCGGCGTTTGAGACCTTGACCGCCTCGCGCATGTAGCGCTCGAGGTCCGCCTGCTCGTGCACGATCTCCATCGCGCGCCCGCCGAGCACGTAGCTCGGGCGTACGACCACCGGGTAGCCGATCTCCTCGGCCAGGCGCAGCGCCTGCTCGGCCGAGCGCGCCGTGCGGTTCGGCGGCTGGTGCAGGCCGAGCTTCGCGAGCAGCTGCTGGAAGCGCTCGCGGTCTTCGGCCGCATCGATCATGTCGGCGCTGGTGCCGATGATCGGCACCCCCGCCGCGGTCAGATCGCGCGCCAGCTTGAGCGGCGTCTGCCCGCCGTACTGCACGATCACGCCCCAGGGCTTCTCGACCTCGACGATCTCGAGCACGTCCTCGAGCGTCAGCGGCTCGAAATACAGCCGGTCGCTGGTGTCGTAGTCGGTCGACACGGTCTCCGGGTTGCAGTTCACCATGATCGTCTCGAAGCCGTCCTCGCGCAGCGCGAGCGCCGCGTGCACGCAGCAGTAGTCGAATTCGATGCCCTGCCCGATGCGGTTCGGGCCGCCGCCGAGCACCATGACCTTCTTGCGGCTGCTCGGCGCGGCCTCGCATTCCTCTTCGTAGGTCGAGTAGAGGTAGGCCGTGCTGGTCGCGAACTCTGCGGCGCAGGTGTCGACGCGCTTGAACACCGGCCGGATGCCGAGCGCGTGGCGCCGCGCACGCACCGCGGGCTCGCTCGTCTTGAGCAGATGCGCCAGGCGGCGGTCGGAAAATCCCCTGCGCTTTAGCGCGCGCAGCGCCGGCGCGTCGAGCGCCTCGAGCGCGCCGCCCTCCAGTCCCAGCTCGAGGTCAACGATCTCCTTGATCTGGCTGAGGAACCAGGGATCGATGCGCGTCAGCCGCTGCACGTCCTCGAGCGAGAACCCGGCCTCGAAGGCGTCGCCCACGTACCAGATCCGCGCCGGGCCGGGGGCGCCGAGCTCGCGCTCGATCACCGCGCGATCGGTCGACTGCTGGTTGAGCCCGTCGACGCCCACCTCGAGCCCGCGCAGCGCCTTCTGCAAAGACTCCTGGAAGCTGCGCCCGATCGCCATCACCTCGCCGACCGACTTCATCTGCGTCGTCAGGCGGTCGTTGGCGAGCGGAAACTTCTCGAACGCAAAGCGCGGCACCTTGGTGACGACGTAGTCGATCGTCGGCTCGAAGGACGCCGGTGTCGCGCCGCCGGTGATCTCGTTCCGCAGCTCGTCGAGCGTGTAGCCCACCGCGAGCTTGGCCGCGACTTTGGCGATCGGGAAGCCGGTCGCCTTCGACGCCAGCGCCGAGGAGCGCGAGACGCGAGGATTCATCTCGATGACCAGCATCCGGCCGTCGTCCGGGTTGATCGCGAACTGCACGTTCGAGCCGCCGGTGTCGACGCCGATCTCGCGCAGCACCGCGATCGAGGCATCGCGCAGAATCTGGTATTCCTTGTCGGTGAGCGTCTGCGCAGGCGCGACCGTGATCGAGTCGCCCGTATGCACGCCCATCGGGTCCAGGTTCTCGATCGAGCAGATGATGATGCAGTTGTCGCGGCGGTCGCGCACCACCTCCATCTCGAACTCTTTCCAGCCGAGCACCGACTCCTCGATCAGGAGCTCCTTGGTGGGCGAGGCGTCCAGGCCGCGCTCGCAGATGGCGACGAATTCCTCGCGGTTGTAGGCGATGCCCCCGCCCGTGCCGCCGAGCGTAAACGACGGCCGGATGACCACCGGGAAGCCGACGCCGGCCTGCAGCTGCAGGGCTTCTTCCATCGAGTGCGCGAGCGCGGCGCGCGGGCAGGCAAGCCCGATGCGCCGCATCGCCTCGCGGAATTTTTCGCGATCTTCGGCCTTGTCGATCGCCTCGCGTGAGGCACCGATCATCTCGACGCCGTAGCGCTCGAGCACGCCCTCGCGGGCGAGATCGAGCGCGCAGTTGAGCGCGGTCTGCCCGCCCATGGTCGGCAGCAGCGCATCGGGCCGTTCCTGCTCGATGATGCGCGCCACCATCTGCCAGGTGACCGGCTCGATGTAGGTCGCGTCGGCCATCTCCGGATCGGTCATGATCGTCGCCGGGTTCGAATTCACCAGCACCACGCGGTAGCCCTCGGCCTTCAGCGCCTTGCAGGCCTGCGCGCCCGAGTAGTCGAACTCGCAGGCCTGGCCGATCACGATCGGGCCCGCGCCGATGACCAGGACGCTCGCGATATCGGTCCGCTTAGGCATGCGCTTCCATCAGCTGCGCGAAGCGCGCGAACAGGTAGCCGATGTCGTGCGGCCCCGGGCTCGCTTCGGGGTGTCCCTGGAAGCAGAACGCCGGGCGGTCGGTGCGCGCAAGTCCCTGCAGCGAGCCGTCGAACAGCGAGACGTGCGTCGGTCGCAGCGTCGTCGGCAGCGTCGCCGGGTCGACCGCGAAGCCGTGGTTCTGGCTGGTGATGACCACCTGCCCGGTGTCGAGGTCCTTCACCGGATGGTTGGCGCCGTGATGGCCGAATTTCATCTTCAGCGTCTTCGCGCCGGAAGCAAGGCCGAGCAACTGATGGCCGAGGCAGATGCCGAACACCGGCACAGCGGTCGCGTCCAGAATCTCGCGGATCGCCTCGATCGCGTAGTCGCAGGGCTCCGGGTCGCCGGGACCGTTCGACAGGAATACGCCGTCGGGCTTCATGGCCAGCACCGCCTTGGCCGGCGTTTGCGCAGGCACGACGGTCACGCGCGCCCCATGCGCGGCGAGCAGCCGCAGGATGTTTCGCTTGATGCCGAAGTCGTAGGCGACGACGTGATAACGCGGCGCTGGGATGTTCGCTGCGTTCGCATAGCCCCTGCCAAGCGCCCAGGGCCCTTCGCGCCATTCGTAGCTTGTGCCGGTGCTGACCGCTTTCGCCAGGTCCATGCCGGCGAGCCCCGGGAAGGCCTGCGCCGCGGCACGCGCGCGATCGGCATCGACCTCGCCCGCCATCAGGCAGCCGCTCTGTGCCCCCTGCTCGCGCAGGATGCGGGTCAGCCTGCGGGTGTCGATGTCGGCGATCGCCACCACGCCCTTCGCCTCCAGGTAGCCCTGCAGGTCCTGGGTCGAGCGCCAGTTCGAGGCGCGCGCCGGGACATCGCGCACCACCAGGCCGGCGGCGAATACCCGGACCGACTCCTCGTCCTCGAGGTTGGTGCCGGTGTTGCCGATATGCGGATAGGTGAGCGTCACGATCTGCCGGCAGTACGACGGGTCGCTGAGGATCTCCTGGTAGCCGGTCATCGCCGTGTTGAACACGACCTCGCCGGCGGCGAGGCCCCGGGCGCCGACCGAGCGGCCCCGAAACACCGTCCCGTCGGCGAGGACGAGAACAGCGGAAGCGGGCGCGGTCACGGCAGAACTCCAGGAACGGATGCGAAAAGCGGGAGGGGCTGGCGCCCCTCCCGCTCGGTTGAGACCGAAGTATACCGCCGCCCCCGAGGCCGAGGCAACGCTTGCGCCGCGCAGGCGCGTGAGCAGCCGCGGGCTAGCTGAGCCCCAGCACGTCGAACATGTCGTAGCGCCCCGGCGCGCGCCCGCGCAGATATTTCGCCGCGCGCAGCGCGCCCAGCGCGTAGGTCATGCGGCTCGACGAGCGCACCGTGACCTCGACGCGCTCGCCGCTGCCCGCGAACAGCACCGTGTGCTCGCCAACGATGTCGCCGCCGCGCAGCGCGTGAAAGCCGATCGCGCGGGGGTCGCGCTCGCCGGTGTCGCCCTGCCGGCCGTGCACCGCGCAGCGCGCGAGATCGCGCCCGAGCGCCGCTGCGACCATCTCGCCGAGCTTGAGCGCGGTGCCCGAGGGCGCGTCGACCTTGTGACGATGGTGCGCCTCGACGATCTCGACGTCATAGCCGTCGCCCAGCGCGCGCGCCGCCATCTCGGCGAGCTTGAACACGACGTTCACGCCGACGGCCATGTTCGGCGCGATGACCAGCGCGATGCGCTCGGCGGCTTGCGAGATCCGCGCCTGGTCCTGCGCAGAAAAGCCGGTCGTACCGATGACCATCGCCTTGCCGAGCGCCTCGCAACGCGCGAGGTGCGCCAGGCTGCCCTGCGGGCGGGTGAAATCGATCAGCACGTCCGCCGCCGCGAGCGCGCGGTCGAGGTCCTGCGCAATGGCGACGCCGGCGGTCTTGCCGATCGCCTCCCCCGCGTCGCGGCCGAGCGCCGGGTGCCCCGGCTGCTCAAGCGCCGCGGCGAGCGCGAGCGCGGGGTCCGCGAGGACCGCCTCGATCAGCGTGCCGCCCATGCGCCCGGCGCTGCCGGCAATCGCGATGCGCATCGCTGTCATGGCCTTACTGCGCCTGCTCTCCGGCGCGCTCGAGGGGCGCGCCCGCCGCGTCGTCCTGCGCCGCTTCGTCTGTCACCGCAGCGCCCTTCGCCGCGTCGTCCTTCGCGCTCTCGTCCTTCGCGACCTCGTCCTTCACGGCTGCGCCACTCGCGGTCGCGCCACTCGCGGTCGCGCCATTGGTCGCCCCGCCCGTCGGCGCCGCGCCGGGCCGCGCGGCGGTCTCGGGCACGACGTCCCCCGTGATCCGCAGCAATCGATTGTTCTCGAAGAACACCGAGATGCGTCGTTCCTCACGCGACTTGTCGGGTCGCTGCCGATAGAACACGTAGTCCCAGCGATCCGGATGAAACACGTCGGTCAGCAGCGGCGTGCCGAGCACGAAGCGAACCTGTTCCCGGCTCATGCCGCGCTTGAGCTTGTCAATCATGTCCTGAGACACGAAGTTCCCCTGCTGGATCTCGATGCGATACGGCGTCAGGCCCGGAACGCTCGGCATGTTTTCGACCATCGAGGCCGTGCAGCCCGCGACGCTCGCGGCGAGCACGACGCACAGCCGCGCGCGCGGCAAACGCAGGGGCGGACGGGACAGGCGACGCACGCAATTCTCACCCTCGGGGAAAGCCGATATGATAGCCGAAGGCCCTCCCTGATCCTCCGCCATGGACTCCGCACAAAGCCTCAAGGACATCGGACTGAAGGCGACGCTGCCGCGGCGCAAGATTCTCGAGCTGTTCGAGAACAGCAAGGTGCGCCATCTCTCCGCGGAGGACGTCTACAAGACGCTGATCGGCGAAGGCATCGACGTGGGGCTCGCGACGGTGTACCGCGTGCTGACGCAGTTCGAGCAGGCCGGGCTCCTGTCGCGCCAGCATTTCGAGACCGGCAAGGCGGTGTTCGAGCTCAACCAGGGCGGCCACCACGACCACCTCGTATGCCTGCAGTGCGGTCGCGTGGAAGAGTTCTACGACGCCGAGATCGAGCGGCGGCAAAGCGAAGTGGCGCGCGAGCGCGGCTTCCAGCTGCGCGGACATTCGCTCGCGCTGTATGCCGATTGCGCCCGCGCCGATTGCAAATTCCGCAGCGCCGCGGTCGACCCCGCGGACTGAGTCGACAGGGCAGAGGCGCGCTAGCCGTCGAGCAGCTCGGCCGCGTGCCGGCGCGTCGTCGCGGTGATCTTCGCGCCGCCCAGCATGCGCGCCAGCTCTTCGACGCGCGCCGCGCGGTCCAGCGCTTCGACCTCGACCTGCACCGCGCCGCGCCGCTCGATCCTGCGCACCGACCACTGCGCATCGCCCTGCGCGGCCACCTGGGGCAGGTGCGTGACGCACAGCACCTGGCGCCCGCCGCCGAGCTGCTTCAGCGACCGGCCCACGGTGTCGGCCACCCCGCCGCCGATGCCGGTGTCGATCTCGTCGAACACCAGCGTCTCGACCGGCGAGTAGCGGCGCACCACCAGCTGGATCGCGAGGCTGATGCGCGAGAGCTCGCCGCCCGAGGCGACGCGCGCCAGCGGGCGCAACGGCAGGCTGGGATGCGCGGCAACTTCGAAGGCCACGTTTTCCGCGCCTGCGGCCGTCGGCGCCTCGAGCGGCTCCAGGCGGACCGCAAAGCGCCCGCCGCGCATCGCCAAGCCCTGCATGCCCTCGCTCACCGCCCGGCCGAGCGTCTGCGCGGCGCGCTTGCGCTTCGCCGAGAGCTGCGTTGCGACCTGCGTCAGCGCCGCGCGCGCGCCCTCGAGCTCGCGCTGCAGGGCCTGCGGATCGGCCGCGCGCGCCAGTTCGGCGGCGCGCGCCTCGAGCGTTGTCGCGAGCGCCGGCAGCGCGTCGGGCGCGACGCGGTACTTGCGCCCCGCGGCATGCAGCGCCTCGATGCGTGTCTCGACCTCGCGCAGCGCGGCCGGATCGAGCTCCAGACGCGACGCGTACTGGCGCAGCGTGCGCGCAGCCTCGCCGGCCTGCGCCTGCGCTGCGTCCAGCATCTCGATCACCGGTTCGAGCGCGCGATCGTGCGCGGCGAGCGGGCGCAGGCGCTCGGTCAGCGCGGCGAGCTGCGGCGCCAAGGCGCCATCGGCCTCGCTCAGCGCGTCGACCACCGCCTGCGCAGCCTCGAGCAGGCTCGCGGCGTTGGCGAGCCGGCCGTGCTCGCGCGCCAGTGCATCCCACTCCCCCGCGCGCGGCGCAAGCCGGGCGAGCTCGGCGCGCTGCGCCTCGAGCAGACCGCGCTCCTGTTCGATGCGCGCATGCTGCGTCTCGGCCTCGGCGCGCAGCGCCTCCAGCCGCCGCCAGGCGCGGTAGGCCTCGGCGCAGGCCTCGACCAGGGGCTCGGCCTCGGCGAACGCGTCGAGCAGCGCGCGCTGCGACACCGCGCGCAGCAGCGACTGATGCGCGTGCTGACCGTGAATGTCGACCAATGCCTCGCCCGCCTCCTTCAGTTGCGCGAGCGTGGCGGCATGACCGTTGATGAAGGCACGCGAGCGCCCGCCGCGGTCGATCGTGCGGCGCAGCAGGATGCTTCCGGCGTCGCCCTCGAGGGCCTGCTCGCGCAACCAGGCGACCAGCGGCGAGCCCGGGTCGAGATCGAATTCGGCCGAGAGCGCTGCGCGCTCGGCGCCTTCGCGCACGAAGGCCGCGTCGGCCCGGCCGCCGACGAGCAGCTCGATCGCGTCGACCAGGATCGACTTGCCCGCGCCGGTTTCGCCGGTGAGCACGTTGAAGCCGGGACCGAGTTCCAGGTCGACGCGCTTCACGATCACGAAGTCGTGGACCGCCAGCGTGCGCAGCACGGCGTCGTCTTATTCTTCGTCGCGCAGCGGCGCCACCGATTCGCTCCAGCGCAGCTTCTCGCGCAGCATGCCGAAGTAGCTGTAGCCCGGCGGGTGCGCAAAGCGAATCACGTCCTCGGAGCGGCGCAGCACCAGGCGGTCGCCCTGCGCCATGTCGTTCAGCGCGAAGCCGTCGAAGTGCGCACGCGCATCGCGCGCGCGCACCAGCACGATCTCGATCGTGCAGCGGTCGCTGACGCTCACCGGGCGCGCCGACAGCGTATGCGGGTTGAGCGGAACCAGGGCGAATGCGGGCACCGTCGGGTGCAGGATCGGCCCCTGCGCCGAAAGCGCGTAGGCCGTGGATCCGGTCGGCGTGGCGACGATCACCCCGTCGGCGCGCAGCGTGTAGACGTACTCGCCGTCCAGATAGAGCTCGAACTCGATCAGCCGGCCCTGGGAGCCCCTGCCGACGACCGCCTCGTTCAGGGCGAGCGTGCGCAGCACCGGCTCGCCGTCGCGACGGATCTCGGCTTCGAGCAGCGAGCGCTCTTCGATGGTGTACCGACCATCGAGCAGCGCGTCGACCGCGCTGCGCATCTCGCTCAGCGCGATGTCGGTCATGAAACCGACGCGGCCCTGATTGACCCCGACGAGCGGCACGCGATGGCGCACCAGATTGCGCGCCGCCGACAGCATGGTGCCGTCGCCGCCGACCACCAGGGCGAGATCCGCGTTGCGGCCGATGCCCTCGTAGTCCGCGGCGCGCAGACCGGCGTCGACCAGGGTCGCGGTCTCCTGTTCGACGAGAACCTTGCAGTCCCGCGAGCGCAGATACGCGGCCAGCTCGCGCAACGACGTCGCGATCTCCGGGCTGTTCGACTTCCCGATGAGGGCGACGCGGGGAAACGCGGGCGGCATGGTGCCGACGATTTAACCACAGGCGGCGACGCGGGCGAACTCGGTCCGCGCCGGTCGGTCCAAACGGCCGCCGGGCCCGCTTGTGTACAATTTTCCGAATGCTCGAAGACCGTGCCCGGATCCTGCTCAAGACGCTGATCGAGCGCTACATCGCGGAAGGCCAGCCGATCGGCTCGCGCACACTGTCTCGCTACTCCGGTCTGGACCTGTCGCCCGCGTCGATTCGCAACGTGATGGCGGATCTCGAGGAACAGGGACTCATCGCCAGCCCGCACACGTCGGCGGGCCGCATTCCGACGCCGCTCGGCTACCGCTTTTTCGTCGATACCCTGCTCGTCACCAAGCCGCTCGATTCGCAGGCGGTTCACCAGCTCGAAGACCAGCTGCTGCCGGACAACCCGCAGCGCTCGCGGCAGGCCGCCTCGCAGCTGCTGTCGCGTCTCACTCAGTTCGCCGGGATCGTCATGACGGCGCGGCATCGTCCGCCGGCGTTCCGCCACATCGAGTTCCTCAAGCTTTCGGAAAGGCGCGTCCTGCTGATCGTGGTCACGGCGGGCGGCGACGTGCAGAACCGCATCTTGCTGACCGAGCGCGACCACTCGCCCTCGGAGCTCGTCGCCGCGGCGAACTACCTGAATCAGCATTTCGCGGGCCACAGCTTCGAGGACGCGCGCGCCAGCCTGCAGCGCGAGCTGCACGAGATCCGCGAGGACATGGTGACCCTGATGTCGGCGGCGATCGAGGCGAGCGACCGGGCGGTGTCCGAAGGCAGCGAGCACTACGTGATCACCGGGGAGCACAACTTGCTGTCGGTGCGCGATCTCTCTCAGGACATGACGCGGCTGCGGCAGCTGTTCGAGCTCTTCGAGCGCAAGTCCTCGCTCCTCAGAATCCTCGACCTGACCCTGCGGAGCGAGGGCGTGCAGATTTTCATCGGCGGAGAATCCGGCGTCACGACGCCGGACGACGTGAGCATCGTCTCGGCGCCGTACCGGGTCGACGGCGAGGTGGTCGGCACGGTCGGGGTCATCGGGCCGACGCGCATGGCCTACGATCGCGTCATCCCGATCGTCGACGTGACGGCCAAGCTCCTGTCGAGCGTGCTGTCGCAGAGCTAGGGCAGGCGCGCCCGCGCGGCAGGCGCTGCACTCCGGGGCCATGGGTACTCGCGCGGACGGCATCTTGCTGGTCAATCTGGGCACGCCCGCCGCGCCGACGGCGGCGGCGGTGCGCAGCTACCTGGCCGAATTCCTCTCGGATCCGCGCGTCGTCGAGCTGCCGCGCCTGCTCTGGTGGCCCATCCTGCACGGCCTCGTCCTCAGGCTGCGCCCGGCACGCTCGGCGGAGAAATACGCCGCGGTATGGACCGCAGAAGGCTCGCCGCTCGCGGTGCACACCGCGCGCCAGGCCGCGCTGCTCGCGGCGCGGCTGGCCGCGACGCCGGCGTCCGCGGGCCTGGCGGTCGCCCACGCGATGCGCTACGGCGCGCCCGGCATCGCCGCCGGCGTCGCGCAGCTGGCCGCGCAGGGCTGCGCGACGCTGCGGGTCGTGCCGCTCTATCCGCAGTACGCCCGCAGCACGACACAGAGCGTGCGCGACGTGCTCGAGGCGCTGCGCCGCGCCGCGCGCGCGGATCTGCCGGCGCTCGAGATGGTCGAGGACTTCCACCAGCATCCGGCCTACATCGCGGCGCTTGCCGCGGGCGTGCGGCGCCATTGGGCCGCGCAGGGACCCGGCGAGATCCTGTTGATGAGCTTCCACGGGCTGCCGAAACGTGCCGTGCAGCGCGGCGACCCCTACGAACGCCACTGCCGCGCGACCGCGCAGCGCCTCGCGCAGGCGCTGGAGCTCGATGCGCAGCGCTATCGCGTGACCTTCCAGTCGCGCTTCGGGCCGGCGCAGTGGCTCGAGCCGTATACCGAGCCGACGCTGGAGGCGCTCGCGCGCGATGGCCTGCGTCGCGTCGACGTGCTCACCCCCGGGTTCGTTTCCGACTGTCTCGAAACGCTCGAAGAAATCGGCCTCGGGGCACGCGCTGCGTTCCTCGACCGCGGCGGCCGCGAGTTTCATCTGCTGCCCTGCCTGAACGAGTCGGCCGAGTGGATCGAGGCGCTCGCGCAGATCGCGCTCGAGCACCCGGCGCGGCCGGTGTGAACGGAAACGGGCGTCGCGGCCGCGCCAGATCGCTCGATAGTGCATTGGAAGCAATGGATTGCACGCATTCAAGGACCCTGCGAGAGGGGCCGCTGCGGGCATCGCGGTGAATTGCGACCGGGTCGCAATTCCCTCTTGAAGCGGGGCGGTTTGGCCGCAGCTAGGACATTGCCGGACTGACAAGGACCAAGCGCGCGGATGTCTGAACAATTTCAACAACCTACGCCACCCGGGGTAGTCCCTGCCGAGCAGGCAGACAGCGCCCGGGAAACGGCCGCTGCATCGCTCGAGCCGAGCCTGGAGGGCCTGCTCGCGGAGGCACAGCAGCGCATCGAGGAGCAGCGCGAGGCGGCGCTGCGGGCGCTCGCCGAGGCGGAGAACGCGCGCAAGCGCGCCCAGGCCGAGGTGGCGAACGCGCACCGGTACGCGCTCGAGAAGTTCGCCCAGGCGCTGCTGCCGGTCGTCGACAGTCTCGAGGCCTCGCTCGGGGTCGACAATGCCTCGGTCGACGCCCTGAAAAGCGGCGCCGAGCTCACCCTCAAGCAGCTCCGCGCGGCGCTCGGCAAGGAGAGCATCGACGAGATCGCGCCGGCCACGGGCGAGCGCTTCGACCCCCACTGGCACCAGGCGATGGCGGCCGTCGAGGTCGCCGACGCCGAGCCGAACAGCGTCGTTGCGGTGATGCAGAAGGGCTGGCGCCTGCACGACCGCGTGCTGCGTCCTGCGCTGGTGACCGTGGCCAAGGCGCCGCCGGCAAACGACGCTTGAAAGTGGTCCACGAAACCCCATATTGCTCATTAACTTACGAACTCACTGGCAGGAACTGACATGGCAAAGATCATTGGCATCGACCTCGGCACGACGAACTCTTGCGTGGCCGTCATGGAAGGCGGCAAGCCCAAGGTGATCGAGAATTCGGAGGGCTCGCGCACCACCCCTTCGGTCGTCGCTTACACCGAGGAGGGTGAAGTCCTGGTGGGCGCGCCGGCCAAGCGCCAGGCGGTCACCAACGCGCACAACACCCTGTACGCGATCAAGCGCCTCATCGGCCGCCGGTTCGAGGAAAAGGAAGTGCAGAAGGACATCGCCCTGATGCCCTTCAAGATCGTCAAGGCCGACAACAATGACGCCTGGGTCGAGGTGCGCGGCAAGAAGATGGCGCCGCAGCAGGTTTCGGCCGACGTGCTGCGCAAGATGAAGAAGACCGCCGAGGACTACCTCGGCGAGGACGTCACCGAGGCGGTGATTACGGTTCCGGCCTACTTCAACGATTCGCAGCGCCAGGCGACCAAGGACGCGGGACGCATCGCCGGGCTGGACGTCAAGCGCATCATCAACGAGCCGACCGCAGCGGCGCTCGCCTTCGGGCTCGACAAGCAAGGCAAGGGCGATCGCAAGATCGCGGTGTTCGATCTCGGCGGCGGCACCTTCGATATCTCGATCATCGAGATCGCGGATGTGGAAGGCGAGAAGCAGTTCGAGGTGCTCTCGACCAACGGCGACACCTTCCTCGGCGGCGAGGACTTCGACCAGCGCGTGATCGACTACGTGGTGACCGAATTCAAGAAGGACCAGGGTGCGGACCTGTCCAAGGACGTGCTCGCGCTGCAGCGGCTGAAGGAAGCGGCGGAGAAGGCGAAAATCGAGCTGTCGTCTTCCCAGCAGACGGAATTCAACCTGCCCTACATCACGGCGGATGCGAGCGGCCCGAAGCACCTGACGATGAAGCTCACGCGGGCGAAGTTCGAATCGCTGGTCGACGACCTCATCGAGCGCACCATCGAGCCCTGCCGCATCGCGATCAAGGACGCCGGCATCAAGGCGTCCGACATCCAGGACGTGATCCTGGTCGGCGGCATGACGCGCATGCCCAAGGTGCAGGACAAGGTGCGCGAGTTCTTCGGCAAGGAGCCGCGGAAGGACGTGAACCCGGACGAGGCGGTTGCGGTGGGCGCCGGCATTCAGGCGGGGGTGCTGAAGGGCGACGTCAAGGACGTGCTGCTGCTCGACGTGACGCCGCTGTCGCTCGGCATCGAAACGCTCGGCGGCGTGTTCACCAAGCTGATCAACAAGAACACCACCATCCCGACGAAGGCCAACCAGGTCTTCTCGACGGCGGACGACAACCAGACCGCGGTGACGATCCACGTCCTGCAGGGCGAGCGCGAAATGGCGACGGGCAACAAGAGCCTCGGGCAGTTCAACCTGACCGACATTGCGCCGGCGCCGCGCGGCATGCCCCAGATCGAGGTGACGTTCGACATCGACGCCAACGGCATCCTGCACGTCTCGGCCAAGGACAAGGCGACCAGCAAGGAAGCCAAGATCAAGATCCAGGCGAGCTCGGGCCTCAACGAGGAAGAGATCCAGCGCATGGTGAAGGACGCCGAAGTGCACGCCGAGGAAGACCGCAAGGCGCATGCGCTGGTCAACGCGCGCAACCAGTGCGAAGCGCTGGTGCATTCGGTGCGCAAGTCGCTGAAGGACTACGGCGACAAGCTCGATGCGGGCGAAAAGGAAGGCATCGAAGCGGCACTCAAGGACGCCGAGGAAACGCTCAAGTCCGACGACAAGGACGTGATCGAGGCGAAGGCGCAGGCGCTCGCGCAGGCCGCGCAGAAGCTCGGCGAGAAGATGTACGCCGACACGCAGGCGCAGCAGGGCGCGCCCGGCGACGCGGGGGCCGCGCAGGCCGAATCGGCGAAGACCGACGACAACGTCGTCGACGCCGAGTTCACCGAGGTGAAAGACAAGAAGGACGGCACCGGCCGCTAGAACCACGCCGGTGCCGCGGGCCGGATTGGCGCGCGCGTCGACGGACGCCGCCTGGTCCGGCCGTTTTGCGTCTGACAGGGACGATTGAATGGCGAAGCGCGACTACTACGAAGTCCTCGGCGTGAATCGGGACGCGAGCGAGGACGAGCTCAAGAAGGCCTACCGCAGGCTCGCCATGAAATGGCATCCGGACCGCAATTCGGAGAACCCGAAGGCCGAGGAGCACTTCAAGGAAGCCAAGGAAGCCTACGAAATCCTCAGCGAGCCGCAAAAGCGCGCAGCCTACGACCAGTTCGGCCATGCGGGCGTCGACCCCCACTCGGGGATGGGCGGCGGCCCCGGCGCGGGGGGCTTCGGCGACATCTTCAGCGACATCTTCGGCGAGATCTTCGGCGGCGGGCGCGGCGGCCGTTCGACCGTGTATCGCGGCGCCGACCTGCGCTACAACCTCGAGATCACGCTCGAGCAGGCTGCGCACGGCTTCGAGACCAAGATCCGCATCCCGACGCTGTCGAACTGCGCGACCTGCGGCGGCAGCGGCGCGAAGCCCGGGACCCAGGCACAGACCTGCCCCACCTGTCGCGGCGTCGGTCAGGTCCGCGTCTCGCAGGGCCCGTTTTCGATCGCCCAGACCTGTCCGCGCTGCCATGGCGCGGGGAAAGTGGTCACCAACCCCTGCGCGGACTGCGGCGGCGCCGGCCGCATCAAGCAGCAAAAGACCCTCTCGGTGCGGATCCCCGCGGGCGTGGACGAAGGCGATCGCGTGCGCCTGTCCGGCGAGGGCGAGCCGGGAACCAACGGCGGACCGGCGGGCGATCTTTACGTGCAGGTGCACATCAAGCCGCATCCGGTGTTCCAGCGCGACCACGACGACCTGCATTGCGAAATGCCGGTGTCGTTCGCGGCCGCGGCGCTCGGCGGCGACATCGAGATCCCGACGCTCGACAGCTCGGCGCGCATCCGGATACCGCCGGAGACGCAAAGCGGCAAGACCTTCCGTCTGCGTGGCAAGGGCATCAAGGGCGTGCGCAGCCAGACGCACGGCGATCTGTACTGCCACGTCGTCGTCGAAACGCCCGTCAAGCTGACCGATCGCCAGAAGGAACTGCTGCGCGAGTTCGATACGATCGCGCTGCAGGACACGGCGCGCCACAGCCCTCGAACCAAGTCCTGGTTCGAGAAGGTCAAGGAGTTTTTCGAGGGCTAGACGCGCCGAGGATTAGGCGCGCCGCCAGGTCGTACCCGCGGCACCGTCCTCGAGCAGCACGCCCGCCGCCTCGAGCTCGCCGCGGATCGCATCGGCGCGCGCAAAGTCACGCGCCTTGCGCGCCGCGGACCGCTCGGCGATCAACGCGTCGATCGCCTCGGCGCTCAGGCCGCCGGCGGCAGCGTCGCGCTGGAGAAAAGCCTGCGGATCGCGCCCGAGCAGCCCGAGCACCCCGCCCAGCGCGCGCAGCTGCGCCGCGAGCGCGCCCTGGCCACGGTTGATCTCGTTCGCCAGCTCGAACAGCACCGCCATGGCCTCCGGCGTGCCGAAGTCCTCGTCCATCGCGGCCTTGAAGCGCCGCGCGTAGGGCGTCGTCCAGTCGAGCGCGGCCGGCGCGGCCGGCGCGTCCTTGAGCGCGGTGTACAGTCGGGTCAGTGCCTGCTTCGCGTCCAGCATCGATCTGTCAGAATAGTTGAGCGGACTGCGGTAGTGGGCGCGCAGGATGAAGAAGCGAACCACCTCGGGGTCGAACTGCTTCAGGATGTCGCGCACCGTGAAAAAATTGCCGAGCGATTTCGACATCTTTTCCTCGTCCACGCGCACAAAGCCGTTGTGCATCCAGATGTTGACGAAGGGACGGCCGTTGGCGCCCTCCGATTGCGCGATCTCGTTCTCGTGATGCGGAAACTGCAGATCCTGCCCGCCGCCGTGGATGTCGAAGTGCGCGCCGAGCAGCGCGCAGCTCATCGCCGAGCATTCGATGTGCCAGCCGGGGCGCCCCTCCCCCCAGGGCGAAGGCCAGGTCGGCTCGCCCGCCTTGGCATGCTTCCACAGCACGAAATCGAGCGGGTCGTGCTTGGCCGCTGCGACCTCGACGCGCTCGCCGGCGCGCAGCGCGTCGAGCGATTTTCCGGACAGCCGGCCGTAGCCCGGGAACCGGCGCACGGCGAAATTGACGTCACCGTCCTCGGCTCGATACGCCAGGCCGTTCTGTTCGAGGCGTGCGATCATGTCGACCATCTGCGCGACGAATTGCGTTGCCCGCGGCTCGTCGTCCGGCCGCTCGACGCCGAGCGCCGCCGCATCCGCGTTCATGGCGTCGATGAAGCGCGCGGTCAGGGCATCGATCGGCTCGCCGTTTTCCTGCGCCCGGCGGATGATCTTGTCGTCAATGTCGGTGATATTGCGAACATAACGGACCCGATAGCCGCTCGCCCGCAGCCAGCGACGCACCATGTCGAACACCACCAGGACCCGTGCGTGGCCGAGATGACAGTAGTCGTAGACCGTCATGCCGCAGACGTACATCCGGACCTCGCCGGCGCGCAGCGGGACGAACGCGGCCACCGATCGGCTCAGGCTGTTGTAGATTTTCAGCATGGGCCGCGCCGGGCCGACGCGCGCCCCGGGCGACGCCAGCGCGCCGCCGAGCGCAGCTCGATCGACGGTTCTGCAGAGCCGTTCCGCATTGCAACAAGTCTAGCCGAAGTTGCGTGCCGGAATGCCTTGACTAATCTAAAATTCGGCGAACCGGCAGGATGTTGAAAAGTAGAAGAACAATGGCTTGTTCGACCGCGCGGCCGCAGGGCTTCAAGACAGGCGTTGCGGTCGCGCTGTGCGCAATGTTGCTGGCTGCCGCGTCGGCGCACGCGCAGCACGCCGCGTCGGCAGCCGTACCGAGCACCGCGAGGCCGATCGCCGTCGCCCTGACGGCGGGGCAAGCCGCGCCGGCTGCAGTGCCGGCGGCGCAGTCGACCACGGATGCGGCCATCGAGGCGACCGTCAGAGCATGGGCGCAGGCTTGGTCGGCGAAGAACCTCGAGCGCTATCTCGGTTTCTACGCACCCGCATTCAAGCCGCCGGACGGCCAGACGCGCGCGGCCTGGGAGCAGCTGCGCCGCGCGCGCGTCTCGGGTCCGCGCAGCATCGAGGTATCGATCAGCGATCTCAAAGTCGTGCGGCACGATGATGCCCGCGCGGCGGTGAGCTTTCACCAGCGCTACCGCTCGGACCGGTACCGAGACGAGACCGACAAGACGCTAGAACTCGTCCGCGAGGGAGATCGCTGGCAAATCGTCGAGGAACGCGTCGGGTCGGCCGCGGCAATAGCCGCAGCCGCGCCCGCCCGCGCCGCGCCGCCGCGCATGTTTGCCAGCCTGGGCAATCTCCGCGTGCTTTCCGCTCTGGGACAGCCGCTGCGCGTGGAAATCGAGATCGGCGCGCTGCGCCGCGGCGAGCAAGACGGTCTGAGCGTCGGCCTTGCATCGTCCGAGGACTATCGGCTGGCCGGCATCGATTTCAATCCGGTGCTGATCGGCGCCAAAACGTCGATTGAGCAGCGCGACGGAAAACCGATCGTCGCGGTGACGACGCGCAATTCGGTGAACGAGCCGTTCCTCCGGATGCTGGTCGAGCTGACGTCGAAATCCGGGCGCCTGGTTCGCGAATACACGGTCCTGCTCGACCCGCCGACCTATGTTCCGCCGGCGAACATCGTCGTCGTGATCGGCCCCAGGCCGGCTGCGGGGGCAGCACCGCAGCGCGAGACGCCGCCCGCGCCCCGCGCGGCGCCGAGCGCGCCGCCCGCGCCCGCGGCCATGGCGCCGCCGAGCCCCACCCCCGCGACCGCGGGGGGTACGTACCAGGTTGTCGCCGGCGACACGCTGGCCAGGATCGCCGAACGTCAGCGGCCTGCCGACGTGACCGTGGATCAGGCGTTGATCGCGCTGTACCGTGCCAACCCCGAAGCCTTTGCCAATGGAAACATCAATCTGCTGCTTGCAGGCGCCACGCTGAAGATTCCCGAGCGCGCTGCGATCGCCGCGATCGATCCCGTCGAAGCGACCGACGCGGCTCGCAAGCTGATGTCGGGCGCGACCGAGCAGCGCGGCAGGATCGCCGCGAAGGCGCCCACCGTCGTCAGCGCCAAAGACAAGCCGGCCGCAGCGCCGTCGCCAGGCGCCGCGCCAGCGCCCGGCAAGCCCAAGGGGCAGGTGAAGCTCTCGCGCGTCGAGCCCAGCAAGCCGGCTACGGCGCGCGCAGCCGCAGCGCGAGAGGACGACCGGATTGCCCACGAGCGCGCGCTCGCCGAACTCCAATCACGGGCGCGCGAGCTGGAGAAGACGGTCGCGGATCTTCGTCGGCTCATCGAGATCAAGAATCAGCAAATTGCCGAGCTCGAGCGGCGTGCCGCGGCACCGCCGCCCGCAGCGACGGTGGCGCCGGTCGTGAAACCCGCGGTCGAGGCGCCCAAACCGGCCGTCGAGGCGCCCAAGCCCCCGATACAGACGGCCAAGCCCGCGGTCGAAGCACCGAAGCCTGCGGTCGAAGCGCCAAAGCCCGCACCGCCACCGGTGAAGCCCAAGCCCGCGCCGACCCCGAAACCGGCGCCAAAGCCACGACCCGTACCGCCGCCGCCTGCGCCCGAGCCGGGTCTGCTCGACGAGTATCTCGGAGATCCGTTGATGCTCGGCGGCCTCGGCGTGGTGGGCCTCTTGCTCGTCGCTTATGGCGCCTACGCGTGGCGCAAGAAAAAGCGCGCGGCGCGCTCGCAATTGACCGATCAGTTGCGCGAGGCTGCGGTGGCGGGCGCATCAGCCCTCGACGCTTCCGCCGTGGCCGCAGCGCAACAGGCCACCGCGACCGAGGAAGCCCGCGAAGAGGTCGACCCGGTTGCGGAAGCGGATGTCTATATCGCCTATGGCCGCGACGCGCAGGCCGAGCAGATTCTGCACGATGCCATGCAAAAGGGTGAGAACCGCCCGATCGCTTACATGAAGCTGCTGCAGATTTACGCCAAACGACACGACACGGAGGGCTTCGAGGCCACGGCGCTCAAGATGCGGGGCCTGGTCGCCGGCGAGGGGCCGGATTGGGACAAGGCGATGGCGCTCGGGCGATCGATCGACCCGGGCAACGGGCTGTACGGCCAGGGTGAAGTCGACGAAGTGACGCCGGCCGTCAGTATGAGCGAGGAGCCCGAGGTCGACTTTGACCTTGACGCAGTCATGGGATCCGGCGAAACGCAGACCGCGGATACCGGAACCACGGCACCGCCGGAGATCGACTTCAGGATCGACACCACATCGAGCGGAACAGAGCGACCCGCGGAAGCCGACATGACCCTCGACTTCGACCTCGGGGGCGCGACCAGCGAGCAGCCGCCGGTGGAGGCGGAGGCCGCCCCGGAGCGCGGCGGAATCGATTTCGATCTCGGCGGAACGACGGCCGAAAAGCCTGCGGTCGCGGAATCTGCGCCGCCCGCCGAAGTGCGGTCGCCCGAGCCGGACAGCGGACTCGATGCCGGCTTGAGCCTCGAACCGGTCGGCGAACCGCCAGCGGCGCCTGCGGAAAAGGCCGAGCCCGCGCCGCCGGTCGACGAATTCCTGTCGACGATCAATTTGGATCTCGGAGAGACCGCGTCGACGGCGTCCGGCGCCGGCGCGAGCGACGCGCAATTGCAGGAAGTCGCGACCAAGATCCATCTCGCGAAGGCCTACCACGAGATCGGCGATAGCGACGGCGCCCGGGAACTGCTGAACGAGGTCATCGCCGAAGGCAACGCCGCGCAGCAGGCCGAGGCGCGGCAGATGCTCGCCGGCCTGGAATAATCCCTGCGACGGTTCCTCGAGCGGCGCATGCCCGCGGCAGGCGCCGACGCCGGCTTGCGCCTCGCGACGCGCCGAAGTTGAGTACCGGGACGGGTTAATCTAGAATGTCGGGTGTGTGCGTAGGACCTTGATAACTAAAAGACAATGGTTTTGGTAGCCGCGCTGCCGCGCGCCTTTGGAAAAGGCGTTGCTGCGGCGCTGTGCGCACTTTGGCTGGCGGCACCATCGGCAGCCGCGGCCAGCCTGGACGAAGCGGCCGCATTGCTCAAGGCAGGAGAGCGCGCGCAGGCGCTGTCGCGGGTCGACGAACTGCTCGCGTCCGATCCGAAGGATCCAAGGGCACGTTTTCTGAAGGGCGTGATCCTGACCGAGCAGGGCGACGCCAAGGCCGCGCTCGATGTGTTCCAGCGCCTGACACAGGACTACCCCAAGCTTCCCGAGCCGTACAACAACCTCGCGGTCATCTATGCCGCACAGGGTCACTACGATCAGGCGCGCGCCGCGCTCGAGAAATCGCTCCACACGCACCCGAGCTACGCGACCGCTTACGAGAATCTCGGCGATGTTTATGCGAAGCTCGCCAGTGAGGCCTACGACCGCGCACTGCGGCTGGACGGATCGGATCCCGGCGCGCGCAAGAACCTCGCGCTGGTTCGTGAGTTGGCCGGTCCCGCGCCGGCCGCGCCGGTACGCGTCGCCACCCGGTCGCCAGCACCACCGCCGGCCCCGGCGAAGGCTGCCGCGACGGCGGCAGTGCCACCGCCCGCGCCCGTGAAGCCCGTGCCACCGGTGGTCGCTGCCGCCGCGCCGGCGAAGCCTGAGGCGCCCGCGGCCCGCCCGCCTGCGCCGGCGAAGCCCGCGCCCGCGGTCGCCCCCGCGCCGGCCAAGCCGCCCGCAGCGCGCACCGAGCCCAGAGCCCCGAACGTGGTCGCCTCCGCGAAGCCCCTGCCGGCAACGCCGGCGAGTGCATCGAATACGGACGCCGGCATCCTGCGCCGCGTCAAGGACTGGGCGGAGGCCTGGTCTGCCAAGGACGTCGACGCGTACCTGGCGTTCTACGCGCCGGACTTCAAGACGCCGGACGGCGTGCCGCGCGCGGCGTGGGAGAAGGAGCGCCGGGCGCGCGTCACGGGTCCGCGCAGCATCAAGGTTTCGATCCGCAACCCCAAGGTCGTGCGCCACGACGACCGGCGCGCGGCCGTGGTGTTTCAGCAAAGCTATCGCTCGGATCGGTTCCAGGGGCACACGCGCAAGACGCTCGAGCTGGTCCGGATCGGCGATGATTGGCGCATCGTCGAAGAAGTGGTGAAGAAGTGACCGCGCAGCAGCGTGCCCTTCGTAAACCGATCGTCCTGTTGGCGGCGCTCGCGGCGCTCGCCTTCATCGGGGCGTTCGCTGCCACGCAGGACGATGGCATCGACTCCGGCAGCGCAGCCGAAACCGGGCGCTGGAGCATGGGGTCGGTGCTCGGTGCGAGCCGCCCTGCGGGCAGCACCGCGATTGCCAGCGCCCCGCCCACCGTCAGCGTCGCCGCGGGGCCTGCCGCGCGCGATCCCTCGCGCGCCCTCGAGCAAAAGCTGGCGCAGATCGTCGGCGCGATCCGCGAGGATCGACCGGACGTCGCGATGCGCGAGGTGGACGCGCTCATCGTCGAGCATCCGACCTTTCGACTCGCCCACCTCATCCGCGGCGACCTGCTGCGTGCGCGCGTGCAGCCGCTGCGCCGCTTCGGCGACGTCAGCAAGACCGCGCCGCAGGAGGCGGTCGATGCCCTGCGCAGCGAGGCACTGGTTCGCCTAAACGCGCTGCGCGAGCCGCCACGGAACGGCCTCGCGCCACGCTACATCCTGAAGCTGTACCCGGCGCAGCGCCATGCGCTGGTCATCGACTCGCGACGCTCGCGACTGTACGTGTTCGAGAACGTGGCCGGCCATGCGCGCCTGGTGACCGACTACTACGTCACGCTCGGCAAGCGTGGCGTCGAGAAAACACGCGAAGGCGACCAGAAAACGCCCCTCGGCGTATACCACGTCACTGCGAACCTGCCGCGCAGCAAGCTCGCCGACTTTTACGGCGTCGGCGCGTTTCCGATCAACTACCCGAACGCCTGGGATCGGCGTCTCGGGCGCAAAGGGTTCGGCATCTGGCTGCACGGCACGCCGTCGGATACCTACAGCCGGCCACCGCGGGCAAGCGATGGCTGCATCGTGCTCGCGAATCCAGACCTGGAATCGGTCGGCCGTCAGGTGCAGACGGGCCTGACACCGGTGATCATCGCCGACGAGATCGAATGGACCAGCGAGGCCGAGCTCGCGCGAGAGCGCCAGGCGCTCGAGGCCGCGCTCGAGGCCTGGCGCAGCGACTGGCAAAGCGGCAACACCGATCGCTACCTGACCCACTACTCGGGGCGCTTCCGCGCCGGCGAGCAGGACTATCGCGACTGGGCTGCACACAAGCGTCGCGTCAATGCCGGAAAGCAATGGATACGCGTCGGCGTCGCGAATACCGCGATGTTTCGCTACCCGCGGGAGCGCGATTTCGTCGTGGTCGTATTCGACCAGGACTACCGCTCAAGCAACCTGTCGAACCGCATGCGCAAGCTGCAGTACTGGGTGCTCGAAAAGGGTCAGTGGAAGATCCTTTACGAGGGTGCGGCCTGACGGGCGTCGATGTCTGAGCGAGGAGCTGGTGAATGAAACTGTCGAGCCTTTGGAAATCCCTTGTTGCGATCTGGGCCGTCGCAGCGGTGCCTGGCGCGCTCGCTGCCGACCCGCAGGTCGACATCAAGACCAATGTCGGCACCCTGCGCCTGGCCCTCTATCCCGAGAAGGCGCCCAAGACGGTGGAGAATTTTCTGCAGTACGTGAAGGACGGGCACTACGACGGCACGGTCTTTCACCGCGTCATTGACGGCTTCATGATCCAGGGCGGCGGCTTCGACCAGGCGTTCCACCAGAAACCCACCCGGCCGCCGGTCGCGAATGAAGCGCGCGGCGCCGTCGAAGCCGGCTTGAAGAACGTGCCCGGCAGCGTCGCCATGGCGCGGACCGCCAATCCGGACTCGGCAACCGCGCAGTTCTTCATCAATGTCACCGACAATGCGTTCCTAAACTGGGGCGATCCGCGCGGCGACGGCCACGGCTACGCCGTGTTTGGCCAGGTCGTCTCGGGCATGGACGTACTGAACAAGATCGCCAAGACGCCGACGGGTCCGGGCGGGCCGTTCCCGAGCGACGTACCCAAGGCGGCCGTCGTCATCGAGTCGATCCGGGTCGTCGAAGCGCAGTAGGGCCCGCTTTCGACCACGGGCGCGACCGCCCCGCCCGTCCCAACATGTCGCGTACGCTGTTCATTTCCGACCTGCATCTTTCGCGCGAGCAGCCGCAAGTCAGCCGTCAGCTGTTTCGCTTTCTTGCCGATACGGCACCGGACGCGGCAGCGCTCTACATCCTGGGCGATCTGTTCGACGTCTGGCTTGGCGACGATGTGCTGGACGCGGCGCAGGGCGACCCGCTCGGGCAAGAGGTGGCGGACGCGCTGCGCGCGCTGCGGGATGCAGGAACCGCCGTCATGCTGATGCATGGCAATCGCGACTTCCTGCTCGGGACCGGATTCGCACAAGCCAGCGGCGCACGCCTGATCGGCGACCCGACCATCGTGACGCTCGGCGGGCAGCCGGTTCTGCTCATGCACGGCGATACGCTGTGCACCGACGACCTGGCGTACCAGAAATTCCGTGCCATGGCGCGCGCCAGGGCCTTCCAGGACGCATTCCTGTCGAAGCCGCTCGCCGAGCGGCGCATCCTCGCGCAACAGTACCGCGAAAAAAGCGAACAGACCAAGCGCGCGACGCCCGAGGAAATCATGGATGTGACGCCCAGCGCGGTCGGCGACGCGTTCCGCCAGCACGCCGTTTCCCGCCTGATCCACGGCCACACGCATCGACCGGCGACCCATCTGCACGAGGTCGACGGACGGCGCTGCGAACGCTGGGTCCTGCCGGACTGGGACCGCCGCGGCGGCTATCTCGTCGCCGAGGGCAGCGCGCTGAGGCTCGAGCGCTTCTAGCCGCGCAGGCGCCGAAAGGTCGCTTCGGCCGCGCCGTCTTCGCAGTTCGCCCGATACGCTTCGCGCGCGACCGCATCGAGCCCCTGCGTCCCTTGCGTCGGCCCGTGCTGGCCGAAGAAGCGCTTGGTCGCGCGGACCGATCCGGCGGGCAGCGCGGCCAGACGCTGCGCCAGCGCGCGCGCCCGCGCAAGGGTTTGATCGGCCGGCGTCGCCTCATCGGCGAGCCCGAGGCGCGCGGCCTCGGCACCGCTGAGCGGCGTCTCGCCCCAGACGAGCCGACGCGCGCGCGCCACGCTGACCCGCGCGAGCAGCGCCTCCAGACCCCAGGGCGGAAAAAAGCCGAGCTCGACCTCGGGCAGGCGCCAGGTCGCATCGGCCGCCGTGACCACCACGTCGCAGCCGATCGCCAGCATGAAGCCCCCGCCCAGGGCGAAGCCGTGCACCGCGGCCACGACCGGTCGCTCGAGTTGCGCCAGACGCCGCATCAGGACCGCCTTGCGCCCGGCGATCCGGACCCGCGTCTCGAGATCGGCCTGGGCCATTTCCTTCACGTCGCTTCCGGCGCAAAAGCCGACGCCCTCGCCGCGCAGCAGGACGACCGCGGTGCGGTCATCGGCGGCTGCGTCGTCGAGCTCACCGAGCAGGCGCTCGGTCGTCGCCAGGTCGAGCGCGTTGCGCACCCGTGGGCGATCGAGCAGCAACTCGCGGACCCTGGCGTCGCGACGGACGTTCATCGCGCGGCCCTATCCCAGCCCGCGCGCGAGGTCCGCGCACAGGTCGGCGTTCGCCTCCAGGCCGACTGCAACGCGCAGCAAGCCGTCTCCGATGCCGGCTGCGGCGCGTGCCTCCGCCGAAATGCGTCCGTGCGTGGTGCTCGCCGGGTGCGTGATCGTCGATTTCACGTCGCCGAGGTTCGCGGTGATCGAGATCAAGCGCGCCGCATCGATCACGCGCCAGGCCATGTCCTTGCCGCCCACGACCTCGAACGACAGCACGGCCCCGCCCGCCTTCTGCTGGCGCTGCGCGAGCGCATGTTGCGGATGAGATTCGAGTCCCGGATAGTGCACCCGCACCACCTTCGGATGCGCCTCGAGCCAGCGCGCCAGCGCGAGCGCGTTGCTCGATTGGGCCGCCATGCGCAACGCGAGGGTTTCGAGGCCCTTGAGGATCACCCAGGCATTGAACGGCGACAGCGTCGGGCCCGCGGTGCGCAGGAAGCCGTAGACGCCGTCCAGCACCAGGTTGCGCGGCCCGACGACCGCGCCGCCCATCACGCGCCCCTGACCATCGAGGTGTTTGGTCGCCGAATGCACGACGAGGTCCGCACCAAGCTCGAGCGGACGCTGCAGCGCCGGCGTACAGAAGCAGTTGTCGACCACCAGCGTCGCGCCCGCGCGCTTGGCGATCGCGGCGATCGCGGCGATGTCGGCGACCTCGGTCAGCGGATTGGACGGCGTTTCGAGGAAAAACAGGCGCGTATTGGCGCGCGCCGCCCGTGCCCAGGCCGCATGGTCGTGACCCGGGATGAACGTCGTTTCGATTCCGAAACGGCTCAGGATGCCGCCGAACAGCTGCACCGTGGCACCGAAAACCGCGCTCGAGCAGACGACGTGATCGCCCTGCTTCAGCAAGGCCATCGCCGTGGCGAGAATCGCGGACATGCCCGAGGCGGTGGCCACGCAGGCCTCGCCGCCCTCGAGCGCCGCAAGCCGCGTCTGCAGCATCGATACGGTCGGGTTGCTGAAGCGCGAGTAGACGAACCCCTCTTCGGCGCCCGAAAAGCGCGCCGCCGCCTGGGCCGCGCTGTCGAAGACGAAGCTCGAGGTGAGGAACAGGGCCTCGGCGTGCTCGTTGAATTCCGTGCGCAGCTGGCCAGCCCGCACACCCAGAGTTGCAAGCTCGAAGCTGTCGTTCATGATCCACTCCCCGGCTTGCAGGCACAAAAAAACCCGGCTGCGGCGACCGGGTTTCCTCGGCACGCTTTAGCAGCATTTTTTACGCGCCCGCAAGCTGTGTTCAAATCGGCGCAGACCGTATTCTAGCGGCGCCCCTGCGCGCCGCCAAGCACCCCCGGGGCTAGGGCGCGGTCACCAGGTTCAGGTCGAGCTGGGCGCCCTCGTCGCCTTCGATCGCGTCGCGTGCGGCGTCGCGCCGCAGCTCGATCGACTCCAGGTAGTCGCTCGTGACGTCCCCGGTGATGTAGTTCCCGTCGAAGCAGGACGTCTCGAACCGCGTCAGGCGCGGATTGACCGCGCGTACCGCCGCCTTCAAGGCCTCGAGGTCCTGATAGATCAGCGCATCGGCGCCGATCTCCAGATTGACGCCGTCCTCGCTGCGGTGCGCGCCGATCAGCTCGGCGCGCGTCGGCATGTCGATGCCGTACACGTTCGGGAAGCGCACCGGGGGCGCCGCCGAGGCGAAAAACACCTTGCGCGCGCCGGACTCGCGCGCCATCTGCACGATCTCCCGGCTGGTGGTGCCGCGCACGATCGAGTCGTCGACCAGCAGCACGTTCTTGCCCTTGAATTCCATGGCCATGGCGTTCAGCTTCTGGCGGACCGAGCGCCGCCGCACGGCCTGCCCCGGCATGATGAAGGTGCGTCCGATATAGCGGTTCTTCACGAAGCCTTCGCGGTACGGCACGCCCAGACCGAGCGCAAGCTGCAGCGCGGACGGCCGGCTCGAATCGGGGATCGGGATCACGACGTCGATATCGAGCTGCGCGTACTGTCGCTTGATCTTGTCGGCGAGCATTTCGCCCATCTTCAGACGCGATTCGTATACCGAGGCACCGTCGATCACCGAATCGGGGCGCGCGAGGTAGACGTACTCGAAGATGCAGGGATTCAGGCTGTGTGCCGGCGCACACTGCTGACTGAACAGGTTGCCCTGCTCGTCGATGAGCACCGCTTCGCCCGGCGCAATATCGCGCAGCACGCGAAATCCGAGCGCATCCACCGCCACGGACTCCGAGGCGACGATGTACTCGGTGCCCTCGCGGGTCTCGTTGTAGCCGATCAGCGCGGGCCGGATGCCATAAGGATCGCGGAACGCGAGCACGCCGTAGCCCGCGATCATCGCGACGACCGCGTACGCCCCGCGGCAGCGACGATGGACGTTCGCGACCGCGGAGAAGATCGTCTGCGGATCGAGGCGCAGCCGCACCGAGGTCTGCTCGAGCTCATGCGCCAGCACGTTCAGCAGGACCTCGGAATCCGAGCTCGTGTTGATGTGCCGCAGGTCCTGGCGGAACATCTCGTCCATCAGCTGGTCGGCATTGGTGAGGTTGCCGTTGTGCCCCAGCACGATGCCGAACGGCGAATTCACGTAGAACGGCTGCGACTCCGCCGAGTTGTGCGCAGAACCGGCCGTCGGATAGCGGCAGTGCGCGATGCCGATGTTCCCCGGCAGCGAGCGCATGTTGCGCGTGCGGAATACGTCGCGCACCATGCCGCCGCCCTTTTGCATGTGAAAGGTCTTGCGCTCGGCGGTGACGATACCCGCGGCGTCCTGGCCGCGGTGCTGCAGCAGCAGCAGCCCGTCATAGAGGAGCTGGTTGACCGGGGAACGAGCAACGATTCCGAGTATCCCGCACATGCAGGCCGCCTAGCGTAGTCCCGTGCTCCGGGCGCCCGCGAGCGCCTCGAACCGAAGCTCAATCATAGCGCAGGCGCGCGGCGAAGGTCTGCGGCAGCCATCGCTTGACCGCGGTCGCCGCCTCGGCGAGTGGCGTGCCCGCAACCGAATCGCGCCACAGCGGCTGCCGCGGCAGATCGGTCAGACCCGCAAGCAGGGCGAAAGCGAGCACGATGAGCGCGCCGCGCGCGACGCCGAACAGCGAGCCGAGCGTCCGGTCGAGCCCGCCGAGGCCGATGGCATGCACGATCTTCGAGAGCACCAGCCCGAGCAGGGTGGCCACGGCGAGCGCGGCGACGAAGACCACGAGAAAAGCCACCAGCACGCGCAGCTCGGGCGACGGAATCGATTCGGGCATGGACTCGCCGAGCGGTCCCGCGAACAGGTTCGCGGCGAGAAACGCGATGATCCAGCCGAGGATCGAAATGATCTCGCGCACCAGCCCGCGCCAGGCGCCCCAGATCAACGATAGCGCAACGACGCCAACGACCCCATAGTCCAGCCAGGTCATCCGGCGGTCAGGGCTTTTCGACGACCTTGCCCGGGTTGAAGCCCATGCCTTTGAGCTTCTGGGCCGCCAGCTCGGCCGCGGCGCGGTCGCCGAACGGACCCGCGCGAATCCGGGTCACCGAACCATGGGCGGTTGCGACCGGTTCCGTGTAGTACGGCAGCTTCGCCGCCGCCAGCCGCGCAGTTTGCTCCTTGACCTTGTCCACGTTGGCGAGTGCGATGACGGGGACCACGTACTCGACGCCGCGCAGCGCCGCTTCGGCACGCGCGCGCTCGCTCGACTCGCGCCGCGCCGCCGGCTTCGCCTCGGCATGCTTCGCCGGCGCCTCGGCCTTCGGCTGCGTCGGCGTCGCGGGCCGCGGGAGGGCAGCCGCGGCCGGCTCGGATTTTGCGTGTGACGGCGGCGCCTTGGCCGCGGGGCCCGGTGCAGGCACGGCCGCGGGCGGCGCCGAGAGCTTCGGCGCGAATTTTTCCTCGTCCTCGGATGGGATGCGCACGCTGACCGTGGGCTCGGTCTGTCGCGGCTCGGTATCGAACACCATGGGCAGAACGATGACCGCGAGCAGCACGAGCGCGACCGCACCCACCAGCCGGCGACGGCTGCGACGCTTCAAGCTGTTGACATCCAAAGCTTCAGCCATCGATGGAAGAGCGGCATCGCGTCGACTCGAGCTGGGCCGCGATCGCGCCGACGGTGAGAAAGGAACCGAACACGACGATTTTATCATCGTCGCCCGCCTCTTCGCGCGCCGCACGGAACGCCGCGAGCGGATCGGCATGGCAGCGCGCCGGCGCCTGAACCCCGCAGCGCTTGAGCGCCGCTTCGAGCTGCTCGGCGCGCGCGCCACGCGGTCCCGGAAGCGACGCGAGGTGCCATCGAGTCACCCGCTGCGCAAGCGCCGCAACGACGCCATCGAGGTCCTTGTCGGCCAGCATGCCGAGCACGGCGATCGTCTCGGCGGCATAGCCGGACGCGCCAAGGTTTGCCGCGAGGACGCGCGCGGCCTGCGGATTGTGCGCGACATCGAGCACCACGGACGGGCGGCCGGGCAAGACCTGAAACCGGCCGGGCAGCGCCACCCGCGCCAGCCCCTGGCGAATCGCCTGCATCGACACGGCCAGTCGATCGTGCAGCGTCTCGAGCGCGCAGATTGCCGCAGCCGCGTTTTGCAGCTGCGCGCGCCCGCGCAAGGCGGGATAGGCCAGGCTGACGCGTCTGCCGGCCGGGCCCCAATAGCGCCACTGACCCGCCTGCGCCTCGAAGCCGAAGGCCTGCCCCAGCCGCAGCACGCGGGCGCCGAGCGCCTGCGCGACCTCGAGCACGCTCTGCGGCGGATCCGGATCGCCGATCACCGCCGGCCGCCCGGCGCGCAGGATCCCCGCCTTCTCGCGCCCGATGGCTTCTCGGCCGCTGCCCAGGTAGTCGCTGTGGTCAACGTCGATCGCGCTGAGCACGGCACAGTCCGGGTCGATTGCATTGACCGCGTCGAGCCGGCCGCCGAGACCGACTTCGAGCACGACGACGTCCGGCCGCGCGCGCGCGAACAGCCACAGCGCAGCAAGCGTGCCCAACTCGAAATAGGTCAAGGGCAACCCCGCGCGCGCCTGTTCCACTGCCGCGAACGATTCGCACAGCATCGCATCGCTCGCCTCGCGTCCGTCGATGCGTACACGCTCGTTGTAGCGCACCAGGTGCGGTGACAGGTACAGGCCGACGCGATGGCCCGCCGCGCGCAGGATCGCCTCGAGCATCGCGCAGGTCGATCCCTTGCCGTTCGTGCCGCCGACCGTGATGACCGGACAGGCGAACCCCAGCCCCAGTCGCTGGCGCACCGCGTGCACGCGCTCGAGGCCGAGCGCGATGCGCGCCGGATGCTGCCGCTCGATGAACGCCAGCCACTCGGCGAGCGTGTGCGCAGTCGCCAAGCTGGATTCCGGTCCGCGCCTCAGGCGGACGGCTCGGCCGGAAGGTCCTGCAGCATCGCGAGCAGGGTCGCGAGCCGGTCACGCAGCTCGCGCCGGTCGATGATCATGTCGATGGCGCCCTTCTCGAGCAGAAATTCGGCGCGCTGGAAGCCCTCGGGCAGCTTCTGGCGCACGGTTTGCTCGATCACCCGCGGGCCGGCAAAGCCGATCAGCGCCCGCGGCTCGGCGATCACGATGTCGCCGAGCATCGCGAAGCTGGCCGACACACCGCCCATCGTCGGGTCGGCGAGCACCGAGATGTACGGCCGACGTCGCGCGGCGAGATCGGCCAGCGCCGCCGTGGTTTTCGCCATCTGCAGCAGCGACAGCAGACCTTCCTGCATGCGCGCGCCGCCCGAGGCCGTGACGCAGACGAAGGGCAGCTTCTGCTCGATCGCCACGTGCACCCCGCGAACGAACCGCTCGCCGACCACCGAGCCCATCGAACCGCCCATGAATTCGAACTCGAACACCGCACAGACCACGCCGATCGAGCGAATCGCGCCCTGCATGACCACCAGCGCATCGCGCTCGCCGGTCTCCGCCTGCGCCTCGGCCAGACGCTCCGGATAGCGGCGCGAGTCCTTGAATTTCAGGCTGTCGACCGGCTGGACTTCGTCGCCAATCTCGAAGCGGCCATCGGCATCGAGCAGGGCATCGAGCCGCTCGCGCGCGCCGAGCCGCTCGTGATGGCCGCACTTCGGACACACGTTCAGGTTGCGCTCGAGATCGGTGCTGTAGAGGACCGCGTCGCAGGCGGGACATTTCGTCCACAGTCCCTCGGGCACCGTCTTGCGCGCAGCCCCCGTTGATCGCTGGATCTTCGGCGGCAATAGTTTTTGCAGCCAGCTCATCTGGCCTCCGCAACGCCTGCCTCTTGCGGCGCGTCGAGCGCCGCGCGGATCGGCGCGAGCAGCGCCTTGACACGGGCCACCGCGCGCTCCGGTCCCGCCGACTCGATCTCCTGAATGATCCGGCTGCCGATGACCACGGCGTCGGCGCTGCGTGCGATTCTCCGCGCCGAGTCCGCGTCGCGAATCCCGAATCCGACGCCGATCGGCAGCTGGGTCGCGGCGCGGATCGCCGGAATGCGCGCGACCACCTCCGCGATGTCGATGTGGCCCGCGCCGGTCACGCCCTTGAGGGACACGTAGTAAAGATAGCCGCTGCCGATTCGGGAGACTTCTTCGATGCGCTTGTCGGTCGACGTCGGCGCAAGAAGAAAGATCGGATCGATGGCGTGGCGCTTCGCGGACGCGGCGAACGGCGCGCACTCCTGGGGCGGGTAGTCGACCACGATCAGACCGTCGACGCCTGCCTCGGCGGCCGCCGCCAGGAACGGCTCGGTGCCCATCGCCTCGATCGGGTTGGCGTAGCCCATCAGGACCAGCGGCGTGTCGCCGTCGCTGCGCCGGAATGCGCGCACCATCTCGAGCACGTCCCTCAGCCCGATGCCGAGCCTCAGCGCCCGCTCGCCGGAACGCTGGACCACGGGGCCGTCGGCCATCGGATCGGAAAACGGCACCCCGAGCTCGAGGATATCGGCGCCCGCTTCCACCAGCGCCTGGAGCAGCGCGACCGTGAGCGCAGGCGTCGGATCGCCGGCCGTGATGTAGGGGATGAGCGCCTTGCGTCCCTGTGCGCGCAGCGAATCGAAGCGGTGCGAAATGCGCGACATCGTCAGAGCGTGATGCCCGAGCGCGTGGCCACCGTGTGCATGTCCTTGTCGCCGCGCCCGGACAGGTTGACCAGGAGCAGCGCGTCGCGCGGCATGCGCGGCGCGATCTGCATCGCGTAGGCGAGCGCATGGCTCGACTCGAGCGCCGGGATGATGCCCTCCAGGCGGCACAGGTCGTGAAACGCCTGCAGCGCCGCGTCGTCGGTGACCGCAGCATACTCGGCGCGCCCGGAATCCTTCAGCCAGGCGTGCTCCGGGCCGACGCCCGGATAGTCGAGTCCCGCGGAGATCGAATGCGTCTCGGTGATCTGGCCGTTTGCGTCCTGCAGCAGGTAGGTCCGGTTGCCGTGGAGCACGCCAGGGCGCCCGGCGCAGAGCGATGCGGCGTGCTTGCCCGTGGCGAGGCCTTCGCCGGCCGCCTCGACGCCGATCAGGCGCACGCCCTCGATCCCGATGTACGGATAGAAGATGCCCATTGCGTTGGAGCCCCCGCCGACGCAGGCGATCACGGCGTCCGGATGTCGGCCGACGAGCGCCGGCATCTGCTCCAGGCATTCGCGCCCGATCACCGCCTGAAAGTTGCGCACCATCATCGGATAGGGATGCGGCCCCGCGACCGTGCCGATGATGTAGAAGGTGTTCTCAACGTTCGTGACCCAGTCGCGCATGGCCTCGTTCAGAGCGTCCTTGAGCGTCTTCGAGCCGGAGGTGACCGGCACCACGCTCGCCCCGAGCAGCTTCATGCGGTAGACGTTCTGCACCTGGCGATCGATATCCTCGGCGCCCATGTACACGACGCATTCCATGCCGTAGCGTGCGGCGACCGTCGCCGCAGCGACGCCATGCATGCCGGCGCCGGTCTCCGCGATCACCCGCGGCTTGCCCATGCGGCGCGCGACCATCGCCTGGCCGATCGTGTTGTTGATCTTGTGCGCGCCCGTGTGGTTCAGATCCTCGCGCTTCAGATAGATCTGCGCGCCGCCGAACTTCTCCGACAGGCGCCGGGCGTGGTAGATCGGGCTCGGCCGCCCGACGTAATGCTTGAGCTCGTACGCCAGATCGGCCGCGAACCCCGGATCGGCACGACAGGCGTCGTACGCCGCGGTCAGCTGCTCGAGCGCCTGCGACAGCGTCTCCGCGACGAACACGCCGCCATAGCTGCCAAAGTGCCCGCTCGCATCGGGCAAGTCATACAGCTGCATTCTTTACCTCGGCGATGAATGCTTCGATCATCGTGGCGTCCTTGATTCCTTTCGCGACCTCGACGCCGGTGGACACGTCGACGCCCCAGGGCTTCACCACACGCAGTGCCTCGCCGACGTTTGCGATGCTCAGGCCGCCGGACAGGATCAACGGTCGATCGCGCGCCGCGGGCACCTGACGCCAGTCGAACTTCGCACCGACCCCGCCGTAGGCCTCGACGTAGGCATCGGCCAGCCAGCCCTGGGCATCGGCAAATGGAGCGAAGTATTCTAGCAAATCAGTGCCCTGTCTCACCCTGCAGGCCTTGATGTACGGGACCCCGAACTGCCTGCAGAACGCGGGGTCCTCCTCGCCGTGAAACTGCAGGGCGTCGGGACGCACCTCGGCCAGCACCCGCTCGACCTCGTCGCGTACCGGATTCACGAACAATGCGATCGCGGTGACGAACGGCGGCAACGCCTCGCGTAATGCGCGTGCCTGCGCGAGCGCAAGGCAGCGTGGGCTCGGCGGATAGAACACCAGACCGATCGCGTCGGCCCCCGCCTGCGCCGCGGCAAGCGCATCCTCGCGCCGTGTAATGCCGCAGATCTTGACCCGGACGGGCACGGTTCAGCCTTCGAGCGCAAGCTGCTCTGCGTCGAGACGCGCTTGCGGCAGCCCCCAGCGCGCCTCGTAGTCGATCATCTCGAGATAGAGGCCCTCGGCGCCAAACGTCGGCGGCGCGCGCCTGCGGTCGCGCGCCGCCAGCAGCGCCTGCATCCACGCGGGCGGATACGTTCCCTTGCCCACATAGACCAGCGCGCCGACCAGATTGCGCACCATGTGATGCAGAAACGCATTCGCGCGCACGACGAAATCGATGCGCGCGCCGCGCCGCTCGATCTGCAGCGCGCTGACGGTGCGCACCGGCGTACGCGCCTGGCACTCCGCTGAGCGGAATGCCGAAAAGTCGTGCTCGCCGACGAGGTGGCGCGCGGCCGTCTGCATCGCGTCGACATCGAGCGGGGCGTGGAACCAGCCGACGCGGCCCGCGGCCAGCGCCGGCCGCACGCTTCGATTGATCAGGACATAGCGATAGGTCCGCGCGCGCGCGCTGTAGCGCGCGTGAAACGCGGCGTCGACCGGCGTCGCCCACAGGATGGCGATCGACGGCGGCAGCAGCGCGTTCACACCCCGCACCCAGGCGCTCGTCGGCCGCGCGGCCTCGACGTCGAAGTGCACGATCTGCTCGCGTGCATGCACGCCGCGGTCGGTGCGCCCCGCTGCGGTCACCGAAACGGGGTCCCCGGCGATCACCGACAGGGCCGCCTGCAGCGCATCCTGCACCGTGCCGCCGCCGGGCTGCGTCTGCCAGCCGAGAAAACGGCTGCCGTCGTACTCCAGGCCGAGCGCGAATCTCATATGGGATATGTCTGGCCACGGCCCGGCGCTCGCGCACCGTCACCGTGGCCATCGGGACCGCTATGCGGGGAGATTACCCCAGGCTGGCGAGCAATTGCTGCGCCTGCGCCTGCTGCGCCGCGTCGCCTTCCTTGACCACCTCGCTAAGCAACTCGCGGGCACCGTCCTTGTCGCCCATCTCTTCGTAGGCCTTGGCGAGGTCGAGCTTGGTCGCCACTTCCTGCCACTTCGCGTCGCCGCCGCCTGCGGCCCCCGGTCCTTCCCCATCACCGAGGTCCAGACTGATCGACGCGAGATCGGGCCCGCCCGCGCGCTCGGGTTCGGCCGGCGCCTCGTCCCCCTCGAGGCTCAGCTCGAAATCCAGTCCGCCCCCCGTGTCCGGGGCAGCGGCCGGTTCCTCGGCCACCGAAGATTTCTCCGTCGTCGACGTCCCGAGGTCGAAATCCAGCCGGCCACCGGTGATATCGGGGCTCGCCGGGGCAGCGGCTTCGGATTCCGGCACCGGCGCTTCGGTCGTCGTGCCACCGAGGTCGAAGTCCAGGGTGACGTCCGGCGAGGCGCGGTGCATGCCGCTCGCGGTCGCTGCAATATCGAAGTCGAGCACCGGCGCTTCGGGCGTATTGATCTCGGGCGCCGCCGCTGCGGCCGCGCCCTCGCCATACAGGCGATTGCCCGGATCGATCGCGCGCCCGAGGGCCATCGTCTTGTCCCACTCGGGTCCCTCGCCATTGACCAGGGCCTTGAGCTTCAGCGCGCCTTCCTCGAAACGCTTCGCATCGCGCTGCTTGGCGTAGATCTCGAGCAGCTTGCTGTGCACCGCCGGGCGGCTCGCGTCCTTCTGCAGCGCCTCGCGCAGAATTTCTTCGGCCTGCGCATCACGCCCATACGCCATGTAGACGTCCGCTTCGGCGAGCGGATCGACCTCCTCGGCCTCCGCGCCGGGGACCGCTTCGCCGCCGATTGCAGCACTGGCGGCAGCGGCGCCGGTCGCCGCGCCCGCGGCGCCGCCCGCAGCCACGCCGAGCAGGTCATCGCCCAACTGCGACTGCGCGGAGCGCTTTTTTTTCTTCCACGCGTAGCTGCCATAGCCGATGAGCAGAAGAATCACGGCGCCGATCCCGCCGATCATCAGCGGATCGCCGAGGTACTCGTCCACGAAGCTGGGTTCGGGCGCCGGCGGTACCGGCCGCGGCTTCGCCGCGGGCTTGATCGGGGCCGGCTTCGGCTTGGGCGGAGCTTCGGCGGTCGGTTTCGGTGCAACCGGCGCCGGCTTCGGTGTCTCGGCAGCCGGTTTTGGCGCCTCGGCCGCGGGCTTCGGTGCTTCTGCCGCAGGCTTCGGCGCGGGCACAGCCATCGGTTGCGCCGCGCGCTTCTCGAGCTCGGCGACCTGCTGGTTCTTGATTTCGAGCAGCTTCTGCAGGTCGGTGACGTTCTTTTCGAGCTCCTCGACCCGCGACTGCGCTTCCTTGAGCTCGCGATCGCGCGCCACGCGATCGTCGCCGCTCGCAGCGGCCGTACCGCCTGGTTTTCCGGGCTCGGCGCGAGACAGCTTCAACTGGTCCTTCGTGGCGTCCGGCGCCGCCGCGCCGCCAGGCGCCGAGATCTGCCCTTCTGCGGTGCGCGTGCCCTCGCCGGCCGGCGCAGTCGGTGCACGCGCCGCAATCTCCCGACGGTATTCGGCGAAGCTCGCCATGTGCGCGAGCACGGTATCCCTGGCGTCCTCCGGGCCGACCGTCGCGACCGCGTCGCGATCCGGGATCCTGAGGATGCGGCCCGCACGCACCAGGTTGAGGTTGTCGCGGATGAACGCGTCCTGGTTCGCCCGGTAGATCGCGACCATCATCTGGTTGAAGGTCACGCCGGCATGCATGTGCTCACGCGCGATTTTCGCCAGCGTGTCGCCCTTCGCGACCTCGTAGTCGACGCCGCCCGTCATCGCCGGCGCCTGCGCGCTGGGCGCTGCCGGTTCGGACGGCGTCGCTGGCACGATCGCTTGCGTCGGCGCAGCGACCGCAGGCGGCGTCGGCCCGCTCACCGCGCCCGCCGGCGGCGGCGGGATGTAGGTCGGCGGATCGAGCAGCAGGGTGTATTCGCGTACGAGACGGCCGGATGCCCACTCCAGCTCGACCAGCATCTCGACGAACGGCTCGTTCACCGGCTCTCGGGTGCTGATCGCCACCACCGGCTTGCCGTCGCGCCGCTGAATCGCCATCTTGACGCCGATCAGCGCGGGATTGAATTCGATGCCGGCCTGGCGGAACGCTTCGGAAGACGCAAGACGGACGCTGAGGCTGTCTTTTTCGCCAGACTTGAGCGCGACGATCGCGATTTCCGCCCGCAAGGGCTGGCCCAAGGCGGACAACACGTGCAGCTCGCCGAGCCCTGCTGCATTCGCCGCCATCGACGCGAACGCCAGCAATGCGGCCAGAACCCGCACGACAAAAGTTTTGCTCACGATGGTCCCACCCTGAGTCTATTCTTACGCGCCAAGTAACATAACATCATGGTCTTAGGCTGGCAAGCTGAGAAATTTTCTCGGTTTTTTTTCATTCACCGAGGATAAGGAAGAAAAAAATCACACCGCGGCCCGCCCGCGAGGCGAGGCGTTCGACGATCGTTGCGGCGTCGCAGCATGACACTTCCAGAGCATCATCACGGCTGCGCAGGTCATCCGTTGCGCACGCCCGCATCGAGCAGGATGCGCAGCATTCTACGCAGCGGCTCCGCCGCCCCCCAAAGCAACTGATCGCCCACCGAAAACGCGGCGAGATACTCGCCGCCCATCGGCAGCTTGCGCACGCGACCGACGGGAACCGAGAGTTTTCCGGTGACCGCCGCCGGCGTCAGTTCGGCAAGCGACGCTTCGCGCTGGTTGGGCACCAGCTTCACCCATTCGTTGCCTTCGACCAACATGCCCTCGACCTCGTCGAGCGGCACGTCCTTGCGCAGCTTGATGGTGAATGCCTGGCTGTGGCAGCGCATCGCGCCAATTCGCACGCAGATGCCGTCGATCGGGATGGGGCGTGCGCTGCGTCCGAGAATCTTGTTGCTTTCGGCCTGCCCCTTCCACTCCTCGCGGCTCTGTCCGTCGCCGAGGTCCTTGTCGATCCACGGCAGCAGGCTTGCCGCCAGCGGGTAGCCGAGATGCTCGCGCGGCAGGGCACTCGCGCGGACCGTGTCGGTGACCGCACGATCGAACGCGAGCGCGCTCGCGCCAGGGTCGTCAAGCAGCGGCTTCGCGTGCTCGCCGATCGCCGACATCTGCGCGACCAGCTCGCGCATGTTCGCAGCGCCCGCACCCGAGGCCGCCTGGTAAGTCATGCTCGTCATCCACTCGACCAGATCGTTCCGGAACAGGCCGGCCAGCCCCATCAGCATCAGGCTCACCGTGCAGTTCCCGCCGATGAAATTGCGCACGCCTTTCGCGTAGGCCTGCTCGATCAAGGGCAAGTTCACCGGATCGAGAATGATGACCGCGTCGTCATTCATGCGCAGTGCGCTGGCGGCGTCGATCCAGTAGCCCTTCCAGCCGGCGCTGCGCAGCTTCGGGTGCACCGCATTGGTGTACTCACCGCCCTGGCAGGAGACGATCACCGGCAGGCCGCGCAGCGCATCGACATCCATCGCATCGCGCACCGCTTCGACGTCCTTGCCGATCGCCGGTCCGCGGCCGCCGGCCTGCGAACTCGAGAAGAACACCGGCTCGACGAGGTCGAAATCGCGCGCCTCGCACATGCGCTGCACGAGCACCGAGCCGACCATTCCGCGCCATCCGACGATGCCTACTCTCAACATGCCCGTCGCCCGCCTTCAACCGAGCGCCGCGACCACCGCGTCGCCCATTTCGATCGTACCGACCTTGCGGGTTCCCGGCGTATAAATGTCGCCCGTACGATAGCCCTGCGCCAGCACCTGTTGCACGGCAGCCTCGATTCGGCCGGCGGCCTCGCTCTCGCCGAGCGAGTAGCGCAGCATCATCGCCGCAGACAGAAACGTGGCGAGCGGATTCGCGATCCCCTTGCCGGCAATGTCCGGCGCCGAGCCGTGAATCGGCTCGTAGAGGCCCTTGTTGTTCGCGTCGAGCGAAGCCGAGGGCAGCATGCCGATCGAGCCCGTGAGCATCGAGGCCTCGTCCGACAGGATGTCGCCGAACAGGTTGCCCGTCACGATCACGTCGAACTGCTTCGGCGCGCGCACGAGCTGCATCGCGCAGTTGTCGACGTACATGTGCGAGAGCTCGACGTCGGCGTAGTCCTTCGCCATGTCGCTCACCACCTGCTTCCACAGCTCGGTGGTCTCGAGCACGTTTGCCTTGTCGACCGAGCACAGGCGCTTGGCGCGCAGCCGCGCCGCCTGAAAGGCGACCTGCGCGATGCGCCGGATCTCGCTCTCGCGGTAGCGCATCGTGTTGACCCCTTCGCGCTCGCCGTCCGGCCGCGTCGAGATGCCGCGCGGCTCGCCGAAATAGATGTCGCCGGTCAGCTCGCGCACGATGAGGAGGTCCAGGCCCGCCACCAGCTCGGACTTGAGCGAGGACGCCCCGGCGAGGGCCGCGAAGACCTGTGCTGGGCGCAGGTTGGCGAACAGCCCGAGCGCTTTGCGCAGGCGCAGCAGGCCGCGCTCCGGGCGCTTGTCGCGCGGCAGTGCGTCGTACTGCGGCCCGCCGATGGCGCCGAACAGGATCGCGTCGGCCGCCTCGGCGAGACGCAAAGTGGCCTCGGGCAAGGGGTCGCCCGCGGCATCGACGCCCGCGCCGCCGACCGGCGCCTCCTCGAACTCGAGCGGCAGGCCGAGCCGGCGCAGCACCTTGAGGCCCTCGGCAACGATCTCCGGGCCGATCCCGTCGCCCGGCAGAACCGCGATCTTGCTCATCGCGCTAGCGGAAGTACCAGGGAAACTGCTCGCGTCGGCGCGCTTCGAAGACGCGAATCTTGTCCGCCTGGCGCAGCGTGAGGCCGATCTCGTCGAGGCCGTTCAGCAGGCAGTACTTGCGGAACGGATCGATCTCGAAATGCATCGATTTCGCGCCGTCGACCGTGCGCAACGTCTGCTGCTCGAGATCGACCATCAGCCGGAACCCGGGAAACGACGCGCAGTCGTAGAACAGCCCGTCGACCTCGGCCTCCGAGAGCACCACGGGCAGCAGGCCGTTCTTGTAGCAGTTGGTGAAGAAGATGTCGGCGAACGAGGGGGCGATCACGCAGCGAAAGCCGTGGTCGAGCAGCGCCCAAGGCGCATGCTCGCGCGAGCTGCCGCAGCCGAAATTGCGCCGCGCGAGCAGTATCGAGGCACCTTCGTAGTGCGGCTGATTGAGCACGAAATCCGGGTTGCGCGGGCGCGCGGCATGGTCCATGTGCGGCTCGCCATGGTCCAAGTAGCGCCAGGCGTCGAACAGGTTGGGTCCGAAGCCGCTGCGCTTGATCGACTTCAGGAACTGCTTCGGAATGATCTGGTCCGTGTCGACGTTGGCGCGGTCGAGCGGCATCACCAGGCCGCTGAGGACGGTAAACGCGTCCATGGCTACTTCTTGGTCGAGCGCTGGATCGCCTCGCCGCCCGCCTCGATGTCTTTGCCGATCCCGTTTACCGTATTGCAGCCGCCGAGCAGCGCGGCGAGCAATACGAGCAGCACAATACGTGTCATACGCGTCTCCCAGTTCAACGCCAGTTCCGGATGTCGACGAAATGGCCGGCCACCGCCGCCGCCGCCGCCATTGCCGGACTGACCAGATGCGTGCGCCCGCCGTGACCCTGACGCCCCTCGAAGTTGCGGTTCGACGTCGCGGCACAACGCTCGCCGGGCTCGAGGCGGTCGGCGTTCATCGCGAGGCACATCGAGCAGCCCGGTTGGCGCCACTCGAACCCGGCATCGCGAAACACCCGATCGAGCCCCTCTTTCTCGGCCTGCGCCTTCACCAGCCCGGAGCCCGGCACGACCAGCGCGGCACGGATATTCGCGGCGACCCGGCGGCCCTTCACCACCGCGGCGGCATGGCGCAGGTCCTCGATGCGCGAGTTGGTGCACGAGCCGATGAACACCTTGTCCAGCGCGATCTCGGTGATCGGCGTGCGCGGGGTCAGCCCCATGTACACCAGCGCGTGCTCCATCCCCTCGCGCCGTGCGCCATCCTTTTCCTTCTCCGGATCGGGCACCACGCCATCCACCGCCACGACCATCTCGGGCGACGTGCCCCAGGTGACCTGCGGCAGGATCGCCCGCCCATCGAGCGATACTTCGCGGTCGAACTTCGCATCGCGATCGCTCACCAAGCTGCGCCAGTAGGCGACCGCCTGGTCCCACTCCGGGCCGACCGGCGCGAGCGGCCTGCCCTTCACGTAGGCGATCGTCGTCTCGTCGGCCGCGACCATGCCCGCGCGGGCACCCGCCTCGATCGCCATGTTGCACAGGGTCATGCGCCCTTCCATCGACAGCGCGCGGATCGTGCTGCCCGCGAACTCGATCGCGCAGCCCGTGCCGCCCGCGGTGCCAATCTTGCCGATGACCGCGAGCGCAACGTCTTTCGCCACCACGCCGCGGGCGAGCGGTCCGTCGACCGTCACGCGCATGTTCTTCATCTTCTTGGCCACCAGGCACTGCGTGGCGAGCACGTGCTCGACTTCCGACGTTCCGATGCCGTGCGCGAGGCAGGCGAACGCCCCGTGCGTGCTGGTGTGCGAGTCGCCGCAGACCACCGTCATGCCGGGCAGCGTCGCGCCCTGCTCGGGACCGATCACGTGGACGATGCCCTGGCGCTTGTCGAGAAAGGGGAAATAGGCGCGCGCGCCGTATTCCTTCATGTTGGCGTCGAGCGTTTGCACCTGCAGGCGCGAGGTGACGTCGCGAATCCCGTCGATCCCCAGCTCCCAGTCGGTGGTCGGGGTATTGTGATCCGCGGTCGCGATCACCGAGTCGCTGCGCCAGGGCTTGCGCCCCTCGTGCCTGAGACCCTCGTAGGCCTGCGGACTGGTCACCTCGTGGACGAGATGGCGGTCGATGTAGAGCAGCGCCGTGCCGTCGGCCTCCTCATGGACGAGGTGGGCATTCCACAGCTTGTCGTACAGCGTCTGTCCCATGGCGTCGCGCAGGTGCGTGAAAGCCTCGGATTATCCCACAGGGGCGCGCTTTTTCCGTCGCCGTCGCGGGCCGGCGACGGCCTTCAGCCGCCGCGCCGCGCGCGCTCGTAGAGCGGCATCACGCGGGCGGCGTAGGCCCGCAGGTCGGCGATGCGCGAGTCGTACGACGGATGCGTCGACAGAAACTGCGGCGGCTGCGCGTCGCCGAGCGCGCGCATCCTCTCCCACAGAGAAACCGCTGCGCGCGGATCGTAGCCGGCGCGGGCCGCGAGCTCGACGCCGATGCGATCGGCCTCGGTTTCGAACGCGCGCGAATTCGGCTTCATCACGGTCACGTCGATGATGATCGACGACAGGTCCATCCCGCCCTGCGACATGCCGGTCGCCGCGCCGATGATGCTGAGGCCGATCCCGGCGGCCATCGCCTGCGAGGCGCGCTCGCGGCCGTGCTCGCGCAGCGCATGGGCGATCTCGTGGCCCATGATCGCGGCGAGCTCGTCGTCGCTCGGCTTGAGGCGATCGATCAGGCCCGTGTAGACCGCCATCTTCCCGCCGGGCATGCACCAGGCGTTCACCTCCTTCGAGGTCACGACGTTCGTCTCCCAGGCCCAGCCGCGCGCATCGACGCGAAACGCGCCGGTCTGCGCGATCAGGCGCGCGGCGATCCGCCGCACGCGTGCAACCTGCTGCGGGTCGCGGTTCAGCTGCCCGGCGCGCTGCGCCGCCGCCATCTCCTGGCGATAGGCCTGCGCGGCGCTGCGATCGACCGCCGCCGACGACAGCAGCATCGTCTGCTGGCGCTCGACGCCCACGGCGCCCGAACGGGTGGTCGACGTGCTCTGGCAGGCGGCAAGCGCGAGCGCCAGCAGCAACGCCGCCGTCCGCCTGGAATCGCCCACTGGCTTTCGCTTTAGCAATGCATCAAACACAACGCTGCACGGACCTCAGGGTCGGACACGCCAGGCGACCAGCGCCGCGCCGACGAGCCCCGCGATCGAACTGATGGTAAACGTCCATCCCGGGCCGAGCGCCGACCAGCTCCAGCCCGCGAGCAGCGTCCCCGCGACACCGCCCAGCCCGTAGGAGATGCTCGTATACAAGGCCTGCCCGCGCGCCTGGTGGGCGCCCGTGAAGTCGCGGTGAATCAGCGCAACCGAACTCGCATGGTAGACGCCGAAGGTGGCCGCGTGCAGCAACTGCGCGAGCGCGAGCAGCAGCAGCCACTCGACCCCCCAGCCGATCATCACGAAACGCAGTCCAGCGGCGAGGAAGCTGCCAAGCAGCAGGGCGCGCAGCGAGAAGCGGCGCAGCAGGCGCGGAAGCAGCATGAACACGACGATCTCGGCGAGCACGCCGAGCGTCCAGAGCGCGCCGATCGCGGTCTTGCTGTAGCCGGCGTGCGACAGATAGATCGAATAAAACGCGTACAAGGCGGCGTGCGCGACGACCATGCAGAAGCCCGCGGCAAGAAGGGTCAGGACCGACGGCTGGCGAAGCACCGTCCAGAGCGGCGGCGCGGCGCTCGACGGCGCGCTGCGCGCGACGCGCGACGGCAGCACGCAGGCCACCGCGAGCACGGCGAGCGCGAGCACCCAGACGATGCCGAGCAGCGATCCCGGCGCCGCCCGATCGAGCCAGACGCCGGTCAAAAACACGCCCAGGATGAAGCTCACCGAGCCCCACAGCCGCACCGGCCCGTAGCGGCCGGATTGCGCGCCGAGCGTCGACAGCGCGAGCGACTCGACGATCGGCATGGCGCCCGCCGACAGGACGCTCATCGCGAGCATCACCGCGGCGATGCCGTGCGCGTCGCGGATCCAGAACAGCGCGCCGTAGCCGATCACCAACGCCGCGGCGGAGAGCACCACGATCGCGCGCTGCTGCTGCGTGCGGTCGGCCACCCAACCCCAGCATGCCGGTGCGAAAATGCGCGCGATCTGCGGCATCGCGAGCACCAGGGCGATCTGCGTCGCAGCGATGCCGAGCGACTCCAGGTACAGCGCGAAGTACGGCAGCATCGCCCCGGCGTAGGCGAAGTACGTGAAGTAATACGCGCCAAGCCCGACCTCGGCGCTCGCCAATCTCGACACTGCGCTCAACGCACTTTCCGCCGCACGACATTCACCGCCCTCGACCGGGCCGGCGGACTGTACCATTCGGCCACCAACGCACGACGGGCGCGACGCAGGTGAGGCGCTCGCATGCGCCGTCTCACCGATCGAACGCCATGGACTTGCCGTCATTGTTCAGCCTCGCGGGTCGCGTCGCGCTCGTCACCGGAGCGAGCTCGGGCATCGGGCGCGAGATCGCCGACGCGCTCGCGCAGGCCGGGGCCGCGGTCGTGCTGGTGGCGCGCCGCGCGGATGCGCTCGCCGCCGCGCAGGCCGCGATCGAGGCCGAAGGCGGCCGCGCGGCGGTCCTCGCCAGCGATCTCACCGACCGGGCGCAACTCGCAGCCTGCGCCGCGCGCGCCCCCGCGCTGTTCGGTGCGCCGGACATCCTCGTGTGCGCGGCCGGGATCAACATCCGCAAGCCGATGCTCGAGCTGAGCGAGGCCGACTGGGACCGGACCCTGCGGCTGAACCTCGATGCGTCGTTCCTGCTCGCGCAGCGCCTCGCGCCCGCGATGATCGAGCGCGGCTGGGGCCGGATCATCAATATCGCCTCGCTGCAGGCGATTCGCGCGTTCGGCGATAGCGGCGCCTACGGGGTCTCCAAGGGGGGCGTCGCGCAGCTCACCCGCGCGCAGGCGGAGGCCTGGTCGCGCCACGGCGTCAACGCGAACGCGATTGCGCCGGGCTTTTTCCCGACGCCGCTCACCGCGGCGGTGGTGAACGACCCCGAGCGCTGGGCGCAGCTCGCCGCGCGTACCTTCGTCGGCCGCAACGGGGAACTGCGCGACCTCCGCGGCACCGCGGTCTACCTGGCGAGTCGCGCATCCGATTATGTGACCGGACAGACGATCTTCGTCGACGGCGGCTTCTCGGCCGCGTGAGGCCACAGGTGCAACGAGGCTCGAGCCGGTGGTCGCTTGCGGCGCCGCCGCGCGCGGCGTTCTACGCGCTGTTCACGGTATCCGGATTCGCCGGGCTGATCTACGAGTCCATCTGGACGCATTACCTGAAGCTGTTTCTCGGTCACGCGGCCTACGCCCAGTCGCTCGTGCTCGCGGTGTTCATGGGCGGCATGGCCGGGGGCGCGGCGCTGTGCGGGCGGCGCTCGACCAGGCTCGCCAACCCGCTGCTCGGCTACGCGTTCGTCGAAGCGCTCATCGGCCTGCTCGCGCTGGTATTTCACGAGCTGTTCGTCGCCTCGACCGACTGGGCCTACCTCAGGCTGCTACCCGCGCTCGGCGGCGAATCGCTCGTGCTCGCGGCAAAGCTCGCGCTGTCCTGTGCGCTGATCCTGCCGCAGTCGATCCTGCTCGGCGCGACCTTCCCGCTGATGAGCGCGGGGCTGGTGCGCGCGCGCCCCGCGGCCTCGGGCGAGTCGATCGCCATGCTGTATTTCACGAACAGCCTCGGCGCCGCGATCGGCGTGCTCGCGAGCGGCTTCGTCCTGATCGCCTGGGCCGGCTTGCCGGGCACCCTGCGCACGGCCGGCGTGATCAACCTCGGCCTCGCGGCCGTGGTCTGGGTGCTCGCCCGGCCGGTGCGCCATGCGCCGCTCGAAGCCCGCGCAGGCGCCCCCGGGGCGGCGCCGCTGCTGCTCGCGGTCGCGTTCTTCACCGGCCTGGCGTCGTTCGTCTACGAGATCAGCTGGATTCGCATGCTCTCGCTGGTGCTCGGCGCATCGACCCATTCGTTCGAGCTCATGCTGTCCACCTTCATCCTCGGTCTCGCGCTCGGCGGACTGGCGGTCCGCCGGCGCGTCGACCGCCTGGCGCAACCCGGGCGAACGCTCGGCTGGATACAGCTCGCCATGGGCCTGCTGGCGCTCGCCACGCTGCCGCTCTACAACTGGACCTTCGACGTCATGGCCTGGCTCATGCGGGGGCTGGCGCGCAGCGAGGTCGGCTACGGGCTGTTCAACCTGGCCGGTCAGGGCCTGTCGGCGCTGGTCATGCTCCCGGCCACGTTCTGCGCGGGCATGACGCTGCCGCTGCTCACCGTCGCGCTGCTGCGCGACGGTGCGGGCGAAGCGGCGATCGGCAAGGTGTACGCCGCCAACACGCTCGGTGCGATCGCCGGCGTGCTGTTTGCGCTGCACATCGGCCTGCCGGGTCTCGGCCTGAAAGCGACGCTCGTCGTCGGCGCACTGATCGACGCAACGCTCGGCTTCGTCCTGTTGCGTCACGCGGCCCTCGGCCGGCGCAGCCTCGCTGCCGCCGCGGTGGCGAGTGCGGCGCTGTTCCTGCCGATCGCATTCGCGTTCCAGCTCGACGTACACAAGATGACCGCGGGCGTGTTCCGCCACGGCGACCTCGCCTCGTCGCGCGACGCCAAAGTGCTGTTCAACAAAGACGGCAAGACCGCCACCGTGCACCTGGTCGCCTATCCGGGGGCGGTGAGCCTGCGCACCAACGGAAAATCGGACGGCTCGATCGCCAATCCCGGCGAGCCGCGCAGCACCGACGAAATCACCATGGTGCTCACCGGCGCACTGCCGCTCGCGCTCAAGCCGCAGACGCGGCAGGCTGCGGTGATCGGCATCGGCACGGGCCTCACCACGCATACGCTGCTGCAGGACCTCGACATCGAGCGCGTCGAGACGGTCGAGATCGAGTCCGCGATGGCCGAGGCCGCACGCGGCTTTCTGCCCAGAAACGTCGCCAGCTTCGCCGATGCGCGCGGCCGGATCCTGATCGACGACGCAAAGACGTTCTTTTCGACCCATCGACGGCGCTACGACGTCATCGTCTCCGAGCCCTCGAACCCCTGGGTGAGCGGCGTCTCGAGCCTGTTCACGCGCGAGTTCTATCGCCGCATTCGCAGCCATCTGAATGCAGACGGCCTGCTCGTGCAGTGGTTTCAGCTCTACGAGATCGACGCGTCGATGCTCGCCTCGGTCATGGGCGCGCTCGGTGCCGCGTTTCCGCACTACGCGATCTACGCGCCGAGCGATCACGACCTGCTCATCGTGGCGAGCGATGCGCCGGTGCCGCGCGCGCCGCGGGCGACGATCTTCGAGCAGCCGGGGCTCGCCAAGGAACTGTGGACGATCGACGTGCTTTCGATCGGCGATCTCGACGCACGCTATCTCGGCGACCGCGCGACGCTCGAGCCGCTGTTCGCGAGCTACGCGGTGCCGGCCAACTCGGACTATGCCCCGATCCTCGACCTCAATGCAGCCAAGCATCGCTTCATGGAGCGCAGCGCGACCGGGGTCGTCGGCCTGCTCAACCAGGGCGTGCCGATCCTCGAGCTGCTCGAGCCGCAACGCAGCCGGCGGCCGATCAATCCGCTGTTCAAGGGCGCGCAGGCCTTCGAGCGCATCGACAACGCGCGACGGGCACGTTATGCACTCGATTTCCTCCTCGGCCCGGTGGTGCCGGAACCAGAGAACATCGCCCCGGGGTTCCAGAAAGACCTCGAGGTCCTCCAGCTCCGGCTGCTCGGCTGCCGCAGGGCGCGCAGGCTCGACGTGTGGCTAAACGCCCTGCTGCACGTCGCCGGCGCGGTCAATCCCTACGTGAGCCCCGGCGAGGCCGACGCGCTGTGGTCGAAGATCCGCGCCCTGCCCTGCTTCGCGACGCTGCACGCGTTCCAACGGCAGTGGATCGCCCTGTTCGCGGCCGTCGGCGCGCGCGACCCCGCAGGCATGGCCGAGATCGGCGAGACGCTGCTCAAAACGCAGCCCAGCCTGAGCAGCGATGCGCGCGAATACCTACTGCAGGCGGCGATGAGCGGCGCCATCGCCATGGGCGACCGGGCGCGCGCGGCGGCGCTCTGGGACCGCTACGCGCCCGGCCTGCTGCGCGCCCGCGCCCCGGCCCTGCGCCTGCTGCGCTGCCATGCCGCGCCCACGCGCGAGGCCTGCGTCGAGGCGTTCCGCAGCTAGCCGGCCGGCGGCGCCGCGCGCGCAAAGCGCACCGCGCCGAGCACTTCGCGCGCGAACGCCGCGGCATCTGCCTCGGAGCGCAGCGCGTGCGCAAAGTGGCCGTCGAGCAGCAGCTGCGCCAGGCCGTGCGCCAGCGCCCAGGCCGCGGCCGCTGCGGTGGGCGCGCCCCGCGGGCCCGCGAGCGGCTCGAAGGCGCGCAGCAATCCGTCGTAGGTACGCGCGGCCGCGTCGCGCAAGGCCGGATGCGCCGCGATGCGCAGGCGCCCGCCGAACATCAGGCGGAAGCGCTGCGGATGGTCGAGCGCAAAGCGCACGTAGGCCTCGCCGCGCGCCCGCGGCCCGCCGGCGGCCTCGAGCGCCTCGCCGAGCTGCCGGAAGCCCTCGCTGGCGAGCGCCGCGAGCAGCGCGTCGCGATCGGCGAAATGGCGATACGGGGCGTTGTGCGACACGCCGGCGCGGCGCGCCGCTTCGCGCAGGCTCAGCGCGGCAACGCCCTGTTCCGCAAGCAGTTCTGCCGCCGCTCGGAGGATCGCGGAACGCAGCTCGCGGTGATGGTAAGCGCCTTTGCGCGGCCTCCGGAGAGCTAATGTTGACAATGTCTACTTATTTCCGCGGATTATGTTGACAACGACAACATAGCAAGTCGCATGTGCCCCGTCAACGCGTCCTGCGGCCCCGCGCGCCGCGGGACGGCTGCTCGCGCAGCGGCTATTTGCGTGACTTGCGCGGCGCGTAGGGATTGCGGCCCGAGCGCAGCTCGACGCGCAGCGGCGTGCCGACGAGCGCAAAGGCGTCGCGGAACCAGCCCTCGAGGTAGCGCCGATAGCTGTCCGGCACCCGGTCGAGCGCGCTGCCGTGGATGATCACCCGCGGCGGGTTCATGCCGCCCTGATGCGCGTAGCGCAGCTTGGGCCGGATCGGCCCGCGCCGCGGCGGCGCCTGCCGCTCGACGGCCGCCATGAGCGCGCGCGTGAGCTTCGGCGTCGACAGCTTCGCCATCGCGGCCGCGTAGGCCGCGTCGACCGAGCGCATGAGCGCCTCCAGCCCGCGCCGTCGCTGCGCCGCGATCATGTGCACCTCGGCAAAGCCGAGAAATCCCAGCTTCCAGCGCAGCTCGTCGCGCACGCGCGCGCGCATCGTCTCGTCCGCGGCATCCCATTTGTTCACGCCGACCACGACCGCGCGCCCGCGCTCGAGGAGATAGCCCGCGACATGTGCGTCCTGCTCGTTGATGCCCTCGGGCGCATCGAGCAGCAGGATGGCGACATTCGCTTCCTCGATCGCCTGTAGCGTCTTGACGATCGAAAAGCGCTCGACCGCCTCGCCCTGGCGGTTGCGCTTGCGTATGCCGGCCGTGTCGATCAGCGTGTAGGGCCGGCCATCGCGCGCGAAGGGCACCTCGATCGCATCGCGCGTCGTGCCCGGTGCGTCGAGCGCAATGACCCGCGTCTCGCCGACCAGCGCATTGATGAGCGTCGACTTGCCGACGTTCGGCCGGCCGACCACCGCGACGCGGGGATGCCGGGCGGCGCGATCCTCGGGCTCGGTATCGATTTCCGGCGACTGCGGAATCGGCGCGAGCACCGCCTCGACGAGCCTCGCCAGGCCTTCGCCATGCGCCGCGGAGATGGCCACCGGCGCACCGAGGCCGAGCGCATGAAATTCCGCCGCTGCAATGTCGGGCGCGAGCCCCTCGGCCTTGTTCACGCAGACCGTCACGGCGCGCGCCGTACGCCGAAGCTGCTCGGCGATCGTGCGATCGAGCGCGGTCAGCCCGGCACGCGCGTCGAGCATCAGCACGACGGCGTCGGCCTCGGCGATCGCCTGCTCGGCCTGGCGCGCCATCTCGCGCGTCACCCCCGCGTCCGCGCCGGGCTCGAGCCCGCCGGTGTCGATGACGATGAAGCCCTGCGCCCCCAACCGGCCCTCGCCGTAGTGGCGGTCGCGCGTCACGCCCGGCACGTCCACGACGATGGCATCGCGCGAGCGCGTCAGCCGATTGAACAGCGTGGACTTGCCGACGTTCGGCCGACCGACGAGTGCGATGACGGGCTTCATGCAATTCGGCGCCTGCCGGCCCCTGGCGCGCGCCTCGCGCTCAGAGCGAGAGCGCGAACAGGCCGCCGTTGCCCGTCTGCACGAGCACGCCGCTCGGCAGCCGGATCGGCGCCGCGCGCACCGCGCCGCCGTCGGTCGCGATCCGCGCGACGAACGCGCCCGAATCCTGCGCGAGAAAGTGCACGTAGCCTTCGAGGTCGCCGACCGCGACCGCCGATCCGATCGGAAAAGGCAGTGAGAGCTGGCGGTAGGCCAGCTTGTCCTGCTTCCACAGGCTGCGGCCGCTGGCGCGATCGAGCGCGTGGACCGCGCCCTTGTCGTCGCTGACGTAGGCATGGCGCGCGTCCAGGCTGACCCCGGTGACCGAGGACAGCTCGCGCGACCAGAGGGTATTTCCATCGCGTGCATCGAAACAGGTGACCCGGCCCTGAAACGCCGCCGCGCAGACCTGGCGCCCGTCCACCGCGAGCTGCCCGACGACGTCCGCCACCCGCTCGAGCTCGGTCGCGCCGCGGGGCAGCGCGACCGACCCTTCCCAGCGTGCAGCGCCGTTCGCGGTCGCAATGCCGACGAGCTTGCCGCCCGGAAAGCCCGCCAGGACGAGGCCCGGAACCAGCATCATGCCCGCGGGCGAGCGAACCAGAAGCGACGCGGCCGCGCGCTGATACACCCAGCGCCGCTTGCCGTCTGTCACGGCGAAGGCGAACAGCCGGCTGTCGATGCTGCGCACGATCGCGAGGCCGTCGCCGACCACGGGCGCGGCCAGCACCGCGCTGGAGACCCGCGCGCGCCAGCGCAGCGCGCCGTCCGCGGCGCCCAGCGCCAGAACCTCGCCCTCCGCAGTGGCCACGACGACGGTCGAACCATCGCTGCCGACGCCGGCCGAAAGGCGCGCATCGGTCGATACGCGCCAGCGCGTCGCCCCCGTGGCCGCGTCGATGCGCGCGACCGTGCCGTCGTGCGATGCCGCATAGACATCGTCGCCGACCAGCACCGGACTGAAGATATAGCGGTCGGCGCTGCCGACGCTGCTCGACCACAGGACGCGCACCGTTTGTCCGCCGCTCAGCGCTGTCAATGGCGTCGGCTTGGGTCCGTCGCTGCTGCTGAACCAATCCATCGGATTCAGGCTGAAATTCGCGCAGCCGCTCAGCAGGAGCAGCGCCAGTACCGCGGTGATGCGCCTGCGCACCGTCGTCTAGCCCCCGAGCGCCTCGAGGCGCATGCGCACGCTCTGCACGAACGCCTGGTCGTCTTTCGGCGCTTTCTCGAGCGCCGCACGGTAAGCGGCCGCCGCCTGCTTGGGTTCGTTCTTCGCAACGAGCACGTCGCCCTTCAGCGCGGCGAATTGCGCTGCGAAGGGCGCTGCCGGCGGCGCCTCGAGCTGGCCGAGCGCCGCGTCGTAGGCCTTCTCGTCGAGCAGCACCATGGCGAGCCGCAGGCGCGCGAGATCGCGGAACTCGGCAGAGGGCGAACGCTCGACGACCCACTGCAGCTGCGCCTTCGCGTTTTTCAGGTCGCCGCGATCGAAATAGAAGCGCGCCTGGGTGAGCGCCCCCATCGAGGCCTGCAGCCGGCTCGGGTACCGCTCCGCCAGCGCGCCGCCGCGATCGCGCACGCCCTTGACGTCGCCCGTCTCGACCGCCTTGAGCAGCGATTCGTACAGCGCGCTCGCCTCCGTGGCTTGCCGGGTCTGATACCAGCGCCAGCCCTGCCAGGCGGAGAACGCCAGCGCCGCGGCGACGACGACGAGCACGACGTTGCCGCCGTGATCCCGCCACCAGGCCTTGAGGGTTGCGAGTTGCTCCTGCTCTTCTAAATCGAGTGCCATTTGAAATTCTCCGGCGGACGGCCTGGGCTCAGCGACGCGCCTGCGCAAGCGCCGCGGCAAAGGTTTCGACGATCCGGCTGCGTGCCATCCGGACCTGCGGCGCCTCGCGGCGCAGCGGTTTGAAAGAGACCTCGTTCGCGTGGATCTCGTCTTCGCCAACGATCAGCGCGGTCCACGCGCGGCTCGCGTCGGCCTTCTTCATCTGCGACTTGAAGCTCCCCTCGCCGGCATGCTGCACGATCGAGAAGCCCGCCTCGCGCAGCGCCTGCGCAACCAGGAAGGCGTAAGCGAAGCTGCCTTCGCCCTGCGCAACCACGTAGGCATCGGGTGCGCGCTCCGGCGGCGGCGTGCCCGCCTCGCGCATCAGGGCGATCAGCCGCTCGCTGCCCATGGCGAAGCCGGAGGCCGGCGCCGGCTTGCCGCCGATCTGCGCGAACAAACCATCATAGCGCCCGCCGCCGCATACCGTGCCCTGCGCGCCGAGCCGGTCCGAGATCCACTCGAACACGGTGAGATTGTAGTAGTCGAGCCCGCGCACCAGCTTCGGATTGATGGAATACGCCTGGCCCGCGGCATCGAGCAGCCGGCGCAGGCCGTCGAAATGCGCGCGCGAGTCCGTCCCGAGGCTGTCCATCAGGCTCGGCGCGGTCGCGACCACGGCCTGCACGGCAGGGTTCTTCGAATCGAGCACGCGCAGCGGATTGCTGTGCAGCCGCCGTTTCGCGTCCGCATCGAGCGCGTCCAGATTCGCCTCGAGGTGCCGGATCAGCTCGGCACGGTAGCGCGCGCGCTCCTCTGCCGAGCCGATGCTGTTGATCTCGAGGCGAATGTCCTCGAGGCCCAGCTCGCGCCACAGCGCCGCGCACATCACGATCAGCTCGGCGTCGACGTCCGGACCGGGAAAACCGAGCGCCTCTGCCCCGTACTGGTGGAATTGGCGGTAGCGGCCCTTTTGCGGCCGCTCGTGACGGTACATCGGCCCGCTGTACCAGAGCCGCTTCGGTCCGTCGTACAGCAGGTTGTGCTCGATCGCCGCACGCACCAGCGACGCGGTCGCCTCCGGGCGTAGCGTCAGGTCCTCGCCGTTCAGCTCGTCGCGCCAGGAATACATCTCCTTTTCGACGATGTCGGTGACCTCGCCGATCGCGCGCCGGAACAGCTGGGTATGCTCGACCAGGGGCATGCGGATGTTGCGGTAGCCGTAGCGCGCGAGCCAGGCCTCGACGCGCGCCTCGTAGGCCTGCCACCACAGCGCCTCGTCGGGCAATACGTCGTTCATGCCGCGCACGGCCTGGATTTTCGTGCTCATCGATGGTCCGAATCGGCTCGCCGGTCAGCGGACCGCTTTGATGCTGATTTCTTTGGGCGACGCGCGCTGCGCGGCGGCCGCGCCGACCTGCCCGCCGTAGCGCGCGCGGACGTAGGCCTCCACCAGCGCCTGGAATTCCTCGGCAATCCGGTCGCCTTTCAGGGTCACGGTCTTCTCGCCGTCGACGTACACCGGCGCCACCGGCACCTCATTGGTTCCCGGCAGGCTGATGCCGATGTCGGCATGCTTCGATTCGCCCGGCCCGTTCACCACGCAGCCCATGACCGCGACACGCATCGCCGCCACGCCGGGGTAGCGGCTGCGCCACTGCGGCATCTGCTCGCGCAGATAGCGCTGGATGCGATCCGCGAGCAGCTGAAACGTGCTGCTGGTCGTGCGCCCGCAGCCCGGGCAGGCGCTGACCATGGGCGTAAATGCGCGCAGCCCCATGCTCTGCAAGATCTCCTGCGCGACCTGCACTTCGCGCCCGCGATCGCCGCCCGGTTCCGGCGTCAGTGACACGCGAATCGTGTCGCCGATGCCGTCGTGCAGCAGCACCGCAAGCGCGGCGCTCGACGCGACGATGCCCTTCGAGCCCATGCCCGCCTCGGTCAGGCCGAGATGCAGCGCGTAGTCGCAGCGCGCGGCGAGCATCCGGTAGACCGCGACCAGATCCTGCACCTGGCTCATCTTGCAGGAGATGACGATCCGCTCGGCCGGCAGCCCCCAGGCCTCGGCCTGCCGTGCCGAGTCGAGCGCAGAGCGGATCACCGCCTCACGCATGACGGCCTGCGCATCGCCCGGCACCGGCAGCGCCGCATTCTCGTCCATCAGCTGCGCGAGCAGCACCGGATCCAGGCTGCCCCAGTTCACGCCGATGCGCACCGGCTTGTCGTAGCGCAGCGCGCACTCGATCATCGTCGCGAACTGTTCGTCGCGCTTTGCGCCCCGGCCGACGTTGCCCGGGTTGATCCGGTACTTCGCCAGCGCCTGCGCGCAGTCCGGGTACTGCGCGAGCAGCTTGTGCCCGTTGTAGTGGAAATCGCCGACCAGCGGCACCGGGCAGCCCAAGGCGTCGAGGCGCGCACGGATCGCCGCCACCTGGGCTGCCGCCTCGGGCGTGTTGACCGTGATGCGCACCAGCTCCGAGCCGGCGCGCCACAGTGCGAGCACCTGCGCCGCGGTGGCCTCGGCGTCCGCCGTGTCCGTGTTGGTCATCGATTGCACGACGATCGGCGCGCCGCCGCCGATCGCGACCTCGCCGACCCTGACCTGCCGCGTCCTGCGGCGCTCGGCGAACCCGGAGGCGCTCATTGCAGCTTCAACCGCGCGACGGAAACCCTGATGTACGGCGCCAGGTCGACGCTGCGCCCGTCGAAGCGCAAGCGCACGAACTGGGCGTTGCCGATGACGAACGAAAGCGGCGCCTTGCCGTCGACGCGCAGCCTGCTGCCGCTCGGGTTGATCTGCGAATGCAGCACCTTGCCGTTGGCGTCGCGAATCTCGACCCAGGAGTCCTCGAGGAACTCGAGCTCGGCGCGGTGCGCGCCGGGCGCGGCGGCGTCCGTCGCGGCTTCGGCACCGCCCGCCGCGGCCGCCGCGGTCTGCGTCTGCTGCGCGTCGGCGGCCTCGGCCTGGGCATCGCCTGCCGGCGCCGCAGCGTCCTTCGCTTGCGCGGCGGTCTCGGGCGGCGCTCCACCGGCGGCCCCCGCCGCATCGGGCGCGGCAGCTGCGCCCGCCTGGGATTCGGCGCTGACCGCAGCCGGTGGGGAGGCACCGCTCGGCGGCGGCGCCTCGCCAGCGCTTGCGAGCGCGCCCTGCGCCGGCTCGGGCGGGCTCTTCGCGGCCGGCACGAAGCTCATGGGCGCAGGCGCGGGCCGCTCCTGACGCCACTGCACGAGCACCAGGGCGGCCACCGCGAGCACCGCGACCGTGAACACGACGTACACCACGTTCGAGCGCTTCCCGCCATCGCTGAACGGCACCGGCTCCTGGTAGCGCGCGATGATTCGATTCGCATCGGGCGTCGGAACCAAATTCCCGAGCGCGTCGAGCAACGGCCCGGCATCCAGCTGCACGAGCCGCGCATAGCCGCGCACCATGCCGCGGACCACGGCCACGCCGGGAAGCGCATCGTAGCGATCGGCCTCGAGCGCCTCGATCTGGCGGGCCGAAAACTTGAGCTGCTGCGCGACGCCCTCGATCGAAAGCCCCTGCGCGACGCGCGCCTCGGCGAGGCACGCACCGGGCGCCATCACGCTCGCGGGGGCCTCCGAGGCGCTCGATGCGGGCGGCGCTTCGTTCCGTGCAGGGTCAGTCATACTCCCCGAGTTGCAGCTTCTGGTATTCAGGCGAGCCGGGAAAGCGCCGGCGCAGCTGGGCGGCGAGGCTTGCCTCGGTGATGCGCTGACCCAGCTTGCGCTCGACGCGCAGGCCGAGCCACAGCGACGCCGCGGTCGGCGGACTCACTTCGCCGAAGCGGCGCAGCCAGCGCTGGGCTTCTTCGAATGCGCCCTGCCGGTAGCGGATCTCCCCCATCTGCAGGTTGGCCCGCGGATCGCGCGGATTGATTTTCAGCGCCTGCTGCGCCATCGACTCCGCGTCCTCCACCTTGCCGATGCGCAGCAGACAGGCGGCGGCTGCGCTGTAGGAACGCCAGGGCTTGCGGTAGAGCGGATTGCGAATCGCGCGCATGAAGTAGTCCACCGACTGCTGCTCGCGATCGGACTGGCACAGATACCAGGCGTAGTTGTGATTGATGTCCGGATCGGTCGGCGAAAGGCTGAGCGCGCGCTGGAAATTCTCCTCGGCCAGACGCGTTTCTTTCAGGTCCATGTAGACCAGCCCGAACATGCTGTAGGTCGGGGCGTAGCTCGGGTCCGCCGCCGACGCGACGCGCAGCTCGTCGAGTGCGACGCCCATGTTGCCGCGGCTGTAGTACAGCGCCGCAAGCTCGGTATGCAGCCGGGCGCGGTTGCGCGGCTCGCCCACCTCGCCGATGATCGCGCCCGACTCGACCGTCGGGCCCTCCGGCGGCGTCGGTTTCGTCGCACAACCGGCGACCAACAGGGCGAACGGCACCATGACAAGAAATCGCTTCATGCGTTGAGCTCCGCAGCAGAACGAATGGGCTGCATTCCGCGCGCGCGCCGCGTTCGATCCGACACCTCGCCCGCGAGCTGGCCGCAGGCCGCGTCGATGCCGTCGCCGCGTGTCTTGCGTGTGGTCACGGTCACTCCGGCACGCTGGAGGATTTCTGCGAAGCGGCGGATGCGCTCGGCCGGCGAGCGGCGGAATACGGTGCCGGAGAACGGGTTGAACGGGATCAGGTTGAACTTCGAATGAACGCTGCGCGCAATCCCGGCGAGCGCCCGCGCATGGGCATCGCTGTCGTTCACCCCGTCCAGCATGACGTACTCGAAGGTGACAAAGTCGCGCGGCGCACGCTCGAGATAGCGCGTGCAGGCCGCGAGCAGCGCACGCAGCGGGTATTTGCGATTGAGCGGCACCAACTGGTCGCGCAGCGCATCGTCCGGCGCATGCAGCGACACGGCGAGCGCGACGGGGCATTCATCGCGCAGGCGATCCATCCCGGGCACGACGCCGGCCGTGGATACGGTCACGCGCCGGCGCGACAGTCCGTAGGCCTGATCGTCGAGCATCAGCCGCAGCGCCGGCAGCAGCGCATCCAGGTTCAGCAAAGGCTCGCCCATTCCCATCATGACCACATTGGAGATCGCACGTGGCGGCGTCGCAGCAGGACCGGCGTCGGCGTCGCGCAGCGCGTTTCGCGCCAGCCATAGCTGGCCGATGATTTCCGCGCTGCTCAGGTTGCGGTTGAAGCCCTGCTTGCCGGTCGCGCAAAACGCGCAGTCGAGTACACAGCCCGCCTGCGTCGAAACACAGAGCGTGCCGCGCCCGGTTTCCGGAATGAACACGCACTCGACCGCGTTCGCGCCATCCACCTTGACGAGCCATTTGCGCGTACCGTCCGGCGCGACGCTATCACCGACCACCTGTGGTGCCCGCACCTGCGCCGCGGCGGCGAGCGCAGCGCGCAGCGACTTCGCCAGGTCGGTCATCTGCGCGAACTCGGATGCGCCGCGCTGGTGAATCCAGCGCAGGAGCTGGCGCGCGCGAAACCGCGGCTCGCCGAGCTGCGCGACATAAGCCTCGAGGCGCTCGGCGTCGAAATTCAGCAGATTGGTCGGCATGCGCACCCTAAGACCCGGTTCAGCGGGAAAAGATCTCGCAGCTTGCGAAAAAGTAGGCGATCTCGCTGCGCGCCGTGTCCTGGCCGTCCGAGCCGTGCACCGCGTTCGCATCGATGGACGCCGCGAAGTCCGCGCGAATCGTCCCCTTGTCGGCCTTTTTCGGGTCGGTCGCGCCCATCAGCGTCCGGTTGCGCGCGATCGCACCCTCGCCCTCGAGCACCTGCACCATCACCGGACCCGTGGTCATGAACGCGACCAGATCCTTGAAGAACGGCCGTTCGCGGTGCACCGCGTAGAAGCCCTCGGCCTGCGCGCGCGAGAGCTGCATCATGCGCGCCGCAATGATGCGCAGGCCCGCGGCTTCGAAGCGCGCATTGATCTGTCCGATCACGTTCTTGGCCACCGCGTCGGGTTTGATGATGGACAGGGTTCGCTCGACGGCCATTCCTTTTTCTCCGGGGATGCGAGGGAAGTAAACGGGAGATTGTATCACCATAGGACAACGAACTACATAAAAACAAAGGCTTGCGCGTCACCGGCACGGCGACCGGGCACCCGGCGCGGCTTACGCGGCTGCGCTGTCGCGCCACTCCGGGGCGATGCCCGGACGGCCTGCGCCGGCGCGGTAGCGGCAATCGACCCCCAGGCCCGGAACCCAGACCAGATCCTCGCCGCAGTACAGCAGCGGCAAACGCGCCCGCCGCCAGGGCGGAACGCCGGCTTCCTGGAAGAGATTCTTGAGCGTCCGGCGCGGCCGCCGTGGATCGGGCTGCAAGCGCTCGCCGCCACTGCGCGGGCGCACGCTGAGCATGCCGGCGGCAACCCGCGCGGCATCGATGCCGGCACCCCGCACGCGGCGAAAGCGCAGCTCCCCGTCGCCGAGCGCGGCGATGCGCAGGGCGCGCTCGCCGCGCCAGATCAGCGCGTCGAACGCGGGATCCGGCCGCTGCGGGCCGCGCGCGGCACGGATCGGCTCGACGTAGACGCGACCGCGGTAGACGCGCAGGCGCGCGCCGTCATGCTCGATTCGCATCCGCGGGCTTGCCGCGGCCAGCTGCTTCAGCATCTCGAGCAGACGCGCCTCGCTCGGCGCACGCAGGCCCTGCTGGGCAAGGAACGCGCGTAGCAACGCACGCTCGTCCAGCTGTGCGGCGGCGAAGTGGCGCGCGGCGCGCGCCAGGCTTTCGCGCCAGCGCGGAAAACGCGTCGCGAGCAGCGGTCCGACGCGGTGGCGCAGGAAGTTGCGCGTGATCGTGTCTCGCGCGTTCGACTCGTCCTCCACCCATGCGAGGCCATGCGCGCGCGCGTAGCCGGCGATCGCCTCTCGCGGCACCTCGAGCAATGGCCGCAGCAGGCGTTTGCCGCTCAGCGTGCCGACCGCCGGCATCGCGCTCGCGCCGCGCGTACCGCTGCCGCGCAGCAGCTGCAGCAGCACGGTTTCTGCCTGATCGTCGAGATGGTGCGCGAGCGCGATCGCATCCGCGCGGGCGCGCAGCAAGGCCGCCTGGCGCGCTTCGCGCGCCGCGGCCTCGAGACCGCGGCCAGCGCGCCGTGCCACGCGCACCCGACGCACGCTGAGCGGCACGCCGAGCGCGCGGCAGACGCGCCTGCAGTGCCTCGCCCAGTCATCGGCCTGCGGGCTCAGGCCGTGATGTACATGGAGCGCGGCGAGCGTATAGCCGAAGCGCGGCGCGAGCGCGTGCAGGACGTGCAGCAGCACGCTCGAATCGAGCCCGCCCGAGAATCCGAGCACGAGGCGCGCCCCGCGCAGCTCGGGCTGCGCGCGCAGCGCGCGCTCGACCGCGCCGCGCGGCTGCGTCTCAGCGCGCCGCGGCTTCCTTGAACTTGCCATAGCTCATCAAGCGCTCGAGGCGCTCGTCGACGAGCTCTTTCGGCTTCTTTTCCTCGAGCTGGCGCAGCGCATCGGCGAGCGATTTGCGCAGCGTTTGTCCCATGGCTTGCGGGTCGCGGTGCGCGCCGCCGAGCGGCTCGTTGACGACCCGGTCGATGAGGCCGAGCGTCTTGAGGCGACTCGCCGTGATGCCGAGCGCTTCGGCCGCGGCCGGCGCCTTGTCGGCGCTGCGCCACAGAATCGAGGCGCAGCCTTCGGGCGAGATGACCGAATAGGTCGCATACTGAAGCATCAGCACGATGTCGCCGACGGCGATGGCGAGCGCGCCGCCGGAGCCGCCTTCGCCGATGATCGTCACGATGATCGGCACGCGCAGACCGGCCATCGCGAACAGGTTGCGCCCGATGGCTTCGGACTGCCCCCGCTCCTCGGCGTCGATGCCGGGATAGGCGCCGGGCGTATCGACGAAGGTGAACACCGGAAGCCCGAATTTCTCCGCCAGCTGCATGAGGCGCAGCGCCTTGCGGTAGCCCTCCGGCTTCGGCATGCCGAAATTGCGCAGGATCTTCTCCTTGGTGTCGCGTCCTTTCTGGTGGCCGATGACGACGCAGGACTGCCCGTTGAAGCGCGCCAGCCCGCCGACGATCGACGCGTCGTCCGCGAACAGGCGGTCGCCATGAAATTCCTCGAAGTGCGTGAACAGCGTCGGCAGGTAATCGAGCAGATAGGGTCGCTGCGGATGGCGCGCCACCTGCGCGACCTGCCAGGGGGTGAGCTTGGCGTAGATTTCCTTGGTGAGCGACTGGCTCTTCTTGGTCAGTCGCTGGATCTCCTGCGAGATGTCGACTGCCGAGTCCTCCTGCACGAAGCGCAGCTCTTCGATACGTTGCTCGAGCTCGGCGATCGGTTGCTCGAAGTCGAGAAAGGTCGTCTTCATCGGCCGCGCCATTCTACTCGCCGACGCGTTTCGCTGCAGGCCGCCCGAGGATGCACGGCGCGAACGCCGCGTCGCGCAAACCTCGATACGCAATACCGCAATACCTCAATACTCGACCGGCAGCGGATCGAGCGAGCGCCACAGGTACCAGGTCGCGACCGAGCGCCACGGCGCCCAGGTCGCGCCCAGCTTGCGCATGCGCGCCGGCGTGCCACGACGACCGTTCCAGTAAGCGAGACGAATCGCCTTCTGCAATCCCAGATCATCGACCGGGAAGACATCGGGACGCAGCAGATTGAAGATGAGGAACATCTCCGCGGTCCAGCGACCGATGCCGCGCACCTCAACGAGCTCGGCGATGACCGCCTCGTCGTCCATCTCCGGCCAGCGCCCCACGTGGATCGTGCCGTCGGCGAAATGCCGCGCGAGGTCGGCAATGTACTCGACCTTGCGTGCCGACAGCCCGCAGGCACGCAGCCGCGTCGCCTCGAGCGCGAGCACCTGCGCGGGCGTCACCGCGGGCACCGCCGCGAGAAACCGCTCCCAGACGCTCTGTGCGGCCGCGACCGAGATCTGCTGGCCGACGATTGCGCGGGCCAGCGTCATGAACGGCTCGCCACGGCGAACGAGAAACACCCCGGCGTGCGCGCGCATGATCTTCGCGAGTGTCGGGTCGCGCCGTGCGAGCGCGCGCTTGGCACGCAGCCAGTACTCCGGCCTCACGCGGCGGCGGCCGCGAGCGGCAGGTTGGTGAGCAGGTTCTGCGGCTTCATGCGCACCACGTCGTCTTCGTTCATCGACAGGGCGAGCACAAGCGCTGCGCCGGCGAGGTCGGCGCGCATCGCCTCGGGCTCGGCGAACGTCAGGCGAAAAAGCGCGACGATCCGCCGCATGCGCCCCGGCTCGACTTCGCGGCCGTGCCACAGATCGTTCAGGATGGCGGTCGATTCGGCATCCAGGCCGATGTGCCAGCGCCAGCGGGACTCCTCGATCGCGGACACGCCGCGGACCTCGACCACGACACCGTGAAAGTGACCGATCCAGGCCTCGATGACGCGGCACAGCGCCTCGAGCGCCGCGCTGCCGTGCTGGATCGGGATGACCGTGTCGAAGCGCGATTCGCGCGCCCAGTATCGATCGGCATTGCCCGGCCCGAGCACGTCGAGGTCCACCCGGCCCAGGCTGCCCTGCGCCTCGACAATCAGCCGCCCGAGGCCGCCGTAGCGACTGCCCGCCGCGTGCAGGTTCACGGTCTCGAGATCGGCGAGCAGCAGCTGACCGTCGTGCAGCGTCGCCTTCTGCTCGCGAAAGAACAGCTCCGCGGCGCGCAATTGCAGCGCATCCTCGCAGCCGTCGAGCACGTTGCGCAGGATGACGTGCGCGAGCTGGTCGATGAACAGCGGCGGAACGTCGATGGCAACATCCCCGAACAGGCCTGCATAGCAGGCCTCGACGGTGCCCGCCGCGATCAGGCGGTCGCGAAAGCGCAGCATCAGACGGTAGTTGTCGCGCGCGTCCTCGTCGGCGAGCGCATCGAGCGCCGCCGGCGCAACCGCTTGGCGCGGCGCGTCCATCAGCGCCGCATGCAGCCTGCGCTCCGCGGCGCAGGATTCATCGACCGGATGAATCTCCGGTCGCAGCAGGTAAGCGCGCAGAAAGTCGTCGGAGACCACGAGATGCCCCGCGGCGTTCCTGGCCAGAAGATGAAAACCGCTCGCGCGCCAGAATTCCGGCATCAAGCCGGCGCAGCCATCAGGCGGCTGTGCGCCGCCAGGTGCTGCCGGAGGAACTCCATCTGGTCGGCGTAGATCCGCCGGTTGGTCAGGATGAGGTATTCCGCCTTGTTGGGAACGTACGGCGCGTAGAGCAGCTCCATGCCGGCTTCCTCGGGCAGGCGGTTGCGCTTGTGCCCGTTGCAGTGCCGGCAGGCCGTGACCACGTTCATCCAGCTGTCACGCCCACCGCGCGACAGCGGCGTGATGTGGTCGCGCGTCAGGCGGAAATAGTTGAACGCCCGCCCGCAGTAGGCGCACATCTGACAGTCGCGCCGGAACAGCTCGCGATTGTTGAGCGGCGGCACCTGATTGAAGCCGCGGGCGGCGAGCGCCCGGCCCTTGATCGCAACGATCGAATGCGCGGTGATGCTGGAGCGCTCACCGGTCAGGCGCGACAGGCCGCCATAGAAGGTGAAGGTCCGCTCGCCCAGGGTCCAGGCCACCAGGTTCTTGGCGTAATAGAAACAGGCCTGCTGCCAGCTGATCCAGCGGTGCGGCACACCGTGACTGTCGAGCGAGAGGATGAGCGGGCTTTCCATGGCATGAACCTTGAGCGCGCGCTGATTCTGCCAAGGCTCATGCTGCTTTGCAATCTTCCGAAAAAGCAAGGGGCTGCGAGCACAAGCTCACAAGCTCACAATCCCCGAAAACCGTTTGCGCCCGGCGCCGGGCGCGCGCGCGATTCAGCGCCTGCCGACGGCGTCCTTGAAGCCCTGGCCGGCGGCAAACGCCGGGATGGTCTTCGCCGTAATCTTGATCTCTTTGCCGTTTCCGGGATTTCGGCCGTTGCGCGCTTTGCGCTTGCGCGGCAAAAACGTGCCGAATCCGACCACCGTCACGCGATTGCCCTTGGCCACGTTGGACACGATGGCATCGAACATCGCATTGACCGCCTCACCCGCTGCGAGCTTGCTCAGGCTCCCCGACTTTGCGACGACCCGTACGAGATCCGATTTGGTGACGACGGCTGGCATGACATTCCTCCTATGTCAACTCGGCCCGCGAGAGGGGCTCTTTTCGAGTACGTCCAATACGTCTCCCGCGACCATCGATCAGCGTCGATGTGTCGTCGACGAATCTCGCGAGAGAGCGCGCATCGTATCGAAATCAAAACGGGAAAACAATGCGCGCGCGCAACCTTTTTCGCGCGTGCACATTTTTCGCGAACGCGAAAGCAAAGATTTAACATTTGCGCAATGCATCGAGTGATCAAACGAACCGTTGAGAACGCGCGTGCCGCGTACTAGCTTCACATTGAGCGCGCTGCTTGCAACGCATGCGCAGCAGGCCGCGCGCACGACGCCGATGCTCGTCGACCGAGGCCGACCGGTCGGTTTCGCCGCGCTGGCCGATGAAAGTCGCCGCGTGGCGACGGGCTTTGCGCGCCTCGGTATCGGAGCGGGTGATCGCGTAGCACTTTGGCTTCCGAATGTATCTGCCTGGCTCAGCTGCTTTTTTGCCTGCGCACGACTCGGCGCGATCGCGGTCTCGGTCAATACGCGATTTCGCGCGCATGAGCTCGCGGATATCGTCGGACGCTCGGGCGCCAGGCTGCTCGTGTATTGGCCCGGGTTCAAAGGCATTGATTTTTCATCGGTCCTGGCCGAGGCGCGCGCCGCGCTCGATGGCGTCGAGGCGCTCGTCGCATACGCCGAAGCGCCCGATGAACCGGGCACTTCGGACCCTATCGCCGGCAAGCCCGTGCACGCCTACGCCGCGCTCGCCGGGCAAGCGCCTTACCTGGCGGACGACGCCGGCCCCGAAGCCGGCTGCGTACTGTTCACCACCTCCGGCACGACCAAGGCGCCCAAATTCGTGCTTCTCGATCAGCGGGCGGTCGTCGCCCACGCGCATGACGTCGCGCGCGGATTCGGGCTCGACGCCGACGCGGCGATGCTGCTCGTCCCGCCGCTTTGTGGCGTATTCGGCTTTTGCTGCGCGATGGGCGCGCTCGCCGCGGGCCGGCCGCTGGTCATGCGTCCGGCCTGGGATCCCGCGCTGGCGGCGGCAGACATCGCAGCGCATCGCGTGACGCACGCCAACGCGACCGACGAGGCCATCGCCCAGCTGCTCGCCCAGACCGATGCGCAACCCGCGTTCCCGAGCCTGCGCTTCGTCGGCTACGCCGCGTTCAATCCGGGACTCGACGACATCGTTGCGCGCGCCGAGCGCCGCGGCCTCGCGCTCGTTGGACTGTATGGCGCGAGCGAGGTGCAGGCGCTGTTCGCGCGCCAGCACGAGCACGCGCCGCGCGCCGAACGCAGCCTCTCCGGCGGACGTCCGGTGAGCGCTGCGGCACGGGTGCGGGCGCGCGATCCGGCCTCCGGCCAGGTGCTGGCGCATGGCGAGGCCGGCGAGCTCGAGTTCTTCGCGCCCGCGAGCCGCATGGTCGGTTACTTCGGCAATCCGGAGGCGACGCGCGACGCGCTCGGCGAAGACGGTTTCTACCGCTCGGGCGATCTCGGCTACACCACGCCGGACGGACGCTTCGTGTTCCTTGCGCGCATGGGCGATTCGCTGCGCCTCGGTGGTTTCCTGGTGAGCCCGCTCGAGATCGAAGG
>Ga0210060_1000016_pt1 | contig 112412 bp, 99 predicted proteins | sample Joice_CattailNLB_FD_184871 | JGI IMG/M metagenome (GOLD analysis project Ga0210060, IMG submission 184871) | Wetland microbial communities from San Francisco Bay, California, USA, that impact long-term carbon sequestration - Joice_CattailNLB_D2... | ecosystem: Environmental > Aquatic > Marine >...
GATGCTGTTGAGTTCGATCATGGCGATGGCTTTAAGTTCCATTTTTCTTACCTATACTGGGCTAACAGGATGAACCTGAATACTTCCTTTAAAGGCTTTTAATCCGTACCCGAAAAATGCCTAAAATAAAAAATGCCTAAATTGCCTAAAATTGATGCATTCTGTCTATTTTTAAATTTAGACGATGCACACGGCGTTAACCGACGTCAAATTCGTATTAGCTACCGAATGCATGCTTTCATTGCTTAATCACAATACGGTCAGCTACCGATTCTACGACACCATCAATACTGGCATGAACCCTTGCGCCCAGGGCGCCTTCGGGGATCTCTCCTATCAGATCTCCTTTTTTGACTTGATCACCCATCCGGACACAAGGTACGGCCGGCTTACCGAGATGCTGCTGCAACGGTATGGTGACCTGCCTTACCTGAATGTCATCTTCGCAAAAAGGTGGATGGGTATCGTAATTAACCACCTCGAGTCTTTGCATGAGCCTCATTAGCGGTATTTTACGCGTATCGTTAAAAATTGATACCTGGTATGTTTCACGCTTGGGTTCTCTTTTGGTGCCTTCTTTCAGCAGTTTCTGCTTGATGGCGGTGTTAATCTCCCGCGGGGAGAGCATCATGGGGCATGCAAATTTTTCACAAACCCCGCATTCCGAGCAAATCAGCGCATCTTCCAGGATTTCACCCTGCATGCCCGGCGAATAGGCCAGGTGTCGCATGATTCTGTGCGGCTCCAGGGCATGTCCGATCAGATATCGCGGACAAAGATCCGTACACCGCGAGCACTGGGTGCAGGCTGACTTGGCGATAAATCGCATCTGATCCAGGCTGCGGCTTTTATCGCGGATGACGTTGTGGTTCGGGGGCAAAACGATTATACCGCTGGTGGTTTTTGTTATCGGTTCAGAACCGTCCGTAAGGACTTTGCCCATCATGGGGCCGCCCATTACAATGCCGTAATCAGGGATTTTGGGACCTCCGGCCAGCTCAATTGCGGCGCTGACAGGCGTGCCGATCGGAATTTTACAGATAACCGGTTGGTTGACTTCGCCGCATACCGTCAGGTAACGATCGGTAACCGGTGTGCCTGCCATGGCCCGGGAAATATTTAACAGCGATTCCACATTGCTGACGACTGCCCGCACATTCAGGGGAATGCCCCCTTCGGGCACGATCTTTCCCAGAACTTCGTTGACCAGAATAAACTCGTCACCGGCCGGGTAGAAGTCTTCCAGTTCGAAGACATCGATACGACCGGCGTATCCATTGGCGGCGATTTTAGCTCTCAGGGCGGCCAGGGCCTTGGCGTGCTTTGATTTCAGGCAGATGGTTCCCCTCTCGGAACCGGTGCAGTCCATCGCCGTCAGCAGACCGTCTAACACCGGACCGGTTTGATGTTCCATAAGGTAAGGGTCGCTGGAGAGCAGTGGTTCGCAGGAAGCCCCATTTGCCAGAACCCGGCCCACATCGAACTGCAGTTTCACATGGGTCGGAAAGCCTGCGCCGCCGGCACCGACAACGCCGGCTGAACGCACTTTATCAACGATATCCGTTCTCATTTTTTCTTTCCGGCGACATCGTCGTCCATTTCGAGATTATCAACAATGCCAACCACCACTGCGTCCACGGGTATTAAATCGGTTTTGCTAAAGGCCTGCATGGCGGGGGCGCCCTGGGTGACAATCACCAGTTCTCCGAATCCCGCGCCAACCTCGTCTACGGCGACCAGGACATTACCGTCCGGCTTCAGGCTTTTTCCCAAAGGCTGAATGAACAGAAGCCTTAAGGCCGATATTGCATCCTTTTTTTTGGTAGACCATACGTTTCCGATCACCTTGGCTAATAACATGCTGGTTGCCCTCCGGCCTCCCAATTGGTTTTCAACCCAATTGGGGTATCAGTTCGATCAGCAATATTCATTTGAGATGCTCAGCCCGTTCAATGGCAGCAATACTGGCTTCGACATCAGCGATATCTCCAAATATGCCGATCATGGTAATATGTTGTGGACAAATTCCCTTTAAGTCAAAGACCCGGACGTTGCCCGCCTTTTCAGCCACATCCGCGGCTGCGATCATATCGATGACCTTGCCCTGCACAAGCCCCACAGCCGAAAATGGGACCTCGGCCTCAGCAAAGACCTTTTTTCCGGTCGCCCCCACACGCTGCCTCAGGAATTCAAATACTCCCGGGGCAGGGTGGGATATTATTTGCGTGTTAAATGCCATAATAAGATGTCTCACATTTTGGTTAAGTTACGTGAATAACCTTCAACCGTCCTATCCGCTTTGTCCGGCCGCACCCAGTCCGCAAGCCGTCCGCTATGTTTTAATGGGTCCACCGGGGCACTCCATTGGGATACCGTGCGGGCCTTACGCCAGGCAAATGCCGCCCTGAATCGCCGATAAACGTACTACTCGGTTTTAGGGATCGTAAATTCAATGTCACTGTGCGGTCTGGGGATTACGTGCACCGAAACAAGTTCACCGACCCGCTCCGCAGCTGCGCCTCCGGCATCCGTGGCCGCTTTTACCGCACCGACATCACCGCGCACAAATACTGCTACCAGGCCGCCGCCGACAAACTCCCGACCGACGAATTTCACTTTAGCTGCCTTTACCATTGCATCGGCAGCCTCAATCGCACCTACCAGACCTCTTGTTTCTACCATGCCCAACGCTTGTTCAGCCATCGTCTATACCTCCTGTTCAGAATTAAGGGGCTTCGCCCCAATGGAATATTGGAATGCTGGAAAAATGGAATAACCAGCTCCTCGGCTCTTTTAGAAGCCATGTAAAAACAAAATTTTCATCGTCTCATAGAAAATCCAAAAAATTCAATCAGCTTTTTAATCGAATTGCCCTGGCCCGCATGGACCAATCTTTGGGGACCTCTATTGTTACCGTCGCGGTTTGATCCATTTTTTTGGTTTGTCGAACCGCGATAACGTTTGCATCTCCCAATTCCTGTCCGGACCGATCCAGGGCCGTGACGACATCGCCCTTCTCCGGCAGGGGCCGGTATTCGTAGGGCATCATTACGCTGGCTTTGCCTTCGGGGAGGCTTTCGTCAATCATGACAATGGCCTGGCCGGGACATATATAGACGCAGGTTTGACAGGCGACGCATTTGTCTCCATCCAGATGGGGGATATTGGTAATGTCTTCACCCACAATGATGGCATCGAAATTACAGTTTGTTTCACAGGGATTGCAGGGAATATCTTCCAGGCATTCAATGGACGCGACAGCGCCTTTTTGGCGCCGGGCCGCGGCCGGGATACCCGGACTGTCTTTTAACTCTTCTTCGGAAAGATAGCCCGTTATGGAAGAATCATGGGGCATTCGACTATCCTTTCATCATAGCGTTTAAATATTCCTTGGACCTGGCGCGTCTTTCACCGTGGCTGCCGCTGCGCAGCCCCTGCATGCTACTGTATTGTTGAGCGCGTTGCTCAAGAAATGACTTTTCATCGAGATAGCCCAGGCTGTGAGCAATGGCGAGACCGGCGATCCGGCCTTCGATAATTGCCGTGCTGGCCTCTTCGATACCGGATATGTCGCCGGCGACATAGATGCCTTTGATTGATGTCTCCATGTTCACATCATGGGCGGGAATTCTACCGCCCAGGGCCGGTACATAGGCCATTTTACAGCCCGCCATCCGCAGAAGCTGGGTCATAGGATTGAGGCCGACCGCAATGCAGATGGTGTCGACATCAAATCTTTTCTCGGTTCCCGGGATTGGTTGCCAGGAATCATCAACCTTAATGACGGTGGCCCCTTCGACCTTATCTTTGCCATGGGCTTCTTTGATGGTGTGGGACATCAGGAACGGCACGCCCATCCTGGCAATTTTGGCGGCATGCACCGCATAGCCTCCGATTTTGGGTGCGGCGTCGATCACCGCTGTCACGCGACTGCCGGCCTGCATCATCTGGTAGCTGACAATGACACCCACATTTCCGGAACCGACCATCAGGATGTCATTGCCCGGCCGGATGCCATGGATATTAGCCATGGTTTGGGCAGCTCCCGCTCCGATGACGCCGGGCAGTGTCCAGCCCGGAAACGGGATCATATTTTCAGAAGCCCCGGTTGCCACCAGGGTTTTCTGGGCCTTGAGCTGCTCAATGCGATCGCCGACCATGACGTTGATGGCGCCATTTTCGTAAATACCGAGAACGACCGAATTTAAAGAAACTTCAACCCCGAGTTCTTTGGCTTCAGCAAGAAAGCTGTTGCCGATGCTAAATCCACGCTCCTTGGCCCGGTGCTCACTGGAACCGAAAAATCTGTGGATCTGTTTAAATAGCTGGCCGCCGGGTCGTTCATTCTCATCAAACGCGATGACCTGTACACCGTGTCTGGCTGCTTCAACGGCAGCGGCCAGTCCGGCCGGTCCGGCCCCCACACATATCATTTCATATCTGCGCATGCTTGACTCCATTGCAGTCATATCGTAGAGTCACTTTTTGAGGCTTCATTTTTGCGGGCCTCTGCCTCTTTGAGTTTCAACGACCATGCCGGCTTTGAGGGGTTCCACGCAGGTGCGGATGTTTGGCCGGCCGTTAACCACCATGATGCAATCCGTGCAACGCCCGATGGCACAGAACATGCCCCGGGGTTCGTTGCGGCGGGCCGTGTAACGATGGATCATCAGACCGTTGCTGCGCAGGGCGATGGCGATGGGTTCGCCTTCAAACCCTTCCATGGGTCGGCCGTCCAAAGTGAACTGAATCCTGGGACCCTTTTCAAATTGTCCAAGTATCGGATGCTCCTCTATTCTCATTATTTTATGTCCTCAGAATAGTTGATAACCTAATTCGTTTCTAAAATATCCGTTTTTCGAAAACCTTACCTGCTAGCAGAAACCAAACATTTTCCCAAACGTATAATTAGACCCGATCAACGGGATACCGGTCATGGCGCAGGTTTCAAGGGTCAGGGACCTCAGATCTTCGCGCTCCAGACTGGTCAGCCTGGTTTTGCCGGCGGCTTTGGCTAAAATGACCGCCTCGTTGGTCATGGCCTGGATATAGTTGGCCACCTGTTGCGCGGCCGTATCGATATCCAGTCTCCGGCGCAACTCGGGGTCCTGGGTACCGATGCCAAAGGCGCACTTGCCCTCATGACACCGCAGGCAAACCACGCATCCCATGGCAATCATGGCACCGGTTCCGATGGCGACCGCATCGGCGCCCAGGGCTAACGCTTTGGCCACATCGGCACCGTCTTTGATACCACCGGAGACGATCAGGCTGATCTCGTCTTTGACACCCATGTCTTCCAGAGAACGGACGGCCTGCACCAGGGCCGGCAGGGTAGGGATGCCCAGGTTGTTTGACGCTACCACCGGTGCAGCTCCCGTGCCGCCTTCGGCCCCGTCAATCACGATGCCGTCTACACCGGCTTTAACTGCGATTTTGACATCTTCCCAGACCCGACCGGCGGCCAGTTTTATAAATATGGGGATCTGATTGTCGGTCACGTCCCTCAATTCTTCCATTTTGAGGCACAAATCGTCGGCACCGAAGATGTCGCCGTGGCGGGGATGGCTGTGAAGATCGATGCCCTCGGGCAGTTGCCTGAATTCGGCGATTTCCTTGGTGATTTTGCTGGCCATCAGATGACCGGACAGGCCCGGTTTGGCGCCGATGCCCACGATGATTTCCAGGGCATCCGCAGCTTCGATATTGCGGAGTGAAAACCCGATGCGACTGGGTAGAATCTGGACCACCTGCTTGTAGGAATTGTCTCTTTCTTCGGGAAGCAGGCCGCCTTCCCCGTTGTTGATGGAGGTTCCAACAATATCTGTGGCCTTGGCCAGGGCGGTTTTGGCTTCTTTGCTCAGGGCACCATAAGACATACCGGAAATCATAATTGGTGTTTCAATGACCAGCGGTTTTTTGGCAAAACGGGCGCCTAAAACCGTCTGGGTTTTGCAATCCTCACGGTAGGTGTCGATCGACATGCGGGTGAGCTGGGACGGCAAAAAGGTCAGATCGTCAAAATGGGGCAGTTTGCGCGGTGTGCCGCAACCCCGTATGCGGTGTTTGCCGGCCTGGGCCTTATATTTGATTTCCGTAATGGTCTCCGGAGACCAGACACCTCGCTGGACATCTTTGACTTTAGGTAATTTTTTTTCTTCTTTAGCCATTATCCCTTTGCCCTTTGTTTGTGGGTTGGTTTGAAAAGAACGTATTCGTGGCGTCCATATACCTTGGGGACGATGGTTTTAAAATCATCGACCCCGTGCGCGATGCCGTATTTCTTGAAGAGGGGCTCCAGCTCGGTTTTTTCCCGGTCGTCAATTGGAACCAGTTTCACATTACCGCCGAGCTTTTCTTCCGTGGCCGGATCCAGCACATGGATGCGCCCGTTATACATGGATTCGCCAATGCCTTCGCCGACATTTCCGAGGACAACGATTCGTCCACCCAGGGTCATTTTCCCGGCCCAGCGACCCACATTGCCGCAAACTATCAGCGTACCGCCTTTCATTCCCCAGCCGGCGCGACTGCCGCTGTTGCCTTTAACCACGATGGTACCGCCTACCATGGAAGGCGCCACATTGCTGCCGGTGTTCATTTGGACAATAATCTCCCCGGAGGTCATATTATCGCCGGTATACCAGCCCGTATTGCCCTCAATAATTATGGTGGGTCCCTCCAGAAATCCTCCGGTATAAAAACCGGAGCTGCCATGGAGGGTAATCTTGCCTTTACCGATGAGGGCGGTGGCGAAATTGTGAATGGAATGGGGATTGTCAAGTTCGATCTCATCTTCGGTTTTAATCAATTCTTTCAATTTGTGATTGACTTCCCGGGAGTTCATGCCTGTCAAATCTAAGCGGACCATACCTGTACTCCTCCTGGATCCATCTCCTTAGCATAGACATCGGAGACAATTGGGGTTAAACAAATTTGTTCTGATCCGAAAAGCACCGTTGCACCTTCTTTTTCAAAATACAGCATAGGCTTGATCCCCAATCGATCCCGCAGCGCACCGATTTGATTGGCGGTGCTGACCAGAAGTGTGAAAACACCGTCAAATGTTTCCAGGCCCAGGTGAAGGGCGGCTTCCAGGTCCAATCCTTTTTCCTTCATTTGAAAAGCCAGAAAGTGGGCGGCCATTTCCGAGTCATTGTTGGTTTTGAAACGCACCCCCCAGTTTTCCATTTTGCGGCGCATGTTGAAATAATTGGTAAACTGCCCGTTGTGCACAAGGGCCAGCTCCGGGTAGATATAGGAGATAAAGGGATGAGCAAAATTGATATTTTCCACACTTTCAGTTGCCAGGCGAACATGCCCGATACCGTGTGTGCCTTTGATCGGAGGGATTTTGTGGCGCTTCTGTAACTCTTCGGCCGACCCCTCGTCCTTGTAGACCTTGAGGTGTTGACCCAGGGAATGGACACATATACTGGGATGGCTGTCGATGGCCCAGTTCAAATCAGATATCCTGGCAGGGTCCATATCGACCGAGGCTTCATAAAAGGTAAAAATGCCCTGTCCCTGATAAATGCGGGTATTGGATATCTGTCCGTACCCCTTGATGATTGCTTCAAGGTCCTTTTGATACTCTGCTGCGGTCATCGACACCCGAAGATCAATGGTGTCCCGGTTCTCATAAAGGGCTAACCCGGTGGCATCCCTGCCCCGGTGAATGAGCTCTTTTAGCATGTTGATCAAATCATTTCCCAGGGTTGGTGAATCTTTGGCTATTAGCCCGGCTATACCGCACACGGTGCACCTCCTATGTAGTTTTGTTGATTCGTTGATTATGTTGATTGGTTGATTAAATAAAAACGGATTTAACTCCTTTCAACTATTCAACTCAATAAACTAATCAACCAATCAACTATGCGAAGCATTTACAGGTGATAGGCGTATTCATTAAATTCCCAGTCGGTAACGCTGGTCCGGAAGCGTTCAATTTCATGCTCCTTGAGGGCCAAATATGCCTGAACCAGTTCGGGTCCGAGGGCATTACCCAGAACTTTGTCCGCCTTAAAATCTTTAAGGGCATCCTGCAGCCAGAATGTCACGGGCTCAAACGTTCCGGGTTCGGATCCGTAGATGTCATCCGGGGCCGGTTCGCCCGGTTCAATTTTGTTTTCGATGCCGTCCAGTCCGGCAGCCAATATGGTCGCCAGAACCAGGTAGGGGTTGGCCGACGCACAGGGGCCTCTGTTTTCTACACGGGTGGCCGAACCACGCTCAGCCGGCACACGGCAGTAAACCGTGCGGTTATCCCATCCCCAGGCTAAATAAAACGGACAAAAAGCCCCCAGTACAAAGCGCCGATAGGAATTGATCGTCGGTGCCAGAATTGCCGACATACCCTTGGCGTGGGCCATCTGCCCACCCAGAAAATACCGCAGTTTGTCTGAGACGCCATTTTCGCCGGCAGGATCCTCAAACAAATTCTTGTTGGATTTGGGATCAAACAGCGACGCGTGAATGTGGTAGCCACTCCCGCCATTATCGGATTTAGGGCGCCCCATAAAGGTCAGCAGCAGGTCGTTCATGGCCGCCACTTCCTTGCATACGTATTTAAATGTGAAGGTTTGATCCGCCATACTGAGGGCATCATCATATTTCCAGTTAACCTCAAATTGACCGGGAAAGAATTCATGGTTGAGGTAAATAATATCCAATCCGAGCTCGATGAAGAGATTTTGAAACAATCGCAGCATGCCTTTGGGATCAATAACCGGGTTAACCTGATAGACACAGGAGGGGCTGGCATTGTAAGCCTCACCATCTGCATCGCCGCCCCGGTTGAAAATGAAAAATTCCAGTTCGGAGGCTACCATGGGGTTCAAATTCAGATCCTGGTAACGCTTGATGATGCGTTGCAATACATAACGGGGATCCACGGGAAGCGGTTTGCCGTCAGGCCCGTAGGCGTTGCCGATAAATCGGGCGGTACCTTCCATATAAGGCAGGACCGCAAACGTAGCCGGGTCCGGTTTTATGGTCATATCCCTCCATTGGATTTTTCTCCCCAAGCCGGTGCCCATGGCAACATCATTCGCAAAGTCAATCGCATAGGTGGCTGTAACGTGGTTGCAACCTTCCTCTAAAACCTCCTCAAGTCGACGGGCTGGAACAAGTTTGCTGCGGCAGATCCCGTGCAGATCCGGAAAATCAATCCGCAAAGAATCAATGTTGGCGGCCTTGATTTTCTCTTTAATTTCCTTTACGTCCATATTGCCCCCCCTTTCATTGAATTAAACTGAAACATACCGCATAATATAAGGACCTTCATAAATTGGAACGGAATAATGTAATTTATAATTCATCATCACTTGGATTCTGTAATACTTGATACATTTTTAGGTGTCAAGTAAATATTGATTCCTAACTGTTAAAAAACTATGATCTGAAATTGGCATGGACATGAAGGATTAAAAGCTTCCTCAAGGAGGAATTTCATGGGACCATATCGAATTGCCATCGTCGGGGTGGGGGCTACCGGAACGGTATTGGCGGCAGCGATTGTCAGCAAGTATCCTGAAACAATTCTTGTAGGTCACAATCCCCGTGCCGGTGATGCGCTATTATCGAAGGGATTACGCGTATCAGGAGCAATCAGTTACCAAACTCCGGTAAAAAATTTTGTTTCGCAGATTAAAGAGCTCAAGCATTCAAATCCGGATTTAATTTTTCTTGCCACCAAAACCTTTCACCTCGACCAGATCCTGAAAGAGCTTGAAGTTGTATATCGTCCCGGTATCAAAATTATTTCCACCCAAAACGGCCTGGGAACCGAGGATCTCATCGCGGATAAATTCGGCGCGGACGCTGCCTTCCGCATGTCTTTGAATTATGGTGCGTCACTGAAAGCTGCCGGGGAAGCGGAGACGGCTTTTTTTAATCGTCCCAATCATCTCGGAAGCCTAACCCGGGGAAACCGTGATTTTGGAATCCAAATAGCAATGTTGCTGACGGATTGCGGATTGGAAACAGATTTTGTTGACGATATCAAGCATTATGTCTGGAAAAAAATGGTAATGAAATGCACCATGGCATCTATCTGTGCCGTTACCAATAAAACCATCAAGGAAGCCCTGGAATTTGGCCCAACGAAGGAAATCGCCGACGCCTGCTTTAAAGAGGCCCTGGCTGTTGCCAGAACCCTGGGCTACGACATTGGAGAAGATTTCCTTGAACAGGCTGTGAATTATCTGATGAAAACCGGTGTCCATCGGGATTCCATGTGCCTGGATATCGAAAACAAATCACCAACGGAGATAGATTTTCTGGGTGGCAAAGTTGTGGAATACGCGCATCAATATGGTGTAGCTACACCATTTTTTATTGCAATGACCAATCTGGTCAGAGCCATCGAGGATAATTATCTGGAGCGTTAGAGAATGATTATTCGTTGAAAATAATTTTAAATTCTACCCCGAAACCGCCGGAGTCTATCCGGACAATCTCCCCGGTAGCCCTTAACACCTCGTCGGAGTTCGGCAGCTGAATTGTCATGGCAATCTCCTGTCCCAGGGTCAGCTTTTTTTTGGTATAGATAAAGGCGCCACTGGGACTGACATCCTGGACCGATACACTGAACATATCGTCAATGGTCTCGCATTTGGCCGTCAACAGTTGGTTTTTTAAAAAGTATTTCCTGGAATCCTTGCGCTGATAAAACGACGCTTCTTTTTTTTGTGAAACATTTGAACGTGGCATCAAACGAATCCTTGTCTCTTTAGTTTTGGCTGATTTCCTCGAATTTTTCCAGGTTGTTGGCAAACCCCAGCAGCATGCCCCGTGACTTGGGAGACATTTCCTGGAATCGCATTCCCAGTGCTACCGTTGCTTTTTCCCCAATATTTATGCGGCGACTCCAGATCACAGTGCCTTTGACACTGAGCGACAGCTCTTCATTTGGCAAACTGATCTGGACCCCGGCACCCTTTACGCAATCTTCAAACGAGGGAATACTGCGGTATTCTGAATTCAACACCACACATATGCCTCCGATCGAGATATCCCTCGAATAACCCGAAAGCGATAACGGTTGCTCATTTGTTGACTGCGGATGAATCTGCAAGTGCACTTTTATGGGAATCTCTTGCCGGGCCCAGACCCGGTCTATCCTCAAATCTTCTTTCTCTTCGATTCCTGGTTGCGATCCAAACAACTCTATCAAAGCCTCCTCTACTGCAGGGTGTTTTACGCAAACTTTCATCAAATTTATTTTCGGTATTTTAATCAGCTCTGCCTGAGTGATGGTTTCGACATATGATTTCGACAGTTGCTTTTCTTCGAAAGGATAGACAGCGCCAAAGAAATCATTCTCAGACAGATGCGATGCTGTTTTTTTGTATACAGTTTCACCATTTGCCTCCACCGGCCGATAGGTCGTCGCACGCAAGGCACCGGATACGATAAAATACAGATGCTTTTCTTCATCTCCGGCCTTTTTGACTATCCGGCCGGCCGGCAGCCGAATTTTGACCAGGGGAAATAAAATGGCCACCATGGCCTGATATTCAAGGCTTTGAAAGAATGTATTGACTGGTGTTTCATGGTAGCCGGCTTTTTTTATAGTGAAAAAAAACTGCCTTATTTCATTTGGATCCGAGGGGGGATATATTTTCCACTGCAAACTTTTAGATACGATTGCTTGCAGCGTCATCCCCGAGTCAATAAAAAGCCTGGCTGCTTTGCCATAAGATTGGGCCGCAACATCGGGCATATTTTTTGCGACCTGCAGATCTCCGTAAGCTCTGAGCAAGGCAGGATCGTTGGGAAAAATTTGAAGGACATTATCAAATTCGGAGGTCGACTCTATTTGAATGGAGCCGTCAATAATTTGCGCAGCGATACTTAACTGGTTGAAGACATTAGCTTTTGCAATGGTGGCCATGCTGCGCTCCCGGGTTTTCCCGATTCTCTGTTTAGGCTTCCGGATGGTGGATATCATTAATATTTATCGGTAAATTAAAGGGATTACTTGAGGTGAAATCGGTTGCTGGTCGCTGAGGTCTAAAAAAAAAGACCGGAAATTACATCCGGTCTTTTGCTATATCTATCACTAAACGCATGTTATATCAGCAGCAACTTTCAAATCGGCACTTCGACATGTCCGGACCGTCACAGCAGTATGTTCCGACAATACAACCGCAACCGTCTACGACATGATAACAGCAAGATTTTGCTGCCGACTTATCGCTTTTTTTCTTTTTATCTTTTTTGTCCATGATAGCACCTCCTCATTATTCCGCATCTTTTACCTGCTGGATATGACCGTGATGCAGACAACTCTTCTTTCGTTGATCAATCACATGATTGATCTACCATGTTTGAGGTATTAAATAAAAACGACCTCCTGGTTCAGGTCAAACATCCTGACTTCTTTAAGATAATTACCATTTATTGTCAGTCAAATTAATCCTCAACTAATAACGATGAAAGTGAATCACTACTTTCAAATTCTTATGGCAACCGTAATTGAATTTTAATTAAAAGCCATTATATTAATATAACAGGAGAAAAGGCTGGAAATCCTTAAATTATGGATGCGGCCTTTATCCACCGGGGTCATAAATTTGAACATCCTGGGTCGAATAAAAAAAGAGCCTTCCTCAAAGGAGGTTTGCCATGTATGAAAAAACAGCGCTTTGCAATAAAATAAATGAAATTTACCCGGAAATAGGAGAATGTGATAGGGATTTGAAAGTTGTGTGGGACAGTCAAAGAAATGTCTGGGAAGTCAATTTTAAAAAGGATGGGCACCGGATTAAGCATTATTTGGAAAATGAGGATGCCGCTTTGTGCCTGGAAGACAAACAATGTATAGGACTCGGCATCGAGTTTGGACAATTCCTCTAAACTTTAACTTCTGCTTAACTTTGAACAAGTTCTCGATAATAAGCCTGCTGATTAATAATAGTACCAGATAGTACGGTAGGCGGAAATATCCTGGCCGTCTGATTTCAGCCGTTTCAAGTAGTCGTAAATAGGGACATCCTTATAGATATAGGTGTTGGCCAGGGCCAGTTTTTTCTCCCAGGGGTGGAACTCATAAACGCGACGCCCGTCCGGGGTTATGGAAATAATATCGTGATGTTGGGAAGCTTTGAGATAGTTTTTGCCCAACCCGGGAACATTGAAGACGATCTCATCGGTTCGCACCGTACCCGGCATCAGGCGTGCTTCTTCCTTTTGTTCCTGCATCAACCGGGCAATGGGTACTCGAAAATCGCTGGTTTCCGCTTTTCCCTTGGTATTAAAGGTATAGTACGGGGTAACACCGATCAGGCGCAATTGCTGCCGCAGGAAGCAGGCTTCGAACTTGCGTGAGTTATAGTAGGTAAAAACAAGCTGGTTGTATATTTCCATTCCGTTGCGCCTGAATTTTTGGACAGCCGCCATGGATTGCGGGGTAATCTCATAAGGATGTTCAAAGTGCGTGATGATGACAACTTCCCTTTTTCCGGGAATTTGAAATCGGGCCAGTCCGCGCACTAGGGATTCCGTGATGCGCTGGGGCATTGTAACCAGTGTCCTCGTGCCGATACGAATGCGAATAATATTGGGGTTAGCGGCAACTCTGGACACGATGGATTCGAGCTTGCGGTCGGACAACAGCAATGGATCGCCCCCGGTAATCAGCACTTCATTGATTTCCGGGGTATTTTTGATCCAATCCAGGGCAGCCTCAAGTTTAGACTTGGGCAGCGCTGCTGATGCCGAGTCGACATCCTCTATTTCCCAGTTGCGCTGACAGTAAACACAAATCTGTGGGCAGGTCAGCACCGGTTTCAGAATGACGACATTGGGATAGCGCCGAGTAATCCCCTCGATGGGCGAGGTGTCGTATTCGAGCATAAAATCCATGGAGTGCTCCTGGTTATGCTTATGCTCGGCCAGTTTGTTCACATAGTGCAAGCTGGGTATGACCTGGGCCCGGATGGCTTTGTCGCGGTGGCCGCCGGAATCCAGGTCCATCAGGGAGAGATAATAGGGGGTGATGGCAAAGGGTATTTTCAAATCCCGGGCGCGCCGGACGGCCTCGTATTCTTCATCGGTCAATTTAACCAGTTTTTTAAGGGTGTCGGCATCCCGAATACTGTTTTTTAAATGCCATTTCCACTTTCCCCACTCCAAGTCGGTTATTCCAAAAAGTTTGCTGATACGGGCCTTATTGCGGCTGCGACGTCTGACCGCATCGTTTTCGAGTCCGCTGGTGTAAGTGTTCATAAATTTTTGCGATGCACGTGCCATGCGGGAGAGATCGGCCGAACGCATCCGGGCTGCTTTGCGGCCTTCATGTTTGCTAAAGACCGGCACTTTGGCATCGTAGATACCGGTTGTGCCCATGATGCCTCTTACCAGGTGTTCCAGTTCTGCAAAAAAACCGGCGGTGGGGCGTTCGAAAACTTCATCGTTTGAAGCCGTCAACAAGGTGACCAGATATCCTAGAAAACTGTAACCGGCCAATTTTTCACTGCGATCCGAAAGGATCCTTCGAAAAACGGTGATGGCATCATGCACCAGGATATATTCCAAAGGCTTGACATTGGAGTTGTCTTTATAGGTTTCCGCCAAGATGTCGGACAGCCAGGTGTGAATATCGTCCTTTTTTTCCTCGACGGTAGCGGAAGACACTATAATATCATGTAATTGCGGTGCAATGGACAGAATGTTCCGCAACCGGGTCTTGATCTGTTGTTTTTTCATTATGGCGTATGTCGTCTTTTATGAAATAATGGATCCTGAAATTAAATGCTCTTACATATACAGGATGAACGGGCTTCAATCCGGAGTGAATTTTTTAAATCATTAGCCCACTAAAATAAGCCTTATGTTTTTATTGTCAAACTGGTGATACATACCCTAAATATACAAATCGATTGAAGAATAAAAGCTTCTGGAGGGTGAGACAATGGAGATTCTGCGCGAATATGAATTTATGCGTCTGGAAAAAGAGGGGAAACTGGCCTGGGTAACATTTACCCGTGAACGCTGCCTTAATGCTATGAATAACGCCTGTACTGTTCAGATTAATAATATTGCCGAGGCGTTGGGAGAAGACCCGGACACGCGGGTGGTCATCATCCGGGGTGAGGGAAGAGCCTTTTCAACCGGTATCGACCTCAAAGAACTGGCCGCTGACAAAATTGAAATGATCTATCACCATCGTTGGGAGCGTGCCCTGCGTTTTTTTGAAACGATGGAGAAGCTGATAGTTTTAGGAATGCACGGTTATTGCCTGGGGGGCGCACTACAGTTGGCCCTGGCCGCAGACATCCGGGTTAGCACGGCTGATTGCCAAATCGGTCTGCCGGCGATTAATGAGTCGCTGATCCCGGGCCTGGGAACGTTGCGCCTGCCCCGTTATATCGGCTGGGGAAGGGCCAAGAAGATGATCTTGGGCGGGCAAAATATCGATGGGACGGAAGCTCTGCGAATCGGTCTAGTAGACCACATCGTCCCAAATGAGGATTTCTTCACTCATCTCGAGGAGGTCGCCTGCGACTACCTGGCAGCCTGCTCCGAGGGAGCGCGCATGAGCAAACTGGTGACCAATCAGGCTTTTGACATGGATTATGAGACCATCCGGCAATACTACTTTGACCTTCAGGAACGAGCTCAATACAGTCCGGATGCTGAAGAGAGCAAACGCGCCTATAGAGCCAAACGCACACCCAACTGGCAATAGTAGTCTACCGGAAAAAGCCGGCGGTTTTTAGGTGGAGGTATTGCGAATCACGTCAGTTCTGATTTTACCTTCAGATCCAAAGGGCGTTTTGACAGGGATTCGCATCCGCTTGCGGTGACCACGACGGTGTGTCCGAAACACATGGCGTGATTGGTGTCACTGTCCATCAGAATCATATGCAAAAAGAACACCATGTTTTCTGCGGCCGGGACCGGGTTGCCGTGATAAAACATCGGCCAGTCCATCCAGTTGGGAGCAAAGGTGGTACCAAGGCTGTAGCCCGTGGCATTGAGGCGGTGCTCCTTCATTCCCGCATCGTCGCAAATGCGGGCATAGGCGTCAAACACTTCGCCGATGGGTCGGCCGGGTTTAAGGGCCGCCATGCAGGCCGCCATGGCATCCATATTCACCGCGTGCATTTTTTTGTGAAGCGGCGTGGCTTCCCCGATGGGGATGGTGCGCATCATGGCGGCATGGTAATGCCGGTAGGCGGCTGCCCATTCAAGGGTCAGTTGATCCCGGGAGTCGAGCTTGCGACGCCCTGATTTGTAACGGCACAAAAGCGCATCCTGTCCTGAGCCGATGATAAATTCGTTGCCCGGGTAGTCGCCGTCACCGGAGAAAATGACCCCTTGCATGGCCGCCAGAATATCCCCTTCGTCCGTCCCCGGTCCCGCCAGTCGGTAGGCCTCATCATAGGCCAGGTCAGCCAATTCGGCCGCCTTGCGCACATAGGCCAGTTCGGTTTTGCTTTTGACCACGCGCAGCCGGCTGACCAGATCCGATGCATCCTCGAGATCACAGAAGCCGGAAAGGGCTTCTTCCAGCAGCTTGCCGTTTTTGGCTGTTAATCCATAGGCATCGTATTCAACACCAAGGCGCCGTCCCCGGCAGCCGAATTCATCCAGGATCTGTTTCAGCTGAACCGCGGGATCGGCTTCGGAATTGTCCTGCCAGATGCGGATATCTTCAATGACGGACGTGTGACGTGCCTGACGCAAATCCGGAGCGCGGGTTAAAAGCATCAGGTTTCCGTCTTTATCAAGATAAAGACACTGGAAAAATACATACCCGAAGCTGTCGTAGCCGCTCAGGTAATACATGCTTTCCTGTCTAAACATCAAAAGAGCGTCCAATTGCCGGTTCTTTAACTGCTCGATGGTTCGGTGCTGTCGCTCGGTGAATTCTTCTGTGGTGAAGTGTAAGGCCATGGTTTCCCTTGGTGGATTTATTCTTGGTTAATAGGTCAAGTTGACTGCTCCTGCATGTTCAACTCTATTGATGGGTGCCAGGTGTCAGGTGTCAGTGTCCAGATGACCGCAAACAGAGGACAGAAGGCAGATCAGCCTGGTCGGCTCTGTTTGTCGGAGGCATACTCTGAGAGTCCAGGTTGGTCATCTGATTTCTGTTTTCTGACCTCTGTCATCTGACACCTGATCTGGCAAAATATCTTCAGGCAATCCTAATCCATCAACGAGGATCGATTTGTAGATATCAAGGACTTCCCTGGTAATATCATCATTGAGCTGAGGCGGTGTCTGGGCGACCATGATCCCGCTTTTGAGAATGCATGCAGTTATCCCCTTTGAATGTTCGAAAGTAACGCCGAACATCCCCGCTGACTTTATCGGCAGACCTTTTTTCTCAATTACCTTGCCAAGTTTTTCAAGGTTGACTTCAAGCCGCTTTTTCGGAGAAATAGAGTAGGTTCGGCGTCCGTCTCTGGCGCAGGATTCTTCAAACCACCTGTCGGTTAGCTTGGCCGGCGCACCATCGGGTTTTTTGCCGCAGACTCTGCAGGATTCAAGGCGCGGGATATCCAGGATATTAAATTCAAATTCCCTGAGATCAATATAGAGCAGTTTGTTAAAAAGTTTTGGTTTCAGGCCGGTCAATACCCGGACAGCCTCGGAGACCTGGATGGACGCGACCATACCGACAACTGCAGGGTGAACACCGACCAGGCCGCAGGACGGAATATCCTCGTTTTTTAAATCGGGCATGAAACATTCCAGGCAGAAGGTCTGGTCGGGGATCAATGTCGACACATTTCCAAAGGATGCGGTGGCTGCTCCAAACACATAGGGAACCTTCAGTCGGTTGCAGGTTCGATTCACCATATAGCGGGTTTCAATTCTGTCCAGGCCATCGATGACAATGTCCATACCGTCAATCAAATCATCTGCATTGAGGCAATTCAGAGCCTCCGTTACAGGCTCCAATGTCACGTCGGGGTTGAGTCGACTTAATCTTTTATACGCCACCTCCACCTTCGGCTGACCCACGGCGTCTACATCGTAGAGGTGCTGGCGATGCAAATCCGTGCGGGAGACGACGTCCCGATCAATAAAGCGCAGAGTCCCGATACCCATTCCCACCAGTTTCAGGGCGATGGGGGACCCCAGACCGCCCACCCCGATGAGGCAAACCTTGGCGTTTCTGAGCGCCAATTGCCCATCGTATCCAATGTCTGCTAAAACAATTTGTCTGGAGTACGTATTTAATTCTTCGTCGGTGAGTTCTTTATGCATGTGTGGTCACCTGTGGGATATATTCAGAGATGAAATCCCGCCGCCGGCAGGGCAATGGTTCCCTGGCTGCGATACTGCACCCGTTTCAGGCTGTATGTATACTACTAACTATTTTCGCCCCAATTGTAAACAGGCTTTTCGTCCTGCATTTGAAGCAGAGAAAAAAAGCATGGTCAAGGTTTTATAGCGGTTGTCAAAAGAACCTTCCGTCGCAGTCCCGCAATAATTGCGCTTGACCTGTTTAAATAGCCATCTTATCTTCAACTCAATGGACGCTCAAGAATTGAAAAGTTTAACCCGTCAGGTTCTTCAAAACTGTGACATATCCGATGCCTATCATGCCGGACTATATTCAATCTGCGGTTTGGCGTTGCGATTGCGCGATTTATACAAATGGGAAAAACAGCTGCCGCCCTGGGAGGAACGGAATTCATCCGAAATTCTGGACTGGATTGACGCTAAAGAAACCAGGTGGGAGGCATTTGCAGAAAACGATTATGGGCAATTGTGTCTTTTCGGCAAAAACTTCGATCCGTTTGATTCCGTTGGAGTCAATGCCGTTTTGGAGACCCACCATATCTACTACGGCGCCGGATATGCCCACAGCCTTAAGCCCACTTTTTTTCTGGCGGTCATTGAGAATAAAACCCGTTCAAATGGATACAGTATTTACACCCTCGGCCGGGAGTTGGCGCGGGATTTGTTAACCATTCCGGCGATGTCCCAGAATGACCACGTTCTTTTGCGGCAGGAATCCGCCAATCTGTTCCTGTGGGATAAAATATTTTATATAAATAAATCCGGCCGCGATGCCCTCAATTTTGCACTGGAGCACCTGGGAATTACCGAAAAAGATCCCAGCGTTCTGCGGCAGCACCTTCCTGAGATTTTTGCGGCTGTAAGGGACACGTATATTTATCACGAGCTGGGTGAAATACAGGATGCGACATTTGACAGGGAAAGCTGGCGGGAGATGGTTGCGGCATTCCCTTTTTCGCCGGTGGAGTTCCTAGCCCGGTCCGTCAAGGATCTTTTGGCGGATACCACTGTATGCGGAACATTGCATCACATTATTCAAAAGCGTCAGACCGCCGGCCTGGCTTTTTATGTTGCATTTATCGACGGGCTGGTCAAAGAATTTTTTCCGGAAATCAGCATCGCTTTTCAGGAGTTTGCCAAATCTGAAGATTGGCGCATCATCGAACAGGCTGTCAAGGATGGCTATCAAACCGCCCAAAAGCATGCGGTGCTGTTAATGGATACCTATCGCGACGGTGTTAAAAAAGATAACCTGGAAGGGGCGGAAACAGAGATCCAAAAACGTCTGCTCGGAAAATATATTAAGACACCGTGATAGAATCTTGTTTTCCCGGTTCAGCAGTTGACGCCAGTCCAATTTTTCAAGGAGAACTATATATTGGCAGACCCCTCAAATTCTATCAAAAATGGATGAAAATGCTCCGGGAGTGATTCGTTCTCAGTTTAGATGCTTACCTGCACAGTTCGGCGGTGACTGCCTGTCCGATCTTTTCGATTGTGTAGGGTTTCTTTACATAGGCGCCGGCCCCCAGACGTTGTGCCTCTTTGACCCGCCAGGTCTCTGAAAACCCGCTGGCGATAATTGCTCTCTGGTCGGGGTTAATTTGGAGAATTTGTTTATAGGTCTCTAAACCGTCGATGCCGGGATCCATGATCATATCCAGCACGATGAGGTCCGCTGAATGATTCTGCAAAAACTCTATTGCTTCTTGCCCGCCGGGGACTGAATTGACGTCGTAACCCAATTTTTTCAGTATGAGGGTCGCGATTTGGCGCTGCTCTGCGATATCGTCTACCACCAGAATCCTCTCTCCGTTGCCGTTGGTTTCGACGGTCGCAACGGCTGACTGATCAACGGCCAGGGATTCTCTGGCGACCGGAAAATAAAGCGTAAATGTTGTTCCTTGGCCTTCAGTACTTTGGAGGTCAATATATCCCTTGTGATCCTTAACCGTACCCCACACCACCGCCATACCCAGTCCGGTGCCGCTTCGGCCCATAATCTTTTTGGTATAAAATGGCTCAAAAATTCGTTCTTTGTCTTCAGGATTGATGCCAATTCCGGTGTCAGATATCTTTAACAGGACGTAATCGCCTTCTTCAATTTCATCATATCCCTCAACGGGCTGGTCAAGATATTTATTTTGTGTTGATATATAAATGGTGCCACCATCGGCCATGGCCTCGGCGGCATTTGAAATCAGGTTCATGACCGTTTTTGACAGGTGAATCGGGGAGCCGGAGATATTTAAAAGATCAGCTGCAAGATTGACCTCCACCTTGAATCCGGGATGGAATTGTTTTATTTTCTCAAATTCCGGCGTATCCAGATGTTCGGATATGATCCCGTTCAAATTTACGATTTCGGAAATCGACACACCGCGTCGAGCCAGCGTCAGCAGATCCTGGACAATGGCTGCGGCTTTGAAACCTGATTTTTGAATGGTTTCCAGAGGCTCCTTTAATTCGCTGTCCCCGGGAAGATCCATTAGCAGGATTTCAGGATAGCTGACGATTCCCGATAAAATATTGTTTAAATCGTGGGCCACCCCCCCCGCCAGGGTGCCGATGGCTTCCATTTTTTGAGCCCGCTGAAGCTGGGCTTCAAGCTTTTTCTTGTCTTCCTCGACCTTTTTCCACTTGCTGATGTCCCGGGTTATGGTCAGCAGTTGGTTTTCACCGTTCAGGTTAATGATGCGGGCGGAAATTAAGCCGGGTTTTATTTCACCGTTTTTGCATCGAAACTTGGATTCGATATTGTCTGCAAAGCCGGTTTTGTTCAGTTCCGCTAGTATTTTTTTGCGATCTTCAGGGATGTCCCAGATTTTAATATCCCGGGAAGAAATTCCAATCACATCGGCCCGGTTGTAGCCGGTTAACATGGTAAAGCCTTCGTTAATCTCAACGAACTCGCCGTTTAACTTGTTGATGTTGACGGCATCCGGGCTGGTGTGAAAGACCATGCGGAATCGCTGTTCGCTTTCTCTCAACGCCTCATTGGCCCATTTGCGCTGTTCGATTTCAGCAACTAATTCGGCGTTTGATTTTTCCAGTTCGCCGGTCCTTTTTTTGACGCGAAGTTCCAGTTCTTCATTGGCGATTTCCAGGGCTTTTTTGCGATTTTCAGCAATTTCAAATAGAGCCATGTAGTTTTTTAAGGTTACATACATGATGGCGGTGGAAAACCCCCCAAAGCCGTACTCCATAAAAAATTGGATCGTAGGAAATCCCAGCGTAGCCGCCGCATCGTGGATACCCACAATAGCCCAGAGAAGAAATCCCAGGATAAATATATTTGCCCCGGATTTCTGACGATTTTTATTTCTGACCCAATAGGTTAGACAGAAGGCGGCTGCCAGGCAGGAATAAATTAAAAAGAAAGGTCCCAGCATGCCCAATTCGGGTTCGATATAGGGCTTATTCAGCCAGCGGAAACTGCGATAGGTAAACTCATTGGTGATAACCAGATTGGTGGACCAGAGGATAGCCAAAAGAATCAGGTGAAATATGCCTGCAATTTGATGATAACGGCGCGGTTTTATTTCGAGGTAGGCAAAGGTGAAACCATAAATGGAATGCACCAGTAATAGAAATATTGAATACTGAATCAACTCGGCGATATGATTGGTTGAACCCGGCGATGAGTTATACTGGATAAATACCGTTACGGCATAGATGGAGGTGGCCAGGGACAGCAGAGCGCCCCATTTGCTCCATGTGAACAGGGGGCCTTTCAGGTAAATCCAGCCCTGAAACATAAAGAAAAACAGCGCGATAACCGCCACTGACAGTGAACCGGCGGATGATAATACGATGTCTGTATTCAACATTTGGTTATTGCAACCTCAAAAACCTCATAGATCCTCTTTGATTCTGTATTGTAGAATATCGGCAATAATTTTAAAAACTTAACTTGTACAATAAATAACACATAATCAGTCTAATATTTTATACCGACCCGGCGCTGACCTTCTGGACAAAATAGATTTAACTTACTGAAATTAATTGATAAAAAATTTTATATGTAATTATGCATGTTTTTTGCAATCGTTACTTGAGACACGCTGCCCGGAGAAATCCAGCTGACAGCAATATCCGGCCGGTTGCTAAAGCAGGGGGAGGCTGCCACGTCGCGGCGAGGAAGGAGGACAACAAAAAATAAACAGGAATTTTCGATGGAAACCAAAGTGATTCGTTACTGCTTCCAATTGCAGGACAACTCCCGCGCAGACTTTAAATTTGAGCTGAACGCTAAAAATCTTGAATTGAAGGACAGTGTCCCGAAATGCCTGCCGCCCTGGACCAAGCTGGAATCCCACCAGTGCTCCAATTGCCCGCTGGATGCCGCCGCCCATCCATACTGCCCGCTGGCCGCCAATATCTATACTATTGTGCAGCGGTTTGACGGCCTGAATTCATACGATGAAATCACGGTGGAAGTTGTCACCGAGCAGCGCTGGATTGCCCAGCGCACAACCGCTCAAATGGGGATCAGCTCGATGTTGGGACTGGTCATCGCCGCCTGCGGCTGCCCCCACACGGCATTCTTCAAGCCCATGGCCTGGTTTCATCTGCCCCTGGCCAGCGAAGAGGAGACTCTTTTCCGCGCCACATCCTTTTATATGCTGGCGCAGTATTATTCTCAAAAGGATGGTTGTGCCGCCGATTTTGAGTTTGAAGGTCTGGCTAAAATCTACCAGAATATGCAAACCGTCAACTGCGCCATTGCGCGGCGGCTGAGAGAAGCCACCGCCAATGACTCATCGGTAAATGCCATCGTCATCCTGGACAGCTTTGCGCAGATTGTACCCTTTGCCATCGAAGAATCCCTGGAAGAATTGCGCTATTTGTTTTCACCGTATTCCCAAAAAAAATCTAACCAATGTTTACACGTTGCATAAACACATCCAAGCAATTTGCAATCCCTTTCAATTAATTACTTTTTTTTGCTTTCTGGTGTAGGCCTAAACGGGTAGCGAGATGATGAAGATTACTACGGTGCATTCCTAAATCTTTGGCGGTGGCCGCCCAATTGCCATCATTCTTAGTCAGCGCACGCTGAATCAGTTGTTTTTTAAACTGTTGCACCGTTTCTTGAAGATTCATTTCTTTTGATACTAGCGGGTCTAAACCTGGGGTTGAAAGCTGAACATTTGTTTCTAAAGATATTAAATCACCACCCAGATGAATCGGTTTAATGATGACTGGGTCGCCGCGAGGCGATTCAGACGAGGCCTTAAGTATCGCTCTTGAAATAATATTTTCCAGCTCGCGCACGTTTCCCGACCAGGAATACCGGCTCAAAATTTCAACGGCATTGGTACTGATTCGAACCGGCCCCAAACCCAGACGGCGTTGCGTCCGTTCACAAAAATATCCGGTTAGAAGCGGGATATCCTCTTTACGCTCACGCAAAGCCGGTACTTTTATGGGATAAACATTAAGCCGATGATAAAGGTCCGCCCTAAACTTTCCCAACTTGACTTCTGCATCAAGGTTCCGATTCGTAGCGACAAGCAATCGCACATCTACGTGGATCGGTTTTTCTGAACCGACGCGCTGGATTTCACCTTCCTGGATTGCTCGTAATAACTTGGCCTGTATTGAGGCGGGCAGTTCGCCGACTTCATCTAAAAACAAAGTCCCTTTATCGGCCAACTCGAATTTCCCCGCCCTGTCTCTGCTTGCCCCGGTAAATGCTCCCTTTATGTGACCAAAAAGCTCAGTCTCTGCCAGGGTCTCGGGTAAGGCGGCACAATTGAGGTAAAGCATAGGGCCATCACTGCGCGTAGAAGCTGCGTGAATGGCTCGAACCACTAATTCCTTGCCGACACCGGTCTCACCTAACACCATTACCGTGAAATCGGAGGCGGCCACAATTTCTATTTCTCGCCGCAGGTGTTCCATTATGCGGCTGCTTCCAATAATTTGGCTTCCCTGACGCCTGTGTATATCCTGCATCAAGTCGTTGGCAATCAGCCCTTGAAGCTCTGCGCTGTGCTCCAAAGCCTCAATCAGGTTTGCCGTTTGCATTTGAGCTCCGGCTATAGCACCAACCGCCTTAAGAAAACCCTGGTCAAGATGATCGAAGGCATGGGGATCAAGCGCATCGGCGGTGAGCGCACCGACAAGCATTTCATCGACATACAGAGGACATCCCAAACAGGCGTGTATGTGGTGCAAGGCCTCAGCATCTTTGGCCAATAAGCCGTCAAACGGATCGGGAAGTTTGCTGTCGGTTGGAAAGCGCACGGGTTCGCTTGAATTGCAAATACGATCAAGCCGCGGATGATCACTGCGGGCATAGCGACGGCCCATGGCGTTGGGTAAAAGTCCGTGAGCCGCCAGCGGGATGAGCGCTTCTCCCTCTAATCGCATTAAAGCTGCCGCATCGAATGGAATAATACGGTGTAAAGCACCGAGCAATCGCTGATAACGATCCTTGGCGCTAAGAGCAGCAGTGAGATCAGCTGCTATGGATGCCAATGTATCCAACATTTCCATAGTTATGATTATTACAACCCTGTTATGAAAATATCAACCGATAAATGTTGTAAATATAGCAACGATTGTTTTAACCATCTGAAATAATATAAAAATTTATTTGGCATACAGCTTGCTATTATAGGGTTAACGGTAATTAGAAATAGATGAACAAATTAAACAGGAGTCAGACCATGCAACCCATGAGAGATCTGAAAATGGAACACGACGCGGTCCAGATGACCTTAAGAGTCCTTGATAAAATTTGCCAACAGATCGAAAAATCTGGAGAAATTATCGATCTTCACCATTTGGATCAATTGTTGGAGTTTTTTAAGGTATTTGTGGATAAATGCCATCATGGAAAGGAAGAAGAGCTGCTATTCCCGGCATTGGAAAATGTCGGCGTCAGCAATAGTGGAGGACCGATTGAGGTGCTGCTCCATGAACATCAACAGGGGCGTGAATACGTCCAGGCTATGAATGCGGCACTTGGTAAATACGTGAAAGGAGAACGGTCAGTTGTTAATGAATTTGTGAAATCAGCAAAGGGATATATCAAGCTGTTGAATCAACACATTGATAAAGAGAATGGTGTTTTGTTCCCACTTGCGGAAAAGCATCTGTCAGAGCAGGCCCAGGCGAAATTATGGGAAGGTTTTGAAATGATAGAAACACAGAAAATTGGCCTTGGAAAACACGAGGAATTCCATAAAATGTTAGATAATTTAGAAAGTATTTATTTAAAATGAAATATAGAAGTTGGCTGGGGATAGTAAAAAAGCCCGAATGAAGGAGGAACAGGAAATGACAAAAAGAATTAAATTCATACGTATCTTGATTGCATTAGTAATCTTTGAAATGCTTTTTCTGTACTCAATCAATGCTAACGCTCATTGTGACACCCTGGATGGGCCAGTGGTTGAAACCGCACGCCAAGCACTTGCTGCTGGTGATGTCACGCCTGTGCTTAAATGGGTGTCCATTGGGGACGAACAATTGATCCGCACCGCCTTTCAAAATACCATGGAGGTCAGAAAGCTTGGAGGGCAGGCACGGGAATTGGCTGACAGGTACTTTTTTGAAACCCTTGTCCGCATCCACCGCGCAGGTGAAGGGGCTCCCTACACTGGTCTCAAACCTGGTGCTGAAATTGATCCGGCAATCGCAATGGCTGACAAGGCTTTGGAAAGCGGCTCGGTTGATAAACTTGTCGGTGTCTTAACCGACGCCACGGCCGAGGGCATCCGTGAACGTTTCCGCCGGGCTCTGGAAACCAGGAAGCATGCCGATGAAAGCGTTGCTGCTGGTCGTGAATTTGTTGAAGCCTATGTTATCTTTACGCATTATTTAGAAGAATTGCATGCTTCATTAAAGGGTGGTACAGAACACCATGAACATCAATGATTAACCAGAGGGATGAATTGACATCTTAAACATTGGCAAAGAGGGTATTCGAATTCAAAGAAAGGAGTTCTTATGAAATCGAGGAAGATAAAAGAGAACATTTACTGGATGGGTTCAGTGGATTGGGACAGTCGTCTGTTTGATTCTCTTATCCCCCTTCCAGACGGAACCAGCTATAATGCTTATCTCATTGAAGGAAGCGAGAAGACTGTTTTGCTGGACACGGTGGACCCCAGTATGGCCAATGAACTTCTGGCACAGCTTGAGGGCGTCTCTAAGATCGATTACGTCGTCTCGCAGCATGCGGAACAGGACCATTCCGGAACAATCCCGCAGGTTCTTGAAAAATACCCTGACGCAAAAATCATATCAACCCCCAAAGCAAAGGGAATGCTTGGCGATCTTCTGCCCATACCCGAGGAATCCTTCCTAACCGTCAAAGATGGCGAGACCCTCTCTCTTGGGGACAAGACCTTGAAGTTTATCCACACTCCTTGGGTTCACTGGCCCGAGACCATGGTAACCTATCTGGAAGAAGACAGGATCCTGTTCAGTTGTGACTTCTTTGGTTCCCATATCGCAACAACCGATCTTTTCGTCTCGGATGAAGGGCGCGTCTATGAGGCGGCCAAGCGCTACTATGCCGAGATTATGATGCCCTTCAGGGGCGTGATCAAAAAGAATCTTGAGAAACTTGAATCTTTTGATATAGAGATGATCGCGCCCGGTCACGGCCAGATATTTCCCAATCCGGCATTTATTATGAATGCTTACCGTGATTGGATATTCAGTCCGCCCCGCAACGCGGTAGTCCTGCCATACGTATCTATGCACGCAAGCACAAAGCGGATGGTGGCGTATTTTGTTGCGGCGCTTGTTGAGAAAGGTGTCCGGGTCGAACTGTTTAACCTGGCCGTAACCGATATCGGAAAACTGGCCATGGCCCTGGTTGACGCAGCGACAATCGTCGTCGGAACCCCCACAATCCTGGCCGGCCCTCATCCTTATGCGGCCTATGCTGCGTTTCTAGCAAATGCTCTGCGCCCCAAAGCAAAATTCCTTTCCATCATCGGCTCTTACGGCTGGGGGGGAAAGACTGTGGAAACACTCGCGGGAATGATTCCCAATTTGAAAGTCGAAGTATTGGAGCCTGTTTTGTGCAAAGGGGTTCCCTCGGAGACTGATTTTAAAGCACTGGACCGGTTGGCCGGCACGATTGCGCAGAAGCACAAGGAGAATGATCTCAATGGGGATTGCGACTGATATCATAATTCTTATCATTGCTTCATTTTTTTTCGGCATGTTACTTCAACGACTCGGTCAGCCTTTAATTCTGGGCTATATCGCGACAGGGGTCGTTTTGGGACCACATACCGGGGGGCTTACGGTCTCAAATATCCATGAGATCGAATTACTTGCCGAGATAGGTGTCGCCCTTCTTTTGTTCGCACTCGGGCTTGAGTTTTCGCTCAAAGATCTCAAACCTGTCAAAAAGGTAGCGTTGATTGGTACGCCTATCCAAATTATCCTTACTACAGGGCTCGGTTTAGGTATCGGGCACTTGATGGGATGGAATTGGAAAACATCGCTGTGGCTCGGGGCCCTTATTTCTCTTTCGAGTACCATGGTGATCCTTAAGACGCTGATGAACCAGGGCTGGTTAGGCACACTTTCCAGTAAAGTGATGATTGGGATGCTCATCGTTCAGGATCTGGCTGTGATCCCCATGATGATAATTCTTCCTCAACTGAACAACCCAACGACGGGTCTGCCAGCCATCGGTTTCGCTGCTTTAAAAGCGGCTGGTTTTATTGCAGGAATGATCTTGCTGGGAACCAGGTTTTTGCCACGACTGATGACGCATATTGCCAACTTTGGTTCGAGGGAACTTTTCTTGCTCGCAATCACCGCCATTGGTTTGGGTGTGGGTTATGTTACGCATATGCTGGGGCTTTCTTTTGCTTTTGGTGCATTTGTCGCAGGCATGGTTCTAAGCGAGTCGGACTATGGTTATCAAGCCCTTAGTGATATTATTCCACTTCGTGATCTTTTTGGGCTGTTGTTTTTCACCTCGGTTGGCATGCTTTTGGACCCGGTTTTTCTTGTGGAGCATTTCCGACAAGTTATTGCTTTAGTGCTGGCTGTGGGCATTGGCAAGGGCATCATATTCGCGGTCATCGCTTTGATTTTCAGGTATAGAAACGTAATCCCTCTGGCCGTTGGACTGGGTCTATTTCAGGTTGGTGAGTTCTCCTTCGTACTGGCAAGGGTGGGGTTATCGACAAACTCGATTGGAAATGATCTTTACACTTTGATATTGACCGCTACTATCTTGACGATGGTGCTGACCCCTTTCGTTTCAGGCCAAACTGCGAGGCTGTATGCGTTGAAGAAGCGTTGGTTTCGTCATGAACCGCTTGAGTCGTCAAGCATACCCGATATCGGGCTTATGAACCATGTTGTTATTGCTGGTGGCGGTCGCGTAGGCTTTCAGATAGCAAAGGCCATGAAGCGGCTATGCATGCCATTTGTAATCATCGAGCTTGACCATCGACGATTTGAGCAAGCCAAAAAGGCTGGTTTGGCCGTTGTATATGGCGATGCCAGCCAGGACATTGTTCTTGAAGCAGCAGGAATAAAAAATGCGACCCTTCTGATCCTGGCCATACCTGGACTTGTAGCAGCCAAATCAACCATCGTTCAGTCGAAACGTTTAAACGGGCGCCTCGAAATAGTAGCGCGCGCATCCGGTCCGGATTATTTCGATGTATTGAAAGATCTGGGGGTTTCGGAAATTGTTCTTCCTGAATTCGAGGCGAGCCTTGAAATGACGCGCCAGTCTCTTGTCCGCCTCAGGGTCCCGCCGACGGAAGTCCAACGTCACACGGATACTATTCGACAGGAACTCTATGCCGTTTTGTTTAACAATAATGACAATTATCGCTTACTGTCCCAACTCCGTGGAGCCGAACAACAGTTCGATTTACAATGGGTCCGTTTGGCTCAGGAAAGTCCAGTGGCCCATCAGACGATAGGTAAAAGCGAAATACGCAAAAAAACTGGTGCATCTGTTGTCGGTGTTGTCCGGGAAGGACATTTAAGACCCAACCCCGATGCCGACTTTGTTTTGATGCCTGAGGATCTAGTTGCGATTATCGGAAATGACAGGAACAGGGACAATTTTTTTCTTATGGCATCATCTTCACCACGTAATCAAGGAAAGTAACCATAAGATGACGTCAAATTGAATGGAGGGAAACCATGAATAAGAAATATAATTTTGCCTACTTGTTTATTCTTTTATTTATTTTTGTTTTTCCTCTTCAGCCTTTACATGCTGGCGAGAAAAGCGGGTTGTCTGACGGACAATCTATTTATGTACCTGCTTATTCACATATTTACAGCGGCAATAGGGAAAGCCCATTTTTATTGACGGTAACACTAAGCATCAGAAACATTGATCCTCACCATCACATCGAAATCACTCTAGTAGACTATTATGAGACGCAGGGGAAACTTATAAAAAAATATATAGATACGCCGTTAATTCTAAAACCGCTGGAATCATTGCGTTATATCATACCAGAACGCGATAAAAGTGGCGGGTCTGGTGCCAATTTTATAGTTGGATGGAAGTCAGATAAATTGGTTAACCCGCCTATTGTTGAATCAATAATGATTGGTACGCAAAATCAACAGGGCGTTTCTTTCACCTCACGTGGTCGTGTAATCATTGAGTCTGAGTGATAAGGAGTGCAGATAAAAGCAGCCTTTTTTTTCGACGGTAAAAACCAACCTCGCTTTTTATGAGACACAGCAACGGGCGATGCAAAATTATCTGACAACCACCAATATGATTCTTTATTAAGATTGAGAGCGACATGATCGCAGGTTGGTTCGCTACGGTTACATCACGTTTAAAAAGAGATAAAATATGTTAGATTTATCAACTGAATATCTTGGTATTAAATTAAAGAATCCTATTATCGTTGGCAGTTCGGGATTAACAAGCTCAGTTAAAAAAATAAAAGGTCTTGAAGAAAATGGTGCCGGTGCTGTTGTATTAAAATCTATTTTCGAAGAAGAGATCGCTTATGAGTATGATGATTTTATAAAAAAAGCAGGAAAAATAGGCTCTCCTCCTAAATACTTTGATTATGATGGTCGCAAGAATCCGATTGATTATTATGACTATAAAATAAGAGAGGACAATTTAAATAAATATATCACACTCATTCAAGAGAGCAAAAGCAACGTGTCCATCCCTGTTATTGCAAGCATTAACTGTTATTTTCATTCCGTTGAATGGATAGCTTACGCTAAACACTTAGGGCAAGCAGGAGCTGATGCGATAGAACTGAATATGTTCTTTTTACCAACGGACTTTAAGCGCTCAAAAGAAGATACGGAAAAGATATATTTCCATATTGTTGAGAAAATTCTACAAGAAGTCTCTATCCCGATAGCGTTGAAAATCAGCCACTATTTCACGGATCTTGGACCCATGATCCAAAAATTGTCAAATTCCGGTATCAAAGGACTGGTGCTTTTCAACCGCTTTTTCAGCCCCGATTTCGATATAGATAAATTTGAAGTCGTGCCATCATTCGTTTTCAGCACGTTGTCCGAATTATCGATTTCTTTGAGGTGGGTTGCGATAATGGCAGAAAAGGTAAGTTGCGATCTTGCAGCTTCAACCGGCGTCCATGACGGCAATGCGGTAATTAAACAGATTCTTGCCGGTGCTGCCGCCGTTCAGGTAGTTTCCTGCCTATATAAAAACGGCAATGAGTATATCCGAAAAATGCTTGACCGGGTGGAAACTTGGATGAGCGGCAAAGGTTTTAACAGCTTGTCTGATTTTAAAGGAAAGATGAGCCAGGGGAAAAGCACTGATCCGGCAATATACGAAAGAGCGCAATTCATGAGATATTTCGGAGGTAAAAAGAACGTTATTACCTGACGCATCGAGCACTATGGCAAACCAAACATTGGGTTAAAAAACACAACCTTTTATAGCAAATATCAATGTTAAAAAGGAGATATTAAAATGAAAGAGCAGCTATCTTCCACCCCGAAACTTTCAGCCTGGTGGCGTCGCAGCGTTTTACTGGTGTTCGTTGTCGGCATGATCGGCTTGATCTTCATGTCGGTACAAGCCTACCGCAATGCCCCTCCCATCCCTGAAAAAGTAGTCGACTCCGATGGCAAAACAGTTTTCGACAGGCAGGAGATCGAAGCAGGCCAGCAGGTCTTTTTAAAATACGGCCTCATGCAGAACGGCACGATCTGGGGCCACGGCTCCTATCTTGGCCCGGATTTTTCAGCCCAGTACCTGCACGAACTGTCCCTGGAAACCGGCCAGGCTATCGCCAGGCAAGACTTTGGCGCAGATCTGTCAACATTGGATCAATCCCAGCGGGCAATGGTGGATTCCCGGGTGGCCATCCTTCTGAAAGAAAACCGGTACGATCCGGTATCCAAACAGCTGGCCTTCATCGATGCTGAAAAAGATTCTTTCCAAAAGCAGTTAACGGTCTGGACCGATTATTTCAAGCACCCGGTTTCAAATTCGGGACTGCCAAACAACTACATCAATGATCCTGATGAAATCCGCCAGCTGACGGCCTTTTTTGCCTGGACGGCCTGGGCCAGTGTCGCCAACCGCCCGGGTAAGCTTTTTTCGTATACCAACAATTTTCCCTATGACCCGACGGTCGGCAACCGTTTGACCAGTGATGCGGTTCTGTGGAGCGCGCTGAGTGTTGCCATGCTGCTGGCCGGTTTGGCGATCGTGCTGTTTACTTTCGGCAGGTTCGATTACCTGGGCTGGAAAGGCGGCCCGGAGGGCATTCACCCCCGCATGCTGGCCGGTGAAGCCACCGCCGGACAGAAGGCGACCACCAAATATTTTCTGGTTGTGGCGCTGCTTTTTTTAACCCAGGTGATGATCGGCGGCGCCCTGGCCCACTATCGCGCGGAACCCGGAAGCTTCTACGGTATCGACCTGGCCCAGTATTTGCCAAGCAATATTCTGCGCACCTGGCACCTACAGCTGGCCATCTTCTGGATAGCCACCGCTTATATTGCCGGCGGCCTGTTGTTGGCCTCTTCCCTGAGTCCAAAGGAAGCGCGCGGCCATGCGCTGGGCGTTCACATGCTGTTCTGGGCCCTTGTTGTATTGGTGGCCGGCAGCCTGCTGGGCGAACTGGCAGGCATTCATCAACTGTTTGGCGGTTTGTGGTCCTGGTTTGGACACCAGGGCTGGGAGTTTCTAGAGCTCGGGCGTTTTTGGCAAATCATTTTAGTGATCGGGTTCAGCTTCTGGTTGGGACTACTCTACCGGACGACCGCACCGGCCTTGAAAGACCCGGAGCGTAAAGAAATCACACTGCTTTTTCTGGGGGGCGCTGCCGCCATTCCGTTTTTTTATCTGCCGGCCTTTTTTTTCGGCAGCACCTCCAATTTTACGGTGGTGGACACGTGGCGATTCTGGATCATCCACCTGTGGGTGGAAGGTTTCTTCGAGCTGTTTGTCACCGTTCTGGTTGCGGTCACCTTCTATCAGCTGGGGGTTGTTCGGCGCATCAACGTGGTGCGTGTCATTTACATGGATGCCATCCTCTTTCTGGCGGGCGGCATCATCGGCACAGCCCACCACTGGTATTGGACCGGACAGGCCAATTTTACCATGGCGTTGGCGGCCATGTTCTCAGCCCTTGAAGTGGTACCGCTCACCCTGCTGACGTTAGATGCCTGGGACTTTATTAAGTTGACCGGTACCGGCGACAACGCCGGAGAACCGAAAAAAAGCATTCCCCACAAATGGGCCTTTTATTTTTTAATGGCCGTAGGGTTCTGGAATTTTGTGGGTGCCGGCATATTCGGATTCCTGATCAACATGCCGGTCGTCAGCTACTTTGAAGCAGGCACCATATTAACCCTGAACCATGGCCACGCCGCCCTGATGGGAGCCTTCGGCATGCTGGCCATGGCGCTTCTGGTTTTGGGGTTGCGCCACGTGCTGACTGATGAACAGTGGGTCCTGCCGGAAAAATTTGTCAAAATGTCTTTTTGGGGCCTTAACATCGGCTTGGCTCTGATGGTGATCACCAATTTGTTTCCAGAGGGTATTTTACAGGTTTGGGATGTGCTTGAAAATGGTTACTGGCATGCGCGCAGTCTTGAATTCATCGGCACGGACCGTATCCGCATGCTCGAATGGGTCAGCATGCCGTCGCACCTGATCCTGATCATAATCGGCGTTGTTCCGATGGTGGTTGCCTCGGGATTGACCTACTTAAAAATCAGGAAGACCTGATAGGCGGCATAAAATATTTGAATTGTGTTACATAACTTTTGAATAATACCGACAGCGTTGCGGTACAAAAATTCCTTGTGTTCATGGCAAAGCCGACTTGCAGATGATCTGTTTCAAAAAAATAGGTATCGAAATCCTAATTATTTCAAAAAACTTGACACATTGACTAAAGTCAAAGAAAAAAACCGACTTTTGGTTTATAAAAGCGATAATGGATGATTGTCGTTTAGCTGTCTCAACTATCTGCTGCAAACCAATTTTCAAAGAGATAATCATGGAGAAAGATTCTGACAAAAGGAGCCCTCAAAAAAGCAGGCTTAACTGTTGGGAAGTCATGATGTGCGGACGGGAGGTGGGCGGGAAAAGCTCCGCCGAATATGGTGTTTGCCCTGCTGCCGCCGACGAATCCTTTGACGGGATCAATTCCGGTAAATGCGGGGGCAGAATCTGCTGGGCGGTTGCGGGGACGTTCTGTGGCGGTTGCGTTCAGGGGTCGTTTGCCGACAAACGCTGTTCTTGCTTAAACTGCGACTTTTATCAAATGGTTCAGGAAGAAGAAGGATTAGCGAACCGGCAGACAAAATTCCTGCAATTCCTATCCCAGGAAAATCGCAGCCCGTTTTTTGACAAAATGACCTACCGGCATATCAAAGCAGGTGAGCGTTTCGTCGTTCAGGATGCGGTGGAGGACACAGCATATATCATCCAGCGGGGTTCTTGTCTGGTTATCGTCGAAAAAGATGGTGAACTTCACCCGGTGGATCATTACGGCGAGGGAGATATCATTGGCGGCTTGGGAATACTGACTGGAGAACCCCGGCGTGCGCATGTCGAAGCAGAAACGGACATGGACCTTTGGGTGATGACCAAAGACCAGTTCGATGAAATGACTGAAAAAGATCCCGCTCTTTTGGATTTTATTACCGAATTGGTAGCAGACAGGCTGAACAGCAGAAGGCCGACGGCCTATCGAACCATCGGTAAGTATGTGGCTACCGACATCATCGGTCGCGGGGCATTCAGCATCGTCTACAAAGGCATCCACAAAAGACTGAACATGCCGGTGGTTATTAAAATGATGCGGCATGATATGGCCCTGTATCCGGAATTTTTAGACAGTTTTCATAACGAAGCAAAAACCATTGCCAGCCTTACACACGATCATATCGTAAAGGTTTACGATTTCGAAGAACGTTACCGCACGTTGTTTATCATCATGGAGTATTTGAGAGGAGACTCTCTTAGGGATATGATTTCTCGGCTAAGGGCTCTTCCGCCCCAATTGACTGCTAAATATCTTGTGCAGATCTGTTTTGCACTTGCCTATGCTCACAAGTGCGGTATCATCCATCGCGATATCAACCCATCAAACATTATGGTCCAACCTAATGATAATGTAAAAATTCTTGATTTCGGTCTGGCATGCCCTTCAGGCACAGAAGATTTTTCAAGCCTGGGAACTGCCTACTATATGGCTCCGGAACAAATCGAGGGTCTGCCTTTAGATCCAAGAACGGACATATACGCACTGGGTATTACCGCTTTTGAAATGGTGACCGGCAAGCGTCCCTTTCCGGAAGAAAATACAGAAGTCATGCTCAATTTGCACCTGACCCAAGATATAACAGATCCGGGCCAAATTATCGCGGATATACCGGATGAACTTCGAGAGTTCATTTTAAAGGCCGCACGTTGCGATCCGGATCAACGCTACCAGGATATGGATCAGGCCATGGCGGTACTTAGCCCGCTTGCTCAGGATGACGGGCAGCCAAAGCGAGATTCAACAATTGATAATAAGAAAAGCGCCTCGATTTTTTTAACCTATGCGGATGAAAATCAATCTGCACTCCAACAGCTGGTGGACGTGTTCGAATCAGATGCCAAGGCACTGGGAGTAAATGTAAATATAACTCATAACCAGAATCATTAGGTAAAACATACCCAAAGCGCTTGTGAAAGCCGCACTTAACGCTGGGGGAAATGACAATATAACGGTAGTTATGGCGCAAGGTTAACTCAAGAATACCACGCTGTTATGGGTGGTCCCATGAGTGTTAACGATGAAACTGAATTTCCATGGCCTGGTTTCATCTAAGCATAAGTTTCATCGATGAAGGCCAAGGCTTCATCAATGGCATTGAGGGTCAGGCTTAAGTCTTCATTAGTATGGCGATAAGAGATATAAGCATGATGATACGGTGTGAAGAAAAAACCTTTACGGATGAGCTGGGTGTAAAAGTCTTTTCGTTTACCTTTGTATGCACCGGTCTCATCCTTGGTAAAGGTGATGTAGAACATCGGTGCTATTCCCGTGAGCTTGGCACCCACATCATATTTGTCTATCAGTTCCTGGACCTGTTTCATAAAAGATTCACCTTTCTCCCAGATGTCGTCCAGTACATTTTCGCGTTCAAGTATTTCTATGGTTTTCAATGCCGCGATAAAGGCTTCACTGTTTGGAAAAAAGGTGGATGAGATAAACAGCTTGGATTCTGCCTCCATCATGATCTCCTTTTTTCCGGTGACAACAGAGATGGGGTATCCGTTGGCAATGGCTTTGCCCAGAACACTTAGATCAGGGGTCACGCCATAATATTTCTGGGCACCGCCCAAGGACACCCTGAAACCGGTCCTGATTTCATCGTAGATAAGAACAGCGCCATACTTGTGGGCCAGTTCTTTTACGCCTTCAAGAAAGCCTGCTTGCGGGATCTGCATCTCCTGGTGATTGGGGTGGCCAAAGGGCGTCATGATGATGGCTGCAGTGTTATCGCCGTGTTTGGCCATTAATTGCTCCAGTTGATCCAGCCGGTTATACTGGAATTCAAACACATCTTCGTAGAATTTAGACGGGATACCGCCTTTCATTTCCACACACCAGTCATGCCAGCCGTGATAACCGCAGCGCATGACCTTCAGCTTTTCAGTATGGGCCCGGGCAATCCTGATACTGGCGGTGGTGGCATCGGATCCGGTTTTCAAAAAAATGCTCATCTCGGAAGAGGGCACAAGTTCCCTGATTTTTTTTGCCAGAAGATTCTGGTATTTCTGGGTCAAAGTAAAACAAAATCCTTTTTCATGGATCTGTTTGCAAACCGCGTCATCCACTTCTTCTTCCCGGTATCCCAAAATTATTGGGCCGTAACCGCACAGGAAATCAACAAACTCGTTGCCGTCCACATCGGTCAGACGACAGCCCTTGGCCTTGTCCAAAAAAATGGGATACTCTCCATTTATGAAATCTGTTGGCTTTCTTGCACCCAGAACCCCGCCCGGAACCAGGTCTGTTGCCTCCTTATAAAGCTCTAAGCTCTTGGATATATTTAATTTTGGTGCCTCAGTCATTTTACGGTCTCCTGATTTATTTTATAAAAAATTCTACAGCAACCTAAACCTTTGCTTTCTAGAAGCTATCTCAAAAAAAGGATTTTGGTTCAAAATCGCGGCGGCCGCAAGGTTTAAACCGGAGGTCCGCCTCAGGCGGATCGAAAGGATTTAAACCGAGCGCGCCCAATCCCGCCGGAAAAGGCGGGAGGCCAAAAGATTTTTTTGGAGTAGCTTCCACTTTTGTTATGGGCAGACCCGGGATGAGTTACCAAATCTGCCCATGGCAGTTATTTGAGATCCATTATAGATTCGATTTTTTCCGATTGATGAATTTTGGCCCCTTTAGCGATGAACGCTTTAATAAATTTTTCAGGGTCGATACAGCCTTCAGGCGCCACAACACCTTTTTCAGTGACGTCTCCGTCCACAAACATCAGCGCTGCCATTGCAGCTGGAAGACCTGTCCCGGGGGCCATTCGGCCGGCCATATCAGCAGTATAGGTAATTTTCTTTCCGTCTTTTGCTCCTTTTACAATCACTTTAAGACCAGAGGACTGGGGGCCGTTGTCACGGCCTTCAGGGATGGTTTTCCACATTTTCAATGTCAAATCGTAGGGGGTTACCTTGGTGCCCTTAAGGTCAATGGGATCGGTACCCAAAAAACCAGTGGCTTTTTGTACGGCAATCATTTCATCCACCCAGTGAGGAATAAGTGCCCCTTTGATGATGACATTTTTTACGCCTTTAATGTATTTGGGAAGGGTTAAGGGCTGGGGATGGCCCACATACCGCACACGGCATTCGCCAAGGGGGTCAAGAAACTGTTCGGACACTATTTCAGTGCCGCCTTCAACCTGAACAAGCTTGCCGTCAATATACTGGGGCACCTGCCCCAGGGTCATGTGAAGGCTGTGGTCCCAGGCAGCGCCTGCCAGTTCCGCAATGCTGACCACCCAGTAAAGATAAATATCATCAACCGTATCCAACTTGTCCGCAAAATATTTAACCAGCACATTGTTGGTACCGGGATCAGATCCCATGCCGGTGAGAACGGTAATGCCGGCTTCTTTTGCCAGTTTGTCAATTTCAGAATTAAAAAGGATCGCAGTGCCTTCATAATCATCACAAATATCGATATAGTTTACCTTGGCTTCAACGGCAGCCTTGGCAACCGGAACGGCGGTCTTATAAAAGGGACCGGCCGTGTTGATGATAATATCAACCTCTTTAAAGGCCGCTACCATGGCGTCATGCTCGTTGACATCCATTTTGATAAGGGTGGCTTTTTTATTTTCCCTCAATTTGGGGGTCAGTCGTTGAGGGTCAGGATAGAGGTCCGCCAGGATAACATCGCTTACCCTGTCATCCCATACCAAATATTTTGCAACTCCCTGTCCCATTCCGCCGACGCCACCTATGATCAATGCACGCATTCGGTATTCTCCTTTCTGAATCCTTGATTTTCCTTTGGTTTTATTTCTTATCAATCCCCAATAGTTTTGATCAATTTTATTCCTTCGGGTTTCTAATTGAGCCTGCCCCCGGCAGCCGTTTCAGCCTGGGTTTCCTGTGCCTTTTTTTCCTTGATCGCAGCCAGGATCTTGTCCGGTGTCAGCGGAAAAGAATCCATGTGAACGCCGATGGCATTGCTGACCGCTGCGGCATAGGCCTGGGCTGCTGACATGGCAATGGACATGCCGGCTTCCTTGGCACCGTACGGCCCTTTGGGATCTATGGATTCAACAATAATAGTGCTGATCTCGGGCATGTCGCAGGCCAGGGGCACCTTGTAATCGAGCATGGTGGAATTCAGGCAGCGGCCGTCTTTCCATTCATGGTATTCTGTGAGCATGCCACCCTGGCCGCCCATAGCGACTGATCCTTCAAACTGGCCTTCAAGTACCAGCGGGTTCAAGGCTTTACCCACATCCTGGCAGGCGGTTGCATTGAGCACGTCCACCTGTCCGGTTTCAGGATCAACTTTGACCTCGACGATGGTGGTGCCGAATGAAAAGGCTTCGCACATCTGGCCGTAGGGGTTTTTCACCCATTCTCGTTTCATATCCACCTTGGGCCAGTATCCGCCTTCGGCATTCACAGAATTAAAATTCAACAGGCTGACGCGAACCACTTTTTTAATGGAGATTGATTTTTCCGGGTCGTCTTCCACAAAGATCATCCGGTTTTTGGCAACCAGGGTGTCCGGCGCCACCTCTAAGATTTTGGATGCGACATCAAAAAGTTTTTTACGGCAGTTTTTTGCAGCAACCATGACGGCCTGACCGCCCACAAAGGTGGAAACCTGAGAATAGGACCCCGGATCGGAAGAGGTGGTTTCCGTGTCTGCAGATACCAGGTGGATGTCTTCGGGCAAGAGTCCCAGTTCTTCAGCTGCAATCTGGACCAGCATATTGTCATTGCCCTGGCCGTTGTCCACAACACCGGACATGACGGTGGCCTCCCCATCTTCGTTAAACTTGATAAAGCTCTGGGAACCGCCGCGGATTCCCATGGGGAAACCGGTCTGGACGGAATTGGTTCCGATCCCGATCCCGTGATACGCTGGTAGTTTACCGAATTTTTCCTTCCAATTGGATGTTTCCGCAGCCTTATGGATGGTTTCATCCATGGCGCAGGAGCTTACATAGGATTTGGTACTGGTATATTCCCCCGGCTGGCGTGAATTTCTCAACCGCATTTCAACTGGATCGATCCCCAGCTGTTCGGCAATCAGATCCAACTGGGTGTCCAGGCCTGCGGCAAAACAGCGGCCATGCACCCGGATCATGCCGCGGATGGGTTTGTTGGTATAGACCCGGTAGCCGTTGTACCTGACAGATCCCATGCGGTATGCCTGTTCCATGGAAAGAAAGGGAACACTGGTGGCAATGGGGCCGGTACTGGAATAGGCACCGCCATCCATGTAGCAGGTGGTTTCCCGGGCCAGTACCTGGCCGTTTTTATCGACACCAGTTTTATGGGTAGTGATCATGGAATGGCCCTGGCGGGTGGCAATGGTGTTTTCTTCCCGTGTGAATACGATCTTTACAGGGTGATTGGTCTTTTGGGCCAGAAGGGCGCAGATATAGTCTGCCGGACAAATTTCGCTTCTGCCGCCGAAAGCGCCGCCAATCGCTATTTTTCTTACCTTAACCTTGTGTAAGGGGATCTTAAAGGCATTGGACAAGGGTTTTGATTTCATGTGGGGCCCGCCATTGGGACACCAGATTTCAAGGCATTCTTCATGGTCAAACCGGGCAACCACGGCATAGGGTTCGGCCTGGAAATAGGACTCCTCCGCCGCCACAAAAGTATCTTCCCTGATATAATGCGCCTTTGCAAAGTTTTCATCCACATTGCCCGTATCAATGTTCACATGGACATTGATATTGTTCGGGAAATCGTCATGGACGAGCTCTGCGTCTGAAGCCATGGCTTCCATGGGCTCAAACACGGCGGGCAATTCTTCATACTCTACATCGATCAGGTCCAGGGCTTTTAAAGCAGTTTCTTCATCCACGGCAGCGACCCCTGCCACCTCATCACCGATGTAGCGTACCTTTTCCGTCTGGATAAACTGCTGGTCCCGAGTATAGGCAAATACCCCCCATTTAACGCCTTCGGTATCTTTTCCTGTTACCACGGCCTTAACGCCGGGCAGACTTTCGGCCTTTGTGGTGTCAATGCTTAAGATGCGGGCGTGGGCCATCGGACTTCTTAATACTTTTCCCACCAGCATACCGGGCAGTTTAAGGTCGGCTGTAAATTTTGCCTTTCCCATAACCTTGGCTCTGGAATCAACCCTGGGCATCCGTTTTCCTATAATGGCATAATCAGACATGGTTTATTCCTCCCCTTTACTTTCTGAACGGCAATAGGGCAAGCAGTCCGGGCATCCTTCGTGAGGATGGTTGGCATGGGCCACAGCATCTACTATTTTAGCATAGCCTGTACACCGGCAGATGTTACCAGCCAGGGCTTTTTTAACTTCTGTTTTGTCGGGATTGGGATTTTCATTGAGCAGGGCATCGGCCGACATGAGCATGCCGGGCGTGCAGAATCCGCATTGAACCGCTCCATGGTTGATAAAGGATTTCTGAAGATCGCTCAGCTGATCCCCGCTGGCCAGTCCTTCCACGGTTTTAATCTTGCTGCCTTCGGCCTCCAGGGCCAGGGTGAGACAGGACCGGACAGGTTTGCCATCAATGTGAACCGTGCAGGACCCGCAGACACCTTCACCGCAGCTCTCTTTTGACCCGGTCAGATCCAAATCATCCCGCAGAACTTCTAACAACGTATCGTTTGGAGCAACCATTAGTTCACAGAGTTTGCCGTTTACGTCTAATGTGATTCTTATTTTTTCCATATCTATTTACTCCGTTCTTTATTAGAAGCTATCTCAAATCCGCCTGAGGCGGATTGACCTCCCGCCTTTGGCGGGATTGGTGCCTCGTTTAAAATCCTCGAAATACTTGAGTATGCCTGCGGTTTTAAACTCGGCCCCGCCGCGAACTTGAACCAAAATCCTTTTTTTGAGATGGCTTCTATGCTATCGCTGCTGTTGCGGCAGCAGTCAATGCCCTGAACACCATTTCTTCAACCATGGCCTGCCGGTATTCAAGGGTGGATCCCACATTATGGACGGCAAAAGGGGCGGCACTGTCCATGGCCTGGTAAGCCGCATTCTTAAAGGATTTATTGTCTGCCAGGTCTTTGCCGTTAAGAGAAGATGAGGCCTGGACAAGAAAGAGGGGAGACCTGCCCATGGCACCAACGACGATTCTGGCCTTATCAATCTTATTGTCTGTGACACCGAGCAGAACACCGGCACAGACGATGGGGTAATCAATGGCAGAACGATAGGCCAGGCGCTGGTATGCGCTGCTGCCGCCCTTAACCGGGATAATGATTTTTTTTAAAAGCTCATGGGATTCCATGGCAAAGGGGACAATCCCATCATTGGTGTAAAAGTCGGCCAGATCAACGGTTCTTTCATTTTTTTTACTGACGAGAACCAATTTGGCACCAAGGGCCATGAGCGCCGTGGCACCATCTGACTGGCAGGTGGAGTAGCAGCGGTCTGCCTCATCCCTTGCATAACAAATTTTGCCGCCGTCTTTATGGCAGGCCTGTCTGCCGGACCGGTGAAACTGGGACTGGTTGTAATTATGGCACCGGTTGTTCTGCAGAACATTGCCACCAATGGTTCCTCTATAGTGCTGGAGGCTGACAGCACCGACTTTTTCACAGGCCTGTGACAGGGCTGCGGCTTCAGCTTGAATCAGATCGGATGCAATAATATCTGCCAGCGGGGTTGTGGCGCCAATGGATATCGAGCCGCCATTTTTCTGGATATAAGATAAATTGTTCAAGGCCTTGAGGCTGATCAGCACCCTGGGGGATAAGAGCCCCTTTTTCATCCTGACTAAAAGATCTGTACCCCCGGCAAGGATTCTTGCATCATCCTTATGGTCAGCCAGAAGATCCAGTGTATCTTCAAGGGTTTCAGGTCTTAAATATTCAAATCTTGGCAGCCGCACGGTTATTCTCCTTAATCATTTTAATGCAAATACAAAAACTTTTACCACAAGACTTTCGAGGAAACAATTTGCTTAATCACTATTGGGCATCTATATTGCCCCGCAGGGGTCACTTTTTCCGAGCGCAGCCCCGGGAAAACACCGATAATTTTCTTGACTAAGTTTTGTATACCGTATACAGATTGAAGTCAAGGCAATAAATGAACGGCCTTCATGGCTGCAAGTAGTTGTTATTATTTGAACTTGCAATTTTGTGATCGAGATTTTGTGCGTCTTTCTAACGTTAACCCCACAGCAAGGAGGGCTCTATGGAAACGAAAAAAGTTTTATTGACCGAAGATGAGATGCCACGCCAATGGTACAACGTTCTCGCGGATATTAAAATGAACCCGCCCCTGGGTCCGGATGGCAATCCGGTCAGTCCCGATCAGCTGGCGCCGGTTTTCCCGATGAACCTGATCGAGCAGGAAGTCAGTTCTGAAAGATGGATCGATATCCCCGAAGAAGTTTTAAGAGTGCTCAGCATCTGGCGACCCTCTCCGCTGATCCGGGCCTATGCCCTGGAAAAGGCGCTGGGTACCCCCGCCCGAATTTATTACAAATATGAGGGTGTCAGCCCTCCCGGCAGCCATAAACCCAATACGGCAGTTGCCCAGGCCTATTATAATAAGGAGTTTGGCATTAAACGCCTGACCACCGAAACCGGTGCCGGCCAGTGGGGCAGCGCGCTGTCTTTTGCCTGTTCGCAGTTCGGCCTTGAATGCAAGATTTTTATGGTAAGAATCAGTTTTGACCAGAAGCCTTACCGCAAATCCATGATGTCCGTCTGGGGAGGCAAATGCATTGCCAGCCCCAGTTCAGAGACCAAAGCCGGTCGCGCTATTCTTGAAAAAGATCCGGACACCCCGGGCAGCCTCGGCATTGCCATCAGCGAAGCCGTTGAAGCCGCCGTTACTGATGAGTCGGGCCAAACCCGTTACTCGTTGGGCAGCGTGCTCAACCATGTCATGCTCCATCAGACCATCATCGGTCTGGAAGCCAAGAAGCAATTGAAAAAAATTAACGAGTATCCGGACGTTGTGATCGGATGCGCCGGCGGCGGCAGCAATTTTGCCGGGATTGCCTTCCCCTTTGTCTTAGACAAGATCAACGGCAAAGAGATCGCCATTCATCCGGTCGAACCAGAAGCCTGCCCGACGATGACCCGGGCGCCGTTTGCTTATGACCACGGTGATACGGCCGGTTATACACCGCTTCTTCCGATGCACAGTCTGGGTCACACCTTTGTGCCGCCGCCGCTGCACGCCGGTGGGTTACGCTATCACGGTATGGCGCCGACGGTCAGCCAGTTGATCGTTGATGGCATTTTAGAACCCCAGGCCTACGGTCAGGTCGATACCTACAAAGCCGGCATGCTCTGCGCCCAAACAGAAGGGATCATTGCTGCGCCGGAGACCAATCATGCCCTGGCAGCCGTGGTGGCCGAAGCCAAAAAGGCCAAAGAGGAAGGCAAGGAAAAAGTCATTCTCTTTAACTGGAGCGGTCACGGATTGATTGACCTTGGGGCCTATGACAAATACCTTTCCGGTAGCCTGACGAACTATGAATTTCCAGCTGAGGATATCGCCGAAGCGGAAAAGGTGCTGGAACAGTATCCCAAACCGGCGATCATCAAGAACTTTAAATGACAGCATCTCCCGTTGGATGATTTATGGACAAAACAGACGCAGGACTGGTACGGCGTTGCCCAAGACTGGGCAACTCCGTACCCTTTAATTATTGTGAAATATGCGGTGACGACCAGCGGCCCTGTTTTAAAATCCTGGATTGCTGGTGGGAGCACTTCGACGTGGTGCAGTATTTGAAGGACAATTTGTCTGAAGATCAATTCAATCATCTCATGGAAGCCCGTCCCAAGCCGAAAGTCACCAGTTTGCTTGAATTGATCGAACAGGCAAAAAGTCGCAATAGATAGCCGGATTCGAGATATTATTTGGATGACGTTTTGCCCGCTTACCTTTTTGTTTCAGCGCTCCCAGCCGGTCGGCAGGGAATTTCAGCCTTCCATGAGCGATTTTCAAATCGCATTTTATACCCTTAAATTTTATTTGCGGAGGATTTCATGAAAGTTCTGGTCAGTGACAATCTTGGTGATATCGGAATTAAGATGTTTCAAGAAGAGCCCGGGATAGAGGCGGATGTAAAAACCGGATTGGCGCCTGATGAGCTTAAACGTATCATTGGAGGCTACGATGCCCTGGTGATCCGCAGTGCCACCAAAGTTACCGAAGAACTTCTTGAGGCTGCCAAGTCGTTAAAAGTCGTCGGGCGGGCCGGTATCGGTCTGGATAATGTCGATATCCCCGCTGCCACCAAAAGGGGTGTTGTCGTGATGAATACGCCCACCGGCAATGTCATCACCACCGCCGAACATACCATTGCCATGATGATGGCCTTGACCCGCAACATACCTTGGGGCACTTCGACGTTGAAGGCCGGGCTCTGGGAAAAGAAAAAGCTGCAGGGCAGGGAAGTCTTCAATAAGGTTCTGGGAGTTATCGGGTTTGGAAAGATCGGATCCATTGTTGCTGATCGTGCCCGGGGCCTGAAAATGCAGGTGGTTGTGCATGATTCATTTGTGACCCCGGAGCAAATTGAAAAAGCAGGCTTTGAACCGGTTTCCCTTGAAGAGTTATTCCGCCGGGCGGATTTCATCACCCTGCATGTTCCCAAATTAAAGGATACCATCGGTTTCCTCAACAAAGCCGCTTTCGAAAAAATGAAGGACGGCGTTATGATTATCAATTGTGCCCGCGGCGGTATCGTCGATGAGACCGATCTAAATGAGGCCTTGCGTTCCGGCAAGGTAGCCGGCGCCGCCCTGGATGTTTTTGAACACGAACCTCCCGGCGTGTGCCCCCTGTTTGATGTCGACCGGGTGATCTGTACCCCTCACCTTGGGGCTTCCACCCTGGAAGCGCAAACCAACGTGGCCGTTCAGGTGGCCGAGCAAATTATCGCCTATCTCAAACACGGCACCATTATTAACGCCGTGAATGTGCCGGCGGTAAGCGGTGAGCTCCTGGAAAAGATCGGCCCACTGTTGACCCTGGCCGACCGGATGGGCTGTCTGCTGGCTCAACTGGCGTCCGGACCGGTAAAAGAAGTTGTGATTGAATATGCCGGGGATTTTCAGAGCCTTGATCTGTCACCGGTGACGACGGCCGTATTAAAGGGGCTGTTAACTCCCATGATCAAAGATGATGTCAATTTTGTCAATGCCGAAGTCCTGGCCAAAGAAAGGGGTATAAAGGTTACCGCAACCACGATTCCCGAAACGGATGAATACATCAACCTGATTACCGTCAGGGCCTATTATGATGGCGGCAAAAGTAAAGTGGCCGGTACGATTTTCGGGCGAAAGGATCCGCGAGTGGTCAATATTAATAATTTCCGGCTCGAACTGCACCCCCAGGGTCGTTTCATATTAATTCACAACCACGACAAGCCGGGAGCCATCGGCAGTATTGGGAACCTCCTGGGCGATCAGGGAATTAATATCAGCAGAATGAGGGTCGGCCAGGAAAAAGGCGGGGATAAAACCATGATTTTTATAAGAACAGATGAAATCATTCCCGACGATGTCATGGAAAAGCTGCGGGATCTGCCGCTGAATATAACTGTGAGTTCGTTCGAGCTATAATTCGAGTTGCGAGTTTCGGGTTGCGCGGTTCGAGTTTCGGGTTTTCGATTTGCAATTTCGGATTGATACAGACAACCACCTATTTATCTAATCAACTATTTAACTAAACGACCGGAGGAAACCAGTGACTGAACGCAGACTGCTGTTGGGCAACGAAGCCATTGCACGTGGATTGATTGAAAACGGATGCGCCATGGCAACCTCTTACCCGGGTACCCCGGCTTCAGAAATACTGGCGGCTGTGGCGTTTTTTCAAAAAGAAAATAAAATTTCAATGCATACCCAGTGGTCCGTAAACGAGAAAATTGCCTTTGAAATTGCCTATGCCGGTTGCCAGACCGGATTGCGTACGGCAGTCAGCATGAAACAGGTCGGCTTGAACGTGGCCTCCGATCCGCTGATGAGTGCTGCCTATATGGGTACCAAAGGCGGTTTTATCGTAATCAGTGCCGACGATCCCGGACCCATATCTTCCCAGACCGAACAGGACAGCCGCTTGATGGCCATGATCGCCAGAATTCCGGTCCTGGATCCGGATACCCCCCTGCAGGCCAAAGAGATGATCGGCCTGGCCTATGAACTTTCCGAAACTTTTAAATCCCCGGTGATGCTGCGCCCCACCACCAGGGTCTGCCATTCCCGGCAGGACGTGGCTTTGGGAAAAATACAGCCAAATGACCGGGTAGTTAAATTTGAAAAAGATCCCACCCGCTGGGCGGCTACGCCAAGATACCGATTTCATCTTCACAAGGAAGTGGAAGAAAAACTTGCGGCCATGGCGCGTCACGAACCGACGCAACCGCTGCGCCTCAATCCCGAAGCCAAAGCACCCCAGGCGATTATCGCATCAGGCGTTGCCGCCGCCCACACCAGGGAAATTTTAAAAGAGTTGGGCCTGTGGCAGACCATTCCCTTTTACCAGGTGCTTCAGCCGTTTCCCCTGCACAGTGATTTTATAACCCACTGGATTGAATCATACGAGGAAATACTGGTTATCGAAGAAACCATGGGTGTTATCGAAATGCAGCTGGCCGATCGACACCGTGTCAAAGGCCGGTTATCAAATACCGTACCCGGCGTTGGCGAGCTTTATCCCGAGGATATTCAGGAAATCATCGCTAAATTCTGCGGGGTCGAATTCGAACGCCATCATATTCCCTTTGTAACCGGACGGCGCCCGACGCTGTGTGCCGGTTGTCCGCACCGGGCCAGCTTTTTCGCCATTAAAAAAGCCGCCCGCAGGGGAATTTATACGAGTGATATCGGCTGTTATACCCTGGGGTTGAACCTGGGAGCGGTTGATACCGTACTTTGCATGGGAGCGGCTATCAGCCAGGCTTCCGGCTTTTACCATGCCTATAAAAACCAAGAAAAACGTCCGGATATTGTGGCCACCATCGGTGACTCTACTTTTTTCCATGCCGGGGTTCCACCCCTCATCGATGCGGTGGTCCAGAAGGTGAAATTTGTACTGGTTATCCTGGACAACCGAACCACGGCCATGACCGGAAGCCAACCCCCACCCACCAGCGGACGGGGCGCCTGCGGTGAACCGCTGGAAGCCGTCGACATCGAATCACTGGTTCGCGGCTGCGGCGTTAAATATGTCAAAGAAGGCAATCCATACCTGGTAAATGAATTCATTGCCTTAATGAAGGATGCCGTCCAATATAGCCGTGAGAACGGACCGGCCGTTGTCATATCCAGATATCCGTGCGTCATCGATCTGGCAAGAAAAGGTGAGATCACTGAACACATCCCGGTGGAAATCACCGCAGACTGTGACGGCTGCGCCTATTGCATAAAGCAATTTGAGTGCCCGGCGCTTATTTACCATGAGGATGAGGCCCAGGATAAAAAATATGTCAGCATCGATCGCATTCTGTGTACCGATTGCGGGGTATGTCTGAATGTATGCCCGAAAGGGGCGATAGTGGCAAAGTAGCAGGTGCTGGCGATAGGTCTCTGGTTGCTGGCGGCTGGATGCTGCCTATGGCATAGCTGAATAGTTGATTAAGTTGACTGGTTGATTAAGTTGATTCTGCAAAGTCAACTCAATCAACAATGGAATAATCAGATACAGGGAACTCAAACTCGAAGAGGGAGAACCGATGACAGGAACGATTAAACAGCAAGTCATCATCAGCGGAGTGGGCGGGCAGGGGGTGTTGTTTGTGACACGCCTTCTGGCAGAAGCTGCGATTAACAAAGGGCTGCCCGTGTTTACATCCGAAACCCATGGAATGGCGCAAAGAGGCGGAACGGTGTTATCCCATTTTAAAGTGGGAGATTTTTCAAGCCCGTTAATCCGGCCTTTGCAGGCGGATATACTGGTGCTGCTGAAGCCCGAAAACTTAAAGCAGCACAGTTCCTTTTTGAAGCCAGACGGATGGGCAGTTTCCAACGGGACCGCTGACCTGGAAAATGAATCAAAAGCAGCGGTCCGGACCATAGACGCCGACGCACTGGCCCAGGAGATCGAAAATCCCAAAGCTGTTAATCTTGTCGTGCTCGGATTTGCCCTGGCAACCGCTGAGAAGGCAGTTGCTAATGACAAACTGTTTTGTTCCGCCGAAGATATTAAAGACGTCCTGAAAAATAGATTCGGTAAGAATCCAAAAATGCTGAGTGCATCAATAAAAGCGCTAGAAGCGGGATATAACGCCAAGGATAAGTAGAAATGCGTAATTGAAATGCGAAGAAATGCAGGCTATGGTTACGGGTAATCTGCAACTCCCTGTAATTTTATACTTCATCTTAAAATCCCAATTAGAAATAGGCCTACCAAGTTTCCTATTAAGGCAAGAAAATCGCAATAAATTGAGGCTGAATAAAGAATGGATAGTTGATTGGCCAATCTGCGATGAACATCAACTGCCATTGTTGTATTATTTTTCGGAACAAGATGCTTGTATGGACTTAATATTCGATTTTCTAAAAATCCTTGCGATATCAATTTGAAACCTGCTAATTTATCAGCGTCTACATTATGGCAAATTGTGGTGTTGAAATTGAATCATATCTGATTCTGAATCATTTGGTATCACAACTTGCCCTGACGTTGATAGATTCTCAATGTACTTGAAATTTAAGCGAATTTGTAATATCAAGAAATCACTCGCCTACTACAAGCCGAAAATATTACAAATAACATCCGAAATAGCACAAATCAGCTTCATCCTGTGATATAGACCACATCCCGCAACCAAACAACAAGAAGGAAGGACAGAATCATGAAAACGACAATCGTTCGTAACGCGGCCCTAGTGGTCGTGATGGCCGCTATCCTTGCACTTTCGGCGCACGCGGCTGACAAGCAACCCGAAAGCACGTCGGCTCGGTAAGTCCATCGCCATGAAGGACAGTTAATTCTTCACGAATCTGTTCGATAACATACATAGTCATTGAGGCCGATAAAATAAATTAGGAGGTAAGATTTATGTATCAGAGACCAGTTGGTTTGCTGCAACCGAAGAAGGTTCTATCTATCATGGTGATTGTTGCCTTCATACTGGCGGCCTTAACGCCATGGGCGGCGGCCGAAGAAAAACCCGCTGAAAGTGCCTGGCAGTTTCATATAGCGCCTTACCTGTGGGCAATGTCCATGGACGGCAATGCGACGGTCAAGGGCTTGGAAGTGGACGTCGATGTCGGCTTCAGCGACATCTGGGATGAGTTGAATTTCGCCTTTATGATAGAATATGAGGCGCGTAAAGGCAATTGGGGCTTGTGGGGTAATACCATATATGCCAACCTTGGAACCAGCGATGTAAGCGGACCGGCTGGTCTCACCAAGATCGATCCCTCCGTAACCTCCCTGTGGCAGGGATTAGGAGGGTTCTACCGGCTGGGCACCTGGGATCTTGCGGAGGCACCGGGTAAAAAGACGCCCTCTGTGACGGTCGACACTTATTTCGGCGCCCGCTACACCTATTTGCGTCTCAAACTCGACTTCGAAGGCGTTTTCCAGGACCGTGTAAATAACGTCGACCAGGACAAAAGCTGGGTGGAACCGCTCGTTGGGGTCCGGACCATTTGGGAACTTTCCGAGCGGTGGACGGCTACCCTGGCGGGAGATATTGGTGGCGTCGCCTTTGGTTCCGATTTCGCCTGGGATGCGTTCGGCTTGATTGGCTATCGATTCGACTTATTTGGCGAAAAGAACGCCCAGGCTTTTGCCGGCTATCGGGCGCTATCCCAGGATTACACAGATGGCAGCGGCAGAGACAAGTTCCAGTGGGATGTCACGTTGTACGGGCCAATACTGGGATTGGTTATTGGGTTTTAATTCATTTTTTACTCTTTTGCATTATTAGCCGTAATCCCAAGTATAATAAAATTAGAGATTGCGGCTATACAGGCAAACATTTAAAAGGTCTAACTTTCTTTGCATTAGAAAAAGAAACCACACAATAAAGGCCATATTTTGAGACCTGCGTCAGACTCGATTAACCGATGTCGGTTTTTTTTTCTAACTAAATTCAGGATCCAATCTGGAAATTTTAGGATTGCCAAGTGAAATGTTAAATAAATTTAATGGGATTTCAAAGATTCGATTTAGGCACGAAACCTATATCTGAGTGACAGCGAAGACGCGTGGATTAAAATATGAGAGTCACCGTCCTGGCCAATCATAAGCAATCAGGCCATATACGGCGAAATTCGGCGATTTTTTCCACGTAAATGGACGGAATATATTCACCAAGTGGAGCAAGCCCAAATTTCACCAAGAAATTCTTCCAAGCAGATCATTCTCCGAATTACATTTTCACCAATCGATACCGCTCCTTTCCAAAAGTTTGTCAATGTTACTGGCAATGCTTACAAATGCAAGTCATCATCTGCTAACATTGCTGATCTGCACTGAGCATCGAAAACACACAACGGAAAATCGATGATACGCACTATCTAAAGCCTTTTTCGACCACACTTCGAAGATAAAAAACATACATCAAACAAGATGAGCAGCTGACAATCAGTTCCAGCGGATGGCGTTCACGCGCCACCGCTGAACCGAGACGGGAACTATATATAGAATGTTAACCAAATGGGAGAGAATATCATGAAAACAAAACTCGTTTCAATTGCAGCTTTAATTTGCGCTGTTGTTATGTTGGCGGCTGTGAAAGCGCCAGCCCAGGAAAAGACTGAATTCAACCGAAACATTCTGCCCATTCCCGAGCAGCCGTTCGGCGGCAAAATTGGCCGCACCATCCAGGACTCCGTTAAGGACTTCCCCAAAATGATCGAGGCCCCAAAAGGGGCGCCGAACGTACTGATCATTCTGACGGATGATGTGGGCTTTGGCGCCTCATCAACCTTTGGCGGTCCGATCCCGACGCCGACCATGGATCGGCTGGCAGAAAACGGCCTGCGCTACACCCAATTTCACACCACCGCGCTGTGTTCTCCCACGCGAGCCGCTCTGCTGACTGGGCGCAACCATCACAGCGTCGCTTCCGGCGTGATTATGGAGGCCGGCACCGGTTTTCCCGGCTACAACACACTCGCCCCGAAGAGCGCCGGAACGTTTGCCGAGATCTTGAAGCAGAACGGCTGGAACACCTCCTGGTATGGCAAAAACCATAACGTTCCAGATTGGCAGTCGAGCCAGGCCGGTCCGTTTGATCTCTGGCCGACCGGGTTGGGCTTCGAATATTTCTACGGTTTTATCGGTGGCGACACCAGCCAGTGGAACCCGGCTATCATTGAGGGCACCAAACCCATTGAGCCACCGCATGATGCGAAGGATTATTTCTTTGAGAAAGACATGGCGGACCACGCCATCAACTGGATTCGCATGCAGCATGCGATGGCCCCGAACAAGCCGTTCGTCGCTTACTACGCGCCCGGCACGGCGCATGCGCCCCACCATGCGCCGCCTGATTGGATCGCGAAATTCAAGGGCCAGTTTGACCAGGGCTGGGACAAGGTGCGCGAAGAAACGTTTGCACGGCAGAAGGCCCAGGGCCTCATTCCCGCAAAAGCGGAGTTGACTGAGCGTTCCGCCGGCATTCCCGCATGGGACAGCTTGAACGCCGACCAAAAGAAAGTTTACGCCCACATGATGGAAGTCTATTGCGCGGCGCTTGCCTATTGCGATTACCAGATGGGCCGCATTCTCGACGCGATTAAGGCGGACGGCGAGTTGGACAACACGCTGGTGATCTACATCCAGGGCGACAATGGCGCCAGCGGAGAAGGTGGCATGCAAGGGTTGCTCAACGAAATGACGTTCTTCAACGCGATCCCTGAGGACTTCCAGGAAGTGAAGCGCCAGATGAACGAACTGGGCGGTCCGAATACGTTCAACCATTACCCGGTTGGCTGGGCGCATGCGATGGACACGCCCTTCCAGTGGGCGAAGCAGATCGCCTCGCACTTTGGCGGCACGCGCAATGGTTTGGTCATTTCCTGGCCGGCGCGCATCAAGGACAAGGGCGGCATCCGCACCCAGTTCCATCATGTCATTGATATCATGCCCACCATCCTCGAGGCCGCCGGCGTTCCAGCGCCGACCAGCATCAACGGCGTTGCGCAGAAGCCGATCGAAGGCGTGAGCATGGCTTACACCTTCGACGACGCCAGCGCTCCGTCGAAGCGCCATACCCAGTATTTCGAGATGCTTGGCAACCGGGCGATTTATCACGATGGTTGGGTGGCCGCCACCACGCCTCCGACGCCACCGTGGTCGAGTTCCGGCGGCAATGTTGGGGTCCTTGATTACCAGTGGGAGCTCTACAACGTGAAGGATGACTTCACCGAGGCCAGGAATGTCGCCGCCAGCGAGCCCGCCAAGCTGAAGGAATTGCAGGATCTTTTTTGGGCGGAAGCCGAGAAATACAACGTCCTGCCCATCGACAACAGCAAGGTTGAGCGCCTCGATGTGCACAACCGTCCCAGCCTTACATTGGGTCGAAACGAGTTCACCTATTACGACGGAATGATCCGGATTCCCGAGGGTGCCGCACCCGACCTGAAGAACAAATCCTTCGGCATCAGCGCCACCGTGAGCATTCCCGAAAAGGGTGCCGAGGGTGTGATCATGACGCAGGGAGGACGCTTCGCGGGCGTAGGGCTCTACCTGAAGGACGGACGCCCCGTGTTCCACTACAACCTCGCCGGCGTTGAGCGTTACACCATTGCCGGTAAGGACAAGCTCATTGCTGGCAGGCATGTCGTCACACTTGACTTCAACTACGATGGCGGCGGTCTTGGCAAGGGCGGAACCGCCACCCTGACAGTTGATGGCAACAAGGTAGCCAGCGGCCATCTGCAACGGACGATTCCGTTCCGCATGTCGCTGGACGAAACGCTGGATATCGGCGAAGACACCGGCACACCCGTCAGCGAAGACTACCACGTGCCCTTCAAGTTCAACGGCGAGCTGGAAAAGGTCACCATCCAGATTGCCGATCGCAAACTGACCGAGGCGGAACTTCAGCAATATCGCGAAGGCCGTGTTAAGGCGGCACTGGCCGAGTAGAGACAAAATAAATGAATAAGCCCTTGCGGCTGTGAACCACGCGGGCTGCTCCGGTGGCCTGATTGCCAGTGGCGCTGCCACCGGCACGGACCGGTCCGCGAATTCACGATCGAAAATGCAATCAAAACGATGCAACCATGCCCGGCAAGAGCTATAGCTTGCTGACCGTTCGTCGCGGCAGGATCTGCTCAAGAATGCCGATAACACGGTGGACATCTACTTCGGACCGACGCCGCCAAAGGGCAAGGAGCAGAACTGGATCCCCACCAATCCTGGTGACGGCTGGTTCAGCGACTTCCGACCCTATGGTCCGCTGGAACCGTATTTCAATCGGAGTTGGGTACTGCCGGATATTGAGAAAGCAAAAAGAGGATAAGCCTTGTGATATTCATCAGTTAATTCAATCGACAAAAAAGGAGAAATTATGAAAAAACTTCAATTAGTTCTTTTTACACTAATATTTCTTAGTGTAACACAGTTAACAAGTGCACAGGATAAGCCAAACATTCTGGTTATCTGGGGTGACGATATTGGTTATTCTAATATCAGTATCAACAGCCAAGGGATGATGGGATATCAAACACCCAATATAGACCGTATTGGAAAAGAAGGAGCCGTATTTACAGACTGGTATGCTCAGCAATCTTGCACAGCAGGGCGTGCAGCATTTATTCTAGGTCAGCATCCTTTTAGAACAGGACTTTTAACCATCGGTATGCCGGGATCAGCGCAAGGTATCCAACCAAATCAAGTTACCATTGCTGAATTATTAAAACCTCTTGGTTACACTTCCGGTCAGTTTGGAAAAAATCACCTTGGGGACAGGGACGAAATGTTACCGACGAACCACGGTTTCGATGAGTTTTTCGGAAATCTTTATCACTTAAATGCTGAGGAAGAGCCGGAAACTTATTATTATCCCAAAGATCCTGAATTTCACAAAAAATTTGGACCACGTGGTGTTTTGCATTCATACGCTGATGGCAGAATAGAAGATACAGGACCAATGACAAGAAAAAGAATGGAAACAGCAGACGAAGAATTTACAAACGCTGCTATAGCTTTCATAGAAAAAGCTCATCAACAGGGTAAACCATTTTTTGTATGGTTAAATGCAACCCGTATGCACGTATGGACTCACCTAAAATCTGAGAGCGATGGTGTAACAGGCATCGGACTCTACCCGGATGGAATGGTTGAGCACGATAAAGCCGTTGGTTTAGTTCTTAATAAATTGGAAGAGCTTGGTATTATTGACAAAACTATCATTATGTATTCTACAGATAATGGCGCGGAAAAATTCACCTGGCCTGATGGTGGTACAACACCATTTGCTGGTGAAAAAGGTTCTACCTGGGAAGGTGGTTTTAGAGTCCCTTGTGTTATTCGTTGGCCCGGAGTTGTTAAACCCGGAACTATCGATAACAATATTTATTCACATGAAGATATGATGCCCACTCTTTTAGCTGCTGCTGGTGTTCCTGATGTTAAGGAAAAATTACTTAAGGGATATCAAGCTGGTGATAAGAATTTTAAAGTGCATTTAGATGGTTATAATCAGTTGCCTTTCTGGAAGGGAGATGTAAAAGGAGCTCCAAGAAAAGAAATATTTTATTTTGATGCTGGTGGTAATTTAAATGCTGTCAGATATAACAACTGGAAACTTCATTTTTCTTATATGGAAGGTACCATTAATGAAGGATTTCGTAAAACGCCGTCGTGGCCACTTGTGATCAATTTAAGAGCGGACCCTTTTGAAGTTTCATGGAAATCTGCCTTGTACACAAGATGGTATGGTGACAACATGTGGCTTTTTGTACCTGCTCAAGCTCTTGTGGGTCAATTTTTAGCTTCATTTAAAGAGTTTCCGCCAGTTGGAGGTGGATCATTAGGTATTGATAAAGTATTACAAAGTTTACAGACAAAACCTCAAAACTAAACCCGGGCTGTACCTACTGGCCAGCTAACGGTTGCAGCGGACGGCGCTCACGCGCCGCCGCTGAACCGGAGCGTTATCAAGCATTACGGCTATCCTTCTAACCTTCTGATAAAATATACCGTTCTTTAGCTAATCCCAACTTTTTCCGGTACGTTAAAGATTTGCTTCAGGCAAACAACTCCCACTTTTAGGCAAGCCAAAATTGATTACCTTAGCTGAATCATTATATAATCGAGATCCTCAACCACGAAAAGTGCACAGATGATGTCCGGGTTTATCAACGTTTGGAATACAAGTTGATTCTATATGGTGTTTCATGTATCAAGATTCTATCTGAAAGATTCTCGGATAATTTGATATTTGGACACTCTCACCTATCTGTAATCTGGATTTCCAGCTTAAGGGTATGAGCCATTCACCCTCCAACGAGTGGGTTTTGGTTGCCAGTGTGTATTGCCAAGGTGATTTGGTTACTAATCGCATCACCGATCAAGCAGTATTTCTGTCATATGGTGTTGTGCACCAAATCTTAAAAAAGGAAATGCACCATGCTATCAAATTATAAAGCATTTCGCGCAATAAAATGCATCATGATAATGCTCTGGCTTGTTTTATTTTTCTCTGTCTATGCATTTTCTGAAGATGAAGGGGTAACTTCACATAAACTTCTGGTGGGAGTGGTGGTGGCTCCGCCGGCTTACATAAAAACCGCTGATAATCGATGGGAGGGATTATGCGTTGAACTTTGGCAAGCAGTGGCGCAACGCATGGGTGCACCATTCGAATTTCGGGAATTCAGCAGTTCTGAGGCAGTGTTAGATGCGCTGTTAAAAAAAGAAATAGATGTCATCCCTGCCGTATCTGTTCAGGATCGTTTTGAAGCCGTTATGGATTTCAGCCAATCCTATTTGAAATCGGGGTTGTCCATTGCGGTGCCGGCTGAGGGGGTTGATTACAGATGGATGAATGTCATCAAAAGTGTATTTTCACCGCAAATCTTCAAAGCGATTGTCTTGTTGTTTTTGATGTCTCTTATCGTCGGAATAATCGTATGGTCATTTGAAAAACGGCGCAACAGCGAAATGTTCGGTGACGGTAATGTCAAAGGGATCGGTCACGGTATCTGGTGGGCCATGGTGACAATGACCACTGTGGGCTATGGCGACAAGGCCCCAAAAACAATGGGCGGGCGGATTTCAGCGATCATCTGGATGATTTTCTCAATTATTTTTATCGCCAGCTTTACGGCGGCCATCACGACGCAGCTGACCCTTACCGAGCTGAGAGGCAAGGTTCATGGTTTTAATGACCTTTACCACGCGCGCGTCGGATGTATCTCCGGATCTGAGGGCTTCGCCTTTTTGGCCAAAAAGGGAGTCGCCATTATCCCCTTTGATAGCATACAGAAAGGATTATCGGCGGTCGCGAGCAAACGCATCGATGCGTTTGTGCAGGACGAAAAAATATTGCAGTATCTTATAAAAAGAGAGTTTCCCGGCCGGATGCAGGTCATTGGCGGCACTTTCGATGAATACTTCGTGAGCATCGCCTTACAGCAGGACAGCCCGCTCCGCAAACCGATAAACAAGGCATTGCTGAAGTTTATGAAAACCGAAAGTTGGAATGAATTGCTGAATCGCTATATCCAATAAAACCCGGCGGCATCGCCGGATTCATCGAGAAGATCAAAAAGCCATTACAATCTCCCCAGCAGCTCCCTCGAGATTACGATCTTTTCTACCTCTTTGGCTCCTTCATAAATCTCCAGCACTTTGGCAGCGCGGTAAAAGCGTTCGATAGGATAATCGTTAAAATAACCGTATCCGCCGTGAAGCTGGAGGGCTTCATCCACCACCTCAACGGCCACATGGCAGGCGTACAATTTGGCCATGGCAGTCAATTTCGTGTCAGGCTTGCCCTGGTCCAGCAGCCAAGCGGATTTATAAACCATGGTTCGGGCAGTCTCGACCTTGGTGGCCATCTCGGCGATTTTAAACTGGGTGGCCTGGAAGGCGGCCAGGGGACGGCCGAACTGTTTGCGGCCTTTGACGTGTTTGATGGCCATGTCCAGGGCTCCCTGGGCCAATCCGACTCCGTGCCCGGCAACATAAGCCCGGGAATGGTCAAAAAATTTCATCAATTGGATGAACCCGTTGCCTTCGGCGCCTAACAGATTTGCTCTGGGAACCCTGACATTATTAAAATAGATCGCTGAAGTGTCGGAAGCCCGCAGGCCCATTTTGCCGTGCATGGGATCGGCTTTGTAGCCTGCGCGGTCGGTTTCAACAATAATAATGCTGTGACGGGCGGTTTTCCGTTCCACTTCAGGGTTCGTCAGACAGTAGACCAGCATGAACGTGCCGACCGTGCCGTTGCCGATCATGACCTTGCTGCCGTTGATCACATATTCATCCCCATCCCTGACAGCTGTCGTGGTTGCGGCCGCTGTATCGCTGCCGGCATCCGGTTCGGTGATGGCAAAGCCCATCAGCGCGTCGCCTTCGAACAGGGGCGGTAGCCATTTCTTTTTTTGTTCCTCGGTTCCGAAAAGAATCAATTCTTCCGCTCCAAATGAAATCGAGCTCAGCTGCTGACCGATTCCCGGATCAATTTTCCAGAATTCTTCCAGCACCATGGCCTGTTCCAGAAAGCCTAACCCCGGCCCCCCATACGCCTCGGGGATAAAAAGGCCGATAAGATCCAGTTCTTTGGCTTTTTTTACAATATCGGCCGGATAGGTCTCATTGATGTCCAGTTCCCGGGCCACATCGGTAAACTCACCTTTCGCAAATTCCCGGGCCGCTTTTTGAATAATTTTCTGCTCTTTGGTTAGATCGAAATTCATAATTGTGTTTCCTTTCGAAAATTAGTTGCCCGCTATTTAATAAAATAGACAGAATACCTTAATTTTAGGCAATTTAGGCATTTTAAAACTTTAGGCATTTCTTCGATAAGCTTCTATCAAATTTTGTTGCTTTTGATCTCAAGCGGTTCTCCGAACCCGGTCATTCTACAACGGTATATTCCCATGCCTTTTATTCGGTTCCGGCCGTTGCTTGTTGGCCAGCATTCTCAGCGCCTTTATGAGCTGTGGCCGAGTTTCACACGGCTTGATAACGGAGTCCACCAGCATGTTGGAGGCGGCATGATAGGGATTGGAATATTTATAATCATATTCTTCAATTTTTTGCTGCCTGAGCTCATCCGGATTTTCGGCGGCCTGAATTTCCCTGCGAAAAATAAGATTGACCGCGGCAGTCGTGTCGAGCACGACCAGCTGGGCGATGGGCCAGGCCAGCATCAGGTCGACTCCCATACCCACACAGCACATGCCCATTACGGCCCCGCCGTATTCTTTGCGCAGGGCCAGGGTGATCTTGGGCACCGTGGCTTCCGAATAGGCATACAGCATTTTAGCGCCATGCCGGATGATTCCGGCCCGTTCCTGGGCCACCCCCGGGAAATAGCCGGGAACGTCCACCAGGTTGACTAACGGAATATTGAAGGCGTCGCAAAATCGAATGAAGCGCGCGGCTTTGTCGGAGGCGTCGACATCGAGGCAACCGGCTTTGAATCGGGGCTGATTGGCGACAATACCCACGGAATGACCGTCGAGCCGGGCGAAGCCGATGATGATATTCGGGGCAAACCGGGGCAGAATCTCGTAAAAGTCCTCACTATCCACAATTCGCAAAATGACGTCATGCATGTCATAAGATTTTTTGAAATCTGCCGGAACTATTTTTTCCAGGGTGTCATCGATTCGGTTGGGGTCATCACCGCATGCCACGACCGGGGGCCGTTCATCTTTGTTGGAGGGTAGATAACCGAGCAGCTTCTTGATAATCTCAATGCATTCGGCATCGCTGTCGGCTACAAAGTGGGCCTGGCCGGTGATCTCACTGTGAACCTTGGCGCCCCCAAGTTCTTCGAGGCTGATGTCCTCCCCGGTGACTGATTTGATAATTGCCGGTCCGGTAATGACCATATGGCTTTGGCCCTTGACCATGACAATAAAGTCGGTCAACGCTGGTGAATAAACCGCTACTCCGGCGCTGGAGCCCATCATGCCGGTAATTTGCGGGATCAAACCCGAAGCAGCCGTATTGCGATAAAACATACCGGCCACGCCTTTGGAGGCGAAAAAGCCTTCATGCAGCCGACCGCCGCCGGAATCATTCAAGGCTACCAAAGGCGCTTTAACTTTAATGGCTTCATCCATGATCCGGCAGATTTTCTGCCCGTGGATCGTACCGACAGATCCGCCGAGTACCGTCACGTCCTGGGCATAGGCGAATACCAGCCGCCCATCTATGGTTCCGTGGCCGGTGACGACACCGTCCCCCGCAACCCGCTTTTCCTGCATGCCGAAATCTACCGATTGGCTCTGGGCCAGTTTGTTGACTTCAACAAAGCTGTCCGGATCGAACAACAGATCCAAACGCTTGCGTGCCGTCAATTTGCCTCTCTGGAGATGACGTTCGATGGCTTTGGGACCGCCGCCCATTTCAGCCTTATTTTCCAGGGCTTCAAGTCGTTCCCGTTCACTTTGATGGGTTTTGGATTGTGTCATCTATCAACCATCCTTTGTTAAGAGTTGGATGGCATCTGTATACTGTAGAAAGTGTATAAATATATAAATTCAAACACTTAGGTTGAAAAAACATACAGTGTAAAAATTTACAGTTACAGAGTTCATCCCGAAGACCGATATTTAAAATAATCATATAGATCGGTGTTTTTCTGTATACCGTATACCAAATGAAGTCAAACAAAAAGGAGTCTGCTATGGATGATAAAATCATAGTTTTAAGTTCAAATGTTTACAAACGAGAAGGCACCAAAAAATACTGGTATTGGATTAAGATCATTCGATACACCTTTTCATTTAAAGAATGTGTTGGGTGGCAGTCATTTTTTAACTTCTTTGTTTAGATAGGCTACATATGTAAGGCATTGATACATAGAAATATACATGTTAAGGGTCAAGGATGAATGCCTTTAAGGATATGTGAGACTTAAAAGAAAGGATTATAAAAATGAAAAAATTCTTCTTAGTATTATGTCTCTTGGTTATAGTGTCGGGGTGTGTGGCTGATAAAGCTGTTTTCAGGGAAACAAGTAAGTTTAATTATCTAACACTCGGCAGTTATGAAATCGGTATTGATAAAAGGTTTACATTTCTCGGTGAAATAGATAGCTCGTTTAAGATGGACAATATTGATGATCCACAGGGCAGCAATATAAAAACAACGCGATACCTTTTTGTGGATGCGACAAACGGTAAATCTAATGTTGATAAAGTAATAGTTGTGTTTGATCTCCGATTGAAAAATCCGCAACATTATTTTCGTAAGGAAGCAGAATACAAAAGAGATAATATGACGTTTTCTGTAGGTTATACAAATGCCGGTAATGTCAAAATGGCTTATAGAACTATAAAGGTCACAAGAATAGCAGATGATATTTTGAAATTCGGTAGATCAAAAGGTTACAACATGGCATCATCAAATGTAAAATACGGCACCGGAGTACAATACGCAAAGAATATAGGGCGGAGCCGGCAAATGGTTATAATGTATGGTGAAATTATTGAAGATGAGGATACTACTTTTCAGAATTCTAAATTTTATATATCTGTGAATAAATAACACTGACTTAACAACTAATGACGGCAGTTCATAGGTTCACCGTTCAGGGTTCAGCCCTGCCACTGAGCGCCTAGCCGGCTGGTTTGATCGAAGAAGAAACTTCTGTGGGACTTGAAAATTTTAATGTCTTCTCATTGAATAGTATTGGGCTCTGCATTATAGTATACCGGCTGTTTTCGGCCTTGGCTGAAAATTATTCCCAAGCAACCCGGGCTGAGTTACCGGATTATTGGCATTGCCTGTGAGTGATCAAAGAAAGGTGACCGTTGTGGGCAACAAACTGCTTTCAATCGAAAAAAATAAAAATATATGTACACTGGTTTTGAACCGACCGGAAAAGAAAAATTCCCTGTCCCCTGAATTAGTCGATACGCTGTTGGATAGATTTGAAGAACTGGCTGCGGACGACACGGTGCGCGTAGTTGTTATAAGGGGCTTCGGGAATCAAGCCTTTTGCTCCGGATACGATATTCGCTCCCTGCCCACCCAACTCAGCGATGATGTCCGCGAGAAACTGAAGACGCTGAACCCGGTTGAGACGCTGTTTAAAACGATTGTCAATTATCCCTATCCGGTAATCGCCCTGATCAATGGCGTGGCCTTCGGTGCCGGATGCGAACTGTCCGTTTGCTGTGACATCCGCATCGGGGCCGATGATATTCGCATGGGGATGCCGCCGGCAAAACTCGGTCTGGTATATCCCTGGAGCGGTCTGCAGCGCTTTATACAGGTCATCGGCCTTAAAAGCACCCGCGAAATATTTTATACCGGCAGAACCTACGAAGGGAAACGGTTAAGAGAGATCGGGCTTGTGGACTATTTAATCCCCCGTCAAGAGCTGGAGGATTTTACCTATCAGATAGCCGCAGAAATTGCAGCCAATGCTCCCCTGGCGCTGAAAGGAACCAAACGGGTTTTAAATCTAATGTTGAATTCTTTGCAGCCACCGGATCACTGCCAAAAGGAAGCCGAATCCATCACCGAGGCGGCCTTTCTCAGTGAGGATTTGAAAGAGGGGCGGTTGGCGTTTCTAGAAAAAAGAAAACCTAAGTTTAAAGGAAAATGATTCGATTTGGGATTGCGGATTTGGGATGTCGGAGTGCGGATTTAAAGGAAAGAAAAAAAATATCCACGGAATGACACGGAAAAATCACGGAAAAAGAAAAATAATTAAAAATATCTTTTAGTTTTTCGCCGAATACGAAATTATATTCCTTTTTCCTCTGTGAATAATCTGTGGTTAAAAAAAATCGTAACTTATTTGACTTTATTGGATCAAAAAGCGTAATGATCTACGTTCAGGGCATCTTTATATTTACCCATTTTTCCATTATTCCAGTATTCCATTATTCCAATTGATATCAATGAGAATTTGGCTAATTTGGGCTTAGAAACGAAGATATAATCAAACACGTATAAATTGCGGAGGGAGGAGGGCTATCATGGAGTTGCAGTCTTACAGGGCAGAAGATCTGTTTGAATGGGTGACCGGTGAGAGGCAGGATTTCACCTTGCTGGATGTCCGCAATAATGAGGAATTCGGCCGTTTTAAAGTCGAGGGGCCCCATCTGTCGAAAATGATCAACATCCCCTATATGGAGTTTATCGAAAAGGAGGATGAATCGGTGGCCCGGGTTCAGGTTGCCAAAGAGGAAAGTATCCGGATTGTGTGCGCCAAAGAAGGATCTGCCAAATATGTCGGTGAAATACTGGTTAAGAACGGCTGGCAGGATGTCAGATATCTGACCGAGGGCATAAAATCCTGGGGCAACATGCTGGCCCCCAAACTGGTGGCATCAGGTAGCGGTTATGAACTTTACCAGTATATCCGTCCGGGCAAGGCCTCCTGCAGTTATGGTTTGATATATGAAGATCAGATGGCTGTATTTGATCCATCCCGGAACACCCGGTTCTATCAGAACTTTGCCAACGAGCACGGCGCCCGGATCATTAAAACCTTTGAAACCCATCTGCAGGCCGACTATATATCCGGCAGCCGGCAGATTTTTTTTGACAGCGGTGCCCGGATCGTTGCTCACAAAAACGATTTTAAAGATGCCACTTTTGAATACAAAAGCCTCAAGGATCAGGAGGTGTTTAAATTTTCAAAGGGGGGTCCGGAAATCCAGGCCATTCACACGCCGGGACATACGCCGGGAAGCACCTGCTATCTAATTGACGACAGGTACCTGGTCGCCGGAGATACGGTCTTCATTTTGTCTATCGGACGTCCCGACCTGGGCGGTATGGCGGAGGACTGGTCCAAGTTGCTGTTTCATACGCTCAAAACCAAGATCGCCGGCCTAGATGACGATCTGCTCATTATGCCGGGGCATTACATCGAATGGAGCGAGGCGAACCCGCAGCAACTCTTTGTCGACACTCTGGGCAGTATCAGAAATAAAAATGCTGATATTTATGGCATCGCGGAGGAGGGCGAGTTTGTCAGGTTTATCAAAGACAACATGCGCAAACAACCTGATGAGTATGCCCAAATCCGTAAAGTCAATGCCGGATTACTCGAGGTCGACGATGAAGATCAGGAAATTATGGATCTGGGGAAAAATGAATGTGCCGCCAGTATGCATGGTAAATAGGTCAGAGGGGACCGAACTATCTGATATATGATGGAAAAATAATTTTAATGGAACTAAGGGGAGGTGTAAAAATGAGTGATGAAATCAGTGTTGCCAAAGTCATGGATCTCAAAGGACTGGCCTGTCCCATGCCGGTTGTAAAAGTCAGCAAGGGGATTAAAGAGGTTCAAGTCGGCGAGGTGATTCAGGCGGTGACCAGTGATCCGGGCGCCTTGAGCGATTTTCCGGCCTGGGCCAGAACCAGTGGAAACGAAATTATAAAAACCGAAACCGAGGGCAAAGAGACAACGTTTTATATTAAGCGCCTGGCCTAACGAAATGCGCCCCTATAGTGGTTGTCAAAAAAACCGTCCTTAATTCGAACGGTTTTTTGATAACCACTTCTATTCAGTCAAAGCCTTGGCCCTTTTATCCCTGTATTTCTGCTGGGCTGCAAATATTGCCTTATTGAGGTGAATGTGCTTGGCCATCAAAATTGAGGTAGCAAAACCGGTCATTTCGTACAGACCGATTTTTATATTTCCAACTCTCCACAATCTTCTTCTTTCAACCTCATACCCTGCCGGCCAGATTACCAGATGTTCATTCCCTGTTTCCCCGGGTCCATATTTTTTTATGATAAGATCAAGTCGCTTTCCAAAATCGTCACATTCCGAATAATTTTCAAGGCAGATATTGGCCGGACGTCTGAAAAAATAGGCGACTTCGCACAATTGGTTTTTATAAAAGTATAATTCCACTTCCGGATTATAGCGCTGATAAACGTCAAGTTCTTCAATCCGAAAATCTTTCTTTTTAGAAAATATCCTATTGCTTTTAGGCAATGCGCTTTCAAGGTATGCTTCCTTTGATAACCAGGGCAGTTTTACTACCGGTAAATTTTTAGAACGATAACCATCTACCAGGCTGACAAAATCACTGGCATCTGCAACCGTTGCACTCCCTAACGATATAAATACTGAAACGCACACAACTATGAAAAAAAAGATCTTCATTGCCCTTTTTGCGCTTGATTTAAGATAGCTTTTGCCATTTCTTCGCTCAGGGTTGCCAGCGCCTTGCTCTGCGCCGCGACAAGCCCTTCATAATTAGATGTTGCCAGGGGTTCGCGGATGATGGAATTCCGAATCAAGAGCGGTTTATTACCATCAAGATCTTTGATGCTCCAGGTTGCATCGATCAGAAACTCTTTGGAAAGCCGGCTATCATAGCGGTTAATATTGATCACGACCCGGTGGGTCGGCCGGAAAATATTTTCCCGGGTAAAGGGCGTTACCCGTTCAGTTCCCAGCAGGGTTCCAATATTCTGTGCAATCACCGAAGCGATGCTTTGTCGAAGCGGAGCGGCCCAGCGATAGTATTGAGAGAAGCTGACTTCATTGCCGGCATCCCGGGTGACAATCTCCGTTCGATCGACGGCAGCGGGGATTTCTACCGGCCCGACCGCCAGGCCGACATCTGCGGGCAAAGACCTGCCCAGGGAAGATTGTTGAACCGGCTGCAGGGTGTAAAATTTCGCCGGCGGGGTTCTTCCGCATGCGGTTAACATTACAACGCCAGCAAGTATTGTCACACATACAATCCGGATTATTCTCGATTTCTCCATCATTCTTCCTGTCCTTTCCCCCGGAGCAGTGACTCCGGATGCCGCTCCAGGTAATCCATCAACAGCCGCAATGCTCGTGCCGCACCGCTGATTTCTTCCAGTGCTGTATTCATCTTGACCTGCAATGGGGAGTCGGCATTCAGAATTTGTTCGGCATTGGCCAGCGATTGCCGGGCCCCGTCAAGTACGGTATTGATCTCCGGCGTAACCTTGGTCCGCAGGTCGGAAACCATTAGACGGGTTTCCTCCAATGTCGCACTTAAGTTTCTAATGGCGTTTAAAATCTCGGGCGATTCGGCAATCTGTTTGGCACCATGAAGGGTGTCCCGCAGGTCCTTGCCGATCTGTTCCATGGGCAGACTGTCTATCTTTTGAAGAATCTGCATGAATTTGGTGCTGATTTCCTCCATCGGTGTCGGCACCGTCGGATATACCGGGTAGTCTCCTTCAAAGACGAGGGGGGCCGGCTCTGCATCCGGGAAAAAATCAAATATGATAATTTGTTGGCCGGTCAGAAGGTTGCCGGTTTTAAGTTGAGCCCGGAAACCTCTTTTCAGCAAGGATTCAACCAATTTTTTGCGATCGATGTCATCGCCGATAAATCCGGCCTCATAGAACCTTTCCGGTTCCATTTCGATGACGACCCGGATGCGAAACATTTTTTTCTGATTGTCAAAAACAAGCTTGACGTCGATTACCTGTCCCATCTGAATTCCCCAGAACTCAACCGGTGCGCCGAGGGTCAATCCTCTCACCGACTCGTTAAAATAGAGAATTGATTTGGTTTTGATTTGATAGATTCTTTCCTTGGCTTCGTCCATATTTCTAAACAGCACGAAAGCTGTCTCCGGTTCGGCGTTGGGACCGGGGTCTTGTACTTGAGGAATGCCAAAGGCGATGCCACCGATAAGGATGCTGACAAGCGATTCGGTATCGACCCGCACCCCACGGGCGTCCACTTTTACATCCAGGCCGCTGGCTCTCCAGAAGCGGGTATTGTTGTGCACATACTCGTGATAGGGGGCGTTGATGAACACTTTGAAAATAACGTTACTGCCGTCATCAGCCAGGTGATAGGCCACCACCTGCCCCACCTGGATTTTGCGATAAAAAACCGGCGAGCCAATATCCAGGGACCCCCGGCTGTCGGCCGTCAGCACAAAATGACGTCCCGGCAGGTCGGCGGTCACCAGGGGCGGCTGTTCGAGCCCCGTGAAATGGTGGGTTTTATTACCGGGCACTCCGGGATCCAGGGTAATATAGGCGCCGGAGAACAGCGTGCCCAGACCGGAAACGCCACTGACGCCAACCCGGGCGCGAACTACCCAGAAGCGTGTATGTACCGACAGAAAGTTTTCGGCCTGTTTGACAAGCTCGGCCGTTACCACAACCTCTGAAAGATCTTCGCTCAACTCGATGGCGCTGACCTGCCCGAGCTCGACATCCTTGTATCTGATCTTGGTTTTACCGGCTTCCAAACCTTCCGCTGACTTAAAGGTCATGGTAATGACCGGGCCTTTCTCGGAAAGCGCCTTAAAGACCAGCCAGCCGCCGATCAGGACGGCAACCAGCGGAACCAGCCATACAATTGAGATACGGCGTTTGCGTGACCGTACCTCGGCCTCGGGAACATCGTTTAAATCAGACCCGTCTTTCTTGGATTCACTCATTTAACGACTCCTTTGTATCCCAGATCAAGCGCGGATCAAATGACATGGCCGCGAACAAGGTAATTACCACCACCGCACAAAAAAAGATGGCACCGGCCTGGGCCTGGATGGATGCCAGGGCTCCCAGCTTGACCAGCGCCACCAGGATGGTGACGACAAAGATATCGACCATCGACCAGCGGCCGACGACCTCGGTAATCCGATACAGCCGGGTGCGGTCTTTCTGGCGCCAGCTAGATTTACGTTGGACGGTTATCAGCAGGAAGCCCAGTATGAGCAGTTTTATCAGTGGTACGAAGATGCTGGCCACAAAGATGACCAGGGCAATCGGCCACATCCCCGTCTTAATGAAATAAAGGACCCCGCTCATGATGGTGTCCGATTGGGCTATGCCCAATGACGTAACGGTGGTGATGGGCAGCACGTTGGCGGGAATATAAAAGATGAAGGCCGCCAGCACCAGGGCCCATGTGCGTTTGGTACTGTTGGGTTTGCGCTGGTGTAAACGGCTGCCGCAGCGGGGACAAATCATGATGGCATCCGTCCCGGCCTTGCGGCAGAGCAGATGGCAGGTGTGACAGCTTATAAACCCCTGATTGCGGGCCGTTTTTAAATCGTGACTCATCGACGGTTTTCCCATTTTTCCCAGATCAGATGCGAATCCAGCGAAGCGGTCAAGGCAGCCAGAATAAAAATAAGGGCTAAAAATGAAAACAGGGCGATACCGGGTACGATTTTCGCCATTTTGGAAAGTTTGACAACGGATACCAGGATGCCCACCATGAAGACCTCCATCATGCTCCAGGGCTGCAGCCTGCGTAGCAATCGAAACACATGGGGCAACGCTAACGGAATTCTCTTAAATGTGAGAGGCAGCACGATATATAACATGCACAGCATCTGGGCCAACGGAGCCAGCACGGTGGTAAGCAATACGATGATCGACAGCTCCGGCATTCCCTGGGCATAAAGCTCCTGAATTCCAGTCAGCAGGGTGGTCTGGCGCACCTGGGCCTCCAGTTTGAAGGCCAGAAATGGAAAGGAATTGGCCAGTCCGAACAAAACCAGCCCGGCCAGGGTCAAAGACAATGTCCGTTCAATACTGTTGCGCTTTTTTTGATGCAGCACCGCGCCGCAGCGTATGCACTGGACCGTTCCAGGTTCAGTAAGGTGCGGCAATCGCTGGATCAAATCACAATCATGGCAGGCAATAAGAGAACCCATTTCGTATTATGCTATCGGTAGTTAAACTAAATTTTGATGTCTGTTGAATATACAGCAATAAAAAAACTTCGGCAGATAGCAGATCCTGAAGCAGGATTATGATATGCCCAAAATCTAAAAAAACAATATAGGATATGATTAACCATGTCAAATAGATAGAATTTTATGGTGCGAAAAAAACAATTGTTGACATCTGTTCATTGTATACCGTATACAATGAACGACCATTTGATCCATTGCCGTATAGCGATTGTCAAAAAATCGTTTTGTGATCGTGCCTAGATTTCCTAAACCTAAAAGATTCCAGCATTAATATTAAACGGAGATATTTTATGGAATTATTGAAAGATCTTACCGTTTTATCCCTCGAGCAGGCCACTGTACTACCCTATCTGACTTTCAGGCTGGCCCAGGACGGAATGAATGTGATCCGGCTGGAACATCCTGTTTATGGGGACCCTAACCGGCTCATCGGAGATAATGTTTTATCCGAAGAACGTATGAACGCTTATTTTTTGTGTATTAATGCGGGGAAAAAAGCCCTGACCTTAAACCTGGCCGAAGAAGAGGGCCGGAAAATATTTCACTCCCTGATTAAAAAATTAAATATTGATATTTTTGCCACCAATCAGCTGCCAAAAAATTACAAAAAGCTGGGCATCGACTATGAAAGCCTTCAATCATTACGGCCGGACATCATCTGGCTCGGCGTTACCGGATTCGGCCCGGACAGCAATGAAGGGGCCTATGATCCCATATTGCAGGCCCGTTCGGGATTAATGGAACTCACCGGGGAAGGCGACGGTGATCCCCAGGTTTTGGGAATACCCCTTCCGGACATGGGTACCAGCGAGCATGCATACGGCCTGTTGATGAAAGCGCTGTACAAACGCGCACGCACCGGTGAAGGCTCCTGCATTAATATGGCCATGTTCGAGTCGTCGGTATCCTGGCTGACCGTTCCCATCACCCTGACGCAAAGCTTTGGTCAAATCATCACGCGCCGGGGCAACACCCATGAGTTTTTCTGTCCGGTCTCGGTGTATCAAACCAGCAACGGGTACGTCTATCTGGCAGTTGGCAACGACCGGCAATGGAAAACCATGGTTTCCCAGGAGATGTTCAGTTCTCTGGACAAACCCGAATATGAAAAAAATGCAGGCCGCATAGCAGATGTCACCAACCTTAATGCCGCCATTAATGAGATCACTAGAAACTATTCTTCGGAAGAATTGATCGATTTATTCACTTCCATTACGGTTCCTGTCAGCAAAATTCAAACGGTAACGGAAGTGATCGCTGATCCCCTTGTTCAAAAAAGACTCCTGTATGCCCAGGACCCCGTATCGGGGAAGCGAATTACCCTGGCACCACCGCCGAACATGACGCCTTTTCTTGAAGCTTCGAACCGGCAGCTTTCGTTTCCTCCCCGTTTTGGTGAGAGCAATCAGCAGATATACGGACAATATCTTGGTTATTCCGAGGATGAACTTGCCGGCCTCAAAGACAAAGGAATCATATGAGGAAGAGAGCTGAACTAAAGGGTTTTGATCCCGGGCCCCTGCAGGCCCTTCAGGAGCGCAAGTCCCTTGGGCAGCATGTGTTCGAAAACTTGAAACAGGCTATTATCAGGGGCAACATAGTGCCGGGTGAATGGCTGGTGGAAAGCCATATCGCTCAAATGCTGGGAATCAGCCGCACGCCGGTCAGAGAAGCCATTCATAAACTGGAGCGTGAAAGGCTCATTGCGCGGCAGCCGCGGGGCGGCTTTACGGTGCTGGGTTTAAATCGTGATGACATCGAAGAGACCTTTGGTATTCGAGGTGTTCTTGAAGGCTATGCCGCCCGGCTGGCAACTGTTAAACACCACCCTCGTGAACTCAAGTTGTTGGAAAAAAAAGTTGAAGAATTTCAAGAATGTTTGAGCAAAAAGAAAATGGATTCCCTGCCGGTGATCAATACGGAGTTTCACGAGTTGTTGTACGCCCTCAGCCAAAGCCCGCGATTGATCCACATGATCAACGGGCTTAGAGATCAGATCTATCGATTTAGAGAGATTCTCCTGAAGGACCAAAAACATGCCGGAATCAGCCATGAAGACCATATCCAGATGCTGAGATTTATGCGCAAACGGGATGCCGAAGGGGTGGAAAAGCTGGTCCGAGAGCATATTCTGCGGGGACAGGAAGTCATCATGACCGATTTTGGCAAAAAAAATAGAAAGTAACGCTTAATTCCCGAATGAGCGGTTTGCGCTCAATTAGCTTTGGAGTAAAGAAGCCCTATGACTGGAAAGAAGATCAAAATTCTTGTCGGTAAACCGGGATTAGATGGACATGACCGCGGTGCAAAGGTAATTTCGCTGGCCCTCAGAGATGCCGGTATGGAGGTTATTTATACCGGTCTCCATCAGACCATTGAACAAATTGTCCGGACGGCGGTTCAGGAAGCGGTAGACGTGATCGGTCTTAGCATCATGTCCGGTGCCCATCTTCCAATTTGTAAAAAATTAAAGGAAATGATGAAAGTTGAAGGCATTCAAGATATCCCCGTTGTCGTGGGCGGTGTTATCCCCAAGCAAGATATTCCTGAATTAAATCGAATGGGGATCGGCGGGGTTTTCCCCGGGGGCACTACTTTTGATGATATAATTGCCGGAATTCAAGATCTGGCAAAATAGCGGATAGCTCATAGCTGATAGCTGATAATCAATGATATAATCCTTTTTACTATGAGCTGTGAGCTATGAGCTCAATTGGGATTATGATACTGACAGAATAAGTAATATTGATCTGATTTAAGAAAATATATTATGGCAAGAGGTAAAATATGGGTGTTGCAAAGTATGTAAAAAATGAAAAAGACGCCATTGAAGAAGTTATTTACCAATCCGGCATCCGCGTAAAAACGGTATACACACCCCAGGACCTCGCTGAGGTCGGCTTTGATTACGAGAAAGATCTCGGTGATCCCGGACAGTATCCGTTTACCCGCAGCCTCCATCCGCAGGGTTATCGCAGCAGAGCCTGGACGACGCGCCAGTATACCGGTTTTGGTACGCCGCAGGAGACCAACCAGCGCTTTAAAATGATGATTTCCCATGGCCAAACGGGTCTCAATGTTGCTTTCGATCTTCCCACCCAGATGGGCTATGATTCGGATGATCCCAAGGCTGTAGGAGAAGTCGGACGGGTTGGCATGGCAGTGGACTCCCTGCGTGATTTTGAAATTGCCTTTGCCGATATCCCGCTGGATCGCATCGGATCCGGGCTGACGATCAATGCCGTGGCCTCCATCATGCTGGCGATGTATCAGGCCGCAGCTGAAAAATTCGGTTACCCTAAAGAAAAAATCAGCGCTACCCCGCAAAATGATATTCTCAAAGAAATGATCGGTCGCGGAGCCTGGATCTATCCGGTCGAAGATGCGGTTCGCCTGGTGGGGGACAGCATTGAATACTCGGTCAAAGAACTTCCGCGCTCTAGTCCTGTCAGCATTTGCGGTTACCACATACGTGAATCCGGTGCCACCCCGGCCCAGGAGATTGCCTGTGCCTTTGAAATTGCCAAGGCCTATATGGACAATGTGATCAAAAGGGGTATGCCGGCCGAGGATTTTGTCGGAAGTTTTTCCTTTAATTTGAATGTATTCGGCAATCTCTGGGAGCAAATTGCTAAATTCAGGGCCGCCCGCAAACTCTGGGCCAGAATGCTGCGCGAGGAATATGGTGTTGAGGATAAGAAAAAATTATTTCTGAGAGGATTATTCGGCGGCGGCGGCAGCGGACTTACTAAAAATCAGCCTGAAAATAATATCATGCGGGGCGCCTTCTATGCCCTGGGCGCTGCCCTGAGCGGGGCGCAGACGACCGCACTTTGCTCATTTGACGAAGCGTATACCATTCCCACCCCGCGAGCCGCCCTGCTGTCTTTGCGGACATTGGAGATCCTTATGGATGAAGTTGGGTTGCGCGACACGGTGGATCCTTTAGCGGGCTCCTACTTCATCGAGACACTGACAAAAAAAATGGAGGAGAAGATTCTCGAGGAGATGACGCAGATTCAGGAAATCGGCGGAATGGTCCACGCAGTGTCCACAGGCTTTATCCAGCGCAAAGTCTCCCGGCAGGCCTACGAATATGAAAAAGGGGTTCAGAGCGGAGAATACATCAAGGTCGGCGTCAACAAATACGCCGATGAAGTTGAGGACCAAACTGATGTGGAGCTTCATGAATATAATGAAGAATGGGTCGACCAGCAGCTTTCCAGCCTGAAAGAACTGCGTCGGACCCGCCACAATCGTGAAGTTACCCGGACCTTAAATGAACTTGAAAAAGGGACACGCGCCGGTAAAAATGTGATGCCGCTGCTGGTGGACTGCTGCAAGGCCTACACCACTGTGGGAGAGATGGCCGGCGTCTTCCGGGATCTTTTTGGTGAATGGGAAGAACCGAGCCTATTTTAAAGTGGGAATTCGGATTATTGGTTAGAACTATTAAAGGAATCTGGAATTGCAAAAGGGAAGCTATTAAAGGAATTACTCGTGGAAGCTTATGAGCTGGTTGCTATTATTACAACAATCGGCAAAAAGTCCAAATAAAAATTCCGCATTCCCTGGCCCAGACCGTTTGAGCGATGATCTGGTTTAATCCAACATCATGACAGCAAATTGCATCGGAAGTTATTTTAGCCATTTAAGTCGCGCCAGGGCGGGCCGCATTCCGACTTCCGCATTTTCTATGGGAGACTCTTAGTGACTAACGGAACCTACAGATTGGGCTGTGACATCGGCGGTACCTTTACTGATTTTGTTCTCCTCAATGACGCCACCGGTGAATTCCAGATAAACAAATGTTTGACCACGCCGGGGGACCCCTCAGATGCGGTCGAACAGGGCATCCTCGAATTGCTGGAACGCGCGCCCGGATTTATGCCGAAAATTGATGAAATTATCCACGGGACCACCCTGGTGATCAACGCCATCATTGAACGCAAAGGCGCCAAAACAGGTCTGATCACCACCAAAGGCTTTCGGGATGTACTCGAGCTGGGCCGTGAGATACGCTACGATGCCTACGACATTTTCTCCGAATATCCATTGCCGCTGGTTCCACGATCGCTTCGGCTCGAAGTTTCAGAACGCATCAGCAGCAATGGGCTTGTAATTAAATCCCTGGAAGCAGAAGACGTGCAAAAGGTGCTGTCCGAGTTGCAAGCGTCGGGGATTGAGTCTCTGGCCGTGTGCCTGCTTAATTCCTATGAGAATCCGGTGCATGAGATTAAAATCAAAGAAATCGTCAACCGGCTGGCACCGGATCTGTCCTTGTCCACTTCATTTGAGGTATTGCCGCAGATTCGCGAATATGAACGAACCTGCACCACCGCCACCAACGCCTATGTCAAACCAATTACGGCCAGATATCTGGCCAAACTGTCATCACGCCTGAAAGCTCTCGGGTTTAAGGGAAAGCTGTTTATCATGTTGTCCAGCGGCGGGATTACATCGGTGGAGACCGCCCAGCAATTTCCGGTCAGAATTATTGAATCCGGACCCACTGCGGCCGTTATCGCCTCCCAGCATTACGGCCGGATGTTTCAGATCAAAGATATGTTCTGTTTTGATATGGGCGGAACGACAGCCAAATCCTGCCTGATCCAGAAAGGACAGGCCGGGCTGGTCTCTACCTTCGAGGTGGGGCGGGTCCAGCGGTTTAAAAAAGGCAGCGGTTTGCCCATCCAGGTGCCGGTGGTTGATTTAATGGAAATCGGGGCCGGAGGCGGCAGCATTGCCAAAATGAGCAAAATGGGTCTTTTGCAGGTGGGGCCCGAAAGTGCGGGTGCTGATCCGGGTCCGGCCTGTTACGGGCTCGGGGGAGAAAATCCCACGGTGACCGATGCCGATCTGCTGCTGGGATATCTGGATCCCGACTATTTTCTGGGTGGAACCATGTTGCTCGACAAGGGGGCCGCAGAGCACGCCATGGAAGCCAAAGTTGCCCGCCCCCTTGGAACATCCATTGTGGAAGCCGCTTTTGGGATCCATGATTTGATCAACGAAACCATGGCGGCCGCAGCCAAAACCCATATTGCCGAAAAAGGCGGCAATCCGAACATTGTCACCATATCCGCTTTTGGCGGTGCCGGACCGGTACATGCCTATGGCCTCGCTAAAAAGATCGGTGCGCCGCGTATTCTCGTGCCCCCGCTGGCCGGGGTGGGATCTGCGCTCGGGTTTTTTACCGCACCGGTGGCCTTTGATCTTACCAGGAGTCACCGGGTTGCTCTGAATGATGCCGATTTGAAAGAAGTTGAGCATCTGTTCCAGGAGCTTGAGAAAGAAGGGGCTGCCATCCTCCAGCAGGCCGGCAAAGACGAAACTATCATTTTCGAACGAGCCTTGATGATGCGCTTTGTGGGCCAGGGGGCTGAAACGGATCTGTCAATTCAACAGAAACCCTTTGATCAGTGGGAAAAGAATGAGATTCGTGAACTATTTGACAATGTCTACAAAAAGCTTTACGGACGGACTTATCCGGAAACTCCGGTTGAATTTGTAACCTTCAAGGTGCGGGCGAGCCTGCCATCAAGGGAATTTCGCATACCCCCTATCCGGCAAGCTCTAGGAAAACTGGCGGATTGCATAAAAGGAGAACGCAAGGCCTTTTCACTGATGCGGAAGGGATACATTCCGTTTACAGTATATGATCGGTCAAAACTTTTTCCAGGTGCAGTGATTCAGGGTCCTGCCATCGTGGAGGAGCGCGAATCGACCATTATTGTCGGCGAGGATGCCAAAGCGTCTGTGGATGAGTTCGGTTTTGTGTGGATTAATTTAAATTTAGAAAACAAAATTTAAATTAGTTTTTAAACTATATAAGTCTTTTAATGCTTTGAGGCGAATAAAGCTAATTTTATAGGAAAGAAGTGATGAGTGAAGATCTGAAGAGCATCAATCCGCAATCCGCAATCCCAAATCCAAAATCCCATTTTGATCCCATTACGCTTGAGATTCTCTGGCGCAGGCTGATTTCGATCGTTGACGAGGCGGATGCCTCCGTTGCCCGGACGGCGTTCTCGAGTCTGTTGCGCGATGCCCATGACTATACGTGCATGTTTACAGACAGCCGGGGGCAGGAACTGGTCCAGGGAACGTTTTGTACCCCGGGTCAGGCAGGTGCCATGGCCCTGGGTGTTAAAAAGCTAATCAACTCCATTGCTGTTGATGAATACCGACCGGGAGATGTTTTTATCGTTAACGATCCGTGGCTTCTGGCAGGCCATCTAAACGATGTCTGTGTGATGAGCCCAATATTCTATAAGGAACGACCGGTGGCCTTTACAGCCTGCGTTTTTCATCATTCCGATATCGGCGGCCGGGTTGCTTCTGACAATCGACAAGTTTACGAAGAGGGCATTTTTATACCCCCGTTAAAGCTTTATGAGGCGGGCGTTCTCAACCAGAGCGTGTTAAATTTAATTCGCTGGAACGTAAGAACCCCCGAGGAGGTAACCGGTGATATCCGTTCCCAGGTGGCAGCCAATCACGTGTGTGCCCAGAAGGTTATTGAGATGCTGGAAGACGAAGGACTGGATACCCTGGATGATCTGGCGGATGAAATCATTGATCGTACTGAAAAAAGCATGCGGGAGGCTATCGCCAGGATTCCAAACGGGGTCTATCCCTATGAAGGCATTATCGAGGGAGCGGGCAAAAGAGATGATATCAGGATCAAATTGAAGGTGGAAGTAAAGGACAGCGATATTCACATCGATTTTGACGGTACGTCATCCCAGGTGGATTGGGGCGGCAACGTGGTTTACAATTTTACCTATGCCTATGTTTTTATGGCTGTAAAAAGTGCCTTTGATCCCGATATTCCAATCAATGAAGGTGCTATTCGTCCGGTTAAAATGACGGCTCCCGAAGGGACGGTGGTCAATTGTAAATTCCCGGCAGCCGTGGCAGCCAGAATGCAAATCGGTCATTTCATGACCGAAATGGTTTTCAAAGCATTGGCCGAAGCAACCCCGGATAATATCATCGCTGAAAGCGGGGGAACTCCGGCCCAAACCAATATTTTTTACGGTAAGCGCTCCAACGGTAAGCCCTGGCTCACCATGATCATTCGCGGGGGCGGTCTGGGCGCCAGCAGCCGCATGGACGGTCATCACTGCGCCATTTTTCCCGCCAACGGGGCCAATACCCCGGTGGAGATTTTTGAAAGCGATACGCCCCTGATCGTGGAGGAACGCAGCCTGGTGTGCGATTCTGGCGGACCGGGAAAAATGCGGGGCGGTCTGGGACGCAAGATGATCATCCGGGTGCCGGATGACGATGCCGCTCCCCAGGGTCCGACTTCGATAGCGCTGCAGGCCGGGCGTTTCAAATATGCCCCCCAAGGGTTGTTTGGCGCTGGGCCCGGAGTCATGGCCAAATTTCTGGTCAATGAAAAAGATGGGGATCCCAGCGGGTTAACCCTGTGTAAAAACGGAGACCTAATTCAATTTCTCAGTGCCGGCGGCGGAGGCTATGGAGACGCCTTCGAGCGTGATCCCGAGGCGGTCCAACAGGATGTTATCAACGAATATATAAGCATCGAAAAGGCCCGGGAAGAATACGGGGTGGTAGTTGATCCGGGGACGCTGAAGGTGAATTTGAAAGAGACCCGAAAGGTTCGTTCTGAAAGAACATCGAACATCGCACGTCCAACTATTCGACGTTGAACGTTCGATGTTCGACGTTGGACGTTCATCTTTGATATCAAACACTGGAGTTTTTCCATGACCAACACTTTCATGCCTTCTTTTAAAACTTTTGAGGAACTACAGAACCACCAGCTGAAGGGCCTTCAATGGACGGTAGCGCATGCCTATGAGGGGTCTTCTTTTTACCGAAACAGGTTGGAACAGGCCGGTGTTCGTCCCGGGGACATTCAGTCGCTGGATGACATCTATAAACTTCCCTTTACCACGGCCGACGATCTGCAGACAGGGTATCCTTTTCCGTTGTTGGCAGTTCCTGTCTCTAAGGTCGTCAGAATCCATGCTTCTTCCGGGACGACGGGCAAACGGAAAATTTTGACCTATACCCGGAAAGATATTGATGATTGGGTTCATTTTTTTGCCCGGTGCTACGAAATGGCCGGACTGACACCTGAAGACCGGGTGCAAATTGCGGTGGGATACGGCGTCTGGACTGCCGGGGTGGGTTTTCAACTGGGCTGTGAGAAATTCGGCGCCATGGCCATTCCGGTGGGTCCGGGAAACGTCGACATGCAGTGCCAGTTTCTGGTGGATTTGCAGACCACCGTGATGTGTTGCACGGCGTCCATGGGCCTGTTAATGGCCGAGGAGGTCAACCGTAGAAAGCTGAAAGATCAAATTGGCCTCAAAAAGATGATTTTCGGCTCCGAGAGAAGCAGCGACGCCATGCGCGCGCGAATCAGAGATCTTCTGGATCTAGAAGACATGTTTGATATCACGGGCATGACAGAGCTTTACGGACCGGGGACCGGACTGGATTGTTCCAGGCACGAAGGAATCCACTACTGGGCGGACTATTACATCCTGGAGTGTCTCGATCCCGACTCACTGGAACCGGTGCCGCCCGGTGAGGTTGGCGAAATGGTGGTCACTACCCTGGGCAAAGAGGCTGCGCCATTGATCCGCTACCGGACCCGGGACCTGACGCGAGTGATTGCGCATCCGTGTTCCTGCGGCAGGCTTCTTCCCATGCATGATCGGATTCTGGGTCGTTCGGATGATATGATCATTTTCCGGGCCGTGAACATCTATCCGGGACAGATCGATGAGGTATTGTCTCAGATTGCAGACGCCAGTTGTGAATACCAGGTACATCTTGACAGAAAAGATGACGGCAAAGATTATATGACCATTCGATTGGAATGCTGTGAAGGCTATGACCCGTCACGCAGGCCGGCGCTTGCCGCTGCAGTGCAGTCAGAAATTAAAAGGAAAATTCTGGTCAGCTGTGAAGTGGACATAATGGATTACTGCTCCCTGCCGCGGTCAGAAAGGAAGTCGAAACGGTTTTTTGATAACCGACCAAATTAGAATTTGGAATGTGGAATGCGGCCCGCCCTGGCGCGAATTAATTGGCTAAAACAACTTTTACTGGAATTTTCTGTCATGATGTTGGATCAAAGCGGGTATTCGCGCAAACGGTCTGGGCCGGGGAATTCGGGAATAGCTATTAAAAAAAATAATCACGAAAGCACGAAAGCGAGAAAACACGAAAAACATAAAGAAATTTTTTTATATTAATTTTCGTGTTCGATTGATGAAAAAAGAAATGCTCAATGAAATACACGAATAGTTTTTAAAGCTATAATGACTTACAACAATTAACGAAAATTAAGAGGAGATTGAGATGTTGACCAAAGCGTATATTCCGTACAAAGGTTATTACAGTTCTCCATTTTCGCGCTGGCAGGGGAGCCTGGCCAATGAGAATTCCATCGTACTGGCTGCCGAGACGGCTAAAAGATGGCTGGCGGAGAAAAACTGGGATCCAAAAATTTATGATTATTTATATTTGGGAATTACCGTTCACCAGCATCGCGGCTTTTACGGCGGCCCCTGGGCGGCGGCCATGATGGGTGCTACCGGCGTACCCGGTGTTCTGGTGAGTCAGGCCTGCTCGACTTCCACGATATGTGTCTACCAGGCCAGTGTGGGGGTTGAAGCCGGTATGTTTGAAACCCCCATGTGTCTGATGACGGATCGGTGTTCAAACGGACCCCATGCCATCTGGCCCAACCCCAACGGCCCTGGCGCGCAGGTGATTTCCGAAGACTGGTTGATGGACAACTTTGCCAAAGATCCCTGGGCCGGTGAGGCCATGATTAAAACGGCTGAAAACGTATCCGCCGAGGCCGGCATTACCAGGGAACAGTGCGATGCGGTGGCCTTGAGACGTTACGAACAGTACAAGGATGCTCTGGCCGATGACCGCGCTTTTCAGAAGCGCTACATGTATCCGATAATGGTCCAGCTATCCAAAAAGAAAACCATTATGCTCGAAGAGGATGAGGGCATCATGGAATCCACTGCCGAAGGGCTGGCCAATCTCAGGCCCGTATTGCCTGGCGGGGTACACACTTTTGGTGCTCAAACCCATCCGGCGGACGGCCACTGCGCCATTACCGTCACCACCCGTGAAAAAGCCAAAGAACTCAGTGCCGATCCAGGTGTGGAAATTCAGGTAGTTTCCTACGGGTATAGTCGGGCCAAACCGGCTTTTATGGCGGCGGCCGTGTATCCCTCGGTGAAAATGGCCCTGGATAATGCCGGTATCACCGCCAATGATGTTAAGGCCATCAAAACCCATAATCCCTTTGCCGCCAATGATATCCACCTTGCCGACAATTTGGGTATTGACGTTAATGGCTTCAACAACTACGGTAGTTCCCTGATATTCGGGCATCCCCAGGGGCCCACCGCCGGACGCCTGATTATCGAAGGGATTGAAGAAGTGGTCATGGCCGGCGGCGGCTATATGCTCTTTGGTGGTTGTGCCGCCGGGGATACCGGGGCTGCCATTGTATTGAAGATCGGATAACGAGTTACGCGTTGCGGGTTGCGGGTCTTTCGATTGTTGATTTGGGAATGCGCCCGCCCGCCTCGCCTGAATCCCCATCAGGCGGACGATAGCAAGCAGGGATTTCGGATTGAACTGAAAGTGCGCAAGGGGGACAATTTTTGGCCTGAATTGACGAGGCTAACGACCATACGAAATATACAACTATAAGAGGAACAAATGAGAAAATTCACCTACCTTGCTCCCAAAAATCTGGACGAGGCCATATCGCTGCAACAATCCTATGGAGATCGGGCCAAATATATTGCCGGCGGCACTGATGTGCTGGTGAAAATAAAGGAAGGCAAACTGGCTCCTGATTATTTGATTTCCTTAAAGGGCATTCTCGACCAGAAGCACCCATATCTTAACCACGAAACCGGGGAGCTTTTTATCGGAGCTTTGCTTAGCCATCGTGCGATAGAGAAATCCTCAATTGTCCAGCTCAACTACCCGATTCTGCACGATGCGGTTAAAAATATTGGTTCGGTGCAGATTCGTAATGTCGCTACCATCGGGGGCAATCTGGTTAATGCGGTTCCTTCCGCGGATGGGGCCATCCCGTTAATTGCGCTGGACGGCAAGGCGCATATATATGGGACCAAGGGGCACCGAGCGGTTGATCTTCGCCGCTTTTTTCTCGGGCCGGGGCAGTGCGATTTAGACCGCGGCGAAATTCTTCTTGAAATTGTTATCCCACCGCTTCTGCCGCGCACCGGCGGTGCATACATCAAACATGGACGACGGGAAGCCATGGAACTCCCCATGCTCGGGGTGGGTGCCCTGTTGAGTTTGGAAGAAGACATGACCACCTGTGCCCGGGCCCGCATCTGCCTCGGCGTTGCCGCACCGACGCCGCTCAGATGCCTGGCGGCTGAAAAATATCTGGTCGGTAAAACGGTTGATGAAATCTCGTTGGCCGAAGCCGGCAAAATTGCCGGAGAGGAGTCACGGGTGCGAGACAGCATCCGGGGCCTGGCCTGGTACCGAAGGGAGATGGTGGGGGTGCTGGTGAAGCGCATGGGACTTAAGGCATTGCAACGCGCACAGCAAAAAGCGGGTTAGTCTTGAATGCGGAAGTCGGAATGGGGAATGTCTCGATTTCGGATTTGGGATTGCGGATTTAAGGTATTCTGTCTTTTTAACTCCCAATTCCATCGATTAATCAACCAATCAACTATTTAACTTATCAACTAAATCCGGGAGGATTTTGATGTCTCAAGAAATATCCTTTGGTTTTAACGGAAATAAAATCAATATGGTTGTAGAAGACCATTGGACACTGTTGTATTTGATTCGAGAGGAACTCGGTTATACCGGCACCAAGGAGGGATGCGGGAGCGGGGAATGCGGTGCCTGTACCGTTATTGTCGATGGAGATGCTGTCAACTCTTGTCTGTATCTGGCTGCCGGCGTCGATGGTAAAGAGCTGACGACGATTGAAGGGCTGGCTTCCGATGACGGCACTTTGCACCCCATCCAAAAAGCCTTTGTGGAAAATGGTGGGATTCAATGCGGGTTCTGCTCTCCGGGGATGATTTTGTCTGCTAAGGCGCTGCTGGATGAGAATTCCAACGCCACGGAGGACGAGATCAAAGAAGCTATTGCCGGCAATATCTGCCGCTGTACCGGCTATGTGCAGATCATCGATTCCATCAAGTCCGTCAGCGGTTACTACAAAGAAGAAGAACCCTCGGTGGTGGCGTGGAAGACGGAGGAAGGCGACCGCGGCGAGTAAAAACGAAGCATAGCGCATGGCGCACAGGGCATAGCGTTCCAATTAAATCCACATTTCTCTTATTCAAACGCTTTGCGCTTTGCGCTCTGCCCGATGCTATCCAAATGACACTATAGCCCCAGCTTTATGCGTGGCAGGCTTTCCAATAATGTAATTAGGGAGAATTTATTATGCCAGGTTTGAGTTCGGTTGGAAAACGGATTCCGAAAATCGATGCCGTTGACAAGGCAACGGGTCGCGTTCAATATATCCAGGATTTAAAACTTCCCGGGATGCTTTACGGCAAGATCCTGTACAGCAAGTTTCCCCATGCGCGCATCGTCAAAATTGATACATCGAAGGCCAAAGCCCTGCCGGGGGTGCGGTCGGTGGTCACGGGGGAGGATGTGCCGGTGATAAAAATGGGGGTTTACAAGGATAATCGACCGTTGAAGGTGGGCAAGGTATGCTCTTACCGGGATGAGGTGGCGGCGGTGGCAGCGATCGATCCTGAAACTGCGGAGGAAGCCTTGAGCTTGATCGAGGTGATCTATGAGCCCCTGCCGGGCATTTTTGACCCCGAGGAAGCCATGCAGGCCGGAGCTGTTCTGGTGCACGAAGACCACAAGACCAATGTGCTCAAAATGCCCTGGAAATTGCATTATGGTGATGTGGAAGCAGCCCGCAAGGAAGCTGCTTTCGTGGTTGAAGATCGTTTCAGCACCACCTGGGTTACTCATTGCTGCATGGGTGCCAGCGGTGCGGTTGCCGAGTTTGATCCGGCCAACAATTTGACGATATACACCAATACTCAAATTCCATCCCTGGCTCAGAAAGATTTCCTGGGTGCTCTCAAAGCGATGGGAATCAAAAATCGGCGCGTACGGGTAATTAAACCTTGCATCGGGGGTGGGTTTGGCAGCAAGCTGGACACCTATGCTTACGAGTATATCGCCATTCTTCTGGCCTACTACACGCGCCGCCCGGTTAAAATTGAGTTTGACCGCAGTGAGGAATTTATTGCCACCTCGACCCGGCAGCCTACCATTACCCGTATCTCACAGGGATGCGATGCCAGCGGCAAGCTGCTCTTTCGAGATATTGCCATGATTCTTGATAACGGGGCCTATACATCGTGGGGCGCCACCACACCATCAGTGATGATGATGCCGATTACAACCCTTTATCGCGTTCCCAACGTCCGCTTCGAGGCCAAATGTGTATATACAAATAATACCTATTCTCAAGCCATGCGGGGCTACGGAAACCCACAGGCGACCTTTGCCATCGAAAGCGCCATGGATATGCTGGCAGAAAAAGCGGGTATCGATCCCATCGAATTTCGGCGGATCAATGCCAATCAGTCCGGAGATGTTTCCACCCAGCAGTTGCGCATCACTACCTGCGGCCTGGAAGGTTGCATGGACTCGGTTGAAGCCGCCCTTGAATGGGATAAACCCAGAGCAGACGGAGAGGGTGTCGGTCTGGCATCTCTGATTCATGTCGGCGGGGGCGCCCGGGTCTATAAATCCGATGGTTGCGGAACGATACTTAAAATGGACGATTTCGGCAAGGTTGATCTTTTTACAGGTGCAACTGATATGGGGCAGGGGTCGGATACCGTCATCGCCCAGATCGTCGCCGAAGAACTCGGCTTGCATGTGGACGATATTCATGTCATTCATTCCGATACGGATATCTGCCCCTGGGACGTGGGGGCTCATGCCAGCCGGACAACCTTTGTGGCCGGCAATGCTGCCCTGGGTGCTGCCAAAAGGCTCAAGGCCCGCATCTTGGAACTGGGAGCAAAGCAGTTGGAAACACCTCTGGAAAAACTGGTTCTGGCCGATCGGATTGTCGTTGACAGAGACGATCCCGAGAAGGGCATTGAAATCGATAAGCTTCTCAGAAAAGCGCATTTCAGCCACGGCGGGCAGATGTTGATGGCCGAATACTTCTATGACCCGAGCAACGAGAACATGGGCAAGGATTTTAAGGGCAACATGTCCATGACCTATACATTCGGCACCCACGGTGTCAGAGTCAAGGTGGATGAGGAGACCGGCAGGGTAAAAATATTGAAATATGTGGCCGCCCACGATGTGGGCAAAGCCATTAATCCCCTGCTGCTGGAAGGACAGGTCTATGGCGGTGTAATGATGGGCGTCGGCTATGCCCTTACCGAGCAGGTAATTCTTGAAAAGGGTGAAAATATGAATCCCAATTTCAGGGATTACAAAATTTTAACGGCCAAAGATGTTTTTCCGATCGAGGCCCCGGTGCACGAAACCTATGACGAAGACGGCCCATATGGCGCCAAAGGAATCGGAGAACCCGGGTGCGTTCCGACGGCACCGGCAATTGCCAACGCCATATACGATGCAGTGGGTGTGCGAATCAAAGATCTGCCCATAACCCCGGAGAAGGTTCTGGCGGCGATCCGTGAGAAAAAGGGGCTGGATCTATGCGGAAAGGGGGTGGGTCAAGAGGATACCGGGGAATGCATAATCGAAGAATAGACTGATCGGTTGCTGGTTGACTTTTTCGCCTGCAGAAGTAATACGGTTGATGGGTAAAGCAAGAGGGGTTGCGTTGTGTGGTCTTGCACCCTTGCTCCCAACCGTTATTTTAACTCTAAAAAGGAGGGCTGACAGATGAGACGAAAATTTGGACTTTTTATTCTGAGTATTTTTGTTTTGAGCATAATTTTTATTGGTTTTTCACCGGCTCCGGTCTCGGCCGAACCCATCAAGCTCAGTTATGCCAATTTTCCGCCGGCACCAACTTTTCCCTGCGTCCAGATGGAGCGGTGGAAAAAAGAGGTTGAAACAAGAACCAAAGGCAAGGTGGTTGTCAATACTTTTCCCGGAGGCACCCTGTTGGATGCTAAAAACATGATGGACGGCGTCATCGCCGGGCAGGCCGATATCGGTAATCTCTGTATGGCTTACCAGCCCGGCCGCTTCATCGTCACCAACGCCACCAGTTTGCCGGTGGGGATTCCAAATGCCCGTGTGGGGAGCCTCGTATTGTGGGACTTGTGGGAAAAGTATCAACCGGACACCTTCGCGAAGGTCAAAGTACTGGCAATGTTTGCCACGGCGCCCACCAATATCATGTCTAAAGTTCCGGTACGAACGCTGGATGATCTCAAGGGGCTGGATCTGCGAGCTTCCGGGGGGGCCGCTCAAATCCTGGCAGCGTGGGGAGCAAATCCGGTTGGAATGCCCATGCCGGAAACCGTTGAAGCCCTGCAGAAAGGTATTGTCAAGGGACTGTATTCATCACTGGAAGTCATGAAGGATTTCAAATTTGCAGAAAGTTGCAAATACGTGACCATGACAAATACCGTCATTTATCCTTTTGCAGTTGTAATGAATATGGACAAATGGAATTCATTGCCAAAAGATGTCCAAAAAGTATTTTCCGATCTAAGGGTCGAGCAGTCGGAGTGGACCGGCAAATATATGGACGATCACGTGAAAGCGGCGATGGATTGGTCTGTAGAGTCACAAAAAGTTGAGGTCATAGAGCTTTCCGCGGCCGAAAGGGCCAAATGGGATGCCAAACTTGAGCCCCTCACGGCCAAGTGGATCGAGCAGGCCAAGGCCAAAGGGCTGCCGGCCGAAGCGATCGTTGCCGATATAAAGGCACTTGTCGAAAAATACTCCAAATAGAACAGATACCTTAGACGGGTGCAATCGTTCATTACCGAAAGCGGATTGCGGAATGATCGGCATTTCGCAGTCCGTTTTCTGCCCAAACAAATAATTCCGATAACCCAGGGGACTTGGGCATGCCAATCCTTGAAAAAATCAGCAGGCTTATGAACCATGCCTTTATCTTCGTTGCCGGCACCTTTATGGTGGCAATGATATTGATAACCTGTGCCAATATCGTCTCACGCCTTGTCTGGGTACCAGTCAAGGGAACCTTTGAACTAATGGGATTTTTCGGGGCCGTGGTGACGGCTTTTGCTCTTGGCTATACCCAGGCGAAAAAAGCCCATATTTCGGTTGACATACTGGTGAACCGGTTTCCGAAACGGGTGCAAAAATTTCTCAACGGCATTAATTCTGTCATATGCATGATATTTTTTACTCTGGCCGGGTGGCAAATTGCAAAGTTGGGGAACACATTGCGGACAAGCGGTGAAGTCACCGAAACGCTCAGGATTATATATTATCCGTTTACTTACGGCGTCGCTTTAGGTTGTTTCTTACTTTCACTGGTCTTATTAGTTGAATTGGCTGAATTGTTTTTCTCAGAAAATGGAGCGACATAATGGATGCCGCCCTCGTCGGGATTCTTGGAATTATTGTTCTTTTAATCGTACTTTTTATCCTGGGCATGCCGGTTGGCTTCGCCATGGCGGTGGTCGGTTTCTGCGGGTTTTCCTATGTTATAAGCCCCCAGGCAGCCCTGAACATGATCGCCACAGACCTTTGGAGTACCTTTTCAAAATATGGTTTGACAGTAATTCCCCTATTTATCTTGATGGGTTATCTTGCATTTCATGCAGGAATCGCCGAACGGCTGTACGATGCGGCCTACAAATGGGTGGGTCACTGGCGGGGTGGACTGGCAATCGCAACCATTGCAGCGGATGAGATGTTCGCCGCCATTTGCGGATCCAATACAGCAACCGCGGCCACCATGGGCGCGGTGGCGCTGCCGCAGATGAATAAGTACAACTATGACACCCGGCTGAGCACCGGAACGGTGGTGACCGGCGGTACCCTGGGAACCGTCATGCCGCCCAGCGTGGTTCTCATCATTATCGGCCTGCAAACGGAACAATCCATCGTCAAGCTTTTTTTGGCCGGGATTTTGCCCGCGATTGTTCTCGGTCTGCTCTTTGTTGTTACGATCATTGTTTTGTGCCGGCTTTATCCGGATTTCGGACCGGCCGGCCCGAAAACCAGCCTGGCGGAGAAGCTCAAATCGTTGCTGGGTGTTATCGAGGCGTTAACCATATTCGTTCTGGTTATCGGCGGTTTGTATTTCGGGGTGTTCACACCCACCGAAGCCGGTGCGGCCGGTGTTTTAATTACGCTGGTTGTCTCATTTTCAACCCGTAAGCTGACCTGGACGGGGTTTATTCGCTCTATCGGCGATACCCTAAAAATCTCCTGTATGGTATACATGCTGGTCACCGGTGCCATCATTTTCGGGCGGTTTTTGGCGGTCACCCGGCTGCCCTTCATGGTGGCGGATTTTGCTGCCTCGCTGCCGGTTTCACCTTACGTGATTTTAGTCATGGTGATGGCCATCTATCTGCTTGGCGGCTGCTTTATGGATTCCCTGGGATTTCTGGTACTTACCATTCCTATTTTTTTTCCATTGGGCATAGCTCTCGGTTTCGACCCTATCTGGTATGCGATTATTTTGACAATGGTGACAACCATGGGGGCCATTACACCGCCCGTGGGCGTAAATATCTATGTTGTCAAAGCATTGGCGCCGGATATCAAACTGGGCACCATTTTTAAAAGCGTCTCTTTTTTCCTGCTGGCATGCATCGGAAGCATAATTCTTTTGATCCTTTTCCCCCAACTGGCATTGATCATACCAAATGCGATGTTTGACTAAATTGAAAAAAAGAACATATTATTGGCTTGATTTTTTTCAAAAAGGTGATATTGTAGGATAAATATAAATGTCGGCTTATATTGGCCGGCCGGTTTCGTTCTATAAGGAAAGATCCATCTTTGTCATTGTGGCAACCTTAAGCATGGAACGAGGAAAACATTTTTTGAAAGGAGGATGCCGCCATGGCAGAAGGTGTAGTTAAATGGTTTAACGACAGTAAGGGTTTTGGCTTCATCGAGCAAGAAGATGGTCCGGATGTTTTCGTTCATCATTCGGCAATCCAATCAAGCGGATTCAGATCCCTTAATGAAGGCGATCGCGTTAACTTTGACATCGAGCAAGGCCAAAAAGGTCCTGCAGCAGCCAACGTAACTGTGATCTAACAGAACCTATCTTTTAAAAAAAAGGGCATCCCGTGGAATTTTTTGCGGGATGCCCTTTTTTATTTCGTGAAAATTCGTGTTAATTTGTGGCTTTTATCAAACCTATTAATTGCTAGCAATGTTTAACTAGGGTTGTCACGGCAGAAGGCCCAGCAAATTTTTCAGATCTTCCGGTGAATCGATATCGAAAAAACACAAGGGATCTTTTATCTCCGCATACAACACCCGTTCGGCCTTTTTACCGATAATGCTACGGGCGCCGATGTCGCCGTCGATCATCATTATTTCTTTATATATCGACCGTTTGAAAATAGTCGGGTTGCCTCTTTGCCCTTCAAAAACCGGAACGCATATATCTTTATCTGAATCGTGAAACTGGTCCAAAAGGAGATCGATGGTGTTTGAATTAATCATCGGTTGGTCGGCGAGCAAATACATGACCGCTGAAAATGCTTGTTTAACACAGGTGAGGCCGGTCTTAAGCGAAGTGCTTTGACCTTCATGGTAGTGGTGATTAATCACGACTTCCAGTTTCGGATGGCGCCCTTGGGTCCCCACGGCTTTAATAATTTTTTGATGTTCGTGTCCTAAAACCAGCACCACAGTTTGAAGCCGGGACTTGAGAGCAGCATCCAGCACCCATTCAACTAAATATTTGTCCCTCAGCTTAACCAGTTGCTTGGGCTGCCCGAATCTAATCGATGCTCCGGCCGCCAGTATGACGCCGGCGGTTTGTGTTGGAGACGACATTTGAGCCTTTCGATGACGGTCTTTCCGGCTGCGATTAAAACACCATTGGTGTGTAGCCTTCCGCGATGAAACCGGATATAATGGTTCCAACATAATCGACATTCACGCCCAGGTCTTCCAGCTTGTCGCTGATACCATCACGATCGGATAGGAATTTGCAGGCTATCGGCGTCTCATATTCCAGCAGATTGGAAGCGGCTTTTATAACTTCCTCATCTTCGCACAGAAGATTTTCAAAAGGACCGAAAAAAATAACTTTGACATCGTCGACCCATTTGTTTTTTTGAGCGTTAACTGCAAACATGATTCCGGTCAGCGCTTTGGCCTTTTCAGCCGTCGAAATGATGACCATAACTTTAGATGACATAATATCCTCCCTGTAATGGCAAAGTTTCATAAAGCTAACACAGGCAATGGGTAAATTCTACTAAAAAATGGCGCAAGGCCCAAGGCTTAGCGCAAAATTCAAAAAAATGACATTATATTCATATATGGCGATTGTCAAAAAACCGTTCCGAAATCGCAATTCACAGTCTTCTGTTTTAAGCAAACCTTTGACGAACCTTGTGGTCGTCTGGTATACGGTATACAAAGCCGGTGGCAAAAGTTGCTTGAAGACGGACCCTAAATATTACCCAATGGAGACGCAGGAATGAATCAACAGTTAGCACCCTATCTCTTAGCCACTGATATCATTGACAGCGACCATCAGGCTGTCAGGGATTATGCGATGACCGCGGTTGAAGACGCCGCCGATGATCCCGTCGAAAAAGCAGTGAAGCTTTACTATGCCGTCCGGGACGTGATCTGGTATGACCCGTATTTGCCATTCTATCGTGCGGAACATTATCGTGCCAGCAATGTTCTGAAAAGGGGGCGGGCGTTTTGCGTGGGCAAGGCCACCCTTTTGTGTGCCCTGGGGAGGGCTTGCGGTATTCCTGCGCGGGTAGGGTTTGCCGATGTCCGCAACCACCTGGCGACCAAACAGCTCCTTGAATTTTTGGGATCTGATTTGTTTACCTATCACGGATTCACCGAGTTTTACCTGAAAGGTAAATGGTGTAAAGCAACCCCGGCATTTAACATCCAACTCTGTAAGAAGCACAAGGTCATCCCGCTGGAATTTGACGGCCTTCAGGATTCTGTGTTTCATCCCTTCAATATCGAAAAAAAACAGTTCATGGAATATGTTGCAGATCACGGAACCTACGCTGACATCCCTGTTGAAAAAATCGTTGCTGCATGGAAGGAAACCTATGGCGAAGATCGCGTGCGGCAATGGATAGAAGGGTTTGAAGTTTCAGACGGCGGTGATAGACGTGATTTTGATGCCGAAGATGTGGTTTGAGAAGTAGGTTTCAGGTGTTCCGCCGCAGGCGGATTCAGGTGTCAGGTCGGTAAGTGCAAATGCTGACACCTGAACACTGACACCTTTAAATTTAACTTACTATACAAAGGGTTGCGTTTTGTGATCAATTGACCTTGTGACCTTGTTTACTAAAAGTGTAGGACCGTTGGATGACGAATCTTAGCGAACTCACCATCGTGATCAAAGGTGCCGGAGAGATGGCCAGTGCCGTGGCCTGGCGGCTATACCGGGCGAATTTCAAAAAGATCCTGATGCTGGAAACAGCCAATCCGCTGGCTGTCAGGCGTAAGGTCTCTTTCTGTGAATCCTTGTATGACGGAATCCAGACCGTGGAGGGTGTAAAAGCGATAATGGCAGGTGCGATCAAAGATGTTCATACAGCATGGGAGCAGGGCAGAATAGCGGTTGCGGCTGATCCACAGTGGCGTTTACTGGAACAAGTCAGGCCGAAAGTGTTGGTGGATGCTATCCTGGCCAAGAAAAACCTGGGTACCCGGATGATGGACGCTGAACTGGTAATCGGTCTGGGTCCGGGTTTTAATGCCGGTAATGACGTCCATATGGTCATCGAAACAAATCGCGGACATGATCTTGGTAGAATTATCACCGCCGGATCTGCGGAGGCCAATACCGGCGTGCCCGGGGCAATTGCAGGATTTACCGAGGAGCGGGTACTGCGGGCACCGGTTGCGGGAACCTTCAAAACCACAAGGTCTATCGGCGATTTCGTTATCGCAGACGAGATAGTAGGCACGGTAGCGGGGCAAAAGGTTTGCAGCAGGTTAGATGGGGTGCTTCGCGGATTGATTCGATCAGAAACGACGGTAACCCGGGGTTTAAAAATCGGAGATGTCGACCCGCGGGGGCAGAAGCAATACTGTTTCACGATTTCAGAAAAGGCGCGCGCTATCGGGGGGTCCGTATTGGAAGCGGTGTTGAGAGTGTTTAATTAGAAGTGGTTTCAAAACCCCATCTAAGGCCCAATAGCTGCGTTGCGATCTGGTTTAAAATGCTCACGTACTAACGTGTACGCTCCGCTTTTAAACCAGATCGGCGCCTTGCTCGTGAGCCTAATCTGGGATTTTGAAACCACTTCTATTCAAAAGGTTTAAGGTGTTCCGCCGGAGGCGGACCGCTGGCCTGCAAAGTTTACCCGCCTCCGAGGGCGGCCAATCAAATCTTAAAAGAAATTTTGTCCTTGGATAGTTTCATATGACGGGTTAACTATAAAATGAACATCGAACGTTCAATCTTTTTTCTGTTCCGGTAAGGCGGAGTTTCCTATAAGCTCTCCGTCTATCAAAGGATACCCTAAATGACTTCGCTGCGACAGGCCCTTATGCTCGGAAACGGTGGCGTGATCAGTCTGGTGGGTGCCGGAGGCAAGACCAGCCTGATGTTCAAACTTGCCCATGAGTTGTCAAAGACCGGCGAATCAGTCTTAACCACCACCACTACAAAAATTTTTGAGCCCGGGCCGGATCAATCCTCGTGCGTGATCGTGTCCGATTCCGTCACGGGGCTGTTAGGCCAGGCCCAGGAACTGATAGACAAACATCCGCACATCACCATGGCCTTCAACAGGTTGCCCGAGGTGGGCAAACTTGTCGGAATTTCGCCCGAAGCAGTCGATTCGCTCTGGAAGAGCCATCTGTTTCGGTGGATTGTCGTGGAGGCCGACGGGGCGGCGGGCCGTCCCTTGAAAGCTCCGGCTGACCATGAACCTGTGATACCGGACTGCACAAGCTGTCTGGTGGGACTGGCAGGACTGAGTGGTATCGGGCAACCTTTAAATGATCAATGGGTTTTCAGGCCTGAGCGTTTCGCCGAACTGGCAGGAATGTCCCGGAATTCTGGTGTTTCGGAAACCGCGATTGCTGATGTTTTTACCCACAAAAACGGTATATTTAAAAACGCGCCGGCAAAGGCGGCACGGATTGTTTTTCTGAATCAGGCGGACACACCCGAAAACTGTGCCGCCGGTCAACGCATCGTTCGCCGGTTGACTGAGAAAATAAACACCGGAATTAAAAGGGTCGTAATTGGTCTAACACAGGCTGATTCACCGGTTTTGGAGATGTACGAACTTTAAATTTTTGTGGCTGCGGAGCCTGAACATGACGGACAGCTCGACTTTGACCAAAACCGTTGAAAAGCAAACTGACCCACATCAAACTTTTGCTGCCCAGGTATCCCCGCTTTTACTGTTGACGTCAATCTTTTTTGTAACTTTTATAGCCCGGATTGTTCTGGCCCCATTAATGCCCGGCGTCGAATCCGATCTGAATATAAGCCACGCTGAAGCGGGTTCACTATTTCTTACGATTTCTCTGGGATATTTTATTTCGCTTCTGGGGTCAGGATTTATTTCCTCCCGCCTGACCCATAAACAAACCATTCTTTTATCCGGGCTGACTCTGGGGCTGACTCTGATAGCAACTTCGTTCAGCCCGGATATGTGGTCAATGCGCCTGGGGGTGTTTATGCTCGGTATAGCAGCCGGTCCTTACCTGCCATCCGGGATAGCTACCCTGACCACCCTGTTCCAGTCCCGACAGTGGGGGCGGGCAATAGCCATCCACGAACTGGCGCCCAACCTGAGTTTTGTACTGGCACCCCTGATCTGTGAGGCAGTTTTGTATTGGTATTCCTGGCGGGCTGTATTTAAAGTGCTTGGTATCGCGGCTCTTTTGCTTTCGCTTGTGTTTGCAAAGTTCGGTCGCGGCGGGGAGTTTCATGGTGATCAGGTCGGTTATGCCGTATTCCGCAACCTGCTTACCAATCGAGCTTTCTGGATTATGGTAATCTTATTCAGTCTGGGAATCAGCAGCACCCTGGGGATTTACTCCATGTTGTCGCTATTCCTGGTGAGTGAGCACGGCATGGAGCGCAGCTGGGCCAATACCCTTATCGCGTTATCCAGGGTTGCAAGTGTCGGGGTTACGCTGGCCGGGGGGTGGGCAACGGACCGCTTTGGTCCCAGGGAGGTTTTAAGGATAGGATTTATATTGACCGGATTAATGACGGTCTTTATTGGCCTAGCATCAACATCCTGGGTCACTGCGGCTGTTTTTTTACAGCCTGTCATGGCGGTTTGTTTTTTTCCTGCCGGAATTGCTGCGCTGTCCATGGTCAGCTCCGCCCAGGATAGAAATATTGCCGTCTCCCTAACGGTTCCGCTGGCCTTTATGATAGGCGGCGGGGCAGCCCCTACCTTCATTGGATTTATGGGCGATGTCAATTCTTTCGGGTCGGGAATCGCCCTGGTGGGGGGAGCCATACTCACGGGCTCGCTTATATCGGGGTATCTTAAATTTCAGGATCGAACCGATCCATCTTAAGCTATTAACCAATAACTCATAGCTCCCAATCCCGCCACAGCTGGATTGGGACTTACTTCGACAGCTCGCCTTTGACTGCCAGCCCGATCTTTTCAAATGAATACGGCTTTTTGACGTAGGTTCCGGCCCCGATGCGTTGCGCCTTTTTAACCTTGTCGGATTCCGAGAATCCGCTGGCGATGACGGCCTTTTGCTCAGGATGAAATCGAAGAATCTGCTGGTAGGTCTCGAGACCGTCCATCCCGGGGTTCATGATCATGTCCAGCACCAGTAAATCCGCTGCATTTTGCTGCATGTAGGCCAGAGCTTCCTCCCCGCTGGGTACGGACATGACCTTATAACCCAATTTTGTGAGCATGCCGGATGCGATCTCCCGTTGCTCTTTTATATCGTCAACGATTAATATCGACTCGCCGTTGCCTTTATATTCCTCAGCGGAGATACTTTGTATTTCTAAAGGTAAATTTTTGCGGGTGATCGGAAAATAGAGGGTAACGGTGGTGCCCGCTCCAAGTTCGCTCTGAACATCGATATAGCCGTTGTGGTCTTTGACGGTCCCCCAGACCACCGCCATACCTAACCCGGTGCCGCTTCTTCCCATGGTTTTTTTGGTGTAAAAAGGCTCAAATATTCTTTCAATATCTTCAGGTGAAATCCCGATTCCGGTATCCGTAATTGTCAGCGTCGCGTAATCGCCCTCATCCACCGCATCGTAGCCTTTTATAGACTTATCGATGTATCGATTTTCAGTGGCGATGATAATCTTACCGCCATTGGGCATGGCTTCCGCTGCATTGGAAATCATGTTCATGATTGTTTTGGAAAGATGTACGGGAGAACCCATGATATTAAGCAAGTCAGGTTGGAGGTTGGTTTTCACCGTTACCTTGGAATGGTATTCCAGAATTTTTTGATTCTCCGGGCTGTTCAAATACTCTCTGATCAACTTGTTGAGATTCATGACTTCTCTGACGGAAACACCCCTGCGGGCCAGGGTCAACAAATCCTGGACAATTGCAGCTGCTCTATGACCGGATTCCTTGATGGTGATTATGGGCTGCCGCAAGGGACTGTCGTCGGGAAGATCCATTAAAATAAGCTCGGGATAGCTAACCAGGCCGGACAGGATATTGTTGAGATCATGGGCGACACCGCCGGCAAGAGTGCCGATGGCCTCCATTTTCTGGGATTTGGCAAGCTGGGCTTCAAGATAGCGCCGTTCTTTTTCCGAGTGTTTGCGTTCGACTATTTCCTGCTTCAGCTCTTTGTTGGTTTTTGCCAGTTGGGCGGTGCGCTCACGAACCCTGCTTTCTAATTCAAGATTTATTGCGGTAACTTTTTTCTTCTCAGCTTCCAGAAGACGGGCCTGCACAAAATTCCTTCGCAAATAGTATTCGATTGAATAACAGGCAAACATGCTGAGGATGTTGGCAGAAAGAAAAAAAAAGTTGTTGTTGACGAGAATTGGTATGGGTGTCGGGCTCAACCAGATAGCTGCGACTTCATAGGCAACCACAATTAACCAACCTGCGGTCGTTGCCCACCAGAACCTGAGTCTTACAGATGTATATCCATAGATAAATATGAGGAGTAAGCCGGCATAGTACGAATGGCTTGCGGGGTAGGGTGCAATCAATATCATGGCAGTAATGCCAACCCCTGCAATTACAACCCCCAGGGCAATTGATATTTGCATGTATTTTTTAAAGTGACGCGAAAAGGAAAACAGGTAAACAACGGACACGTAGGGAACGAAAATGGCATAACGGATAAACCAGAGTTCTTGTTTCGCCTCGGGTACCAGCCACGCATCCAGAACCCCAAAAATGCTATAGAAAAAAATTGCTAGCAAGAAAGCGATTCGGGCCTGGCGCAGTGAATTTTGAAAAAAGCCATCCTGAAAGGCCTTTTCGAGATCGCCTGAAAACGACAGCTTAAGCCAATTTATCCTAAAGTTATCCGCTGAATTTTTCTTGTCGGCCACCTATCGATGCTCCTTAAAGTGAGCTTGCAGGTACTTCTTTGTAAACTTTGTAATTGATACATTGGCCATGGAAATTAAAACAGCATGCAGCAGCCGGGTTGAATGGCACTTTTTATCGCCGTCATGCTGCGTCGCCCGTGAAGATGTATAAATAGATGCTGCCAGGCGTTGGGTAGGATTCTTCCCCCTTTAAGCGGATTAGGATCCCCTGCACCTCTCAACGAAGATCTTTCTGATGTGAATTTTCCTGTTCAAGCATTAAATGCGACAGTCACCATTTAAATTTCTGACAGCAGATAAATTTAAAATATTATCTTCGCTTACGAAGAAATCCAAAATTGCACCGGCTTCATAAGCGATCCTGGCAAGCCCAATGTCGGTCGCATCGCTGTTGTTTGAATTTTCAGATCTTTCCCTGAGCTTTTTCATGTAAGGCTCGAATGGGTCCTGGTATCCCCTGATCCATTGAATGGTTTTATCAAGTTCATTTAACTGGTGTTGATATGATTCTTCAACCGCCTGCCTTACTTCCACGGTAATGGTCTTCTCTTCGACAAGAAGAAAAACAGTTATCTCGCTTTCTAATGAACTGGGATTTTCAAACTTTTTCCCGTTGATTATGAGCTCTTTGAGGATCATGATCTGGGCCTGAACCGTTTCATCTGAGAATCCATGGGATTTCAAAAAGATGCTGCCTTTTTCCCCTGCTTCATCGATTTCATTGTCATTTAATTTCAAATTAAACAGTATCGATTTTTTCATTATCATTCATCCTGATGAAATACTCTCAAAATTAATTGGAAATGCGATTTTATCTTACCAAAAATTGTGCAAGTAACATGCCAAGGCCGTTCATGGTTTTATCGGGGACGATGATCAGCCGATCCTCAACAAAACACTGACAATCCATTCTTTGTTTATGGCAACGGCCATCGATCTTAAGGGATTAAATTTAAGGCTGCTGTTAATAAATTGGCACGTCAATAGTTTGACGTAGGCAATGGCATTACAAAGTGATAGGGCATGGAGCGGTCTTCTAATTAGCAAATGCGGGTTTGAGAATCTGGCTACCTAAAGAAGATGTTTTGGGCTGGTTTGGATTTACAGGGACAGCAGTTTGAAAACAGAGTGAACAACTTAATTCGGCTTTTTTATGTGAAGAAACATTTGGCTGCCGGTGTCATCGTAAATTATGGAGGCCTGCGCCGGGGAACGGCTGTCAAGCATACTTCTGAATTCTTCTTCGGTTCGATGAAACAGAACCCAATCCACCCAGTATTCCATGTAGTATTTTGAGGGATTTGATACGTGGAAGTTGCCTATTATCAGCTCTCCTCCCGGTTGCAGCAGCCGGTAAAGGCGGTCCAATACTGCTCTTGCGACCCTGAAGGTCAGGTAGTCGAAAAGTCCCAGGGAATAAATAAAGTGAAATTGGCCCCATTTTTGATTTAGCTGCCGGGAGAAAAGCATTGTTCTTACCGAACCCTGAATAAAATCTACATCCGGCATTTTGCGTAATCTTTTTTTAATATCACTTACCACACCAGCGGCGTCAGAAAGGGCAGCAGAATCCTGGTCAAATAATGTAAATTGGAATCTATCACAATCTTGAGAAGATCTAATTATATTTTGAAGTTCAAAGGCAGGCCCACAGCCTACGGACAAAACTTTAAACTTGTCATGTGCGGACATTCGGGAATCGTTTTGAGAATGAATGATTTTTTTCGCGATCAAAACGATTCGGTTTCTCACCGATTGAGCCGCTGTTACCCCCACGGCGTGTTTGTGCATGAGCTTGGAAAAAGTGGAATCGCCCTGGTAATTATTTAAGTATATCATTCTCATCAGTTCTGAATCCCCGGCGTATCCTCTGGGCTTTTGAGCAGACTGGGCACCAAAAGGACCGCAAAGGATAAAATTCCATAGCTGTTTGCGGAAATAAAATCCATGGCACTGATGTTCTTCTTGGTTGAAATTTGCCACCAGATTTTCTAGTTTTTCAAGTTTATGGTCGAAGAATTGAAAATATTTTGGCCCTTCGGTTTTGATGATCGCATTCTGAACAGCGTCTTTAACATCTTCGGGTTCATCGTCGTATTTTGAGTCAAGATCATCAAAGAGATTTTTATATGCCTGCAAATCATATTTGAGGTCGGCAATATACGCTTTAAAGACAGGCTTAATTTTTGCCCTGCGCTCAAAAATGAGGGGTAAATCGTGAAACGCCGATTGCAATTTGACGACTTTGCTATCTTTAAACAGACTCCTGATATCATAGACGTCGCGAAGAAAAACAAGACGACCTGCGTATCCATTGAGTTCAGGTCCTGTCAGAATGCGGCAGGGACCCAGCTCGACACTCTGGCCATTATTAAGGATCAGCAGGTTGACGGGTTCGTCTGGGTCGTTGAGGGGATGGTTTTCCAGATAGCGAAAGAAAAGGGAATATTTGGAAGCATACTCGGCACATATGGGAACCTTTCTGGCTCCGTTCACCAGAAAGGTTTTTTCCTGAAGGCTGACCTCAGTACTGGTATCGATCAGTTGATTATTTTTTTTAGCAGCTTCCATATAGTAAATTTAGAATTACGACCGAAGGGACCTTATTAATCAATAGCAGAATTCGAGCTGAGTTCGGCATCGATTCTTGTTTATTCACCTATTGTCGCTCTAAGATATTAACCCTTGCAAGTCAATAAATATTTTGTAAAAAACTGAAATAATTAACTAAATTGTATTTAGTGACTGATTTTGGATAGGTTTCGATTGATGTTCATTTGATGAATTTGAATTAGCCGGTGAATGAAATATTTCACATGCTTATCGATTTCAGCAAACATAGGATTTGCTTCTGATGACGTCTATTCAATGATTGAAAGAAAGATTCGGCCTAAGGGATACGATATCGAATGGCTTGTTAGATATTTATGCCTGTGTTATATCGCTTTAAAAAAAATTCGAATACGGAATGATGGCCCCCCAATTACTTCGGATTTGAAAGGAACCTACATGGATCTATCAATCTTTGAAAAAATGGATGCGCCGGACCTGCGCGAATATATTCAATTTCTTTTGTGGCATTATCGTGTTGTAGATGCTTTCTGGTACCTTAATATATCCGAAAGATATGACGAAGCCGCCGCTGACCAGCTGAATGAAAAAGTGTGGGGCCGGGTGGCGGCCATGGCGGCCAAAGATCTTGTCAGCCGGTTTAACATCCAGGAGAAAGGTTTGCAGGGATTTGTCAAAGCCCTGCGGTTTTTTCCCTGGTGCATACTTGTGGGTTATCAGATCAAACAAACCCCTGAAGAAGTACTTATATCAGTTCCCTCCTGCCCAACCCAGGTGGCGCGAACCCAAAGGGGCTTGAATGAATATGCCTGCAAAGAAATGCACCGGGAAGAGTTTGCTAACTTTGCCAGGCAAATAGACCCCCATATTCAGATCGAGTGCCTGTTTGCACCGCCGGACCCCCACCCGGAGGACATGCATTGTCAATGGCGGTTTATTGTGAAGGCGGAAGTGGGAATGGGGAAGTGAGAATGCGGCCCGCCCTGGCGCGACTTAAATGGCTAAAATAACTTCCGATGCAATTTGCTGTCATGATGTTGGATTAAACCAGATCATCGCTCAAACGGTCTGGGCCAGGGAATCCGGAATTTTGAAGGTGGAGGATCTGAGAACTGAGCGATGAGAATTTAAAGAAAAGAACTATGCCTTTTGTTGTTATCTTACAAAAAGTTTAGGAGTACCTATTATGCCGTTGACATTTGATTCCCTCAGCCATGGAACCATCGCCTTCGGCTTCTTCAATATAGAATCCGACATGCTGCTCTGTGACCGCTATTTCCTGTTTGCCGACGATTTTTGCCGGTATGTTGGTGATATGGCCGGAAGGGCCGGAGAACCCGTTTATAAGGCTTCCTGGACGGTGCAGGTAATCGAAACGGCTGAAGGGATTGGCGATTTGATGGGTGCTATCCACGGAATGCGTTTTACAGGTTTTATGGGAGAGCTTTATCGTCGCTTTCCGTTTCCACGGTTACCGGAAGAATTTAAGCAGAACCCTGAAGGCGCCCGGACCCAATCTCTGGTGACCGAGATAATATCAAGATACGGCAATGCCCAGGAGATTGTGGTGGCCGCTGACCCAAAAACAATGCAGGTTGAACTGGGGGCTTATCGCTTTAGCCATATTCAATTTCAGGAATTGTTAAAATATGTGTGGCGGGGTGGTTATCCGCGCTGGAAGAATGAAGTCAGACCGGCCTATGTATCAGATATGAAAAAGCAAATTATGTTGAAGCGTATTGGAATTTTCGACAGTATTGAGTTTCTTGATTAACTTCTACCGGATTTGTACAATTAATGGTTGAAATTTATTCTTAAAAGCATTACGAAATATTGTTTCAGCTTCAACTCTGTCTTATTGTGATTGTCAACAAATGGAAAGGAGTGAATAAAAATGGCAGATTTATCAACTCAGTACCTCGGAATGGCCCTGAAAAACCCTGTGATAGCCGGTAGCTCAGGTTTAACCAATTCGGTCAAAAGCATCAAACAGCTCGAGGAGGGCGGTGCGGGTGCCGTGGTTTTAAAATCCATATTCGAAGAAGAAATCGCGTTTGAATATGATGATATTTTGAAAGAAGCCGAATCCAAGGGATATGACCTGGATCAATTTGATTACTATGATTACAAGATCAAAGAGGACAATTTAAATAAATACACCGCACTTATCCGTGAGAGTAAAAAAAGTGTTTCCATTCCTGTGATTGCCAGTGTCAACTGTGTCTATTCCCATGAATGGCTGGCGTTTGTATCCCAAATTGAAAAAGCCGGGGCGGATGCACTGGAACTGAATATGTTTTTCCTGCCATCTGATTTTGAGCGCACCAGCGAAGAGAAAGAGACGGCCTATTTTCAGATCATCGAGAAGGTGCAAAAAGCGGTTAGCATACCGATATCGTTGAAAATCAGCTACTATTTTTCCAATCTGGGGCCCATGATCCAGAGATTGTCGGAAACCGGTGTCGCGGGGCTGGTGTTGTTTAACCGTTTTTTTAGCCCGGATTTTGACATCGATAAATTTGAGGTTGTGCCCTCCAACACCTTCAGCGCGCCGACTGATCTGCCAATTTCCTTGCGCTGGATCGCCATCATGGCCGAAAGGGTTAAATGTGATCTGGCAGCTTCTACCGGTGTCCATGACGGCACAGCCGTTATAAAACAGCTGCTTGCCGGCGCCAATGCCGTTCAGGTAGTTTCGGCCCTCTACCAAAAGGACAGAGGATATATTAAAGAGATGCTTAAAACCCTGGAAGAGTGGATGGCGAAGAAGGGTTTCAACCGTTTAGCTGATTTCAGGGGAAAAATGAGCCAGGCCAAAAGCAGCAATCCGGCGGCCTATGAAAGAATGCAGTTTATGAAATACTTCGGCGGGAAGGGGTGATGCAACCCGTTGGTGTTTTGTGTTTAGTGTTTCAACAGCAGTATGTATTGCCTGTCATAACCGATACATAATACAAAACACCAAAAAACTAATAATTCGTATATAGATTTTGGTATGGCAGATCTACAATTGTATCAGTCAATGGGTCCACTAAATACCAAACACAAAAAACAAAACACTACTCTTTCCTCATCTCTTTAAACGCGTTTATCAGGCCGTTTGTAGACCCGTCATGGCTGTCCAGCGGTTGGTCGTCAACCAACTCCGGCTGTATATTCCTAGCCAGCTGTTTACCCAGTTCGACCCCCCACTGATCGAAGGAAAAAATATTCCAGATCACCCCCTGGACGAATATTTTGTGCTCGTACATGGCAATCAGGCTGCCCAGGGTTTGGGGGGTGAGTTTGCGAAACAAAATTGAATTGGTGGGCTTATTGCCATCAAATATTTTATAAGGGGCTAATTTCGTAATTTCATCAGCGCTTTTGCCTTCCTGTTTTAGCTCCCTGACGACTTCTTCTCCGGTTTTGCCGTTCATAAGGGCTTCGGTCTGGGCAAAGAAATTGGACAGCAAGATGTTGTGATGTTCGCCGGTAGGATTCTGGCTTACTGCCGGCGCCAGAAAGTCGGCCGCAATAAATTTGGTGCCCTGGTGAATCAGCTGGTAAAAGGAATGCTGTCCGTTGGTGCCTGGCTCTCCCCAGATAATGGGGCCTGACTGATAGGTCAGTTTGTTGCCGCCTCTATCTATCGATTTGCCGTTGCTTTCCATATTTGCCTGCTGAAAATAGGCCGGGAAACGATGCATATACTGGTCATAGGGTAAAATTGCCTCTGATTGAGCCCCGAAAAAATTGGTGTACCAGATGCCGATCAGGGCCAGCAGAACCGGAATATTTTTCTCAAACGTCTCGGATTTAAAATGCTGATCCATTGCATGGGCGCCCTGGAGCAGTTCGCCGAAATTTTCAAAGCCAATATAACAGGCAATGGACAAACCGATTGCCGACCACAGGGAATACCTGCCGCCGACCCAATCCCAGAAGATGAACATATTATCCCTGTCAATGCCGAAGGCGGCGACTGCTTCGGCATTGGTCGAGATGGCGACAAAATGGCTGGCGACTTGGGCTTGCTTTTTGGCGTGGTTTAGAAACCAGCCTCTGGCACTAAAAGCATTGGTCATGGTTTCCTGGGTGGTGAAGGTTTTAGAAGCTACCATGAAGAGGGTTGTTTCCGGATCAAGGTATTTCAGAGTTTCGGTAATGTGGGTTCCGTCGATGTTGGAAACAAAATGTACGGACAATCCCTTCCGGGCATAGGGCCGCAGTGCTTCCGTGACCATGACCGGTCCCAGATCTGAACCGCCAATTCCGATGTTGACGATGTCGGTAAACTTTTTCCCGGTATAACCCTTCCGTTCTCCGGAGATTATTTGGCCGGAAAAGGTTTTTATTTTCTGCAAAACGGCGTTGACTTCCGGCATAACATCTTCACCGTCCACCAAGATTGGCCCATTGGTCCTGTTTCTCAAGGCAATGTGCAATACCGCCCGGTTTTCGGTAGTATTAATTTTTTCTCCCTTGAACATGCTTTCGATGGCCTCCCTGACTCCCGTTTCATCGGCCAGGTCAATTAGGAGACTCAGCGTTTCTGCTGTTATCCGGTTTTTGGAACAATCCACCAAAATGTCATTGAATTTGAAAGAGAATTTGTTAAACCGATCGGGATCTGCCGCAAACAGATCTTTCATAAGGACCGGTTCCATTTTTTTATAATGATCCGATAGCTTTCGCCAGCTTCTGGTTTTGGTTGGATTGGTGTTCGGCAGCATTATCAACCCCCCGGATGTGATTTCGAATATGTGATTTTGGCCCGCCCTGGCATGACGACTTCTATTAAACGTCACCAAAGTGAACGTTTGACGAGTTGCAGCCTCTCTTCTATATATTACATATTGCTTTCTGTAAAATACTTACTTTTGTTGACATATCAAGCAGAAGGTCGCAGATTAGTTTTGGATGCTGGTCACTGCCCTTCGCCCTTCGGGCTACGGAGGGCAGGCTGGTCGCTCGATGCCGGATACTTGATGCTTTGAAAGAAAAGGAGAGCGGTTTGAAAATTGGCGGTTCTGAGATAGTTGTTTTAGAGGATTCCACCGCCTTGAGTCGCAGGGCGGCCGAAATATTGGTTCGCTGTATCTCTGAGACCTTTTCCCGCAAGCAGCAATTCAGTATAGCGCTTTCCGGCGGATCCACTCCAAAGGCGCTGTTTTCTTTGCTGGTGGAAGATGGTTCTTTCAGGAACACCATTCCCTGGGAAAAAATCCATTTCTTCTGGGGGGATGAGCGGCATGTTGCGCCGCAAGACGAGCAAAGCAACTACCGCATGGCCAATGAAATCATGCTGGCCAAAGCCCATGTTCGAACGGAAAATATCCACCGCATGCCAACCGAGCAACCCGATGCCGGTAAGGTGGCGCAAGACTATGAACAGGAATTGCTAAAATTCTTTCAGCTCACCACCAACCAGCTGCCGGTTTTTGATTTTAATCTGCTGGGTCTTGGGCCTGACGGCCATACTGCCTCTCTGTTTCCGGGAACCAGGGCCGTTTGCGAAAAACGGCGCCTGGTGGTGGCCAATTGGGTCGAAAAGTTTCAAACCCATCGCCTCACCATGACCGCCCCGCTGCTCAATAATGCCGATACGATTGTTTTCCTGGTCAGCGGTGAAAAGAAGGCTGAGGTATTGCAGAAGGTACTGGAAGGCGGCCACCAGCCTGACCTGCTGCCGGCCCAGCTGATCCGGCCAACGCATGGCAGGTTAATCTGGCTCGTAGATCGGGCTGCAGCCAGCCGGTTGACGTAAAAGGTTCAGGGTTCAAGGGTTCAGGGTTCAATGGTTGGATCTGTTTCAGACAGGAGCCGGTGCGGCTTATCTCATGAAATTGAAAAGTAGTTGAGAGATTTAAAAAAATTGAGGATTTGGTAGAGTTTTAACCCTGAACGTTGAACCCCGAACCTCTGAACCGTTTTAAATACAAGGAGACATTACCTATGAACGCTCAATGTGACATCGGACTGATCGGTCTGGCCGTTATGGGTCAGAACCTGGTTTTAAATATGGCAGACCGCGGATTTACAGTGGCAGCTTACAACCGGACCACCCGTAAGGTCGACGAATTTATTACAGGTCCTGCCAAGGACAAATCAATTGTCGGCTGCAAAAGTCCGCAAGAGTTCGTAGATAATCTCAAAAGGCCGCGGCGGGTTATGTTGATGGTGAAAGCCGGAGATCCCGTCGGGCAGACCATTTCCCAATTTGCACCGCTGTTGGACCCGGGGGATATCATCATCGATGGCGGTAACTCATACTATAAAGATACCATGCACCGATTAAATGAACTGGAAGAAAGAGGAATTCTTTTTATCGGGACCGGCATTTCCGGCGGCGAGGAAGGTGCCCGGCATGGTCCCAGTATTATGCCCGGGGGTGCGAAAGCGGCCTGGCCCCATGTTCAAGATATTTTTCAAAGCATTGCCGCCAAAGTCGGCCCCAACAACGATGTCCCCTGCTGTAGCTGGGTCGGTCCCGGTGGTGCCGGCCATTATGTCAAGATGGTTCACAACGGCATCGAATACGGCGATATGCAGCTTATCTGTGAAGCCTACAGCCTCATGAAAGATGGGCTGGGGCTGTCCAATGAGAAACTCTATGATGTCTTTGGGCGTTGGAATGCCGGCGAACTGGACAGCTATCTTATCGAGATTACCCGGGACATTTTTTCGGTCGTTGATCCCGAAACCGGCAATGCGCTCGTTGACATGATCCTTGATAAAGCCGGCCAGAAAGGCACCGGCAAGTGGACCGGTCAGCATGCGCTTGATCTGGGGATTCCCACCACCCTGATAACCGAAGCGGTATTTGCCCGCTGTTTGTCGGCCCAGAAGGATAAACGTGTGCGGGCGGGCAAATTGCTGAGCGGCCCCGGAGATGCCCTTAAGGCATTTAGAAAATCTGTGGATGATGAGCAATTCATCGAAGCGGTGCGTCAGGCACTGTATGCTTCAAAAATATGCAGCTATGCCCAGGGGTTTTTTCAAATCCAGGCGGCTTCCACAGAATATGGCTGGGATATAAATTGCGGGGAATTGGCCATGATGTGGCGGGGCGGATGCATTATCCGGGCCGCATTTCTGGATCGCATCAAAGAAGCCTTTGACCGTAATTCCGGTCTTGAGAATATTCTGCTGGATTCTTTCTTCAGAGTGGCAGTGGCCTCATCTCAGGAAGGATGGCGGCAGGTTGTGAGCAGCGCTGCACGCATCGGTCTCCCCACCCCGGCTATCAGCGCGGCATTGAATTACTACGACGGATATCGCAGCGAACGCCTGCCCCATAATTTACTGCAGGCCCAACGGGATTATTTCGGCGCGCATACCTATGAGCGCGTGGATCGGGAGGGGGCGTTTCATACTGAATGGATTCAAATGCGACGGGAACCAAAGGAGTACTGAATCTCATAAAAAATATCTATCTCTGATTTCTTTTTCGCATATGCTTCGTTTAACCAAATACATCATTCTGATGCAGCTATCCTTATTGTTGTCGGGCTGTGCTCAGCTTCCGGAATACGCTAAGCCTCACGTCGTTGAACTCGAAAACCGGCAGGCGCCCCAAACGCAAGGATTCACTTTCCGGGAGTTGACCGTTGCGGATTTTCAAGCGCAGTCATTGCCGGAGAACCTTGTGCCGCATGCGCAAAATATCGCCGCCCATGCCTGTTGCCGAATTCGAACGACCCAAGATGCCAAGTATAAAATCACCCGCGGATATTTCAACCAGCAGATCCATTACTTTGGCAGTATACAATATGTCGCCTTTGAAGCGGTGATGATTCCGGACTGCTCATGGTTGAACCCAGGTGTGGCCGGGGAAAAGTTAGATTATGTCCTTCAGCACGAACAAATACATTTTGCACTGATGGAACTTGCTGCTCGAAAATTGACCCGGGAGGCAAGAGAAGAAGCGAAAAAATTTATTGCAATTCAATCGACTTTCAAAGGTGCGCAGGAAGAAATTGCAGCAAAAATTAAGGAAATGATTCGATCTGCCAACGAAGCAATCTTAGAAGAGCAGACCGCATTCGACGAGGAAACGTCTCTATACTTCGATCCCGAAAGTCAACAGCAGTGGTTGGAACGGGTGGAAGAACAACTTTTTAAAACAACGCCCAAAACCTGAAATGACTTTTCCCCGGTTATAGTGATTGGCAAAGACTGCTGCAGCAAACCAAAGTTTATTTAAGTATCTTTCTTAGGTTGATAAAATTACTGCGATCAAAACCAAGGGTTTTGAAAAAAGAGAGCAGGTCGGTGGAATCCCAGCGGACCGAAGTGTAAACATTTTCGACACCCTTAGCCTTATAATATTTTAAAATTTCTTCCGCCAGAGTTGCGCCGATGCCCTGGCCCATGCAGCTGGTGTCGACACCCAGAGTGGCAATCCAGGCGCTTTTGGGCATGCCGAAACCGGCGGTAAGGATATAGCTGATCATAAAGCCCACGACTTTACCATCCTGTTCAGCGACGAAACAGGCCTGATCGGCTCTTTGGGCGTGTTCTTCCACCACACCCTTAAAATCCGGATCCACCGGTTGCATGGTGATGGCCGCATAAATCCGGCTAACTTCGTCCGCATCATTTTTTTGCAATTTTCTTATTTGAACTTTATCCACGGATGATTCCCTTTTTCCCTGATATTTAATTAAATTCGGATAATTTTAACCTTGTGGCCAACCCAATTCGGAGGAAGGTATACTCTGCCGCTGTTTCCACTTGACTTGACCCGCTTTTCGATCATCTCTTCTCCGTAGATCTCAAACTTGACCTTGTTACTTAGAGCGTCTACGTTATTTGATGCATCTGCGATGCGCTCTTTGTCATTATCTGGAGTTTGATTTTTTTCGTTTGGCACGTTAATCGCCTCTTTTGTTTATTAACGTAAACTTCAATTTCATAATTAAATTCATATAGCCTTAATTGGACTTGATTGTTGATTTAAGATACTGTAATTGAATAATTTAAAAGCTACAATACAGCTACAATGTATCAGAGTCAAGTAAAAAGAATAGCGGCCGCTCAAAGGTTCAAAGGTTTACCCGCTTCTGGCGGCGCCAAAGGCGACCAAGGTTCAGGGTTCAGAGGTTATTTTTTTCGCTTTGCATACACTTTGCCCTACGCTCTTTGCGCTATGCTAATTCATTTAGAAAATAAAAAGGATAACGATGATTACTGTTGGAATTGATGTCGGCTCCATTACCACCAAAGCTGCGGTGGCCAAAGATGGAGAGGTGGTTGCGGACAAACTGATCCTAACCGGTTACAATGCCCGGCTTGCCGGGGAGAAAGTATTTGAAGAACTAATTAAGGAATGTGCACTGGAACGCACTTCGATCGATAAGATCATTTCCACGGGTTACGGCCGCAACAATGTAACATTCGCCGACAAAGCCATTACCGAGATTACTTGCCATGCAGCAGGATCCTTTTACCTGGATCCCATGGTTCGATCCGTCATCGATATCGGTGGTCAGGACAGCAAAGCCATTGCCGTCAATGATACCGGAAGTCCCATCGACTTTGTTATGAATGATAAGTGTGCCGCCGGCACCGGTCGATTTTTAGAAGTCATGGCCAGAGCCCTGGAAGTAGATCTCAATAATTTTGGTGATTTTTCGTTGAAAGCGCAAAAGCCGGCTCCAATCAGCAGCCTGTGCACAGTTTTTGCGGAATCCGAGGTCATCTCCCTTATTTCAAAAGGGGAAAAAAGGGAGAACATTATTGCCGGTATTCATGAGGCCATCGCTGCCAGGGTGGTGGCGATGGCGAATCGGGTCGGTTTTACCACCCGGATTATGATGACCGGTGGTGTGGCAAAAAATATCGGTGTGGTCCGAGCGCTGGAGCGCAAAATCGGTCAAAAAATAGAGGTGTCGGAAAAATCCCAGGTGACAGGCGCTATCGGAGCGGCGATGATAGCGCAAAGGCTATAGGGCATGGGATTTAAGCAAAGCGTTTCCAATACCTGCGAGCGCCATGGACGACGTTCATAACGGCAAGGTGACATTTGCAATCACGGCGACTTAAATCTCTTTCTTATTGAAGCTGATCAACAGCAATGTCATTATCAGAAGAATAAAAACGGAGAGATTCAGCATCGGGTGAAAAGGCCCCATGGGGTTCAGCCGGCTTTGGCTGATGATCGAATCTGCATAGGCCTGTACCATGAAAACTTTCGGATATAAAATTCTCCACAGCGCAGGGCCAGTGTTTACGTCAGGCGCGACGGCTGATTTTACAATTTCATTATTGAGGATCTGTTGACCGCCGTCGGAAATAAATCCAACCAATAAAATCCCCATCGTGAAAACAGCACTGATAAAGTCCGGCATAAAAAGAGATAAAAAGCAGACACACACGATAACAAACAGAAGATTGATTGAAATTACAAGAGATGCTGCCAGATATCCTGGAATGGGTGCACCTGTTTTTGTCCAAACCGTCAAAAAGATTGTCAGATGAAGTAAAAACATGAAAACAAGGCAAAGTGCCCATGTCCCGGCAATCCTTCCAAAGACATATTGCCATCTGAAAACAGGCCTGGAAAGAAATAATATCAGACTTCCATCCGCCTGGTCTCTGCTAAAAATTTTCATCGCAAGCATAGAAACCATAAAGAACATACCGACGGCAATCATCTGGAATACGATTCTTGAGACCTGCCATGCAATCGTGATATTATTTATCTGTTTTCCATTAACGATATATTCACCTTGATAACACCCGCGAATCATCAGTACGAACAGAATTGAAACGACGAGCAGAACATAAAAACTTTTGTGTCTCATCTGGTCTACTATAGTAAATGCGGCAATTTTTAAAAAGTTATTCATTTTCGTTCTCAATATATTTTATAAAAACATCTTCAAGTGTTTCACCGTCTTTTACAATCGAGCGAATAGAATCCCTGATAAGGATCTTGCCTTTGTACATGATTGCGGCTGTTTTGCATGTTTTTTCTACTTCTGAGAGCAAATGAGAATTTAAAATTACGGTAATTCCCTTGTCGTATAGATTTTCCAGAATTTTTCTGACCTGACGGATACCGATCGGATCAAGCCCTGCGATGGGTTCATCCAGTATCAGCAATTTTGGGTGTCCCAGAATTGCGGCGGCAAGGCCGATCCGTTGCTTCATTCCCTTTGAATAGGCAACTGATTTTTTCTTTTCGTCGCCTTTCATGGCAACCATCTCCAGAACTCTATCCACCTCCACTGCCGCATTTTTTCCGGATAATCCGATTAGAGAAGCATGTCGCATGAGATATCCAAGCCCGGAAAGATATGGCGGGATCACGTGTTGTTCTGCTAAATATCCGATCTGTTTACGTGATTCTGGGTCGGAAACCGGTACGCCGCTGATCGTGATCCTGCCGGCGGTCGGTTTGATAAAATCCAGCAGCATCCGGACGAGGGTTGTTTTTCCTGCGCCATTGGGTCCTAGCAACGCAAAATGATCGCCCGCTTCAATGGTATATGAGATATTATCAACGGCGGTAAATGTGCCAAAAATTTTTGTGACCGAATTGAGCGAAATCATATTTCAACCTCCAGCTTCATATGATCCGGGATGATCATCGCTTCAACGATGATTTCTTTAAGTGAAAGTACCGTTACTCCCAGATCATATTCTTCACCGAGATCATGGATCTGGTCAAAGCAGTTATGACAGGGAGCAATAACAATTTTTGCCCCCGTAGCCTTGATTTGCTCTGCTTTTACCCGGCCCGAGGCCATGCGCACCGGTTTGTACTTGGGACCCATGGGCATGATGCCGCCGCCGCCGCCGCAACAGTGGTTGTGATCGCGGTTGGGTGACATATCCCGAAAATCTTCGGCCAGATAGGGGATGATTTGGCGTGCTTCTTCCCAGAGCCCGCCATTGCGCGACACGTTGCATGGATCCTGGTAGGTTACCGGTTCCTTGATTTTCTTATGGGGATCAATTTTAATGCGACCATCCCTTAAATACTCATACATCAGGCGCACAAAGTGTACGATTTCAACCGGCGGTTTGCCGTCCGCATAGCCGGCCATGTAAGGCCCTTCAAATGCCATGGACCGGTAGGCATGGCCGCATTCAGTAATTAAAATTTTTTCGGCTCCCAACTCCAGCGCCTTTTCATAGACATTTTGAACCTGCTGACCGGCCAGGTCGCGGTCACCGCAGAACATCGGCAAATTCGTGCAATCCCAACCGAAACTGGGGATGGTCCAGCTTTCGCCGGCAGCGCAGAGGATGATCCCGGCATAAGATATATCCTGCGGATAATACACGGGTTCACGTGGGTTGATGGTGTACATGAACTTTACGTTTGGCTTGTCCACGGGTATTTCAACCCCCTGGTAATCATCTTCGGCTTCTTCGGCCATCCATTCGCAGGTGTCGATGAGCTCTTCTTCCGGTATGGCCATGTGATTGCCGGTTTTGCGGCAGTTTTCCGAAAATTCAGACAGGCTATGCGGTTTGAAACCCTGGGAATGACAGACATTGCGCGAAATTGAGATCATGGTTGCAACGTCGATACCAAAGGGACAAAAAATGGCGCAGCGTTTGCACATGGTGCATTGCAGCCAGGATATTTCGTAACTTTTTTTTAAGAACGCGCGACTTATTTTACCCTTGAGGCGATACATCTCACCAAGGGTTTGCTTGAATTTGTACGCCGGACTTAGTTTTGGGTTGCGTTCGTTCGCCAGATACACAAAGCAGCTTTCAGCGCACAGCCCGCAGCGTGAACAAATAGCCAGCCAGGTTCGAATCCGGGCACCGTCATTGGCATCAAGAATTTTGCGAATCGCATCCTGGTTAACGGGCGATTTATTGCGTTCGAATTCTTCTTCGAGTACTTCCTTTATATTAACCATCTGATACTCCAGGGTGCTACCGGTAACGTATACAAAAATTTAATTGATTGCCCCCTTTCCTGAACGTTGCGGTAAAAAAATACCAAATTACAAGCACCAAATTTCAATGACCAAAAATGACGAACAGGCTTTCTTGCAGGACCTTTAAGTTTGTGATTTTGAATTTGGGTCATTGTTATTTGTTTGTTATTTGGGATTTGTTATTTGTGATTTCAAGCGCCCAATTAGCAGAAACTGTCCAATATTCTGTGGAAAGATTCAGAGAATATAAAATATGGTAAAATCCCATGAATTTTACCACGACCTAGCCCCCCTCCTTCCTCCCATTTCAAAGCCAATAAATGCCCGGGTAAAGAAGAACAGGATCATGTGGCTGAGTTTGGTAAAGGGTATCAATATCAATAGAAGTTCACCGGTTATAACGTGGGCTGTCATCATGGGTTCATAGGGTCCAAACTGATGGTAAGCCAAAAAACCCGTCAGAAAGGGCAGGGCGGCGAGGGCCAGTAAAATGTGATCCCATGCCCCGGTAAGGATTCGCACTTCGCTGCGTACGATCCGTCTGATTATCAAAAAAGCAACCGAAACGAGCAGAATGACAGACATGATATCGGCCCACAGGTCCGGCATGGACCACAGACTTATCCCGAAAGCTTCATCCCACAGGATGCTGTGGGCGTTTAAAAACAGCGGCACTGCCAGCAGGGTGAAATGGAATGTGAAAACCATGAAGGTGAAAACCGGCTGCAGACGCATGGAAGCACTGCCCCAGGGGACCATCCAGTAAAGGATCGATTTAAACCCCCAGGCAAAACTGGCATGGTTGTAAAACACCGGATCCTTTTTGCGACTGAGTCGGAAAAGCCAGACTATTCGAAGAACCAGACCTCCCCAAAAGATGATGAAGGTGGCCCACAAAGCCGGCCCGGTCAATAAATTGTACATGCTAATTTGGTTCTCCCCGGCGATTCAAGACGGTTGGTTTTCGAACCCAGGGATGAAACCGGCCCTGGGGTGAATCTTATCTTTTATTTAATAACATCAAGAATCTTTTTGAACCTGTCGCCCTCAGCCTTCTCGAGTAACTCGAACAAGGCAGTTTCCACGCTGGTTATCTGGGCGCCGGTGTTCCTGCACTTTTCCAGACCGATCTGTTTGTTTTCGCTGGTGCGTGAAGATACCGCATCGGCAACAATTTGAACATCATAGCGAGCCGTGCTCAGATCTCTGACAGTCTGATATACACAAACATGGGTTTCGATTCCGGCAACCAGGACGTTCGGGCGGTTGAGGGCCTCGAGGGCCTGCCTGATTTCTTTGTTTTTGTAACAGCTGAAACTGTGTTTAGGTAACGGCTGCACATCGGGTAATAGTTCGGCAATTTCCGGAACGGTCGGTCCCAGACCCATTGGATTCTGTTCCGCCCACAGAATGGGAACTTCCAGCACACGCATGCCTTTGACAAGTTTTTTTAAATTTTTAAAAAGATTCTCTTTCGCGTGCATCGAATGCGCCAACTTACCCTGAACGTCAACCAGCAGGAAAACAGTTTTATCGGTTGTCAGCATTTGCAACTTCTCCCTCAAACGTCTCATTAATATTCATGCAGGATTCAAGTATAAAAAAGGCAGAGTCCTGTTGGCTCCGCCTTAATGAAACTGATGTTCGCGATTATTTTAGAGGCTGTTTCAAAATTGTAGATTGCATTCAAGGGTCCGCCTCAGGCGGATCGATGAGGTTTAAAAGCGCAGCGTACACGCAGTACGTGAGCATTTTAAACCGAATCGCAACGCAGCCATTGGACGTAAAATGCATTTTTGAAACAGCTTCTAAAAAAAGCTAGCATTCTTCGTTGTCAAATACTGCCTCGCTGCGCCATTTGCCCACCCTCATCCAGCCGTCCCTTCGTTCTTCACGTCTTCTTCTTTCTTCTATCTGGCGTCTTTCCTTACCGCCCCTTTTAAAATATTTTGAACAGAAGGTGACGCGCTTATCTCCATCAGAACGCCGTTCAACC